>Ga0075024_100001289_pt1 | contig 9959 bp, 7 predicted proteins | sample Str013_2_FD_71389 | JGI IMG/M metagenome (GOLD analysis project Ga0075024, IMG submission 71389) | Freshwater sediment microbial communities in response to fracking from Pennsylvania, USA - Straight Creek_MetaG_SC_2013 | ecosystem: Environmental > Aquatic > Freshwater > Creek > Sediment | place... | reverse complement strand
CCCCAAACTAAAACTATCTTTATTTCTTATCCCCCTTTCTGTCATTTGCAGGTTACAACATTCAACCAAAGGATCGTGCTCGAAGAAAAGAATATAATTATTTTTCAGCGCTTCATTCAGAAAAGATTTCTTTTCAATCATTGTTGTAAGCGGGTACATATCATAAGCCATCACATAAGGAATGGGAATATGGGCGATTGCCGGTAACAGATCGGCCATATATACAATGGTTTTGTTCTGAAAAGAAATATAAGGCAACATCATCGCTTCCGTATGCCCATATACAAACCGGATCTGAATGTTTGATGTAAAACTCATCAGTGCTCCAGCATTTGTTGAAGGGTTTGCAATCATCTGCAGTTGGCCGCTTTCTTTGATGGGCAGGATATTTTCTTTCAGGAAAGAAGCTTTTTCCCTGTCATTTGGTTCTGTTGCCGATTTCCAATGCTGCTCATTGCTCCAATACACAGCATTTTTAAAAGCAGGAAGCAGCTTCTCACCTTTGCGAACAATGCTTCCGCCACAATGATCAAAATGGAGATGTGTCAGCAATACATCCGTAATATCATCGGGGTGAAAATCGTGTTTTGCCAATGAGGCATTCAATGAATCATTCCCATGCGGGTGATAATGGCTTAAGAATTTTGCATCCTGCTTATCGCCAATTCCACTATCAACCAGGATCAGCCGCTTTCCGTCCTCAATCAATAAACAACGAAGCGCCCAGGTGCATAAATTATTTTCATCTGCTGGATTGAGTCTATTCCATATACTTTTGGGCACCACACCAAACATGGCGCCACCATCTAACTTAAAGAAACCAGTATCGATCGTATATAATTTCATAATCAGAAAATAAAATAACCTGTAGCAAAATGGCAAAGTCAACCAGATTATAATGCCAGTTGAACACGCTCTTTTTTCATTCGAACAAACATCAACAATATAAACCCGATGATGAAAAAGGTCATGAGCGCCAAAACCGAATTGCGCATGCCACCCAAAAACTCACCCACATATCCAAACGAAAGCGTTCCGATAACAGTTCCGACTTTATCGCATACATCATAGAAGCTGAAATAAGAAGCTGTATCTGAAGTTTCCGGCAGTAGTTTAGAATAGGTAGATCTTGACATAGATTGTATACCGCCCATTACCATTCCAACTGCAAAAGCAACCATATAAAATTGCATTACTGTTCTTGTATAATAAGCCGCAATGCATATACCAATCCAGATTAATATGAGGATACTGAGTGAAAAAATATTATTAGTTTTTTGTGAGATCAGTGAGAACAAATATGCCCCCAGGATGGCAACCAGCTGAATGATCAGGACTGTTACAATCAGTTCCGTTGATTTCATTTTTAATTCGTCGGAGGCAAAATAGGCGGCCAGGTACATCACTGTTTGTACACCCATATTATAGAAAAAAAAGCTGCGCAAAAATCTTTTTAAAGATGGATGGTGCTGCAATTGATTCCATACTTTCTTCAACTCATAAAATCCATTTGCGAAAATATTATGCTCAGGTCTTTGTTCGGTTACTCTTGAGGAAGGCAAAGCCCTAAAAGCGATTTGTGCAAAGCCTGCCCACCACAATCCAACCGACAGAAAAGACAAGCGTACTGGCAAAGAGCCAAGTCCCCAATGCAGCGTATCATTCAACGTAATGAATACAAGGCAGATTATCATTTGCAACACACTTCCGATATAGCCCAGGGCAAAACCTTTAGCGCTCACACTGTCCTGGTCCGCTTCGGCCGCGATTTCGGGGAGATAGGCATTATAAAACACAATACTGCCGCAGTAGCCAATGGATGCGATGACAGAACAGAGCAGTCCTAACCCGATATTATTTTTTGTAAAAAAGAACATTGCACAACAGGCAGCCGATCCCAGGTAACAAAAAAACTGCATAAATGATTTCTTGTTGCCTTTGTAGTCAGCTATGGAAGAAAGCATGGGTGAAATGAAAGCTATGATCAAAAAAGAAAGTGAGATAGAATAAGAGGCCAGCGATGAACGCTCAAAGGTTCTGCCCAGCAGGTGCACCTGTTCCGGGGCAATGGCTGTATAATAAGTTGGAAAGATAGCAGAAGTAATGATGAGTGAATAAGAACTGTTGGCCCAGTCGTACATTGCCCAGGCCGTAATCACTTTTTTAGAAGCAGTCTGCATAACCAGCCGTTAAGAATTGACTTTAAAAATAAGTTTAATTCCACAGATACGATTATATATGTGCTTTTAAATATTTATGCCTGTATGATGCCTGTATATATCAATATCAAAACGAGTACACCTATTGCTATCCGGTAGTAACCGAACAATTTAAATCCATGCTGCTGCAGATACCCAATGAAGAACCGGATGGCCAATAAAGCCACTAAAAAGGCCACTATACTTCCAATAAAAAGAAGGGTCATATTATTTTTTGCAAGCACTTCGGGATTGTGCCTGTATACATCATAAAAACTCTTTACTGAGGCAGCGAGCATGGTTGGAACGGCTAGGAAAAAAGAGAATTCTGCTGCTGTGTTTCTGTCCAGTTTCTGGCTCATGCCGCCAATGATAGTGGCCGCACTACGGCTTAATCCTGGAAAAATAATTGACAATACCTGGAAACATCCAATCACGAAAGCATTTTTATTATTGATCTGTTCTTCCTTGTGCACCGTGCTATTGGTAAAGAACCTATCAACAAATAATAATATCATGCCTCCGGCAATCATTACACTGGCAATGAATACCAGGTTATTCAAAGCAGCATCAATATGTTTTTTTAGCAGCGCTCCAAAGATAACAGCTGGTATCAATGCAATAATGAGTTTGATATAAAAACTGATTCTTTTAAAATCAATAAATTTTTTCCAATAGAGAACCACTACCGATAATATTGCTGCCAGTTGGATTATGATTTCGAACATTTCCCGAAAAGATGATTCAGGTAAACCAATCAAAGGATTGGCGAATTTCATGTGTGCAGTGGATGAAATCGGGAGAAATTCTGTTATCCCTTCAACGATGGCAATGATGATTGACTGAATGATGCTCATATTACAGTTATGATCGCGAACTTTAAAGTTTTATCAGGTTCCGCGAATGATTAATTTTTATGCTTGATTGTTTTGATATAATCCTTCTTATAAAAATACCCCCGACAACCATCAGGGGTAAAATATCTTTCTTATCATCTCCATGTAATCCAACCAATCCTTAAATCAGCGATTGGATTTTTTAAAAATAGCAAATATTTCCAGCGCCAAGCCGGCAAGTATCAATATAGGAGCTAGAGTAATCCGGGTAAAACTATACACTTCTTTCGGGTCAAATGTGTTTGGATCCTTGCTTTTGCCCCCAATCATCAAAATAATACCCAATGCCATGATTACAATGCCGATAATCATCCAACGATAATTTTCTTTTCCAAATAAAGGAACGTATTGCCTGGAAGCCGTTGTTTTTTTCTTCTCCGCCATGATGGTAATTTATAAGAGGTGCAATATACAGAATTTTGATATGGAACAAAATGGCTGGCAGTATGGGGCCGGTCTTCTACCAAACCTGAGACGTTAGACGAGAACCGAAGGGCTGAAGTGTCCACATTTGACGTCTCACGTCTCACGATTGAATTAAAACACCCCCCACTCAATACAGATCGTCCAATTTCATTTTTAGGTATTTTATGACGCTTCGATGTGTGCTGACGAAGGAAATGCAAATCCCCAGCAATATAATAACAGCAAATAATGCGGTAAGCAAAGTATAATCGCGCAAAGCCCTCAGATATGGAAGCTGGTTTTCGGCGAAAAAGATAACGGCGACGATGCCTGCCACAGCAAGTATACCACTGATGGCACCATTAAAAAGGGCACGCATATCCATTGGCCTGGCTATGAACCATCTTGTGGCGCCGACCATCTGCATCGTCTTAATCAAAAAACGATTGCTGAACATAGCGAGACGAATGGTATTGTCGATCAAAAAAATAACGAGTATGGATATTCCAATAATCACAGCCAGCAAAATAATACTGATCTTTTTTGTGATATTATTCAGGTTAGTCACCAATGATTGAGGATAAAGTACATCGCTGACCGCAATATTTTGTGCAAGATCAGTTTTAATCTTTGTCAGCGAGTCGTTAGAAACATATATGCTACTGATTTTGAAATTGATGCTGGCTGGCAAAGGATTTCTGTCAAGCAATGCCCCCCAATCTTTATTTCCATCCTGCAAATATCTTTGTTTCGCCAGGTCCTTCGTGATATATTCATAAGTTTTTACATAAGGTTGGGCGGCGATATACTCCACCAATGCCGCACTGTCTTTGGGAGATACATTTTCTCTTACATAAACATTCATCTCAATATTCTCCTTGAAGTAATCGCCCAGTTTATTAGCATTGATTACGATCCATCCGAGTATTCCCAATAAAAAAAGCACTAATGATACGCCGATAATGGCCATGAAATAAGAAGGTGTAGAGCGTTTGGCAAATCCTTTTCCAAATTGCGCCATAATGAACACTTTTACAGGTTGGTAAACAATTTGTAACGGACAAAAATAACGGATTACCGCCACAATCCGTATTTTTGTTGCCCTCTAAACGAGATCGTCACTGCCTTATTTTGAAGGCCCGGACTTTTAACTTTTTCCCAACTCTTTCGGCTAAAATGCACGATGTTGAACAGGGGATAATGCTTGTTAAAAAATCAATTGGAAAATAATAATTATGGAGTACAAATTCGCGGATATAGAAAAAAAATGGCAGGATCAATGGAATAAGAACGAAGTATACAAGGTGTTGAACGATATTAACCGTCCAAAATATTATGTCCTGGATATGTTTCCTTATCCAAGTGGAACGGGATTACATGTTGGTCATCCGCTGGGATATATTGCCAGCGATATTTATGCCCGTTTCAAAAGGTTGAAAGGATTTAATGTGTTGCATCCAATGGGATATGATGCATTTGGTTTACCGGCAGAACAATACGCGATTGACCATGGGATACACCCCGCCGTTAGCACGGAACAGAATATCAATAATTTTCGCAAACAGCTTGATAAGATCGGCTTCTCCTTCGACTGGAGCAGACAGGTAAAAACCTCCGATGCAGGTTATTATAAATGGACCCAATGGATCTTTCTGCAATTATTTCAAAGCTGGTACAATCGGTCAACGCAGAAAGCGGAAAGCATAAAAGAGCTGATTAAAATTTTTGAGGAAGAAGGCAATAAAAATTATCCTTTCCCGAATACGCAATTTCAATTGCCGGCAAACAAACTCGCCGATCCTCAGTCGCACCCAAATTTTTTCACCGCGACCGATTGGAAAGCATTCGACGAAGCAACAAGGCAAAGCATATTGATGGAATACCGCCTGGCTTATTGTGGTTATGGTGAAGTGAACTGGTGCGAAGCACTGGGTACCGTGCTGGCCAATGATGAAGTAATCAATGGAGTGAGTGAACGTGGAGGATACCCTGTTGTAAAAAAGAAATTGAGGCAATGGTACCTGCGCATTACCGAATATGCCGACAGGCTGCTCGAAGGATTGGAGCGTATTGAATTCAGCGAGGCGATGAAAGAGATGCAGACGAATTGGATCGGGAAGAGTTACGGAGCGGAGATTGAATTCGGCCTCACCCCCGAGCCCTCTCCTGAAGGAGAGGGGAGACATGACGAAAATCGGGCATCCGGATTTTTTAAAACCGCTGACAAAAAATACTGGAACATATTAAAACAATATTGGAGAGACAATAGAAAGAATCCAACCGAAGCCGAAGACATATTGTGGCAGAGATTAAGAAATAATCAGTTGGGTGTAAAAGCAAGACGACAACATTCCATTGAAGGATACATTGTTGATTTTGCCTTATTGGAAGTGAAACTGGTTATTGAAATTGATGGTCAGTATTATAATGAGTCAGAGCAAAAACATTACGATAAAGCCCGTACTGCTTATTTAAAAGAGTTTGGGCTGGATATGTTGCGTTTTACCAACGAGGAAGTAATCAATCATACGAATACAGTGATTGAAAAAATTAAAACAGCAATCGCACAAAGAAAAACAAATTCTAAAAGCATTACGACGTCCCCCCTCTCCTTTAGGAGAGGGGCCGGGGGTGAGGTGAAATTAAAAGTCTACACCACCCGCCCCGACACCATCTTCGGCGTCGACTTCATGGTCATCTCGCCCGAACATGAATTTGTTGAAAAAATAGCTACGCCCGCGCAAAAAGTTGCGGTGGAAGAATATATCGCGTATGTAAAGAGCCGCAGCGAACGGGAACGCATGGCCGAAAAAAAGATTACAGGATGTTTTACCGGTGCTTATGCAATCAACCCATTCGATGACAGAGAAATCCCTGTCTGGATTTCAGAATATGTGTTGGCAGGATATGGCACCGGCGCCATCATGGCCGTGCCCTGTGGTGATGAAAGAGATTTCAAATTTGCAAAACATTTTAATATCCCCGTTACAAATATCATCGGGAAACATTTTAACGGGGAAGAAGCCAATCCCACCAAAGATGCAATATTGGAGAACAGCGGTTTCCTGAATGGGCTGTTGATGCACGATGCCATTGATATCGTCAATCAAAAAATTGAAGAGCTCGGTATCGGGGAAAGAAAAGTGAATTACAGGATGCGGGATGCTGCGTTTAGCCGCCAGCGTTACTGGGGCGAACCATTCCCCATTGCCTGGAAAAACGGTATTGCATATCCGTTGGATGAAAAAGAATTACCACTCGAATTGCCGCATGTGGACAGTTACAAACCCGGACCTGAGGGAGAAGGGCCGCTGGCAAATATCCCGGCGTGGGTATCCCGTGATCTGGAAACGAATACCATGCCCGGCTATGCAGGTTCCTCCTGGTATTTTCTCCGGTATATGGACCCGCATAATCAAAAAGAATTCTGCAGCCGCAAGGCAAGTGATTATTGGGGGCAGGTGGATTTATATATCGGCGGAACAGAACATGCCGTGGGGCATTTATTGTACAGCCGCATGTGGACAAAAGCGCTTTATGATCTGGGGCATATCGGACATGATGAACCATATAAGAAATTGGTAAACCAGGGAATGATACAGGGGAGTAGCAGGTTTGTTTATCGGGTAGAGATTCCACTCAATCAATCAAAACAAATTTTTATTTCCAAAAAACATTTTGAGAAATACAAGGATGGAAATATAATTAATCTTTATGAATTATTGCAATTTATTAAAAACTTGATTCCTGATATTATAATAGACTTTGAAGAAGGTAGCTATGCGCTCACCAAATTAACTTCTTTACATACAGATGTAAACATCGTTGATGGAGTTGAATTAAATAAAGAAGCTTTTAGAAAATGGAGGCCAGAATTTAAAGAAGCTCTTTTTGTTTGTGAAGATGGCACCATCTCCTCCCCCACCGGAGGAGGCCGGGAGGGGGCCTATATCTGCGGCACTGAAGTAGAAAAAATGAGCAAAAGTAAATTCAACACAGTTAACCCCGATGATCTTGTTGCCAAATACGGCGCCGATACTTTCCGCATGTATGAAATGTTTCTCGGCCCTGTTGAACAAAGCAAACCATGGGATACCAAAGGCATTGAAGGCGTACATCGCTTCCTGAAAAAATTATGGCGGCTTTTTTATGATGATATCAAAGGAAAAATATGGACAGCAGAAAAAGCTACGGATGCAGAGTTGAAAATATTGCACAAAACCATTAAGAAAATAGAAGAAGATACCGAACGCTTTTCATTCAATACGGCTGTGAGTGCCTTCATGATTGCTGTGAATGAACTCAGCGATCTCAAATCGCATAAAAGAGAAATACTCGAACGCCTCCTGGTTCTGCTCGCTCCTTATGCTCCGCATATTGCAGAAGAATTGTGGCAGGCGCTCGGCAATCATACTTCTATTATCAATGCAGATTTTCCAACACTAGAAATGAAATGGCTGGTTGAATCGGCCAAAAATTATCCCGTCGCCATCAATGGGAAAACCAGAACCGAATTAAATATTTCACTGGATGCAACACAGCAGCAGGTGGAAGAAATGATTCTTTCTGATGATGTGGTAAAAAAATGGCTGGAAGGAAAATCACCTAAGAAAATTATTTATGTAAAAAATAAGATGATCAATGTAGTAGTATAAACAAGGTCGGCGCCCTCAACACAGCAGGTAGTCGACCTGTTATTTTAATTTTACTTCTTTCACAAATCGCACCAGCGCACTGCTGCCTTCAGAGCTCTGCAATCTTGCTTCATATCTCTTATCTCCTACCTGGGCAACCATCAGGGACGTATTGGGAGGAATGGATCCAAGGTTTTCAGCAACCATTACCAGTTCGTTATCATCTTCCAGCGCATTGACCGCAATCTTTATCGTATGAGCGCGATCGGTTAGCCCAATATGTTGCATGAGCAAACTGTTGTTCAGAAAAAGCGCAATGGAATCGCCGTCAATTTCCGCATTATCGTAAAAACGCAACTCAATAGAATCGCCCGTGATTGGTATTATTGTCTGCAATGTTTTGATGCGATTCGAAAATTTTTGTTCTACGGTAAGAGGTGCTGTCGGTTCTTTTTTTATTTCTTCTTTTAATGGAGAAGCCTTGATCTTTGGTTTGGTTTGCCCAGGAGAAACCGGTTGATTGATGGCAACAGCCGAAAGCGGGGCTTCCTCATATCCCGGTGGAACCGGCGCAGGGGCAACGGCCAGCATGGCAACACTATCAATAATATAAGGATTATTGGCTCCTCGCACATAGTTGACCAAAACAAAATCCCACTCATCATCAAACAAAGGCGGTCCTTCTTTCTGCAAATTAATAGGAACCTTTTTAGCGTTCTTATTATCGCGCAATGAGGTTTCTCCATCAAGCTTCATAATACCTTCACCGGGGCAATTGAAATCTGCTACAGCCATCATGGGGTTCTGTCCAATATGTGAAGACTTGTCTTCAACCAATACATCGTCCCACCATACAACATTATTTGTTTCATCATCGAAATAGCCTTTTACCGTATATCGCTTGTAATTGGTTTTTGATTCGTAGTAGTAAGAAGTGCCTACAATACTATCTCCTTTTTTAATCAGCTTCAGTTCAATTCTTGTCGACCTGGATTTTCCTTTCCACACACCAGTAATCGGTTGTGCAACTGCCATCGAATAAGACATAATAAAACATGACAGGAGGATAAGGCAGAAATAACTGGTTGTTTTCAAATTTAATCGGATTTGAATGGTAAATAGGAACGAATTTCGGGAACGATATATTTTGTGTTGCAATTTATTTAACAGAATCGGATGAGCTTGAGGGTAAGGTTGAGGTTGGAGGTTGAGTGCTCAACCTCAACCTTACCCTTAGCCTTAGCCTATTTCATTTCAAATAAACATCCAGCAACCCCTCAGGCAGTGTTACAAATACTTTTTTATTTTTTTGATCTGTTTTTTGCAAGGTTTCTTCGTTCATAGGTATCAACACCTCTTTTTCCTGTATTTCAAGCCTGCATAATACCTGGTGAGGTTGTTCTATAACTTCGAGGATTTCGCCCAAATCCTTGCCATCATCAATGATATGATAACCAACAAGTGAAATAGGAGCTGATTTTACAGCATATTTTTGAAAATCTGTTTCTGGCAACCAGGTTTCTTTCTGTAATAATTTATGAGCAGTTTCTTTGGTATCAATTCCCTCCAGCTTCATATACACTTCTTCTTCATTTTTTATTTTTATTGATTCAACAAAATAAGGCAGCATCTCATCTTTTCTTTCTTCAATAAAAATCACCTCCAGGCCCTTTAAAGAAGTTTTCTTTCCCAAATGATGATGAATGATCAATTCGCCTTTGAGTCCGAACACAGAAACAATTTTTCCAATATTGCGGTAATTCTTAATCATATTTTTTTTAGCACCTGAACGCCGATTCTTTTACAAATATAACTTCCCTGAAATC
>Ga0075024_100001286_pt1 | contig 9973 bp, 9 predicted proteins | sample Str013_2_FD_71389 | JGI IMG/M metagenome (GOLD analysis project Ga0075024, IMG submission 71389) | Freshwater sediment microbial communities in response to fracking from Pennsylvania, USA - Straight Creek_MetaG_SC_2013 | ecosystem: Environmental > Aquatic > Freshwater > Creek > Sediment | place... | reverse complement strand
CTTAAAATCCTGTTCGCAGCAATGCGAGTGTGGGTTCAACTCCCATCCTGGGTACTCTTTCAACTAATAAATAAAGGCTCCTGTAAAAAGGGGCCTTTGTCATTTAATGGCCGATCCCCTTTTCAGTAAATTTTATTCCTTTCAATGATAAATTAATGAGGCTTTCCTTTGGTACAATTCCGTCTACAAGAAATGTGATTGAAATGATTACAGTAAAAATTGTGTTCCATATCATTGTATCAATCCAGCAACCCCAGAAAGTATTTAACCGGGTATCAGTCTCATTAAACTGATTGTAACGAATGGGGTAAGGATCTCCTGCTGAATAAGGCAGATTATAATCACCTGATGCCGTTAATTTGTGTCTGCCGGTGTTATATTCAACAACGGGGTAGGTTTGTCGCCCGGTTGTCCGGCTATTTGTTTGGGCAATATATAAAACCGTTCCTACTGTAGGTTTTGAAAAAGCCAGCCAACCCATTTTATATAAGGTGAGCGGCAAAAGTGCCACCGCCAACACAAAAAAATAATATTGTATCCTGGTTAATGTCATTTGTGATTTGTTTGCCCCGCCACCGAACCTGGTTTTGGAAACGATTTTACGTTTATATTAATTTCACAATTTTGACGAACGCTCACCGGCAATGCCTGATTGAATATTTCTAATCCAGTACTGTTCTTTCCGGTAAGTTCCAATGAATTTGCTGGAATTAGTATGAGTAGAAATAAAATTATTTTTACCTATGCGATGCGTTATGAATAACTGTTAACACTAGCGGGAAGCTTTTTGGCAACCCGCTGCTTTTATTTTTTTACTCTTTGAAGGTCTAAATCCTGGAAGTCAAAACTAAAATCAATACCGGGCGAAATTCCCTTCATCCTGATACTTTGGGCCTGGCCTTCTTCATCCAGGCTAAAAATTGCAAATGCATCGCAATTCATGTCCTGGTATTCCCATTTAATAGCGAAAGTACTGGCCTTGTATAATTGCATAGGGCCGTTTAGTTTGGGCGAACGAAATGATTTAAACCACAATTGATTTTCTTTTATAAATACTTCCACTTTACCAAACCATTTGTCTTCATAAATGCCAACGTAGTCTTCCTTTTTTAAAAGGGTATTTTTTGAAGCCGCCACTATTTGCCAGACTTTTGCGGTAACCGAATCGCCCGTATTTTTTTGAGACTCCAGTCGGTTTTTTATTATTTCAACCCAGTCAAATTTATCCAATCCCAAATAGCTGTCCATAATGGTATTATTTACCGCACTAAAAACTGCAGCGCCGCCATTTTCAGTGTTTGTTAATACCACGATACCCAGTTTTAAATCCGGAATCATTGTTACAATAGACAACATACCCGGTAAGCCCCCAGTATGCGTTGCCCGCAAATGTCCATTTACATCACCCAAGCCCCAGCCCAGTCCATATCCATTAAAATGCTGGTTGTAGCGCGGATTGGGATTGGGATCCAAAACAGAATGAATTTTCCACATTTCTTTTTGCCTTTCTTCAGAGAAAAGTTGTTTTTCTGAATTGGGGCCATATTTCCCTTTGTTTAATTGGGTAATCATCCATTTCGACATATCATCAACATTGGACAAAATTCCACCGGCCGAACCCACCATCTGATCATTAAACATCGAAATTGTCCTGATTTTATTTTTTTCAATGCCCTCAGTTGAATGGGGTGCAGCCACATTGCTTTTGTCTTTAATAGCGCCCTGGGTTGTAAAAGAATGATTCATTTGCAGCGGTTCCATAATTCTTGTTTGTACAAACTTCTCCCAGGACATTTGGCTTACCCGGGCAATTAATTCTCCGGCAACAATATAAAGTTGATTGTCATAATCAAACTGGGTGCGAAAAGAAGAAACAGGTTTGAAATACTGGAAGTTTGTCAGTACATCTTTTATTGTAAAGTCTGCGCCATCTGGAAATTCCATCAGGTCTCCGGCGCCCAATCCCAGCCCGCTTCGATGACAAAGTAAATCTTCAATTAAAAAATTCTCAGTTACGTAATCGTTGTACATTTTAAATTCCGGGATATAGGTTTTCACTTTATCCTTCCAGGAAATTTTTCCTTCATCAATTAAAATGGACAAGGCTGCAGTGGTAAAAGCTTTACTATTTGATGCAATTTGAAAATTGGTGAATTCATTTACCGGCTGTTTTGTGTCAATGGATTTTACACCATATCCCTTTTCATGAATAATTTTCCCATCTTTTACAATAGCCACGGCCACACCGGCCACATTAAACTGCTGCATTGCTTTTTGTACCAGTGAGTCAACTTGTTTGGAAGATAGTTGGGCAAAGACCGTATTGCCCGCAAAAAATGCCAAAAGGGTAAGAATGGTTAAGCCAGCATGTGTTTTTTTCATTGTTGTTTTTTTATCGGGTTCAATGAATTATTGTTAGGGTCATTTAAGGTTGGCTGCGGCTCGATGCTGTCCCTGCGAATCAGTTCACCCGAAGCTTGCAGGCGAGTTTGTAAGTTTGAGCAAATCATGTGATGCGTTGCTTCGTTTTCACTTGCCGTAACCTGGCAAAACATTCTTCTTTTCCCGCTGAATCACCTTATTTCCGTAAGATTTTCTCCATTGCCTTTCCTTTAGCCAGTTCATCAACCAGCTTATCTAAATAACGAATCTTTTGCATGAGTTTGTCTTCTATTTCTTCTACACGATATCCGCAAATTACGCCGGTAATTTTTGTAACATTCGGATTGATTTGGGGTGCCTCGGCGAAAAAAGTCTCAAAATTATTCTTCTTGTCAATTTGTTGTTGCAATGCTTGCTGGGTATACCCCGTCAGCCAACAAATGATGGCATCTAATTCTTCCTTTGTGCGCCCCTTTTTCTCCGCTTTTGTAATATAATGCGGATAAACGCCAGCAAATGACATTTTAAATACTCTTGTATTGTCCATTTTGGATGCTATTATTTATCGAAGTCGATTTATTAGTGTCAACCAAAAGCTGGTATTGCTGTGAATGGGTTTCTGGAAACGGGCGCGGATTGCTGCCTTATTGACAAAACGCCTGTTGGCGGATAGCAAATTACCAAAAGTAGATTTCATCATTTTCGCAGTTCTCTTTTTAAAATCTTTCCGGTAGCAGTCATAGGCATGGCGGATACAAATTCAATATGCCTTGGATATTTATAATCCGCCATATGCTCCTTTGCCCATTTTATTAATTCCTTTTCTGAAACAGTATGCTGTTGTTTTAGAACCACGTAAGCCTTTACTTCTTCACCCAACTCCTCATGAGGAACGCCAATAACTGCCACCAGTGAAACAGATTCATGTTTTATAATGATTTCTTCTATCTCACGTGGGTATACTTTGAAACCAGCACGGATAATCATATCCTTTATTCTGTCAACAATATAGTAAAAGCCATCCGCATCCTGTATTCCAATATCACCAGAATGCATCCAGTTGTTTTGTAAAGCTTTTGCTGTTTCTTCGGGTTTATTGTAATATCCGTTCATAACATTATGCCCCCTGAATAAAAGCTCTCCTTTTTCACCCGCAGTTACCTCTTTTCCCTCGGCATCAACCAGTTTTACTTCAACACCCCAAACCGGCTTTCCGATAGAACCTGGTTTTCTTCCAATAGATTTTTGATTAAAAGTAACGATTGGTGAGCCTTCCGACATACCATAGCCCTCCCAGATCTTTACTCCAAAGCGATTTTCAAAATCTTCCAGCACTTTTACAGGAAGCGATGCACCCCCGGAAATACAACCCTTCAGGGTTTCTGCTATGCGCTTGAAATCAAAAGAAGGGCTCGTACAATGCAACAGCGCCCAAAACATAGTTGGAACGCCCGCAAAAATTGTCACTTTGTGTTTTTCCATGGCTTCAAAAGCCAGTTCAGGCGTAAAGCGGTCAATCAATACATTCGTGTTGCCTTTGTAAACACCTGCGTTCATCAACACCGTCATTCCGAAAATATGAAAAAGCGGCAAGGCTATCAGCGTTACATCTTCCTCAACATTGTTTAATAATTCAGTTGAAATAAGTGCATTAAAAAACAAATTGGCGTGTGTTAATTCCGCTCCTTTTGGATGGCCGGTAGTGCCGGATGTATAAATGATGATGCAGGTATCCTCGGATTTGGTTTGGCAAATTTCAAATTGAGACGACTGCGCTTGCAAAAAATCATCTGCCGTTTTTGTTGCTGCAATGGAAGAAGGCATCCCCGCATTGGGCATGATCATAAAAAAATCCTTGCACTGTTCTGCTTCATTGAATGCAGTATACCCCATTTTTCCCATCGGTAATTCGGTTGTTCCTGTATAACAGAAATAAGCTTTTGCATTGCTGTCATTTAATTGGTATAAAATCTCCTCTGATTTAAGAAGCACACTTAAGGGCACAATTACAGCGCCTGATTTTATCACCCCATAATAAATAATCGGGAAGGCGGGTATATTTGGACAGGTTAAAGCAACTTTATCGCCCGGTTTAATACCGATCAATTTTAATCCATTGGCAACTTTATTGACCGCTTCATTTATTTGTGTGTAAGAGAAACTTTCGTCCTTAAACCTAAAGGCAATTTTTGTGGGAAATTGTTTTGCGCTTTCTGCAAGAATGAGCGATAAATTAAGCATAATGGGGTTGGTTTGTTGTTGTTTAAAAGGGCCCTTCCATTTGATGGTTTTATGCTTTGCACTAACGCCGGCGGTTTGCGGCCGGACGGGAATTTGCCAGGTTCAAACGGCAACTGAAGCTAGTATAAATTTTTGGGGTGAAATTAAGAAAATGAGGCAATTGAATTGCGTTCGCCCGGCTATTGAAACTGGTAATGGAAATGAATTTATTTTTTAAACCAATGCCGTACCAGATTTGCAATACTGTTCAGGCAAATTATTGATTCGTTTCGGGCATCGGTTCATGCAGAAACTTATTTATCATTGATACTGTTGCTGCAATTAAAGTTGTGTCTTGCGGTGTTGTAATTTCGCCAATGTATTCGCCGTGTCCGCCCGGAAGTATTGCAAGCCGCGAATTGGAGAGTAAGCGGTGCATTTCTGCTGCATGTTCGGGCGTAACAACATCTTTGTCGCCAATGACAATGAAAGCAGGGGCTTTGATCGATTTCATCTGCTTGTCTGTAATGTCGGGAAATGATTGCATTCTTGATACATCTCTCTTGTACATTTGGTGAAGTGCGTTGGTATCGGGATTTATTTTCAGGAAAGCATCTTTCAACGGTTGGGGCATGCCTTCAAACGTCGGCTTGCGCATCATGTCCCAAAACCAGCCGGGGGCGCCCGACTTTTTATAAAAAGTAGAAGCGACAATAATTTTGTTGGTCATTTCTGGATGGCGGATGGCTAACTGTAGGGTAGTGCTGGCGCCGTTGCTAAAGCCAAAAAAGTTTGCTTTGTCAATGTGGAGCTGTTTTAACAGGGTGGCAATATCGTCTGCATCCTGCTCAAAACTCAGAGGCCTGTCAATATCAGCCGTGTGGCCATGCGCCTGCATCTCCACTGCAATTACTTTATGTGTTTTTTCGAATGATGATATAACGTTGCCGAAACTTGTCTGAATTGTTGACCCACCACCGTGAATCAAAACCAGGGCTGTCCCCTTTCCGCGAATTTCGTAATACATTTTTAGCCCGTTTACAGAAGCATATCCGCTTATACTATCCTGTTTAGTTGCATTTTCTTTTTTGGATTGAGCAGTCATTTTTTTACTGTCTGGATTGCTACAGCCTTGGATGATTAAAGCTGAGAGGATTAATAAAATGATTGTCTTCATCGTTCTATAAAATCAGTTTCTTGCGGTGGCTTTGGTTTGGAATTGTAAACAGTTCCTTTTTGCGTAAACGTTGGAGGTTGGCAGGGTATTGAATATGCCGTCTGCACGGTCACTGAACCCGGTTTTGAAAAATAAAGTATTTTTTTAACTGAGCCCTTTTTAAAAGGCGCCCAAAATGGCCGCCAAAATTTTCTAAACGGCTGATTGCATATCCTTCGAGGGCTACCCGCAAAGTGGAACACAAAACTGCCTGCCATGTACAGCTAATAGTTCTTTAGTACGTATTACTCCACCGGCCCGGTGACTCTGCTGCATGCCAATAACAGAATTTATTTGTTCAACAAAAACCACCTGGTATGAATTATACTTTTCTGGTTCTTTTAGCGATGCCCTGACCGTCCGGGCTATCTCCTTAATTTGTTCTGCTGATTGTTCAAAACCGGGACCAGGCAATACGCCTGCATTAATAAAGCATATCGAAAACGTGGAATCGGTAACTTCCGAACTTGCCCATTTTTCCAGGGATATGGATTCGCATTTGAAAACTGTTTTCAGGCTGTCAATAGATTGACCATCGTTTTTAAATTTTTCTGCAGCAAACGTTTTGTGACTATTATAGCTACAAGCGCTGTTTGATAAACAAAAAGCTAAACCAATTATGACTGGTTGAATGTATTTCATGATTGAGGTTTTTTAAAATAAGGTGCGCACATCATTGGCGGCTTGTTCCGAATCTTCGGGACTGTGATTGGTTGAGTTTGTTGCAAAGCCAGGGTAAGAAAATTGCTTTTGAAACGGGCGCCGCATGACCGCTACGGATTAAAGATTTACTGCAGATTGATACAAAGTCGAGCAAGCCTATTAGCAACCAGAATGTTGGGCGATCGTTTTTCGGAAAATCATGCGTAAAAAGTCGAACTATTCTACTGATACCTTATTGGTAACATGTTCAATTTTAGTAACAATAGCAATGAGATCACTGTTATTGTCGCTATTGTCGCAATTGCGTTTATGAAGTTTTGCGACTTAGTCCCATTGTTGAAAAGCCTTTCAATTGCTTCAAATAGCAATAGTCCGACTAATCCGCCTACAGTGTTGGTAAGTATATCTGTAATGTCAAACGCTCCGATTCTAAAGATAAATTGAAGCCCTTCAAACATTAGACTGATTAAGACAAAGGTTAAAAGTTTGTGTCGCCAAGTCCATTTTTTAAATAAGACTCCTAAATAAATACCTAGAGGTACAAAAATTGCGACGTTCAAAATTATTTCAGCCTTGTCGATCTTGCCATTCGAAAGAAAAAGCCCATCAAATGGAACTAAGTTTACGCTTCTTGCCGGCATATAAGAAAATTTTACTCCCAACTTGAAGAGTAAAATCCAAAATAATACGATTATGTAAATTATAAGTAGAGCGCTTGTGAGCTTATTTGGGGTACTTTGATCTTTGACGGTTCTATTGCTGCTGGGGTGCATTTAAATATTTATTGGGAGAAGCAAATATTTGTTGAACTCTTTTTCGGATTTGATAAAGTATGCATTTTGTAGATCTGCCTTTCTAAAATGAAGCCCAACCTTTTGCATTGCCTAAGGGCAGGGAATCATTGCTCGTCTGCCCGGTGCCGATGCTAAATTTAAAATGTAAAGTTGAAGCTAACAACTAAAGTTCATTAGAAAGAGTCAAGCCCCAAACCAAAGCTGAGAGCGAACTGCAGCCGATGTTTCAATGTCAAGCCCTGACTTTTGGCAATGCATTGTTACCGCCAGATTTCGTTACCTTCTAAATTCAATTTTATAAGCTCCTCCAATTACTTGAACTTTATTTGTACCTTTTGGATACCTTTTGTTATTTATTTTAAAACCTCTTCTCTTCCATTCTGTCGGAATCACAATAAAAGCTTTATAGTCGGCAGGAATATCCAATTGATAACTGTATCTTTTCGAATCCTCTTTTTTCCAGCTTATTCCAACGAAATCGCCTTGTATAAGAGGAACTTGTCCTTTTGCCCAATTTATACTGTCATTTAAAAATGGAATTATTTCTATTTCCTTATAGCCAGGAATTGCCGGTTTTACGCCCAATATATTTCTCGACATGAAGTATAAAGGAGATCCTCCCCATGCATGACTATAATCGCCATCATAACCAGTCTCCGTCAGGTCTTGCCAATTTTCCTTTAGTGTGTAGGTCTCCCTATTGATACCATGCTCCCATTTTTTCATAAGTTCTAAACCTAGTGAATTGAACTGTCCTGCATGTTCAACTGCCGATAAAACAAAAAACATAAAATAGGGTTGAAGGTCTATTTTCTTTTGATTAACAATATAATTCAGAATGCCTGATTGCTGATTTTCTGGAGCAATATTATATAGTACTGCAAGTGTATTTACATGTGGACTATATGTGACAATATTTGAATCCTTTGGAAAGAAATAGCGATTTTCTTTTTTGGATCTGAAGGGGATACCATCTTTGTAAAGCTTTTTGTCCTTATCCCATAGCAAATTATTCATTGCCAGTTTAATTTTTTGAGCCAGTTCGAGGTTTTTATCTCTCACTGAGGGCAGACCTACGAGGCTATTAAGGTAAGCTGCATCCAATAAGGATTTATAGTAAAATGCAGTCATATACCCCATGCCTATAACAGCTGGTGGATGGTGAGCATCGAATTTGTCGATTTTTATCCAATCCATAAACATATAATCAGGAGCATTGCTTACCAGATAATCGCTGTCTAAATATGATTCGAATAATTGGTTAAGCTTATTAACGTGGGGTAAAAGTTCTTTTACTAATTGAATGTCGCCTGTATATTGGTAGTATTGATTAAGCATTTGTACCCATAATAATGAGTAGCTGGTATGAAACATATCGTATTTGTTTTTCTCCAGTATTAATGCTGTTTTAACCAATGTTTGTCTGGTGAGCCAAGCATCTCCGAATGAATAATAGTTTGTTAGGGATTCAATAAGATAATCACCTGTGCAAGCAATAGGCTCCTGATGCTTGGGAGAATCATAAAACATATCGTTCATGCACAGCTGGGTTGTCCATCTGGTAATATCCCAAAGCTCCGTCAGATTATGGTCAGAGCAGGAAAAACTACCCACATAGTTAACTGGATAAGAAGAGAAATCTGTTCGAATATCCTTTATGATTAGTCCTTTCTGGGATTCTACTTTAACTTTCAGATATCGAAAGACGGATAGGAAAGGGGCATTGAAAACATTAATACCTTCTTTGCAAACAAAGATTAATGCCCGATTTTGAGATGCATATTTTTTCTCGAACGGATTTATTTTCAAGGTATCATTTTTATGTGCCATAATCTCAAAGCCATAATAGGCTGTTATATTTCTGCCATAGTCCAGCGTGAATTCTGTTTTGTGAAATTCCTTATTAAAAACTGCAGAGTAATAGTCGGTAATAGCAGGTTCATTCTGCAACAGCCAAACTCTTTTTGGTCTTACAGGATAACGGAATGGAACAGGTATCTTACTATTGACTAAATAACCATTTTTGGGAATATTTTTTATGTAGGCATTCGCCCATCCCGAATCATCAAATGCATTAGTAAACCAGTTGGTTATTTCGAAATTTGAGTTAATGTAGCCGCCATTTACTACGAACGAGGTATCAATGTTACATTTCCAGCTTGTATCTGTTGCCACAATTTTTGTATTTTTACCATCTTCCAAATCGCATATCAGCATACCTTGTCCGCTACTCGTTTCTGAAATCTCCTTAGAATGACTTAACACTTCCACTGCAATACAATTTGTTCCCAAATTCAGGTATTTCTTTACATTGTGCGTATTATAAAACCAGTGCTTGGGTGGAACACCATCTTCGTAATCGTTCCCGATATTTGCAGGGCCTTGTGCGATAAAAGCTCCGTTAATAAATATGCGGAATGAAACATCCGCAGTTATACTCATGATTACTTGATCCGGCAACTCGGTTAAATCAAAGCTTTTCCTGAACAATGCTTTGTAGTGCCCGTTATACGATGGATTGTTTTTCCAATCGATTTGTGTTTCCTGATATTCTTTAAACCTTGATTCATTAAGCCAAATCCAATTTCCTGTCCAAGAATTTTTAGGGTATAACTTTTCAGAATTGAAGTTTCCATTTTTCGTATATATTCCAATTGAATCTGAAATTATATCATACCCATCATCATTGGTGTTATAC
>Ga0075024_100001281_pt1 | contig 9985 bp, 9 predicted proteins | sample Str013_2_FD_71389 | JGI IMG/M metagenome (GOLD analysis project Ga0075024, IMG submission 71389) | Freshwater sediment microbial communities in response to fracking from Pennsylvania, USA - Straight Creek_MetaG_SC_2013 | ecosystem: Environmental > Aquatic > Freshwater > Creek > Sediment | place... | reverse complement strand
TCTTAATTCCCAATTCTTAATTAGCCTTCCCAGGCATAATGCTAACCGCCGCTCCTCCACCAGCGGCCAGGTGCAACTGAAGAGAAGAAGTACTGGTAACCATTATCTTTTCAATGGTATATGCCTCCGGGTTATTTTTCCAATCCGCATTGTCGCCATCACGGTAAATAGTGGCTGCATATTTTTTACCAGCATCTAAAAAATCGAGGAGGATCTTTGCATCCCGGCTGTTTACGCCCGTTATAGCACCCACAAACCAGTTTCCCTTTCCCTTCTCTTTTCTTGCAATGCTGATGTATTCACCTGGTTCTGCTTCTATGATTTTTGTATCATCCCAATCCACTGCCACATCTTTGATAAATTGAAATGCATCCATATGCGCTGCATAATTTTCGGGCATGTCAGCCGCCATTTGCAATGGACTGTACATAGTGATATACAAAGCCAGTTGTTTGGCAAGGGTGGAATGCATTTGCCTGTCAGGTGCAGCAGGTGCATAATGCCTTAATTTGAATATGCCCGGTGTATAATCCATGGGGCCACCTATCAGGCGGGTAAAAGGTAAAATGGTTTCATGCTCGGGTGCATTCCCTTCACTGAAAAAATTCCACTCGTTTCCTCTTCCTGCTTCGCAGGCCAGCCAGTTGGGATAAGTGCGTTGCAAACCGGTAGGGCGCACCGGTTCATGCATATCAATGGTCACATGGTATTTCGCTGCTTTTTGTGCGGCCCTTATATAATGATTCACCATCCATTGCCCATCGTGGTGTTCGCCATGAGGAATGATGGTACCTACATAACCTGTTTTTACGGCGGTATAACCATACTTTTTCATAAACCGGAAAGCAGTATCCATTTGCCTGTCATAGGTAGCAGCATCTGCGCTGGTTTCATTGTGCATGATCATCTGCACGCCTTTTTGCCTGGCATATTGCTGAATTCCCTTTACATCAAAATCAGGATAGGGTGTTACAAAATCAAAATGTCCACCGTTTACATTGCCGTACCATTCTTCCCAGCCGGTGTTCCAGCCTTCTACCAGCAAACCTTTGATACCGTTTTTGGAAGCGAAATCTATATAGCGTTTTACATTGGAGCTGATAGCGCCATGATGACCATTTGGAACCAACTGTCCTTTTGCATCTAATGAGTCGAGGTTATCACTATAGTTCCACCCGCTTTTGCCCACCTGCATTTCCAGCCATACGCCCATAAATTTCATGGGCTTTATCCAGGAAGTATTTTCAATTGCAGAAGGTTCATTCAAATTCAATATCATTTTGGAGGCAAGGATATCAGTGGCCTTATCGCTGATAATGATAGTGCGCCAGGGCGTAACAGCAGGTGTACGCAGGTAGGCTTTATTATTACCATCCAATGGTACCAGGTTGCAGGAAAGACCAAAACTTTGCCTGTTTACATGCAATTGCATGGATGGATAATTTACAAGTGCCGCTTCATGGATATTAATGTACAGTCCTTCTGCAGTCTTCATCATCAGTGGCGTTTGCACAGCATACTGATCAGGGATATTGTCCGCCCTGTTGCCCGTTGATATTTGGGGTATTTTCCACGCATCTACCTGGCTGAGATTGGAAACAGTATAAGCATACTCGTTAGAATCGAAATCTCCTGGTATCCAGAATGTTTTATGGTCACCCGTAAGGTTAAACGCTGTGAGTTCTTTGGTGACGACAAAATACTTCAGCCCTTTTTGCACGGGGAATTCATAACGGAAACCAATCCCGTCTTCAAATACTTTGAAAACAATATTGAGTGCTATACCCTGCTTGTTTTCCTGCTGCAGGTGAACCGTCAATTGGTTGTAATGGTTGCGAACCTTACTGGTTTCGCCCCATACCTGTTTCCATGTTTCATCCACTGTTTTTTGTTCACTACCAGTAATGGTAAAATCAGCGGACAGGGAAATGTTTTTATCAAATTCAAAGCCAAGGGCAGAAGGCTTTACCACCACCTGCTGGTTGAAATAAACACTGTACTGCGGACTTCCGTTTTCAGCGAGGGAGAATTGCAGTCGCATTTTACCAATACTGCTTTCGAGTGTTCTTCCTTCCTGGGCATTTGTTTGTCCAATCAATAAAAATGTACAGGCTAAAATGCTTATTAAAATGGTTTTCATGATAATTAAGAATGCTAAATGATTATTTGCTTCCTGACGAAAACGTATTGCAAAATAGTGGTCACTACAAAGTTAAATTGATCTTACTGGTTTATCCGTAAATAAAAATATTTGAACTCCGGGTTAATCATTCAGAGATAAATATAATGTAATGAAATCTAAGAAGCCGGTTATAGCAGGTATTTTTATAATAGTGGGATTGGCAACATTTGCCGTGGCTGTTTTTACGCTTGGCGAACAAAAGAAAACTTTTGTAAAATCTTTTACAGTAAACGCGATTTTTGATGATGTAGGTGGATTGCAGGCAGGCAATAATATTTGGTTTTCGGGAGTAAAAATTGGGACCGTAAGAAAAATAAGCTTCTATAAAAACGCGCAGGTACTGGTTTCGATGAACATTGAAAAATCAATCCAGTCAAACATACCCGGCGATGCAATGGTTAAAATAGGTTCTGACGGCCTGATAGGGAATAAAATTATCATTATCACAGGAGGAACAGCAACTGCCCGGCCGGTAGAACCAGGTGATTTTTTAAAAATGAAAAAAACCTTTAGTACCAACAACCTGATTGATACCCTTTCGGAAAGCAATTCAAACCTGCTGGATATTACAAAGAATATTAAAAGCATTAGCAAGAAAGTTAATAGCGGGAATGGAACTGCAGCTATGCTGGTAAATGATTCTGCGCTCGCAAATAATTTTAAAGAAGCCGTCGGCAACCTGCGCGCCGCAATTTCGAACTTTAAATTGGTATCACTTAAAAGCAGGCAGGTTCTCACAAACCTCCAGGATTTCTCCGCAAAGCTTGATAAACAGGGAACCCTTCTTAACCAATTGGTTACCGACACCATTGTTTTTAACAACATTAAGAATTCGGCTGTAAAATTGAATGAAACAGTAGGCAATGCATCCACACTGGCCAGTAACCTGAAAAACACGAGCGAATCACTATCGAGACAAAACAACACTGCCGGTCTTTTATTAAACGATTCTTCAGTAGCCCTTTCATTGAAAAACACATTAAAAAACCTGGAAACAAGCAGTAAGAAGCTGGACGAAAACCTGGAAGCTCTGCAACATAATTTTTTGTTCAGGGGTTATTTCCGTAAGAAAGCGCGGCAGGAAACCCCGCCGGTAAAAAAGTAAGCAATACCCAAATTATTAATTGCTAATTGAATTACCCTGGCAGACAAAATCTGTTACAGGGACCTTTGCTTTTTTAATGGCTTCAAATCCGCCGGATACTTCCGTAAAGTTGCGGTAGCCACGCGCCTGCAGGATAGAGGCGGCAATCATACTGCGATAACCTGCTGTACAATATAGATAAAAATGATTGTCTGCCGGCAGTTCAATAATCCAATCATTGATATAGGCCAATGGTTTGTTCTGTGATTCAATTACATGCGATGCTGCATATTCACTTTCTTTTCGCACATCTATGATGGTGTCTTTCCCTGGTCTGATAGTATCGCCAAATTGCCTGGCGGAGATGCGGTGTACAAAATCAGTCTCTTTTCCGGCAGCTTGCCAGGCGTCATATCCTCCATTCAGGTATCCCAATACATGGTCAAATCCAACACGGCTTAGTCTTGTTACAGCTTCTTCCTCCATACCAGACACGGTAATCAATAATATCGGTTGGTTCACATCTACAATCAGCGCACCTACCCATGGTGCAAATTCTCCTTTCAATCCTATATTAATTGATTGTGGTACAAATCCTTTACAGAAATCATAATTGGCCCTGGTGTCCAGTATCAGCGCACTAGTGGTTTCGGCTGCAGCTTCAAACTCCGCAGACGATAAAGCATGCAGGCCCTGTTGCAATACTGTTTCAAAATCGGTATAGCCTTTTTTATTCATGGCCACATTGTAACCAAAATAGCCGGGTGCTGGCAACAGCCCATCGGTTACCGCTTTTACAAAGGATGCCTTATCAGGTTGGTTCAACGCATAATTAATGCGTTTCTGGTTTCCCAGTGTATCAACCGTTTCCTTCATCATATTTTTTCCACAAGAGCTACCTGCACCATGGGCAGGATACACAATTACGTCATCACCCAAAGGCATAATTTTATTCAGCAGGCTGTCATACAGCAGGCCCGCCAGTTCTTCTTTGGTCATGTTTGCTGCTTTCTGTGCAAGGTCTGGACGACCCACATCACCCAGGAACAAAGTATCACCGCTAAAAATGCAATGATCCATTCCGTTTTCGTCTTTCAGTAAAAATATACTGCTTTCCGTTGTATGACCCGGTGTATGGAGTACTTTAATAACAACGTCCCCCAGTTTAAATTCTTCTCCATCTTTGGCAGAAACACAATCATAACCACAGACAGCATTGGGACCATAAATAATAGCAGCGCCGGTCTTTTTACGCAGGTCCACATGACCGCTTACAAAATCGGCATGGAAATGTGTTTCGAAGATATACTTCAATTGAACATTGTCTTTTTCTAACCTGTCAAGGTAGGGCTGAATTTCGCGCAATGGATCTACTATAGCGGCTTCTCCCCTGCTGGTTATATAATAGGCGCCCTGGGCCAGGCATCCGGTGTAAATCTGTTCAATAGTCATGGTGGTATCAATTTTGAATTACAAAATTGCTGCAATGAAATGGCCTCTATTGTTACTTTTGTTACACAACAGAAGTTTTGAATAGCTGTTTACACTTCTCCTGTTGCATCATACAGTTTGCCCAATCGCTTCAGTTTCCTGATTTGAATAAAAAGATAAACCAATACTCCCCATACGCCGATCACAATGGAATAAGCTATTAGTCCCAGCCAGAACGGAGAACGACCCCTTCTGGCAAAAAGGGTTCGTTTATCAAATTCAGTTGTATATGTATTGGCTACGCCCCATTTCACTTCCTTTTCCCTGCTGAGTGTTCCGTATGTATCATTGTCTTCTACTTTTGTCACCAGGGTTAGCATTCCTTTTGCATTACCGGGCAAAGTGTCTCTTTTAAAATCAGCGCTTACCATACCCAATGAATCGGTTGTATAGGTAGGTGTTTCGCTTATATTCAAATCGCCGTCCAGCCTTTTGATGGCAATTTTCAGGTCAACTCCCTTAACCGGGCTCCAGGTGGTATCTTTCAACTCGTATACTATAACCGTTACTTTTTTATCTTCTGCTGTATCAATCACCAGTTTTGCCTTGGTTACATCAAGGCTGGTTTTTGTTTCAGCAAATTGTTTGGTAGGTGCTGCTACCAGGAAAAAACTTTGTTTGGCAGATTTGTTCCATTCCTCTTTGGCAGAAGGCGGAATAAATACATGTGCTTCACCTTTCTCATTGGTAATGCCGGTACCAATAGCATTGGCTGCTGCTTCTGCAGCAATATAAAATGTCAGATGGATGCCAGGCACGGGTTTGAACCTGCCATCAATCTTTGTTTTGGCATGCGCCACCACATATTGCACCTGTCCGTTATCGTTGGTATAACCCAGGTTCAGTACCAAATCGTTTTTTGCATCCTGTGCGTGGGCCGCCAGGTCGATACAACCCAGCAATAATAGAATGGCAATGGTATAATTAAGCTTTTTCATGATGCTCTGTTTCCGTGATGGTTTCCTGTACTGGAATAATGGGGAATATCCTGGCGAAAATGGTAATAATCAATAACGCACCTGCCAATGAACCCATGGCAATGGCCCACTCTTCCCAGGTAGGAAAATAATGCTTGTAACTAACGGGAACATCCCGCATGGGTAAAAAAGGATGCAATAAGGTGGGCGTTACAATCAAATATCTTTTGAACCATGAACCAATCACCACCAGTGTGCCGGCAATAAAGGCGGGCAATGGTTTTCTTCCTTTCTTATTTATTAATATCAGTATCGGGATAATCATGGCCGTGAAAATGGCAAACCAGAATATCGGCGCAAATTCCCCTGTAAACAAACCGCGCAAATGTTCTTCTTCCGGTTTTTTCATCTTAAATGCAGGCACCAGGAATTCATTTACATTAAAATACAGGTACAACAGGGCCAGCATCACCAGTATCTTTCCCATCTTATCGAAATGATCATCCGTAATGTATTTTTCAAGGCGATATGCTTTACGAAAAACAAACATGGCAATTACCACACCACCTGCACCTACCAGGAAAGCCCCGGAGATAAAATAGGCGCCAAAATTGGTACTGTCCCATCCCGGCCGGTAAGTAGTAGCAAACAACCAGGAGGTAACAGTGTGAATGGAGAAGGCCACAGGAATAATAGTAATGGAGAGGATACTGATAGCCTTATGACTTATTTTAATTTGCGAAGGCGTATTCTTCCAGAATGATCCTAAAAAGCTGTAAAGCCGGTGCAGTCTTTTGCTGGTACGGTCCTTAAACCTGATCATTATTTTAAGATCGGGTAGCAGCGGAAAATACAATAAAAGAATACTGATAAAGAAATAGGTAGTGATAACGATGACATCCCAGATAATCGGCGACTGCAGTCTTCCGTGAATAAATAAATTATAAAATCTATCAGGACGGCCCATGTCAACGATAATGATCAATGATGCAAAGGTGATGGCCGATACTGCAATAATTTCGGCTATGCGTGTTAGTGGTGTACTCCATTTTACATTGGAAAGCCGTAATACCGCGGTTATAAGGGAACCCACCAGGCTAATGGCTACGAAAAATACAAAATTGGAAATATAAATACCCCAGGATACATAATCCCGCATGGCAGTTACGACCAATCCTTTGGATAATTGCCTGTAATAGGCAAATGCACCAATGGCACAAATCACCAGTAGTATGACCACCCAGATTTTTCCCAGCTTTCCAAATTTCTGTGGCAGCAGGTCATCAGTTATTCGTTGTTTAACTACACTTTCCACTTTTTATGCTTTAAGGTTAATGCTTCTTTGTTTCCTCTTTCGCTTCCTTGTTTTCAAATGGGAAGTTCCTGTTTACCGGAGGCAGGTAGTAAACACTCGGCTTGGTTCCCAGGTCTTCCATTAAACGGTAACCAGCCTTGTCTTTCACGAAATCACTAAAACGAAACGTTTCAGAGCCATTGGTAACAGAATCTTCTACCATATCGCCAAAGAAGAAAACGCCGTTGGGACAGGCGGATACACAATGCGGCAGTTCACCTTTTCTTGCCATATCCGGGCAAAAATCACATTTACCCACTGTGCCCTTTTTCTGAGGTACACTGGTTTCGCAGGAATAAGGTTTATCTGCAATTTCTTTTGGCAAACCTGGTTCGCCCCAATTAAATACCCTGGTAGAATAAGGACATGCTGCCATACAAAAGCGGCAACCGATACAACGATCACTGTCGATTAATACAATACCATCCTGTCTTTTGAAAGTAGCATCCACCGGGCATACTTTTACACAAGGAGGTTCATCGCAGTGCATACAGGTAGTAGGTTCCCAATAAGGAGCGGTATGTTCCGCGTCCTGCATGGGATATACTTTAATCCAGTTTTGATCCGGGTTCAACTGGTGAGCATGATTACATGCCGACTGGCATGCCTTAACACTTTTGCAACGGGACAAATCAATCACCATTACAAATTTCTTTCCCGGTATTCCTACTCTTGCCATATCATTGGAAACAGCAGGTAAATCGGGAACTGGTTTTAAAAATGCTTTATCCACTTCAATTACCTCCCCCGTTACGGAAAGTAACTTTACTTTTTCTCCTGAAGGAACGATGCTGCTTGCGGCGCTTTCTTCAAACGGGCTCTTCTTTGTAGAGCAACCCGCCGCTGCAAGGCTGGCCAGTAGACCAGCCGCAATAAATTCTCTCCTGGATGTATCGTTGTTATTCATTGTATTGCTTGTTTATTGGATGTACATTATCTTTTTACCCAATCCTTCAATTCTTCATTGGAGATTTTTTGCTGAAGCGAATTGATTTTGGATATATCCACTTCCACCAGCTTACCATCTTCGGTCAGGTATTTCATGGTAGTAGGTTGCGATGGAGGAGGTGCGCAGGAAATGATATTTCTTTTCCCGGAGAAGAAATCAAGCTTTAACAAGGGGAGCAATGACAACAGCCCAATACCCCATAGGAGTTTTCTTCTTCCTTTTTTAGTTTCGGCAACTGGTTCCAATTCTTTCATGAGTGTCTCTTGAAGATGATAAAATATTGTTGCAACTGATGCAGAAATATATAGAAAGGGTTAGTAAAGCAGAATAGAACGGTAAGAAAAAAGCAAGCGCAATACAAACGTTGGGTTAAATGTGAAATGAGCTTGCTTTTCTAGTAAGAACATTATTTCTTTAATGTCCTTAAAAAGTTCACAAGATTCCAGATGTCTTCCTGATCTGGAATTTTCTTTTTGAAACTGGGCATATCCTCTCTTCCCTCAGAAATCTTGTAATAAAGAGATCCGTCAGACTGAGATTGGGTGGATGCCTTTGTAAAATCACCTGGCTGCGTTTTCAACTGGGCTGCTTTGTTGCCATCGCCCAAACCTGTTTTACCATGACAGGATGCACAATGCTGGCTCCATAGCGCCTTACCGGCAGAAATGGAAGCAGCGTCAGATTTAACGGGGTTTGCTGTTTTAGCCTGTTTGTCGGGAACCGGCCAGGGCTTTGGTTGCTGAATAAGTGTAAAGCTTGCAGCCATTACTGATACTGCTACTAATGAGGCGCCCACTATCAGATTTTTCATTGTTTTTTTGTTTTTGTTATTAAAATATAGAATGATTGTTTTACTGAATACTAATTTAAATTATTAAAAATTCCAGAGTCTTGAAATGTTGAAACCAATCACAAACTGGCTTTTCTGAAAATCATTTTGGTTCTGTACATTGTTTAATTGAGGCAAGGTATTTCCATAAGTACCCATAAATACCTGGAAGTCGTGACCACTCGATTTCATATCCAGTCCAACACTGATACCAGGATGCGGGTTATTCATGGGGTGCTGTGTAATCGGTTGATCATAGTTTACAAGTACTGAAGTCTTTTCTGTGATTTTATACCTGCCACTGAAACAAACAGCCAGGTGTTCATTTTTCATTTTAGGCTGAATATTTTTTGCTTCATCATAATAACCATCCACATTGTTGAAATAAGAAACACTAAAACCTGCCTGTGCAGAGAATTTCTCCGTAATTTTTCTTGCTACCAGTATCTGGTTAAAGAAGCTGAGCCTGTCAGTAAAATCAACGATGGGCAAAGAAGGATTTTTTGATCTTGGGTCCATTGCCACATTGCCAAAATAAGTGATCGAAACCGGCATTGAATTGTCTTTGGTTTGTTTCAGTATGGCGTATTTAAGACTTCCATCTATCATCATGTTGTAATTGTTTGCACCAAACCCTATCTGCAGGTCCTTGATAAATGTATAGCTGAAGCCCAGGCGCATGTTTGCCCCGCCGAATATGCCAAACAAATCCTGGATGCCGTTTTCAGTTGACCCGAACCGGTGGTTGATATCAAATTCAAATGTTCCCTTGATGGGCACCATTACCGTTTGGTTGTCGATAATGTAATTACCCTCAAATGTATTTTTCGTATAGGATTTCTTTTTTACTACAGGAGCCTCGGGCGCGGTGGTATCCTGCGCTACCAGGGTAGCAGCTGTACCAAACATTATTATCATAAACAGTAGGCAAATCCTGCAATAGGTAACTGTTATATATTTATGTACATTTTTCATTGTAATCGATTTAATTGTTTTGAGCTCCCTGGTTTATCCAGGCATAAATCTTGGCATTGATCGCCTGGTCGGGTCCGTTACCAAGTGGCATAACTGGAGATTTTTTTCCGGTCAGCCAAAGTATGATTACGCTATTATCAGGATCATTTGCTTTAATATAACTTCCATTCTTCAAAGAGTTGTATGCATTCGCCGCTGTCAGGT
>Ga0075024_100001278_pt1 | contig 9994 bp, 8 predicted proteins | sample Str013_2_FD_71389 | JGI IMG/M metagenome (GOLD analysis project Ga0075024, IMG submission 71389) | Freshwater sediment microbial communities in response to fracking from Pennsylvania, USA - Straight Creek_MetaG_SC_2013 | ecosystem: Environmental > Aquatic > Freshwater > Creek > Sediment | place... | reverse complement strand
GCGGACGTCTATGGAATCGGCCGAAATGAGGAATTGGTCGGGCGCGCACTACGCGGACGCCGCAAGGACGCCCTCCTGGCCACGAAATTTGGGAACGTTCGCACCCCCGACGGTAAATTTCTAGGTATCAACGGGCGCCCGGAATATGTGCAGCAGGCTTGCGAGGCAAGTTTGCGAAGACTGGGCGTCGAAGTCATAGACCTTTATTTCCAGCATCGCGTGGATCCCAGCGTCCCCATTGAGGAAACAGTTGGTGCAATGGCAGGGCTGGTCCAACAAGGCAAAGTGCGATTTCTGGGATTGTCAGAGGCGGCCGTGCCCACGATCCGGCGAGCCGCACAGGTACACCCCATCGCCGCGTTGCAATCGGAATACTCTCTTTGGACTCGCGATCCCGAGACGGAAATTCTTCCGGTGTGCCGGGAACTGGGGATAGGGTTTGTGGCCTACAGCCCGCTGGGGCGCGGATTTCTGACCGGAAAATTTCGCAGCGCCGATGATTTCGGAGATGGCGATTTTCGGGCGTCCACTCCGCGATTCCAGGGAGAAAATCTGCAACGGAATCTGACCCTGGTTGAGCGTGTCGAAAAAATTGCAGCTGCAAAGAAATGCACGGCGGCGCAACTTGCCCTGGCCTGGGTTCTGGCGCAAGGCGATGATATTGTCCCGATCGCCGGCACGAAGCATCGAAAATATCTCGACGAGAATGCGCAAGCTCTTGGCATCGCCTTGACCGTTAAAGAACTGGAACATATCAATCGCGAACTGCCTTCAGGAATCGCTGCAGGCGATAGGTACAGGTCTGCTGGAATGTCCACGTTGAACAAGTAAATTGCTAGTTGCTTCCTTGGCAAACTCATTTTTAAAACCTCATGAGCATTGGGCACTTTTGAACCTGCTTGCCGCCAATCGGTTGCGGCGTTATTCTTGGGACACCTTGCCAAGGAGGCAAATTTCAATGAAATATTTGGGAATTCTAGCGCTGGCGGGACTGTTGATGCCGGTAGCGATAAGTGCGCAGGATACGGCCATGATGCCGAACCCGATTACAACGCTCATCAAGACGCAGGCCGTTCGTTACGGACAATTACAAATCGCGGGTGCGGAAGCGATGCCCGCCGAAAAATACAGCTACAGAGCAACGCCGGAAACTAGAACTTTCGGGCAACTCGTGTTGCATGTCGCGCAATTTAACGGTTTGGTTTGCGCCCGCGTTTCGGGAATGACCGCTCCGGACATCAAGGACCTGAAGGATACCGACGGCAAGGATAAGTTGGTAGCAGCGGTGAAGGGTTCCTTCGATTTTTGCGCCACGGCGTTAAATGGGCTGGACGATTCAGCGCTGGGCCAATCCGTGGGAAAACTCGGGCCAAACGTGATGTCGCGCGGCGGAGCGATCATGATTTTGGGCGAAGACTGGTTCGATCATTACAGCACGATGGCGATTTATTTGCGTGTCAACGGCGTTCTCCCGCCGTCCGCGCAGCCTGCCCCCGCCAAGATGTAGAGTGTTTACTCCAAGAACCGACTTTTCATTGCGAGCGGGCTCCTATGTGGGCCCGCTTTCTTTTTAATAGCGACTAAGCTGCGGAGAAAAATCCGGTGTGGCGGATGCCCGCGCGTAGCAGCCGAATTCATTTTGATCCATCAGGTTTGGAGAGCGATCTGGTTAGGTTTGCGGGAAATTCAGCCCGGATGATGCAGGAGCGGGCCGCCCCTGCATGAAACTCCTTGAGCGGAGTTGAGGCAGTGAAGCGACCGCAAATTAGCTGGCGCTGCCTGCGGCCACGCGAGCAGCGGCGGTAGCGCCGGCCTTCTTGCTGCGGCGGCGGGGCTTGGTGGTACGTTCCGGAGCTTCCCCCACCAGTTCCATGGACATCAGTGTGGTCACAAACTTCTTTAACCCAACGCTATCGAAATCGATGGTCGTGCGTTCGTTATCTGATTCCGCAACGATCCCGAATCCATATTGTTCGTGCTTAATGCATTGCCCTTCGGAAAGAATCTGCACTTTTGCCTCCTTGATATTGGCGGGTTTGCCGCCCTGGCGACACCCCGCGTCTGGCGCAGGTCGTAATGGAGCAAAGTTAAATGATATAAGTTCGCAACGCCCAGGCTGGAGCAAACCCGCGCGAAACTAGACGCCGGTAACGTTTTCGGCCTGCAAGCCCTTGGGGCCCTTGCGGACCTCAAATTCCACGGCCTGCCCCTCGTTGAGCGACTTGTAGCCTTCCATTTGAATCGCTGAAAAATGGACGAAAACGTCCTCGCCGGACTGGCGCTGGATGAATCCGAAGCCTTTGCTTGCATTGAACCACTTCACTGTCCCTTGTTCTCTCACTTCCACTACCTCGCAATAAGCTATTTGCGGCTATTGTGCCGCCTGAAGCGCCTCGCAAGATGCCAGGCGGGAAACGACTGCCTCTATCGCGTATAAACGAAGGGCTGCACTATTCCCCCTGCAGCCGCGTTGGACGAGTTAAAAGTAATCGCTTGAGCAGCAAACGCGAGACTATTTTAACAAAAAGACGTGTTCATTGTCTAGGTGGTTCGCGGGAACAAAGGGGCGTCTCGGGGCATTTTCGAGAGCGCCATAATATCTTTAATATCAGCTATTTAGGTGGATTAAACACGATTAATTTATTCCCTTTGTGGCGCTTGCCATGACAGCCGGAATGGCGTCAAGCGCACGCCGGCGCGGCAGGTACCCGGGCCAGTTCTGGATTCGCAGGGCAGGTTCGAAGGAGATCGTTCAATTCGCGCTTCCGGATCGCCACCAGCGGCGGAGGGCGACGACGGACCAGATAGCTTCGACCACTCCAAACGGCCAGGCTCCTTGCAGGAATCCATAGACCGATCCGAGCACGCAAGACCCGGCAAAGGCGAGAATGAACCAGCGGCTGCGATTTTCCAGTGAGTAGAAAACCAGCATCGCGGTGACGGCGAATAATCCGAAAATTGTTATTCGGTCCATGTGGTTTTATTCACTCGCTCCGTTCGCGCTGGAATTTTCCAGCGGGGCCTTCGCTTCCAGCTCGCTACATTGAACATGGTTCGTCGTAAAAAGCGCCTCAAGGCGCGATTAGGAATCCATAAAAGTCATTGAGGAAATCGAAAAGAAATTGCCGTCGTTCCCCAACTCGCCCACCGAGACGGGCGAGTTGGGGAGGACGGGAACCTTACTGCGCGGCCTCGGCGCTGGCGCGAATCTGCTGCCAGCGTTTTGGGCGCTTCTTCATGTCCAGAATTTTTTTGCGCAAACGAATGGATTTGGGCGTGATCTCGACGGCCTCGTCGTCAGCGATGAACTCGATGGCCTGCTCGAGAGTCATCTGGCGATGGGGGATCAGACGAATGGCCTCGTCAGCGCTGGAGGCGCGCATGTTGGTTTGCTTTTTTTCCTTGGTGACGTTCACATCCATGTCCGAGTCGCGCGAATTTTCGCCGACGATCATGCCTTCGTAAACTTCCTCGGTTGGGCCGACGAACAATTCGCCGCGCTCCTGTATGTTCCACAACGCAAACGCCGTCGTGAAGCCCGTGCGATCCGCCACCAGAGCACCGGTCGGGCGCGTGGCCATTTCGCCGCCGTATTCGGTCCAGCCTTCAAACAGCGCGTGAAGCAGCGCCGTGCCGCGCGTGTCGGTGAGCAACTGACCGCGCAGGCCGATCAATCCGCGCGAAGGAATGGTAAATTCCATGCGCACCCATCCGGAACCATGATTCACCATTTTGCCGAGTTCGCCGCGGCGGCGTCCGAGCGATTCCATAACCACGCCGACGAATCCTTCCGGACAATCCACCACCAGGCGCTCGAGCGGCTCGAGTTTCTTGCCGTTTTCCTCGCGCACCACGATTTCCGGCTTGCCGACCATCAATTCGTAGCCTTCACGGCGCATGGTTTCAATCAGGATCGCGAGCTGCAATTCGCCGCGAGCGAACACGCGAAATACGTCCGTGGTTTCCGAATCAATGATGCGGAGCGAAACGTTGGTGAGCAATTCCTTCTGCAATCGCGCGCGCAGATCGCGCGAGGTGACCCACTGGCCTTCGCGGCCTGAAAGCGGGCTGGTATTGATGGTGAAATTCATCGCCAGCGTGGGCTCGTCCACGACAATGGGCGTTAACGGCATGGGATTTTCAATGCTCGTCAGGCTTTCACCGATTTGAATTCCCTCGACTCCGGCGACGGCAACCAGGTCTCCGCAGGGAACTTCCTCGACCTCGTCGCGCTCCAGGCCTCGGAAGGTGTAGAGCTTGGTGATACGTGTAGGCTCGATAGCGCCGGAAAGCTTGGCGATGCCCACGTCGGATCCTCGGCGTATGGTGCCGTTGAAGACGCGGCCAATAGCGATGCGCCCGAGGAAATCGCTGTAATCCAGATTCATGACTTGCGCTTGCAACACGCCATCCGGATCGCCCTTCGGAGCGGGAATTGCGGAGACAATTGTCTCGAAAAGCGGCTGGAGATTCATCGAGCCATCGTCCAGTTTACGATGCGCGACGCCGGTCTTCGCATTCGTATACAGCACCGGAAAATCGAGCTGGTCCTCGGTGGCTTCAAGGTCGATGAAGAGATCGTAAATTTCGTCGAGCACGGCGGCGGCGCGCGCATCCGGCCGGTCAATTTTATTGAGGACGATGATGGGAAGCAGCTTGGCGTGGAGCGCCTTTTGCAGCACATAGCGCGTCTGCGGCAGCGGTCCTTCGCTGGCATCCACCAGCAGCAGAACGCCGTCCACCATTTTCAGGGCGCGCTCGACTTCTCCGCCGAAATCGCTGTGGCCGGGCGTATCCACGATGTTGATTTTCGTGTCTTTGTAAAACAGCGCGGTATTTTTCGCCAGGATGGTGATGCCGCGTTCGCGCTCAAGGTCGTTCGAGTCCATCACGCGCGTAACGACCACTTGATTGTCCCGAAACACGCCGCTTTGGTGAAGCATGGCGTCCACCAGTGTGGTCTTGCCGTGGTCTACGTGGGCGATGATGGCGATATTGCGAATCTGTGACATGGAATCCTAACTTTCTTTTCGATTGTCGTTTCGGAGCACGGGTGCGGGCCCGCCTCGGCGGCCCCGCCGGAACAAAAAACGGAAACTAGAAGAGCTGTATGTGCGTCCTTGCAGACCCCGCGTTTATAGCCGAGAGGAATTACAAGTGCATCCGAGGGATTAAGGATACCACATAGTGTCGTGCCGAGTCACCGGGGAAGAGTGAGGAAGAGGCGAAAAGTTGGGCATTTCCGCAATTCCTCCATTTTGAAACTGGCGTGGCGTTAAAGCAATCAAGGCGGCTGCCGATGGTGAAATTGCAATGGAATGGCGGTAGGTCTACACGCCGATGGGGGGAGAATCGTCATGTCATCATTGAAGGTATTCGCGTTTATCGTCCTAATCGCCCTGGGTAGCGCGTGTCCCGCGTACTCGCAGGATGCCTCCAACCAAGCCGCGCAGGCCACAAGCATCACCGCTGAACAATTCCAAAAGCTCGTTTCGGAGTTGCGCGCACACGAGGAGCGCATTAAGGAATTAGAAGCCGCGCTTGCCGCAAAAACTTCGCCCGCAATTAACGATCATGCGATGCAGCCAGCGGCGATGGGCGAAACGTCCGCACCCTCGCCAGTAGCCGCAGTGGCGGCGCAGTCGCAAGTGCAGGCAGACCCGCACGATCATATGATTCAATTGCCCGCCGGTGGACCAGCGCTCAAAATTCGCGGATTCGCGGATTTCAACCTGGGAGTGGGCCAAAGTGCAAACGCACTAATCTTTCCTTTGGGCGCGCCCGCTCACACCACATTCCAATTTGGAGAATTTGACCTTTTTCTTTCCTCCAAACTCACGAAAAAGATCAGCTTCGTAAGCGAAATCATATACGGATCTGATTTTACAAACGCCTGGGGACTGGATATCGAACGCTTACTGGTGACGTACAAACCCAGCCCGTATTTTGAAATCAGCGGAGGGCGTTTTCACACTTCGATCGGCTATTACAACACGACGTTTCACCATGGAACCTGGTTCCAGACGGCGACCGGCCGACCCTTTATGTATTTTTTTGAAGACAGTGGCGGGCTTCTTCCGGTTCACGGCGTGGGAATATCAGCGACTGGCTTGGTACCGGGCAGCGGTCGCCTGGGCTTGCATTGGGTGGCGGAGGTTTCCAATGGCCGGTCTTCCGATCCAAATGCCAAGCCTGTTCAAATCTTTTTGTCCGACAAAGACCACAAGGCATTTAATTTCGCCGGCTATGTGAAACCGGAGTGGGTGCCCGGATTGCAGGTTGGCGGCTCCTATTATCGAGACCGCATGGTCCCGTCTGGTTTTCCGGACGTAAATCAATCCATTGGCAGCTTTTACGCTGTCTACACAAATTCAAATTGGGAATCGCTGAATGAAATCGTATTGCTGGGCAATCGAGCCGACGGCGCGGGGCGCACATTTTATTCCCCGCTGGGCTATGCGCAGATTTCGCGAAAATTCGGTGTTTACCGGCCCTACTATCGATTCCAATACGTGAACGTACCTGCGGGCGACCCCATCAATATTTTTACGGGACGCTATGAGAGCCACTCCGCGGGTTTGCGAATGGATTTCACGACCTATGTCGCGTTGAAAGCACAATACAACCGGCTGTACCAGCGCGTGGTCGCGCCGGAAAATGGCATGGATTTGCAAATGGCATTCACGTTCTAACTCTTGACCCGTGGAGCTTCGCACCAAGGAGAGGACCCCTCAAATGACCATGAATTGCGCTCGCGTTATTTTCCTGATGTTGGCGGCATGTGCCTGCGCCAATGCCCAGTGCCCGGCGAGCAGCCTGGCTGTGATCGTCAACAAATCGAATTCCGCCGAAAGTCTATCAACCACCCAACTGCGGAGGCTGCTGATCGGCGATGTGCGCGCCTGGCCGGACCACAAGACAGCGGCCCTGGTGGCGCGGGAACCATCGTCGAAAGTGTTTCAATGCGCGCTTTCAATGATCGTGCGGCTGAGCGACGCGGAATATCACAGATATCTGCTGAGCGCGGAGTTTCGCGGAGAAGAACCAATGGTTATGCAAACGGTTGATTCCGATGCCGCAGCCGCGCGAATCGTGGCGGGCTCGGCGGGAGGAATTGCCGTCGTTGACGCGAATTCGGTTTCAGCGGTCTCAAGTTCGGTGAAAGTGATTCGCGTCAACGGAAAGAATCCCGGCGAAGCTGGATACCCGCTGTAGGGAAATGGAGGCATGAATCCAATGAAACTTACCATCAAAAGCAAGCTCGTCGGCGGATGCAGCTGTCTGCTGCTGGTGATCCTGGGAGTGGCGGGCATCGGCGCATTTTCCGTGCTTAGCCTGCGGCGCAGCGCATTTCAAACCACCCGCGTGGGCGATCGGCTGAACGCCGAATCGCTGGAAATTCAAGTGCACACGCTGCAAGCCGAAAGCCAGGTTCGCGATTACTTGAACGGAATCAAAACCATGGGCGCACAGCAGTCCAAGGAAACGTACCTGGACGAGGCCGAATTTGAGGTGAACGAAATTCAGAACCTGGCCGCCAACCTGATGAAGATCTCGCCAACGGAAGCAGTGCGCGCCAAGTTTGCGCACATTCCCGCGGCAGCCAACGCTTATACAGAGGCCCTCGACAACATTGTGAACAACTCCGGAAGCAACGGAAAATCGGAAGAATCAAAAGCCTCACTGGACGCCTACGAAAAAGCGGCCACGCGCCTGAGCGAAAGCGCGGAAGATGGCGAGATCACGGGCCACGATGCCAGCCAAACATCGCAAATGGAAATCGAGGCCACCAGCAAAAGGTCCGTGGCACTGGTCACGGGAGTGTCGCTGTTTGGACTGATATTTGCCCTGACGATGAGCGTTGCCCTTTCGCGCGCGATTCTTGTGCCCGTGGAACATTTGAAAGACGTGGCTGAAAACGTGAGCCTTGGAAACCTGGACATGACCGTGCGCCGCTATTCCGAGGACGAGATCGGGGACCTGGCGGATTCGTTTTCACGCATGGTCACGGCGGTGAAGTTCTTTCGCTCCGAGGCTCAGACAATTCAGGAAGAGGCTGAAGTGGGGGGAGGTGTGCGATGAGCGCATTGTCGGACAAAGTAATCGCGATCAGCAAGCCGTACTTCGGGCCCGCGACCGAGGCATTCTTGAACAGGCAGTGCAAGGGGCATCTCAATATTGATGTTACCGAGCTGGCTCCATCGCACGTCAAGGAATTGGCGAAGTGGGTCGAGACCTCTGGAGCGCTGCTGATGGACGCCGCCAAAGCGTCGGAAATAGCGGGGAAAATTGCCAAACTATGAAAACCTGCGTGAAGAGCGCAGGTTTTCACGCAGGCAAGAGATGTCAATCCCCGTTGCAAAGCAGTCACGCACCTCTCTTCTTCTATTCTGATGCCACCTTTCTCTTTATCCCGGTAGTGCTGCCCGCGTTTTCCACAAAAATATCCGATGGGGGACTGGACTCATAGGCACAGGCCGAACGACTCATTCCGTATTTGTAAACTTCCCAAGGTAGAATCTTTTATCCCACTGGGATCGATGTCACGTCCGCACGCCCGAAGGGGAGGGAGTTTGAGAGTGCGCAAATCGTTGCAATTCGCGGCCATGGCCGTGCTGGTATGTATCCCGACGGTGGCCGCGTCCGCACAGTCTGAGTGGCTCGCGCCTGAAGCCTCGGTCAACAGCAAGTTCGCGGACGAGGAGTCGCTGCATTCGCGCGTCATGGAAGTGTTGGGCTACCTCACGGACGTCTACGGCCCGCGCCTGACCAATTCCCCCAATATCCGTGAAGCGGCCGAGTACGCCGTAAAGACTCTAGGATCGTGGGGCCTCGCGGACGTACATGAGGAGCCATGGGGCCCGTTTGGCCGCGGATGGTCGAATGAGTTGATGGAAGCGAATGAAATAGCTCCGCGGCATTTTCCGCTGATTGCATATCCGAAAGCGTGGACACCGGGAACTAACGGGCCTGCTACAGCTGAGGCGGTGTATGCAAAAATCGAAAAAGAAGACGACTTCCGCGAGTTCCACAAGAAGCTAAAAGGAAAATTTGTGTTGACCGCGCCCATGCGCGCCGTCGAAGCGCATTTTGACGCGCCCGGGCATCGTTTCTCCGACCAGGAACTTGTGGACTTGGCGCAACCTCTCCTCGCGCAACCGCCAGTGGATATAGCCGAACGGGATCGCCTGCGCGCGCTGCAGCAATTCAATCAAAAACTTTTGAAATTTTTGACAGAGGAAAAAGCGGCGGCGTGGCTGGAGCCCTCACCGCACGATGGCGGCACAATAACGGTGATGGCCGGCGGTTCACGCGATCCCAAGGAACCGCTGGCGCTGCCGCGCGTGGCCGTGGACATCGAGCAGTACGGGCGCATTCTCCGCACGCTGGAAAAAAATATTCCCGTGGTGCTGCAAATTAATATCGCCAGCACGTTCTATGACAATAATCTGGATTCATTCAATATCATCGCGGACATTCCCGGCACGGATAAAGCCGGCGAAGTGGTGATGCTGGGCGCACACTTCGATTCCTGGGACAGTGGAGACGGCGCAACCGATAACGCGGCAGGCTCGGCCGTGGTGATGGAAGCGATGCGGATTTTGCAGGCATCTAGTTTGAAAATGCGGCGCACGGTGCGGCTGGCGCTGTGGACCGGCGAGGAAGAGGGTCTGCTGGGTTCGCGCGCCTATGTGGGCGAACATTTTGCCGACCGGCAAAATATGAAGCTCCGCCGGGATCACGCCAGACTTTCCGCATATTTCAACGTGGATAACGGCACGGGAAAAATTCGCGGCATTTATCTGCAGGAAAACGAAGCGGCGCGGCCCGCATTTGAGAAGTGGATGGCGCCTTTTCAATCCATGGGAATGACCACGCTTGCAACCCGAGGCGTGGGCGGCACCGATCATGTGGCGTTTGATGAAGTGGGCCTGCCCGGCTTTCAATTCATCCAGGATCCCATCGAATATGAAACGCGCACGCACCATACGAA
>Ga0075024_100001277_pt1 | contig 9998 bp, 7 predicted proteins | sample Str013_2_FD_71389 | JGI IMG/M metagenome (GOLD analysis project Ga0075024, IMG submission 71389) | Freshwater sediment microbial communities in response to fracking from Pennsylvania, USA - Straight Creek_MetaG_SC_2013 | ecosystem: Environmental > Aquatic > Freshwater > Creek > Sediment | place... | reverse complement strand
TAATATTTTAATTCAAAAAGGTGCTATTCCTGTTGACTTCAATGGTGCTGAATTACCGAATATAATCGAAGAAACAAAGGAAGGCCAACAACTTGCAGTTATTCGGGCTTCTACCGAAGAAGGTTTTACAGATGCAAAAATTCGCGCTGCATTCAATGGCCGGCCCTTAAGTGCAAAGGAATTATTGATAAAACTTAATTTGAACTGGACACCGCAAAAGTTAAATACTTATTTAAAGAGGTTGGACTTTATAGAAGTTGTCAGAGAGAATAAAACAAATTTCTATAAGCTGAAAGGGTCCATTGAAACGACACAAACCTCACTATTTGGTTAACAGGCAAAAATGAGGATTTTAATTAAACCATTCTGCCATAAACCTCTTAGCCACTGCAGACTCCCGACTCTTTACTCCTGACTATATCTCCACCGGCTCCATCCTCGGTACCAATAAATGCATAATGAACCACGCCAGTAGATAAGCGGCTCCGCAAACAAAAAACATAATGTAATATGCGACCTCTATCTGGTGAATGGAACGGTAATGCACAAACAAATCCTTCTGTACAAATAAGGAAAAAGAGATACTGCCGATTGCGCCAAACATACCACCGATGCCCGTCACTGACGCAATGGCCTTTTTCGGAAACATATCGCTTACCGTAGTAAATATATTGGCGCTCCATGCCTGGTGGGCGGAAGTGGCGAGGCCGATAACCAATACCACCAGCCACATATTAATAGAACCCAATAGCTGTGCAAACACCACGGGTATTACACTGATGGCATAAATGAGCATGGATGTTTTCCTGGCCTTGAAAATGGGCCAGCCCTTCTTAATAAAATACATGGGCAGCCATCCGCCAAATACACTACCCACAGTGGAAATACAATATACCAGTGCAACGGGAAAGGATATCTGCGTTCCCTTTAACCCATACTGGCTCTCCAGGAAATCGGGCAACCAAAACAAGTAAAACCACCAGATGGGATCGGAGAGAAACTTACCAATGATAAAGGCCCATGTTTGTTTAAAACCCATCAGCTTTATCCAGGATACTTTTTCAGTCTTTGTTTCGGAGGAAGCATTTTCCTTATCGCTTAGTATGTATTCATGTTCAGCAGCGGAAAGTTTTTTATGGCGTGAAGGGATGTCATACAACAGCATCCAGAATATGAGCCAGATAAATCCAAATGAACCGGTAACTATAAAAGTGGATTGCCATCCCCAGTGCGCATTCATCCAGGGTACAGTAAGTGGTGCGATGATGGCGCCGATATTGGTACCCGAATTGAAAATACCCGTGGCAAATGCCCGTTCTTTTTTAGGAAACCATTCCGCAATGGTTTTAACGGCAGCGGGAAAATTGCCCGCTTCCGCAAAGCCCAATCCAAATCTTGCAACACCGAAACCAAAGGTTGTCTTTACCAGTGCATGTGAAACAGCGGCGATACTCCACAATAAGGTGGCAAAGAAATAACCCAGCTTGGTGCCTATTTTATCTACCAGCCTGCCGGAACCAACCAAACCCAAAGCATAGGCTACTTTGAAGGCAATTTCAACATTGGCATAATCACCATCGTTCCAGTGTAATTGTACAGTTAGTGTGGACTTCAGCAAGCTGATCACGGCCCTGTCGAGGTAATTAATGGTGGTGGCAAAGAATACCAGCGAACAAATCGTCCAGCGGTATTTTCCAATCGTTGCGGAAGAGATCATAATATTTTAATGGCGCTGTACTATTTAACAATGGATTCCCTGACCTTCTTTACAATAGCGATGGCAGTTTTAGCATGGTCTGTAAGTTCTGCATATTTCTTCTCTTTCATAACAGCGGCAGTTATCAGTTTGCTTCCCAGTCCTACCCCTGCTACTCCAGCCCTGAACCATGCAGTAAGGTTTTTTTCTTCCACTTCCACCCCACCCGTTACCAAATAATAAAGATTCTGAAACAAAGGCTGGATGGCTTCTATGAAAGAAGGCTGTAATAAATTACCGGGGAATAATTTAATCATGCTGCAGCCTGCCATTTGCGCATGATGGATTTCTGTTGGCGTCATACATCCAGGTATCCACAATACTTTGTTCATATAAGCCACATCACATACGGCACTGTCAAAGACCGGGCTTATCAGTGTATCCGCTCCTGCATTGATAAATTGCGTAGCATGTTCTGCTGTCTTAATGGTACCTGCGGCAAGCAGCAGACCCGGCATGGAGGCGGCACGTTCTTTTACAAGTAGTTTAAAATTCTCCAGTGCTTTTGGACCACGGTTGGTGAATTCAATGGCGCGGATTCCGGCTTCATACAATGCTTTAGCAATTCCGATACAGGTTTCTGCATCATCATGGTAGTACAATGGAAGGATCCCCTGCTCTTTGATTTGTCTGATATGTTCCTGTTCCCTTTCCATATTAATGAATAAGTTGTTTTACCTGTTCAATGGTTTGTTGGGTGGCGTCGCCGGTTTCCTGCAATTTCCCAAATGCAGCGGCTGTGGAGAAATTAATGATATCCTGCGCTGCATGTTCATTATACAATCCATAGATAAGTCCGGCCATGAAGCAATCGCCGCTTCCAATCTTATCAATTACCTGGCTGCAGGAATATTCAGCGGAACTAAACAATTGGCCATTTGCATACAATGTAGCATAATAATGAATAGCGCCCCCTGCCCCGTCAAACCGGAACGTATTGGCGACAGTATGGCATTGCGGGAACTTTTCCATCAAAGCAATGGAAGTCTTTGCTGCGTGATCCAAATAGGCCTGCTTATCTTTCTTATCATGAATGTCTTTATCAACCGGCAAACCCAGCAGGGTATTTGCCGCCCAGATATTTCCCATGATAACGGTTGCATAGGCAGCCAGTCCGGGCATCACTTGCTGCGGTTGTTTTCCGTATTGCCATAGTTTGGCACGGTAGTTCAGGTCGATAGAAATCGTGATGCCTTTTCTCTCTGCTTCTTTCAATACTTCCCGGCAAATAACAGCAGTGTCTTCACTAAGCGCTGGACATATAGCGCTAAAATGAAACCAGGCCACTCCTTCGAGTATCTTTTCCCAATCCATGGTGCCGGGTTTTAAGGAGGCAAAGGAGGAAGAGGCGCGATCATAGATAACTGCTGCATGTTTTAAATCCTTTCCCTGTTGCAGGTAATAAGTTCCTATGCGGTTTCCACTCTTTTGTATTGCGGAGACATCTATTTTTCTTTTTTGTAAATCCAGCAGTATATCGTCCGACATATAATTATCGGGCAATGCAGTAAAATATTTTACGGGGATGTTCCAATTGGTCAGTGCATTGGCCACATTCAGTTCCGCGCCTCCTGCAAATACTTTTATGTTGTTTTGTTGCAGCCATTCTCCATTGGCCTGTGGTGAAAACCGCAGCAACAATTCACCAAAGCACATTACTTTTCTATGCATGCTGTATTATTTATTGATTCATGCAACGCCTGTTGCCCTGGCAATGGTTTGAAATTTGAAGTAATTCATGGCATTGAAGAAACAAATATCCTTTACGATTTTGCCCACCCATTCAATATCATTGGGCAATTCGCCATTTTCTATTTCTTCTCCCAGGATATTGCATAAGATTCTCCTGAAATATTCATGCCGGGGAAAAGAAAGGAAGCTCCTGGAATCGGTGAGCATGCCAATGAAGCGGCTCAGCAACCCCATATTGGAAAGCGCATTGATTTGACGGGTCATACCATCCTTCTGATCCATGAACCACCAGGCAGCGCCATATTGTATCTTACCGGCTACTGATCCGTCATTGAAATTACCAGCCATTGAGGCCATTAGTTCATTGTCGGCCGGATTGAGGTTGTATAAAATAGTTTTTGCCAATTTATTCTCCCTGTCCATCCTGTCCATAAACCTTGAAAGCGCCTGTCCCTGTGAATAATCGCCAATACTATCCCACCCGGTATCGGCACCCAGTTGTTGCAGCATCCTTGTATTGTTGTTGCGCAAGGCGCCGACATGGTATTGCTGTACCCAGCCTTTTTCCCAATCCCATTCGGCAAACTGTACCAGCATGGACGATTTGAATTTTCTTTTCTCTGCCTCTTCCAGTGCCTTTCCGCTCCTGATTTTATCAAATAACTTCCCGATCTCTGCACTTGTATATTGATCTGCATACAGTGTATCCAAACCATGATCGGAAACCATGCAACCGGTAGCGGCAAAGAAATCGTGCCGTTGTTTCAGCGCCTCCAGGTAAGTGGTATAATTGGTGACAGCAGTATTGCTGACAGCCTCAAGTTTCTGTATATAGGTATTAAATGTCACCGCGTCTTCCACGTTCATGGCATTGTCGGGACGAAATGCCGGCAGTATGGGAATTTCAAATCCTTCCTGCTTTAATTGAATATGCTGTTCCAGCGAATCAATGGGATCATCGGTGGTACATACTACTGCCACATTCATTTTTCGTAGTATGTTCTTCACTGAAAAATCAGGTGTTTGCAGTTTGCCTGCACAATGCTCGTAAATGCGGGGCGCAGATTGTTCGTTCAGCATGTCAGTTATGCCAAAATAGCGTTGCAATTCAAGGTGTGTCCAGTGATACAGGGGATTGCGAATGGTATAGGGCACTGTAGCGGCCCATTGTTCAAATTTTTCATTGTCGGGCGCCGTACCAGTAATGAACCGCTCCTCTATTCCATTGGTGCGCATGGCGCGCCATTTATAGTGATCACCATTCAGCCAGATTTGTGTGAGGTTGTCGAATTGTTTGTCGTCTGCAATTTCTTTGGGCGATAAATGACAATGATAATCGATGATGGGCATATCGGCCGCATAACCATAGTATAATTTTTCGGCCGTGGCATTGTTCAGTAAAAAGTTTTCGTCGAGGAATTGCTTCATGATTAAATTATTATTACCCCCGGTTATTGCTTTAAATTAATCTTATTGAATGAATAGTATCTAAGTAATTAATGTTTAAAGACTCACCCCTCTTTTCCACGGTATAAAATCATCCTGGTTTAGCAATACCGCTTTTGGTATCACTTCACCACTGGCCGCTTTTATACAGTATTCAAGAATTTCTTCCCCCATCTCTTCAATGGTTTTCTCTCCTTCAATAATGGGCCCGGTATCTATATCAATTATATCGCCCATTCTTTTGGTAAGCGCGGCATTGGTGGAAACTTTAATAGTAGGGCAGACAGGATTTCCCGTCGGTGTTCCCAATCCCGTAGTAAACAATATCAATGTAGCACCTGAGGCAGCCTTACCAGTGGTGGCTTCCACATCGTTGCCGGGGGTGCAGACAAGGTTCAATCCTGGTTTTACAGCCGGCTCGGTATAATCCAGCACATCTACTACCGGTGATGTACCCCCCTTTTTTGCGGCGCCCGCCGATTTAATGGCGTCTGTTATCAATCCATCCCTGATATTACCGGGGGAAGGATTCATGTGAAAACCTGAACCCACTTTATGTGCCAGTGCATCATAACTGCTCATCAGTGTAATAAATTTTTTTGCAGTGGCTTCATTGATGGATCTGTCCACCAGTTCCTGTTCTACCCCGCATAGTTCAGGAAACTCTGCCAGTAAAACCCTTGCGTTCAACCCCACCAGCAGATCAGCGCAATGACCCACGGCAGGATTGGCGGATATACCACTGAATCCATCGCTGCCGCCACATTTAACTCCTACAGCGAGTTTATCCAATGAAGCGGGCTTTCTTTCCTGTTTGTTTATTTCAATCAAGCCAAGAAAGGTTTTACGAATCGCTTCGGTGATTAATTGTTCTTCGCTCTGAGATTGCTGTTGTTCGAAAACAAAAATCGGCTTATCAAAATTGGGATTGCGTTCCTTTAAGTATTGCAGGAAATCCTGTACCTGCAGGTTCTGGCAGCCCAGGCTTAACACCGTCACACCCGCCACATTGGGATGATCGGCATAGGAAGCAAGCAGTTTACCCAATATAGCGGCATCCTGCCTGGTGCCACCACAGCCCCCCTGGTGGTTGAGGAATTTTATACCATCCACATTTTTAAATACCCGCTCATGCGCAACAGCAGGAATGGCATGCAGGTTTACCGTGGCGATATCTTCACCACTTTTATACAACTGCAATAATTGTTTTGTCTTTTGTTTGTATTTATTGGTTACCTCGTAACCGAGTTCATTGTGCAGTGCCTCACGTATTACATCAAGGTTGCGGTTTTCACAAAACACGGTAGGGATAAACAACCAGTAATTGGCAGTACCTACCCTTCCATCACTGCGGTAATAACCATTGAATGTCCTGTTTTTGAATTTGCTTACATCGGGCGCTTTCCAGGTATAATGACTTCCCTTGTAGGAATAAGGTTCGGCAGCATGCTTAACATTCTCTGTTGTCATTAATCCCCCTTTTGCAATGGGACCTTGTGCCTTCCCTACCAGCACGCCATACATGATAACAGGGTCGCCGGTATTCATAGCATTGGTAAAAAATTTATGTTTTGCCGCTACTGCATCCTGCAGCAGATAGGTTTCACCATTGTATACAACAGCGGCTCCTTTTGCCAGGTTTTTCAATGCTACCAATACATTGTCCTTCGGGTGTACTTTTAAAACAGTCATTTGTTCCTTCATGAATGCGTGTTTGCTGGTTCAAATTTATTCAAAACAGTTAAGTATTCCTCCCCTGATATTATTTGGAGGAATTTTATTACACTGTCAGCAAATCCGGGTATTAATGACAGATCGGTTCGCCAGAGGCTCTTATTGGCAAGAACGGTATGCACCACCCTGGTAATATCACCCTGCATCCATGCTTCATGCAGGATGCCTGCCTTATCGTCCTTTATATCATATAGCATTCCGTGCAAATTGCCCCGGTATTGATTTTCCCCTGTTCTTTCAGATTTCATAAACAAGAGATAAGCTGCAAAGCCAAGGGCCATTCTTTCGGGAACAGCGGATTTGTCTTCAGCATATTGTTGTATCAATGGCATATTGCGCAGCTGCATTTTAGAACTGTATTGCAGGCAGATATTTATCCATTGATGATCTATAAAGGGATTGCTAAACCTGTCCAGTACAGATTGGGCATAAGCACGTGCTTCTACCGCAGGAATGGTAGCAGACAGAGCGGGTACTATTTCCTCCATCATTAATGACCGTATAAAAGAATAAAACTTTTTATCTGCCATTGCCTCCTTCACTGTATTAAATCCCAGCAAAAAAGCCAGGCCACTGGTAAATGTATGCGGACCATTTAGCAGGCGAAGTTTTAGTTCACGATAAGAACCAATGTCATTTGATATAATTACGGCATCATCCGCCACGGCGAAAGAAAGCAATTCTTTTGTTTTGTCGGATCTGGTTTCAATGGCCCATAAGCGGTATACTTCAGACATGATCATTAAATCGTCCTTATATCCGAGCCTTTCTTCTTCTACTTTAATTTTATCCGCAGGAAGCTTACCGGGAACTATTCTATCTACGAGTGAATTGCAGAAATCATTGGCATCGCCTATCCATTGTATAAAACCCGGTTCCAGGTTATTCAACCAGGCCAATTCAATTACTATGTTTTTCAATTTGTCACCATTACCTGGTATTAATTCGGTTGGAATGATGACCATTCCACTATCTGCGGTGCCACCCAGCTTTTCATAACGCGCCTGCAGGCAGGCCAGCAATTTAGCAGGAAAGGAAGAAGGAGGTTGTAATGCAATATCTTCCACTACCAGTGCAATGCCTATTTCTGTAGTGTTGGAAACAATAATTTGTATGCCGGGGCTGGCGGCACAATCCAATATTTCTTTCCAATCCCCCGCCGTCGTTAATACCCTGCTGATGGAGGCATTGACAATGGTTTCATCTGATTGTTTACCGGCGGCAATACCCCTTACCAGTTGTGTATATAGATTATCCTGCTGCTGAAAGGAGTCGGTATCGCCCGAAGCGGTTGACTTTACCAGTACAATTCTTCCATTAAATATTCCTTTTTTATTGGCCTTGTCTATAAAATAATCCGGCAGGCCGCGCAACAGAACACCGGTTCCAAATTGCATTACTTTCTCCGGTAAGGAAAATAAGCTGTCAGCGGGAATATCGATTCCACTGTTTACAGGAATAACGGGAAGGATTTGCCTGGACAATATCATGTGGCGCATGATGTTTAAAAAGCGGAAAAGGAAATTACTTTCTTCTGACTGTTACTCTTATAAGCGGCTTCAATTACCCGGATGATGTTCAATCCTTCCTCTGCTGTTACCAGCAAGGGTTTCTTGTTCCGGATGGATTGGTACATGCCTTCATAATAATCCATATAACTCCCTTTTTCGGAAGGAATGTATTCACGGATTATTTTTCCATCTATCTCTGTATGCAGCAGCCCTTTTTCTGATTCGGGTTCAATTCCCCAGTCGGGGCGGTCGGGTGTCAGTCCTTCCTGCAACATCCTTTCCTGCACATCGGTCCTTGCTTTTATAAAGGAGCCTTTCAATCCATGAAATACATAGGATGGCGGCGCTTCACGAACAATATAACTGGATTTGATTCTTACGCGGTGTTTGGGGTAAAACAGGATCAGTTCCATATAGTCATCCACTTTGGCAATGGGTCGCATAACGGCGATATCAGCAAAAACAGCCTGTGGCATTCCAAAGAACTGAAGCGACTGATCGATGAGGTGTGAACCAAGATCGTACAATAAACCTGTTCCCATACCCGGTGTTTCCTTGTGTACTTTGGGACTCAGTTCTTCCTTAAACCTATCGTAATGAATCTCTGCTTCTACAATCTGACCCAATAAGTCCTGGTCGATTATTTTCTTCACTGTTCTGTAATCGCTGTCGAAACGACGGTTCTGGTATACTGATAATAATTTTCCCTGTTGCTTTGCCAGCTGAACCAGTTCTTCTCCTTCTTTTACCGTAACAGTAAAAGGCTTTTCTGCAATAACATGTTTACCGGCCAGCAGGGCTTCTTTCGTATAGTCGTAATGTGTACTATTGGGTGTATTGACCACCACAAGTTCAATGGCCGCATCGTTCAGTATTTCCTCCAGGGAACGGAATGTTTTAACTGAAGGATATTTTTCCCGGGCAAGGTTCTTTGTTCTTTCCCAAACACCATATAACGCGAACCCGGGGTGCATATGAATAAATGGTGCATGGAAAACCCAGCCGCTCATCCCGAAGGAACAAAGCGCTGTTTTGATCGGTTGGTCTGAATGGGTCATTCGTAAAATTAAAGTAGCAAAACCGTATTTCAATGGAATTTAATAAATGCCATGGACAGCAATTTGATAAGTATTTGCTATAAGGAAGGCATGAAACAAGTTACAACAGCATTATAAGCTGGTCTACGCACTATTATTGATGCTCCCAGGTGAACAGGAGAATAGAAAATATTCTATATGCTGGTAAACTTTTTTCTACCAAAAGAATAGACTGATAATAATATCTTGTAACATGTTGAAAACCGTTATTACGTCAACCCTACAATCCGCCTCTATGCAAACCATTTTCAGGGATGTGGGAACCACATCCATATTATTTAGTAAGAATAGTACCATCACAGTATCGGAAGAGTTTATTGACTGCGCCAATGAACCAATTACGCAATACTTTGAAAATGTAACAGAACTGCCTGTATCGCGCCATATATTTTTTGCGAAGGTTCCTGATGCGGGTATGCAATACAATCCCGGTACCGTATCGTTTATTAACCTGCTGCTTTTTGTAAACCACCATTACAATCCAGTCACCATTGCCTGGAAGTCGCTGTCTGAAAGGATCTATACACCTTCCGATGTGGCAGTTCCCTGTTCTGATCTGTTGTTTTGGCTTGAAAATCTGCAACCTGATCTGTACTGGCAGCAGCATTACCCTGGTATTTCCCTTCCGTTTTCACTGCCACAGCTTTCCTACCAGTTATTGGTCAATCGCCTGAATATAGATTGTTCGCTTGAACTGTATATCAAAGAAAAGTATTACGACCAGGGAGAAATATTGCAAGTTAAAATAGCGTCCTATTTAAA
>Ga0075024_100001276_pt1 | contig 10001 bp, 9 predicted proteins | sample Str013_2_FD_71389 | JGI IMG/M metagenome (GOLD analysis project Ga0075024, IMG submission 71389) | Freshwater sediment microbial communities in response to fracking from Pennsylvania, USA - Straight Creek_MetaG_SC_2013 | ecosystem: Environmental > Aquatic > Freshwater > Creek > Sediment... | reverse complement strand
TGCGTGCCGCTCATGCGCAGTATGCCGGCGGCCAGCGCCAACAGGAGAAACACGCCGGCCATGGCCATGAGGGCCAAGAGCACGAGAAGGTAGGGCTCGGCATTGGCACGGCCGACCAAGATCAGGCCCGCGCCGGCGCCGGTGAGCACGACCGCGACGAACAGCACCAAGCCGACGCTGCCGCCGTGGCGGCCGCTGCGGGTGCGGTCGACCGCCATGCGGGCGACGTCGACGGTACGATCCAGCTGCGCCATTAGGGGCTTGCGACCTGCACGGGCTTGCGACCTGCTTTTCGCGCGGCGCGACCGCGCCCGCGATCCACGCTGAAACACCAACGCGTTCAATGCTTTGTTATGCCGCCGACGCCACAAACAGAACCAACATGGCGACACAACACCAGCGGCAGATTCGACGCAAGTGGGCTTTCACGCCGTCGCGCTTCCGACTGATGCTCCTAGCGCTTGCCGGCGAACGTCCGATTGAGCCGCATGATGTAGCCGATGACCTCGGCCACCGCCTTGTAGTGCTCGGGCTGGATTTCCTGGTCGATCTCGACCGAGGCATGGACGGCGCGCGCGAGCGGCGGATTCTCGACGATCGGAATGCCGTGCTGGCTCGCCACCTCGCGGATTTTGCGCGCGATGAGATCGACCCCCTTGGCGACGCAGATCGGCGCATTCATGCCGCGCTCGTAGCGCAGCGCGACCGCGTAATGGGTCGGGTTGGTGATCACGACCGAGGCGGTCGGCACCGCCGCCATCATGCGCTTTCGCATGCGGTTATGGCGGATTTGCCTGATCTTGCCCTTGACCGCGGGGTCGCCGTCGGTCTGCTTGAATTCCTCCTTGAGCTCGGCCACCGACATCTTCTGGCGCTCGTACCACTGCCGGTATTGGAAGAAATAATCCATCGCCGCGATGACGGCCATGATCGCCACCACGGTTCCGAGCATCTTGACCGCCAGCACATGGGTGACCGCCAGGATGGTGGACGGATCGACGGTGACCAGGCCCTCGAGCCGCGCGCGCTCCGGCCACAAGAGCGCGCCGATGACGGCGCCCATCAGGCCGAGCTTGGCGAGCCCCTTGGCGAAATTCGCCAGCGTCTGCTTGGAGGCGAGGCGCCCCAGGCCGGCGGACGGTGAAATCTTCGAGAATTTCGGCTTGAGCCCCTCCGCCGACCAGACCAGCCGGTGCTGGATGAGATTACCGGCGAGCGCCGCCAGCATGAGCAGCGCCAGCGGGAGCGTGGTCGCGGCGATCACCTCGCGCCCGAGCTTGGCGACCACGCCGATGAAGCTCGGTCCCTCGACCCGGATATCGTACGAGTTCGCGATCAGGCCGCGCAGCGTGGTCATGAGCCCGCTGCTCGTCATCCCCGAGAACGCCACGACGATGAGCGTCGCGCCCGCCATCACGAACCAGGTGCTGACCTCCTGGCTCTTGACCACGTCGCCGCGGTCATGGGCTTCTTGCAGGCGCTTTTGACTGGGGTCTAACGACTTTTCGGTATCGTCTTCGGCCATCTTGTCTCAACGGAGCGGCTTTGGATCAGTCGGAGAGGCAAGCCGCCGTTGCCTTCCTGAAATGCCGCTAAAGCGGAGTGAGCTTGGTGAGCACGTTCTCGACCTCGCCGAGAAACACCGTCATCATCGCGCCCAGCACCATCAGAAGGACGAGCAGGCCGAGCAGGATCGAGAGCGGAAGACCGACGAAAAACACCTGCATCTGCGGCATCAGCCGCGACAGGACGCCAAGCCCGAGATTGAACAGGAGCCCGAACACCAGGAACGGCGCCGAGAGCTGGATGCCGATGCGGAACGCCGTCGCCACGGTACGGGTGGTGAGAGCGGCGACGTCGCCGAGCAGCGGAATCTCTCCCGGCGCGAACAGCATGTAGCTGTCATTGAGGGCCGCGATCAGGAGATGATGGAGATCGGTGGCGAAGATGAGCGTGACCCCGAGCATGGCGAGGAAGTTCCCCACGAGCACGCCCTGCTGGCCGAGCGTCGGATCGACCGCGGTGACGAATCCGAGGCCCATTTGCTGGGCGATGACGGCACCGGCGACCTGCAGCGAAGACATGATCAGCCGCACCGACAATCCCAGCACCGCGCCGATGAACAGCTCCTCCCCCAGCATCGCCGTGACCGGGCCGAATGATTTGAGATCGAGCACATAGGCGCCCTGGTGGAGCGGCAGCAGGACCGCGGCGAGCAACAGGGCTACCGTCAGGCGAATGCGAACCGGCACGCTGAGCTCGGCCAGCCCCGGCAACAGCATCAGCATGGTGCCGACGCGCGCGAACACCAGAATGTAGGCGGCGGCGAGCGCGGGGAGGAACGAGACGTCGATCCGCATCGCGGGCTTTCAAATATGTCCCGGGCGCCGCGCGACCGGGTGTGACGCTCCGCAGAGCCGATCGTATCGATCCGGGCGATCATTCCGCCGCTATGCGCGCCGCGATCCTGAGCATGTGGCTTTGCAGCAAGTCGGCCATGAACGGCAGCGCGATCAGCATGGCGGCAAAGATCGCGAGAATCTTGGGCACGAAGACCAGCGTCATTTCCTGGATCTGGGTGAGCGCCTGCAAGAGCGAGATGGCGACGCCGACGACGAGGCCGATCAGCATCAGCGGGCTCGCCACCAGAACGAGCGTCACCAGCGCGTCGCGCGCCACATCGAGAACCTCCGGGCCGGTCATGACATCATCCTCTTGCTCCAAGACCCATTTGCTTCAAGACCCTCTTGCTTCAAGCGAGAACCATCAAATCGGCATCGACATGATGCTCTGGTAGGCCTCGATGACCTTGTTGCGGACCGCCACCATGGATTCGACGGCGACCTCGGTCTCGGAAACCGCCGTGACCACGTCGATCATGTCGGCCTTGCCGGCGATCATCGACTGGGTCTGGGCATCGGATTTGTGGCCGGACTCGGCGACCGAATTCAGCGCATCCTTGAGCATCGCGCCGAACGACGATCCGTTGGCGGCCTCGCCGGCGGCGCCGGCGGCCTTGCCGAGACCGGCGGAAGGGTCGGCGAGACGGGCGACGTTGGCGTAGGCACCGGCGGCGACGGACGGAATGGTCATGGCGCGGTTCCTTCGATCAGGACTTGAGGATGTCGAGCGTGCGCTGAATCATGGCGCGGGTCGCGTTGATGACGTTGAGGCCGGCGGAGTAGGACCGCTCGGCGTCGCGCATGTCGGTCATCTCGATCAGCGGATTGACGTTGGGGTATTTCACGTTGCCGCTGACGTCGGCCGCCGGATGGCCGGGCTGGTTCTTGACTTGAAAGTCGGTGGTGTCGGTCCTCACCGGACCGAGCTTCACGACGCGGGCGCCGAGCGCGTTGTCCATCTCGGACTTGAAGGTGGCGATCTGGCGCCGGTAGGGGTCGCCGCCCGCCTGCGTGGGCGTCGAATCGGCGTTGGCGATATTCTCGGAAATGACCTGCATGCGCCCGGATTGGGCGTGCAGGCCGGAGGCCGCGATCGCGATCGATTTCATCAAGTCCATGGTTTTCCTAGCCTCCCGCTCGCCGTTTCGACGTCACTTGCCGATCGCCGTCTTGATCAGGCCCAACCCGCGCGCGTAGAGCGCGGTCGCGGCCTGGAAGTCCATCTGGTTGGATGCGACCTTCATCATCTCGTCTTCGAGACTGACCGCGTTGCCGGTCGGCACGATCTCGAAGTCGTGCCCAGGCTGGGTGTTGTAAGTCGCCGCGCTGTCCGAGCTCGCCAGGTGGGTGGGGCTCGTGCGCAGAAGCGTCACCGGAGCAACGCCGGCCACACCGGCCACACCGGCCGCACCGGCGTCGAATTTGGGCGGCGCAAGATCGAATGGCTTGAACTCGGGCGTGTCGGCGTTGGCCACGTTCTCGGCCAGCAGGCGCTGACGCTCCTGGTGCCAGTGCAGCTTCGTCCGCAACATCGAAAAGATAGGAATATCGGATATCGGCATCGTCCTTCCTCCGAGCGATGGGACCCACGCCCGGCAGACTTTGCCGGGCGTATGGTTAACACACCGTTAAATCCCGATATTTCCGCGATTTGCCATTAAACCGCCGTTTACCAAGGCAATCCTTTGTCAAGTGGATAGAGTGGCCCGAAGGGCCTACTTTCTTAATACTTTGTTAGGATTGAGCGCGGCAAATATTGCCGCCGGCGTTAACCATTCGGGCGATTCCTGATACATACGCCAAATTGACAGGGCAGGTCCCCCGGGGCGCAGGGAGGAGCAATGTTCGAGAGTCTGTTCGGCGCGGAGATGCCGTTTCTTGTGCGGTTCATCATCGCCATGGTGGCTGTGCTGCTATTGATCGGCGCGTTTGCGTGGATCTTGCGCCGCTTCGGTGGCGAACGGCTGGGAGCCGCCACTGCGCGCGGCCGCCAGCCGCGCCTTGCCGTGATCGACGCAGCCGCAGTCGACGGACGCCGCCGCCTGATCCTGATCCGGCGCGACAATGTCGAGCACTTGTTGATGATCGGCGGTCCGAGCGACGTCGTGATCGAGCCCAACATCGTGCGCGCCGTGGCGGCGACCCGCGAATCGCCCGCCCCTTCTCGGGCGCCGGCGACGACCGACACCCTGCCCCGGGCGGTTCCGCTCGGCGACGCCGGCATGTGGCCGCTGCAGCCGGAGCCGGCACCAGTTCCGCGTCCGCAGCGTGCACCCGCGCCCGACGAGCCCGTCGTGCAATGGCCGATCGAGCCCGAATTGCCGCCGCCGGCACCGCGGCGGCAAGCGCGACCGGTCGATCCGCTTGCCGGCCTTGCGGCCGAGGTGGCGCGTATGCCTGACCCACCGCGCGGCCCGATGCCGACCGATCCAGGAGGCTTTGTGCCGCGCGAGCCGGCGCGCCAGCGCGAGCCTGCTCGCGAACGCGAGCCTGTTCGCGAGCGCGATGCCGTTCGCGAACGCGATGCCGTTCGCGAACGCGATGCCCCGGTCGAGCGCGAGCCGGTGCGTGAGCCGGTCCGGGAACGCGAGCCGGTCCGCGAGCGTGAACCCGTTCGCGAGCCCGCCCGCATGCGCGAGCCGCAACCGCCGCCCGCGGTCACCGAACCGGAATTCAACGCCAATGCCGACCAGAACCTGGCCGACATGGCGCAGCGGCTGGAGGCGGCACTGCGCCGCCCGGCCAAGGTCAACGAGGCGCGACCAGCTGAACCACGGGCGATGACCCCGGACATGGACTCCCCGCCACCGGCGCATCCGCGCGCCGCCGCCCCCGCGCCAGCCGAGACCAGCCCTGCCCGCGCCGAGCCGAAACCGCCGAAGTCCCTCTACGACAGTCTCGAAAAGGAGATGGCGAACTTGTTAGGCCGTCCGAGCGGAAAATCTTGACATCATTCGGGATCGCCCGCCGCGTTCGTCTCACGACGGTGGCGGGCGCAGTCGCACTGGTCCTGGCAATGGCGGCGTCTCCCGCCGCCGCGCAGGATATCAGCATCAACCTCGGTCAAGGCGGCGGCTTGACCGAGCGCGTGATCCAGCTGGTTGCGCTGTTGACGGTGCTGTCGCTGGCACCCTCGATCCTCGTCATGATGACCTCGTTCACCCGCATCGTGGTGGTGCTTTCGCTGCTGCGCACCGCGCTCGGCACCGCCACGGCGCCGCCCAACTCCGTCATCATCGCGCTCGCGCTGTTCCTCACCGCATTCGTGATGGGACCGGCGCTGCAGCGCTCCTACGACGAAGGCATTCTGCCGCTGACCAACAACGAAATCAGCGTCCAGCAGGCGTTCGACCGCTCGACCGGACCTCTGCGCACCTTCATGCAGAAGAACGTGCGCGACAAAGACCTGCAACTGTTCGCCGATCTTTCCACCGAGCCGCGTCCGGCGACGCCGGCGGAGATGTCGCTGCGCATTCTTGTTCCGGCCTTCATGATCTCCGAGCTCAAGCGCGCCTTCGAGATCGGCTTCCTGTTGTTCCTGCCTTTCCTGATCATCGATCTGGTGGTCGCATCCGTGCTGATGTCGATGGGCATGATGATGCTGCCCCCGGTCGTGGTGTCGTTGCCGTTCAAGCTGATCTTCTTCGTGCTGGTCGACGGCTGGAGCCTGGTGGCCGGCAGCTTGATCCAAAGCTACGGAACTTGAGCGCGGCCGGAATGCGGGCTTGGTGCGCTACCGCGTCGCGGTGCGGCGCAAGGCCGGCGGCGTACTTCCGGTTGTCGCCGGTTCGGGCTTTGCAGGCCCGGTGGTCGGCGCCTGCAAGCTGGTTCGCGGCGGCCCGGGCTTTGGCGGCACGCCGCCCTCCGGATAACGTGCGCGCAGATCGCGCAGGAAGCCGTTGAGCGTATCGACCGCGGCGACGGAATGGGCGACGGCGCGGAAATCGGCGCCGCTGGAATCGACCGGCTCGGTGATCACGTCGAAGGCCCGCCGATCGGGCCCCTCCCCCATCTTGCCGGCATATCGTTCGCGAAACCGTGACAGCCCGAGCGAATCCTCGCCCAGCGCATAGCCGGCGGCGGCGCGCAAAATGTCGGCCCGCTCCACGTCGTTGAGCGGTGAGAATTCGGCCCAGCGGTCGCCTTGGATCAGCTCGATCTGCTCGGCCGCCTCACGCCAGCGATGCGCGCTCCACAGGATATCGGCGCGCAGCCGGCTCGGTTCGGGTCCGGTGATGTTGGCGATGATCTCGAGCGCCACGTCGTAGCGCCCCAAATCCGACAGCGCGCGCGATTCGATCAGCAGGCGCTGTTGGCGCATTTCTTTGCTGACATCCTCCACCCGGGTCGCGCGCAGCGTCGTGAAGGCGTCATCCGGCTTGTGATTCATCAGATAGATCACGGCCAGCCGCATGGCCACCTGGGCGCGCGCGGCGCCCTGCAGGCGGTGATCCACTTGGTAGCGCAAGAGCTCCGCGGCCTGATCAAGCAGGTCGACCGCGACCAGCCGGTCCGCCAGACGGCGGATCATCTCGTCGCCGCGCCGGCCGATCGGCGTCAAATCGCGGAAATCGTAGAACAGAGCCAGCGCGTCGATCGCGGACAGCGTGTCGCCGCTTCCGGCCAGAAAGATGCTTTCGAAGGTTTCCGCCGCTTCGTCCTGGATGCCGCGCGTCAGCTCCGAATTCGGATGGGCCGTGAGCGCGATCCGCATGACATGGAACGAGTCGCGGTAGCGCCCTTCCTGGGTGTAGAGATGCGCCAGCAATTTCAGCGCCTCGATCTCGGTATCGTCACCGCGCCAGATCGTCGTGAGCGTTTCGAGATTGTCGATGGCCGCGGCCCGCGGGAGCTTGCCGAGCGCGTTCTCCAGCGTGATCTCGCGCAACTGTCCTTGCGCCGCCGCGCGGCGATCCGGTGAATCGGCGGCATACTGATAGGAGTGGAGCGCGTCTTGGACGCGGCCGAGCCGTTCCGCGACCTCGCCGTTGTAGACCGACATGGCCGGCTGCAGCTCGTTCGGAATGCCCAGGATCTCGAATTCGTGCAACGCGTCGACCGCGCCGGTGACGTCGCCGACCTCGATCGCAACACGGATGATCTCGCCGAGCACCTTCCGCTGCAGCTCGACCGGCAGCCGCGCGATCCGCGAATCGACGTCGCGAAAGCCTTCGCTGGCGTCCGCCCACCGGCCGAGGCCCGCATAGGCCCAGGCCCGCCACAGCGGCGCGTCGAATTGGTTCCCGACGATCGGATTGGCGAGATCCTTGAGCGCCTCCTGCGGTCGCTCGAGCATGATATTGGCGACGGCGCGCAGCACCAGGGGAATCGGGTCGGCGCCGCTCGGCGGATTGTCCTTGAGCGCCACGTCGAGCACGCCCTTCGCCTCGGCCGACCTCTCCCATGCCAGATAGAAGCGCGCGAGATCGACACGGGCCGCAAGGCGCTGCGATTCCGAGGCCTTGGCGGCCGAGAACAGCAATTGCGATTCGTGCTTGCCGAATTCGTCCTTGCGATCGAAACTCCACAGTCCCTGGTTGATGGCGTTGGGACGATCGTCCGCGAAAGTCTGGTCGGCGGGTTGCAGGATGATCCCCGACAGCGTGAGCCCGGTCGGCCGGCTCAAGGTGGCCCGGTCGGGGGCGAGCGCGACGCTGAGATCGTCGGCCAATGGCTGAACCACGATGCCTTGGGCCGACGCCAGCATGCGAAACTCGACGAATTCCTGGCCGTTGATGAATCCGCGCGCCGGCGCAAGCGCCGTCACGACCAAGAGCGCGTCGCCGACCTCGGGGTCCTCGAGCCGATGCACCTGGCGCGGATCGGTGATCATGACCGAGGCGGTCGCGTTGGTCGGCGTCGCACCGTTGCGGACGACGGCCAATGCCCGGGTCGGCGCAATGATCTGGGAGCCGATATTGACCACCCAGGTGTTGCCCTCCATCGCCACGCTGGTCAGCTTCGGACGTTCGAGCTTGATGCGGACAACCGACGCATCCGAGAGGCGGGTGACCGTGGCATTCCTGATGTTGTGGCTGGTGTCGCTCGTCAGTTCCGCAACCTTGATGTCGGCATCGGTATCGAACACGAGCCAGAGCACGTCGGCACGGCGAAAAACAGCGGCCGGCGTCGGGCCCGCGAACGGAAACCGGAGCGCGAGATTTTCACCCTGCATTTTCAGCAGGACCTTGATGGTCGAGTTCGGGTCGGCCGGCGCCGCCTGAGTGTCCTCCGCCGGTTCGGGCGCCGGCTGAGCCGCGATGACATTCGGTTCCGGCGGCGTCGGCGCGATCGGCGGCGAAGCGGCCTGGTCTGCGCCAGGCGCGGCCGCCATCGGCGCCGGCGGCGGGGCGGCATCGTTTGCGACGGCGGAAACCGCAGCGGCAGGTGGCGTGGGAGCGAGAGACGGCGTAGGCGTCACCGCCGCCATGGACCTGTCCGGCGTCGCCACCGCAGCGGCGGCCGGCACGGGGCGAGCGCTTTCGCGCGGGACCGCAGGCGCACGCTTGGGCTCCGCGGCAGCCGACGCGGTCTTGGCCGGTTCAATCCTGCTCGAATCAGTCTTGCTCGATTCAGTCTTGGCCGGCACGGTCTGCGGAGCCTCCATGCCCGCGGGCGGAGGCGTCTTCTTGGCCATCAGATCCGCGGCGAGCGCCGCCAGCTCGTCGGCTGGCTTTGCATCCAGCGGACGGCCGTCCTTGAGCTCGGCCGTGCCGACGTCGACCACGTAGTTGCTGTCTTCGCGAAAAGTGCGGACATCGACCTTGCCCCGGTAGGTGAAGCGCACCACCGCGGTGTCCTGATCGCGCTCGCTGTCGATCGATAGGAGCTGGGCCGGCAAGGCCGCTTTGGCGTCGGACAAATCGAAGTTGAGCATCCCATTGAAGGTGAGCGTCAGCTTGTCCTTGCGGTTGTCCGCGGCGACGCTGATCGGCTCCGGTAACTGGAACATGTAGCGCGTGAATGTCGGCTGGTTGGCAACCCGGACCCGGACCAACGCGACCTTGCGGTCGCCCTCGACCGGACGCTCTTGGCGCAACTTTTTCTCGGCGTCGCGGGCGCGGCGCGCGAGTTCCTCGATCACCTCGCGCGGCAATCCGGGAGGCAGCCCGCTCCAGGTGTCGGGCAGCAGATCGACGAACAGCCGGTCGCCGGCGGCCATCGAATTCATCGTCACATGGCGCGCGAGCGCGATGCGGACGGCCTTGCCGTCGGGGTCGCGCCGGGCGGCGCCGATATAGTCGCCGGTACCCTCGCGGATGCGGTCGACATTCAAATCGACCGGCCGATCAAAGCTGATCACGACGATGTTGTTGGCAACGCGAACCGTGGTCTCGACGTCGTTGCCGAGCGCGAAGACCAGCCGCGCATAGCCGTTCTCGACGGCGGCGTTCACCGTGCCTTTGACGGCGTCGGCCGCAGCCGGCCGGGCGAAGGGAAACGTGACCGCCGTCAGCGTCAGGAGCAGAAGCAGGACGGCGATCATCCGCGGGCAGCGCGGTGCGAACTTGCGCCTCGCCTGCCAAAAGCACACCGCTGCGAACGCTACTCGACCGGCCATAACGCCGTTCCTCGCCGGCCTTGAGGCCTGCACTAACC
>Ga0075024_100001274_pt1 | contig 10009 bp, 8 predicted proteins | sample Str013_2_FD_71389 | JGI IMG/M metagenome (GOLD analysis project Ga0075024, IMG submission 71389) | Freshwater sediment microbial communities in response to fracking from Pennsylvania, USA - Straight Creek_MetaG_SC_2013 | ecosystem: Environmental > Aquatic > Freshwater > Creek > Sediment... | reverse complement strand
GAGTAGTTATGCGTTTCAGCCCAAAGAGCTGGCGACTACGGCCAACGACTTGTTAGCGGAGCTGGAACGGCTGGCAAAGAGCTTTCCGAGTGCAACTTACCCGCTGTGCGCCGGGGCTCCGAAGCCGTCGCCGGAGTTGAAGGTGGCGCCGAGGATGTAGGGGTGGCGCTTAGGGCGGGCGCGATTGTCGGGCGTAGGCTGGCTTTGGTAAAGCAGCTGAGCATTGTGTTGCGAGGAGACGCATGGAGGGGCACATGGGAGTAAACGAGGCGACGAGAGCACCCGTAGCTGAATCGCGTGCTCCTTTTGTATCTGTGGCTTGGCTAATTGCGGCGATCACTGTTGGATGCACACCGATGCGAGCCTACCGAACGGAAACCGCAAAAGTATGCGAAAGTGATGTTCTTGCTAAGCAATGCGGCCAGGCGGCGGTACAGAGTTATCGCAACGCACACGATCCCGATGGCGGGTTTGATCTGGGCGTGGTCGAGCTGGACGATCAGGGCCAACTGCACAAGCCTGCTCAGCGCGAGGCGCTGCTGGATCGGATCGCTGCGGACGCGGTAGATCATGAGCTGATGATGGTGGTGTTCGTCCACGGCTGGAAGCACGACGCGCACGAAGGAGATGACAACCTCGATCACTTCAAGGAGGCCTTGCGGAGTCTCAGTCAGCGCGAGGCCGAGTTCTCACACTCACGGGGCATTCTCCGGCGCACGGTCGTAGGTGTCTACGTTGGCTGGCGGGGCTTGTCAGTGACTCCTCCAGTTCTAAAGGAGTTCAGCTTCTGGGATCGCAAGAATACGGCGCAAAAGGTCGGCCACGGCGAAGTCACCGAGATCCTGGAGGGGCTAGAAATGGTGCGACTGGAGAAGAATCGGGAGACACAGGAGGCGCCCAATCCCACGCGGTTGGTTGTGGTCGGGCACAGTTTTGGTGGAGCCATGGTGTACTCCGCGCTGGCGCAGATTCTAGCGGACGGTTTCATTAAGAGTACGGGGTCACCTAGCGTGAGTGCTGACGCCCGGGGATTTGGGGATCTGGTGGTGCTTATTAACCCGGCCTTTGAGGCGCAGCAGTTCGCGCCGCTTGATGACCTGGCCGTCTCGCGAGCCAGCTACTTCAAGAATCAGCTTCCAGTGTTGGCGATTCTCACCTCGGAGGCGGATCAGGCGACGGGCAAGGCGTTCCCACTGGGCCGGTGGTTCTCGACGCGCTTTGAGAAGGGGCGTGTTGTCGAGCGAACCAATCCAGTGACCCATCAGACAGAGCGGATCGATCAGCGGGAAGCCAATGTGGCGGCAGTTGGGCATTTCGAGCCATTCAGGACTCACTATTTGCGCGCCACAGGAGGTACGGACTGCGCGGCGGTGGCCGTTCGGGCTAGCGCCGACGCGCGCGTGCAGTCGATTGAATCGGCGGCTCTGGCCTGGGAGGGCGATGCGCCGGGCAGTCATATACCGTTCCCCTGTTCGATGTTGGAGCGCACCGATAATTCTGTGGCACGCAATCCGTATCTGGTGGTCCGGGTGGATCGTCATATCATCCCCGATCACAACGCCATTTGGGATGATCGAGTAGAAGCCTTCCTGTCACATCTGATTCTGGTCGCAAGCCAGGTAAGCAACCCCCGAGCGAGAACCGAGCAGCGTGGCCGGTCATTGAAAGGTGCTGTCAGCGGATCGGGCGGACGGTGAGGACGCCTTCCTTGCGATGAATACCCCTACGTGGATAGTAGCGAAGTAGACGGCAGGGCAGGGGTTGGGCGCGCGGGGATAAGGAAAGTGGAGGGAAGGTGTGTTAACGCGTTGCTGAGGTATCACGACTATTGATGGCAAGATTGCTGATGGGATTCTCCTTGTGGCATATATCTAATCGGTGCGGTCGCGAATATTGCCGTTGCGAGCGGTAGATCATGTCGCAGTCCATTCTAGGACCCTAGTCGTTGGACTTGCAGCTTCTTAGTTCACATAGCGTCCGCTGCCTAAAAAATGGCTTTCAAGTGACCCAAGTGAAGGTTGGGGAGTGGTGAGCGAACCGAGGAGTGCAGGCTTATCGGCAAAAGAACTCAACAATCGGTGTGATTGTTAGATGTGGAGCTAGTAGAACGGTGGTGCGCGACGGACAGGAGTGGCGGTCGCCATCGACAAAACACCTAAGAATGACATTGTGCGAACACCTGCCAAACGTAGAGGAGTAGACAACCCGATCTAGACCAGCTTTACCACTTTGGCGACCACATCGAGGAATCCGCTGACCGCCTTCAGGACTGCGGCCACCCTGTTGAGACTCGTGAGGGCGTCCTTCAGACCCCCGGTGGCTCTGCTCAGCTCCGCAGAATTGGCGATCAGATCGTCACGAATGTCATCGAGCTCGGCGGTCTCGAAATCGAGAATGGCTATATGCACCTTGAACTGTGCGTCGGCAGCCGCGGTGCGCTGCTCGGGAGGAGCCCGGCGAATTCGTGTGAGCCATTCCGCGGACATCAGGGTGTCGCGGGTAGCGCGAAGCTGTGCGAGCAGTTCATCGCGCTGTTGTCCGGGCGGTAGTGTAGCCATGGGGTGTTCTCCGAGAGTGACCGATCAGCCGCCGCCGTGCTTCAATTTCGCCAGCCAATCGGCGAGAGTGTTCATGTCCTTGACCGTCATTGCGAGCTGATCCGCACCGATACGGCCCTCTGCGGCAGCCCGCAGGGCGAGGCGCAGTTTCCCAGCGGCGTCCTGAACGGCATTCAAAGCGCTCAGGTCAGCCTTACGCTGAAAAAATCCGACCCGCTTGCTGGCCCAGTCCTCGGGAAGGGCGTTGAAGGAGGTGTAGGGATCGGTCACCAGCGTAGTTTCCTGGGGTCCCTGTACCGCCTGACTATCGGAACGGATCTTTTCGGTCAGAAAGGCGGCTAGTCCACCGAGCGTCTTGAGTTCCCTATCTAGGAGTTGACCGTCCTGTCGTAACTGTGCCTCAAGGTTGTGCGCCCGCAGCTGCGCGACAATCAGCGGTGTACCCGCACCGGCAAACTCTGCGAGCGTCTGCTCACCGACCTTCACGCCTGCGAGACCCTTGCTGATATTGCCCATGCTGGTGAGCAATCCGCTGGCGCTCTCACCGATGGCGCTGTCGGTGTCGCCAGCACCGGCCAGCAGGCCAAGGGCCGCAAAGTAGTCCTTTAGGAGGCCGACGTGATGCCGGATATCGGCCAGTACCTGCATTTGTTTGGCCAAGAGGTCATCGCTGGTGGTGAGTGCGTTGAGCAGCGTATCAAATAGGGCATTCTGCTCATCCTCCGAGAGGTCCTTCCGGCCCTCCTTTGCCGCCAAATCCTGGGCTGCCGACACGCGTTCACTTCGGGTTTCTATGAGTACGGCGCTGTCGGCCTGAACGCCCAACGATTCCGCGTAATCTACGGCGGCGACCATCGCGTCGGAGTAAGCGCCGCCCGCTTTGCTGAGCACATCAAAATTATTGAGCCTAGCCGTTGTCGCACAGCCGGCGAGCGCAAGGGTGAGTGCGGGCAGCGTGAAACTACGCACTCTATGGACTGTGGCGTGAGCCGTAAGCATCGTATGAGTCAGGGCCGGCGAAATTAGTTGTTGGGGCGGGAAGGTCACGTGGAGCGCTCCTCGCTTTGCAGATTCCAGCGGCATGGCGAAACGTACACTGCGGTATTCCTATTTTCAAGTGTTGATATCAGCACGCCAATGTGTGGAACACCAATGACCAGAAAGCCCGGACGGGGTGAAGATTGATTGAGTGGAACTGCCCTGTTGTGGAAAGGCAACGCGTCGGATCTGCAGAGCGGGTTAGTTAGGAGGTGATTGACAGCGGCGAGGAGGGAGGATCAGTGTATGGCCCGCCATCAGCAGCGTTCTGGAGTCGGCGCAGCGACGGTTCAGCGCCGAGTGACCGGTTCTTCGAGTCGTGACCGGGAGGGTGGAGTTCAAGAGCGTAATCGGCGATAAAGAAAAATAGGCCAACCACCGAACGGGTCGCGTACTGGAGTGAACTTGGGCGAGCAACCCTTGGCGCCATACGGCAATAGACCTGCGACAGCGCGGAACTAACATCGGAGAACGCCATGGACAGTAAGCCGCTGAATAGCTGGCAGCGATTCAAGGTGAAGTGGGTTGAGTGCTGGCAACGGTGTATGGCGTGGCTGCACTTGAGGTGGGAGCAGCTGCGACAGTTCGGAGCGGTCGTCGGGATTGTGCGTTTCAGTGTGCTGATCCCGTTGATTCTGGCGGCCGCGGTGTTCTTCGCGGACCAGATGGTGGATATCCTGCAGGCCGTGGGGGAAGGCGGACACTTGAGTGGGCCGTATGCGTGGCTGCTGGTCACCAGTGCATTCGCGGGACTCACGGTGTGGTATGCAGGGCGGACCATGTTCCGGTTTCGCTTTGCCAGCAATCCGGCTTCCGACCCCCAGGTGCATCCCCGATTGAAGCAATGGTTGCCAAGGGTGCTGGGTATCGCGGTGCCTGGGGTGTTGGCGCTGCGCGTGGCACTGCTGACATCCTCCAGTGAGTCGGCGCTTAGTCTGTGGATCTTTGCCGGGGCACTGGCGGCGGTGTCGGTGGTGATCGGTCTCTATATGATTGAGCGTCGAGATCTGGCGCGAGTTCGGGGTCTGGGGGCATTGGCCGATGCCGAGGATGTCGAGCGGCGCGACCTGTCGCGCTGGTCGGAACTGCCTACGACCACGCGGCGAGTATTTTGGGTGTTGCTGGTGGCCAATCTTGTGGCGCTGATCGGGTTTATGGTTCCGAGCGTGTCCGCCTATCGCATCGGGGCGCCCGCGATTCTGCTGCTGGGCTTGGGACTGGTAGCGGTCAGCGGAAGTGCGTTGGTGTACATGGCTAACCACTATGCCGTTCCGATTCTGATTCTGCTGGTCGTGTGGGTGTCGGCTATCAGCTTCACAAACGACAATCATCGGGTACGCGTGACGGCGGAGAGTAAGTCGCACGGGTCGGTGCGACGTGCCGATGGATTGGCCGTGCCGTCGCCGTTGGGCGCTCTGACGGTCGATGCCTATTTCAGGGCGTGGTGGGGCGAGCTGGAACGCGAGGCGCCGGCGAGTGAAGCGCCGATTCCGGTGTTTGTGGTGGCCGCCGAAGGCGGCGGGGTGCGCGCAGCCTATTGGACGGCGGCCGTACTGACCACATTGGAGGATGCCACCGCGGGGCAGCCGCTGCCGTTTTCGAGGCACGTCTTTGCCATCAGCGGGGTGTCGGGTGGGAGTGTGGGCGCCGCCGTGTTCGATGCGGTGGTGGCGCGTCAGCTCGATCCAGGCCGGGATGCGAAGGTGTCGCGATTTGATCAAGTTGATCGGATGCTGGGTGAGGATTTCCTGTCTCCCACGCTGGGTGTCGCCCTGTTCCCGGACCTGGTACAGCGCTTTGTGCCCTGGCCGATGTTTGATGATCGGGCGATGGCATTGGAGCGCTCATGGGAGCGCGCTTGGGTGAGGGGTCACCCACATGAGGCGGCGCGTTTCACGGAACCGTTTCATCAGCTGTGGGCCAATCAACCCCATCACGTGCCGTTGTTGTTCCTCAACAGTACGGTGGTGGAGTCAGGACAACGCGCTGTGGTATCGCCGCTGGCGACCGCTGCCACAGTGAACGAGGGCGCGTTTGCCGCTGTGCTGTCGGTGGGCCAGGCGATGGGTACCTTGCTGCCGCTTAGCGCGGCGGCGCACGTGAGCGCGCGTTTCACCTATGTGAGTCCGGCGGGTCTGGTGGATACCGGACGGAGCGGAGCAGATCGTTGGGTGCGGTTAGTAGATGGCGGCTACTTTGACAATTCCGGGGCGGTGACGGCGGAGGAACTCGTGCGGGCAATCTGGCGGGCGCACAACGACATGGGAGCAGCGCGGGCCATGACAGTGGTGGTGTTGCATTTACCGAATGAGCCATCGAATCCGTCGGCAAAGCTGATCAAAGCCAGTGGATCGACGAGCGGGCGGGTGTGGGCCGGTGAAGCGCTGTCACCCCTGAGGGCGCTACTCGCGTCCCGTGGCGCACGCGGCGCGCAGGCGATCGAGTACCTGCGGGGTGAGAAGGAGGTCACACTGATCTCCGTGCGGCCATGCCGGCTACATGGGGATTTGCCGCTGGGGTGGGTGCTGTCCGGGCAGGTTCGGGAGGATATGCGAAGACAGCTCGGAAGCTGCAACGGTGTGGGAGCGCACTGCGCGGCGGAGAAGATTGGCGTGGTGGAAGCGCTGTTGGCGGGCAAGGGTGCGGATCCAGTGGTCAAGGAGCATGAAATCTGCCAGAAAGGAGATTGAAGTGTTGAGTCGTGGACCGAGCGGCCAGTGGGCTGGCGAGTCAGAAGAACTACAGGTGCAAGAGTGCCACACCTAGCGTGACGCTGGCGTTGAAGTCCATTTGGTGAGTCAATGCGTGCTGAGTCTAGTATCTTGGTCACAGAGGAGGAGCGTCAATGCGTACCATAGCGCGTTTTCAGGTATCAACCGCGCGGTCGTTCGCGGTGGTTCTTACCTTGTCTCTAGTGTCTGTCGGCTGGACACGCTCCGCCGAACTCATCGATGCACCTGCTGCGCGGGATGTCATCGTCTTGTTTCCGTCAAATGCTTCCCAATCTAACGACGGTAAACATTGGTCAGTTACGGTTCAGGGGCGTGTCTACCAACCGGCTGGGGTCAGCAAGAAGCGCACGGTGCTGATCAATGCCATTGCCAAAGTCTTTGATCTTGACGACAACCAAGTTAAATCGTCCCTCTTTGAGGAACGTGCCGGTTACCTACTCTCCATCAGCGAGCCGAACAGGCGCGTTACCGTGAAGATTGGAGATCATACGTTTCGCCTACCCCCGTCGAACAGTGGAGGCTATTTTACCGACGAGATTCAGCTCGACCAGGATGAGATCTCGCGGCTGGCGCGGGATGGCGTGATTTCGTTTGAAACCGTGCCCACCGCTGCCAATTCAAGTCGCGTCACTGGGAGCGCGATCCTGGCGCCGGAAGTGGGCCTATCAGTGGTGACGGATATGGACGATACAATCAAGGTAACCGATGTACTCCATCACACCGAAATGCTGAAGAACACCTTGGTGCGAACGTTTAGCGCCGTAACAGGCATGGTACCGCTCTATCAGTCATGGCAAAAAGCTGCCAAGGATCAGATTCTGTTTCACGTCGTATCGGCGGGACCTTGGCAAATGTATGAGCCACTGCGGCACTTTACAGAAGACGCAAAGTTCCCCGGGTTTGCCTGGTATATGCGTCCTGCGCTCAAGCCCAGAACCTGGCAAGAGTTACTGCACGAGCTGAAGCCCGATCCTTACCCCTTTAAAGTTCACACAATTGAAGGGATCATGAAGCGATTTCCGAGGCGCCACTTCATATTCGTTGGAGACTCCGGTGAGAAGGACCCTGAAGTGTATTCGACGCTTCTTGCGGAGTACCCAACGCAGGTGGATGCCGTATTCATACGGAACGTAACCAAGGAACCCCGAGACGCCGTCCGATATAAGAACGACTTTAGAGGCGATGCAGCGGCGAAGCTCTGGGTTTTTAACAATCCTGCGGAACTGTCGCTTTTGTCGTCAATCGGTGTGGTCTTGTAATTTAGGAGAGTTGTTAGCAAGTTCTCGATAAAGTGCCCTAACACTCGTGAGCTACTTAGGCGTTGACGGTGAGCGTCCTGTCCACTTCGAAGTGGAAGTCGCGTGCGACCGTCAGGCCTAGAGTCCCGCGCCGCGATGTGATGTCTAGGAGACTCACATGCCCTGAGGCATTGGCGAAGATTGCCGGTCATGGGTGGGTCGCTGGCGGCATCTCTCTTTCAGGCACCAGACCAGCCGGCGCCGTCGCAAGTATCGCCTTCTCAAAATCGCGCCCTTTGTCGAGCCGGCACTCGGGTACGGTATCGCCAGTCTTTGATTCGGCGATGCCGTGGTAAGCCCACCAGCGTCGGCCCGACGAGCATTCCACGGCGGCGCCGCGATAGCCCAGCAGCGGGGCGGGCGCGAGAACGCGCACGGTCGCAGGCAGACGGTTCCAGAGGTCCTGCAGGCGTTCAACCTGGCGTGCGCTGATCGCCCAGCGCGGGTCGGGCCGGCCAGAGTACAGCAGCGCTACGCCGGTACAGCGGGCGCCGGTCATCTGATCTTGACGTGTCCGTGCATCACCACCATGAAGGTACAGAACTGGGTGTACATGCCGCGGTTGGCGGTTCTTGGGTCAGGGATCAGGTGGTTGCTGTTGTCGACGTTGGTCACAGCAGTGGGGCCGGGCTTGTGGGTCCAGTAGCCGTTGCGGCCCTTGCGGTACCAATGAAAATCGATGCCGGGCGCGATGACGAGCGCGACAAGATGACCCTCGCCGGGGCATTTATTGTTGGCGAGCGGTTTAGCGATGAGGGCGTCGGCAATGGCGGCCGGGCGCACTGAGGCGCAGCTGAGCTGGGTGTATTCGGCGCCGGCAGCGAGGCCGGGTTGGGCAAAGGTATCAGTGCGGGTGTTGCAACCGTAGTTGTAGCAGTTGTTGTTCCATTGTTTCTGGCCTGCATCATTCCACCAGGCGGGCTCGTAGAGCGGGGCGCAGTGGCAGTGGTGGCGCGTCGGCCAGTGATGACGGCGGTGCCGCCAGTGTTCGTGCAGGTCGTGGAAGCGGTCGATCTCGTGGCGCAGCAGCTTGGGGAAGCGAGTCGGCAAGTCGTCACGGGTGCGAAGACTGGCATGGCCCATGATCAGCGTTTCCAGTTCGGGATCGACACTGCGCTGAGGTTGGGCGTCGCGCTTGTCCACCTGCTCGATGATGAGGCCGCGATAGCCGAGTGTGGAGGTGGGCAGTGGTTTGACTTCGCGCTTACCCGCGGACTTGAGCAGGGCGAGTGCCGTGCGCGCTTGTTTGCCGGAGAGCGTCAGTAGGGGATTCGGGCGGCCGCTAAAGAGGTCGATCGTGATGCGCAGTGTGGCCATGGGGGACTCCGGGAGTAGGGTGGGTGGTGGTGGTTTTTTCTGCGGTCGAGGGGAGGTTGTTCGAGTGGATTGGGGCGGATTAGACGCCTCAACTTGTTGGATATCAATGAGGAAATTTTCTGTGGGGAAAGCGTTGGAGTGGCAGGGAGCGTTGGGTCAGCACGGCGGGTGCGAGATTGTTGGGGGTGGCGACAGATTCATTAGGCGGTGAGCTTTTTCCGAGTGGTTGCCGCTGCGGGGACTACTGACGCGTGATCAAAGTGGAGAACGGAGAAGGTGATGCGACAAGAACCATTGAGTCGTGGGATAAGGTGTGGCCGAAGGGCAACGAGAAGGGCGCCAGTGGGGAGCGCGAGCAGTTCAATGTTCTTAGGGGCTTCTCGCGTTGCAGGGCCCGGGTCCGCGGGTGTAGTGTCGGCTGGCGAGTCCTGCGACGGCGTCAGGCCGTCACAGCATCGACTCCCGTCGATCATTCACAGCGAGCGGCGAGCACTCGCTTTGGAGGCGCCATGGTAGACAATGCCGTTCCCACTCTGATGTGCGTCAAGATTTCCGGATCCGAGAAAGCGATACGGGCGTTCTTGAGTTCGCACCCCATGCAAGTGGAGTCCACGACGCGCGAGCGCGACCTCGTCGTACTGGAGACGTTTATCCCCCAGTCGCTCGCCGACAGCATCAAGGACCCGGCGCTCAAAGTGGAAGTGCTGTATGACGCCACTGCGCGCGGACGCGAGCGCCATAAAGAGGTCGGTCAGGGCAATCGATTCAAGGGCGAGCAGAAGATTCCCAGGGGATTGGGCGTTAAGACCGGGGGGCCAAAACCATGACGTACTTCACCGTCGACGAGGTGGAGACCGCGACCGTCAATCTCGCCACCGCGTTCCCGTCTCTGAGTCAGCTGATCACGCTGCCGTTCACCACGGTGGAGAATCGAACCTGCCACGCCCTACGGGTGGGCGCCGGCCCCTCGGGGGTGAAAGACGCCGTCATGATCATCTGCGGCGTCCACGCGCGCGAATGGGGGAGTTGCGAGATCGGTCTAAATTTTGTAACCGATCTGCTGGGC
>Ga0075024_100001272_pt1 | contig 10013 bp, 9 predicted proteins | sample Str013_2_FD_71389 | JGI IMG/M metagenome (GOLD analysis project Ga0075024, IMG submission 71389) | Freshwater sediment microbial communities in response to fracking from Pennsylvania, USA - Straight Creek_MetaG_SC_2013 | ecosystem: Environmental > Aquatic > Freshwater > Creek > Sediment... | reverse complement strand
CAGGGCGTGCAGGCGTACCCCGGGCGCGACCTCGAACCAGGCGGGGAACCAGGCGGGCATTGGTGGCATGGTCCCAGCCTACCGGCGGGGCCGGGCAGTTGATCATCGTGCGGGCGCTACAGGGTACGACCCTGCCGGTGCAGCCGGGCCAGCACCGGCTCCAGCCGTACCACGCCGGCCACCGCGGCCAGGGCCAGGGCCGCGCGCGGCTCGCGCCAGTTGCGCCGTACCGCCGCCCGGGTGTACCGCCACGCCTGCTCGGTGTCCCCGGTGGCGGCCGTCCAGCAGGCCAGCCGGCCGTACACCCGGGCCGCGCCGGTCGGGCTGGACGCGATCTCCGGGTGCCGGGACATCATCCAGCGCAGCGCGGCGATCCGCTCGGCGTACCCGTGCCGCCGGGCGTCGGTGGCCGGCCGGCACAGGCGTACCAGCGGGGTGTCCACGTGCGCCAGCGGTCCCCGCCGGGCCGCCCGCAGCAGCAGGTCCCAGCCCTCGTACTGGTGCCCGGGCGCGTCCTCGGCCAGCAGCCCGCAGTCCAGCAGCGCGGCCCGGCGGGCCAGCAGCCCGCTGGCGCGCAGCCCGCCGCCGGGGCGGGCCAGCAGGTCGGCCAGCCCGACCGGACCGGTACCGGCCAGCCGTACCTCCAGCCGCCGGCCCCGGCGTACCTCCACCGCGGTGGTGCACAGCTCGGCCGTACCGAGCGCGGCCACCTGGGCGGCCAGCTTGCCCGGGCGCCAGAGATCCCCCTCGGCGGCGAACGCGACCAGGTCGGTGTCCAGCGCCAGCACGCCGGCGTTGCGGGCGCCGGCGGTACCGGGGGTGCGCCAGTTCGCCAGGACCAGCAGCGGCCGGTCGCCGCCGCGGGCCAGGCCCAGGTCCGGCGGTACCTGGTCGGCCACCACGATCACCCGCAGCCGCCCCGGGTACCGCTGCGCGTCGACCGTGTCCAGGGTGCGGCGCAGCCGGTGCGGGGAACCCCGGGTGGGTACCACCACGCCGATGCTCGGTGTCTGCGGCATAGTCGTCGCCTCGCCGTCCGGCGGCGCCGTGCGGTGGCGCCGCGCCACCGGCTCCGGGCAGGGGCGGGGAGCCGGTCATCACGTTCTGTCCGGATAACGAGCGGTTCACTGGAATGAGGCGGGATGACGATTGGTCATACCCGTGGTACGGTACCTGGCATGACTGCGAAGGTGACATTGTCGTTCTCGGACGAGACGATCGCGCAGGCCCGGCAGTGGGCGGCGCGCGACGGTGTCTCCCTGTCGGCGTGGATCGACCAGGCCGCCCGGGAGCGCACCCTGCGGGAGATCTTCACCGGGCACGCCGCGGCGGTACGCCGGGCCGGGCTGGAGGACGAAGCGGCGGCGCTCGCCGACGAGCGCGAGGTTTTTCTCGTAGACGCGGAGGTGTACGGTCCGGGGCGTGCAGCGAGGTGAAATCTGGTTGATCAACGGCGCCCGGCAACGACTCGGACTGATCATCAGCTCGGACGTCTACAACGGTACCGACGTCCCCGTGGTCCTCGTCGCCGAGGTGGTGGAGAAGGACCGGCTGCGCGACTCCCCGCTCGCGGTCACCAGCGGGGACTACGTGATCATGCCGGACCGGGTCTCCTCGCCGATGAAGAAGTGGTTCACCGAGCGCGTCGACATCGCCGACACCTCCACCATGCGCCAGGTCTCCCGGGCGCTGCGGATCCTGCAGGACCTCTGAGGCGTACCCGGCTCACCGGTGCGCCGGGTTGAAGTACGGCTGGCTGGCCAGCGCGGCGAACTCGCGCAGCGCCGCCGGGTCGGTACCCAGGGCGAAGCGCTGGTTCGGGCCGTTGCCGTCGGGGTCGGAGTCGAAGTAGCACACCGCCTTGATCCGCGGGTTGGCCCGTACCGTCGCGGCCGCCTCGCGCAGCCACTGCGCCCGGGCCGCCGGCCCCCACACCTGGGACACCCCGAACTCGCCCAGCATCAACGGCCGCGGGTGCGCCGCCGCCCAGGCCAGTACCGGGCGCAGCAGGTCGGCCAGCGGGCGCAGCCGGGTACCGGCGTACACGTCCACGCCCAGCCAGTCCACCGTGTCGTCGCCGGGGTAGAAGTCCCCGGCGTACCCGCCAGCGAAGCCCTCCGCGGTGGGGCACCACACCCAGGCCACGTTGCGGGCGCCCACCTGCCGGAACACCTCCCGCAGGTGCCGCCACGCGGCGACGTAGTCGGCGCCGGAGTGCATCGCGGTACGCAGGTTCGGCCGGTCCATCTCCCAGCGCACCCGCAGCAGCACCGGCGCGTGGAAGTCGCGCAGCCGTACCGCCCAGGACCGTACCGCCGGGTCCAGCGCGCCGGCGGCGACCGGCCGGGTGTCGTCGAAGGCCCAGCTCAGCATCAGCGTCGCGCCGGTGGCGGCGAAGGCGCGGTCGGACTCGGTGGGGAACGGCTCGGTGAACCGGCGGTACGTGTTGACGATGTCCAGCCGCCGGCCCAGGCTCTGCTCCAGATCCTGTACCGCGGCCAGCCGGCCGGCCTGGGTGAAGGTACCGGGCGGCTTGACCCAGGCACCGAGCAGCGCCCCGGCCGCCGGCGCCGGTACCGGACCGGTCTGGCGTAGCAGCGGCCCCGGCGTACCCGGGCCCGACCCGGCCAGCCCGTCCGGGGCGGTACCGGTGGGGGGGAACCACACCCCCGCGGCGCCCGGGCCGCTACCGCGCCACGACGCCACCGCGACCGCGCTGGCCGTACCCGCCACCGCGAGCACCAGCACGCTGGCGACCAGGCCCACCCGTACCCCGCCGGTACTCTCGCGGTGCCTGCCCTCAGCCATCCCGTGATCCTCCCCCCGGCCCGGTCCACCGACCGGCCAACACGTCCAGGCGCAGCACGCGGCGCAGCCGGTACGCCCCGGCGGCGTACCCGGCCAGCCCCAGCGCCGCGGCCAGGGCCGCCACCGCCGGCCCGCGCGCGTTCAGCGGCCCGCCGGCCACCGCCGGTACGCCGAAGCAGGCCAGCGCCAGCGCGGCGGCCACCAGCGTGCCCCGGCCGAACGGGTGCAGCCCCAGCACCGCGGCCACCTGCACCACGGGTACCACGTTGTTGACCACCAGCGCGGCGGCCAGCCCCAGCGCCGCGCCGAGTACCCCCCAGCGGGGGATGGCCAGCACGTCCACGGCGATGTTCACGGCCAGCGCGAGCAGCACGTTGACCAGGTTCCACGAGGTACGGCCGGCCATCGCCAGCACCATGTCGACCATGCCGCAGCCGGTGGCCACCATCGCCGCCGCGGCCAGCACCAGCACCGGGCCGGTGGCGTGGCGGTACCCAGGGCCGAACAGGCCCAGGTAGGTACCGGTGTACCCGGCCACGCCCAGGTACAGCGGCCAGGCCGCCAGCACCAGCCAGCCGGTACACGCCTGGTACAGCTCGTTGGCCCCGGCCGTGTCGCCGCCGGCCAGCCGCTCGGCCAGCCGCGGCTGCACCGCCTGTGAGATCGCCTGGTTGGCGAACTGGCCCAGGACCAGGAACCGGCCCGCGACCGCGTACACCGCCGCCGCACGCAGGCCGGCCATCGTCGCCAGCAGCAGCACGTCGAACCGGTTCAGGGCCAGCTGCGCGCTGCTGGCCAGGGCGCGCGGCGCGGTGAAGCGCCAGAACCCGGTCGGCGGCGGCTGCCAGGTGCGGGCGGCCGGTGCGCCGGTCCCGTCCACGGTACCGGTGGCGGTACCGGCGGCGCGGACCAGCCGGGCCAGCGCCGCGCCGGCCAGTACCGCGCTGGCCAGGTACGGCGCGGCCCAGCCCAGCGCGTACCCCGGCGCCGCCCGTACCCCCGCCAGGTACAGCGCGCCCAGCGCGGCCACCTGCGCCACCGGCCGGGCCAGCCGGTCCACCAGCACACCCGGGAGCATCGCCCGGAAACCCCGGGTCGCGGCGAGCAGCGTGTCCGACAGCACCGCCGCCGGCAGCAGCACCGCCAGTACCCGCAACGCCGGGGCGTACCCGGCGCCCGGGGTACCGCGGGCGGTCAGCCGGGCCAGCCCCGGGGCGTACCGCCACAGCGCCGCGCCGGCCACCACGGCCGCCACGGCCACCGGTACCAGGCCGGTACGCAGGCAGGCCCGCAGCGCGGCCGGCCCCGCGCCGCCGGCACGCAGCCGGGCGAGGAAGTACACCAGCCCGGTGGGGGTACCGAGCTTGGCCGCCGTACCCGCCATCACGAACGCGGCGGTACCGGCGAAGAAGCCGCCCGCCCGGACCGGCCCGAGCGCCCGCGCCACCAGCCAGGTCACCACGAACCCGGCCAGCCCTGCGACCGCCGCGCCGGCCAGGTTCACCAGGCCACCCCGGGCGGTACCGGCCAGCCGCCGCTGGTCCGGGCGGCCGTGCACCGCGTTTCTTTCGCTCGCTGCGCGGGACGCTCCAGGTGCCGCCTTCCCTCGTCGCTGGCGCTCCTCGGTCCAGGCGCCACCGCGCCCCGCTGCGCTCACTGGGGGAGATGCCAGGACGGGGGGCGGCCGAGCCAGTCCGCCAGCCGGGCGTCATGCGGGGCGAAGTGCGCGGCCAGGTCCGCGCGGAGCGCGGCCGGCATGTCGCGCTCCCGGGGCCGGGCGTTGTACCGGTCGAACCGCGGGTACCCGAGCTGGGGCAGGCCGAGGAAGTCCAGCACCCGGTCGTACACCGGGGCCGGGTCACCGAAGAACTCGCCGCTGTCCAGGACCAGGATCTGGTGCCGCCCGACCGCCGCGGCCAGCTCCTCGAGGTAGCGGGCGTACTCGCCACGGGACCGGTAGGCGTGGTGCTGGTGGGCGAACGAGTACCGGTACGGGTCGTCGCGCAGCGCCCGGTCCTGGCCGCGCAGCCGGTGCGGTTCCAGCGACAGCGCCCGGGCGAAGTCGGTCTCCCGCTCGAACCCGCGCGCCACCTCGTGCGCGTGCTGCGAGTACGCCCGGGCGACCGGGTCGCGTACCAGCACGAGCAGCCGTACCGAGGGCAGCTCCGCGGCGATCCGGGCGGCCGCGTGTGGGTGGTACAGGTAGTACGGGCTGGACTCGAACGTCTGCACCGGCACCCCGTCCAGGGCCCGGGACCGCCGGTGCGCCCGGCGCTGTGACGGGAAGTGCCCGCGGTACCAGCGCTGGCCGTTGCCGTACCCGACGTCGAAGTAGTGCACCCCCTTGTGCAGCACAGCCTTGAGCACCGCCGGGTGCGCCGACAGCGCACGGTACAGCGAGGTGGTGCCACAGCGCTGGCCGCCGCAGATGAGGAACGACGGCAGCATCCGGGCCCCGGCGGTGAGCCGCCCGTACGAGACCGAGCCGGCGTGCACGATCCGCTTCACCGGCTCCGGTACCAGCGCCCTCACGCCGTGTCCACTTCGGACAGCAGGACCGGCAGCAGCCAGGTACCCAGCACGCCCAGCCGGGCACCGGCCTGTGCCTGCCGGTCGTGCAGGTACCGGGCGGCGAGGTCGACCAGGTACAGCAGCGCGGTGGCCCGTACCGCGTCCGGCCCGGCCACCTCGAACGGTGCCAGCAGCGCGCCGGCACGGGACAGCGTGGCGCGTACCGCGTCGGTGGCGTCGGCGCCGTCGGCGAGCCGGCGGTTCAGCTCGTGGTGCAGCGCGTCGAACCCGACCGGTACCCCGGTGGCGAAGCGTTCCCAGTCCCACACCATCACCCGGGTTGGCGCGCCGGCCATGTTCCACGGCGCCCAGTCCCCGTGCCAGCTACCCAGGCGCAGCTCGGTCGCGCCGTACCGGGCCACCAGCAGGTCGGCCGCGTAGGTCAGGGCGTGCGCGTCGCCGCCCGCGTCGCCGCCCGCGTCCGGCCCGGTGGCCGCATCCCGCAACGACTCCAGCCGCTCCCGCAGGTCCCGCCAGTACCGGCTGCCGGCCAGCCCGCAGCCGTCCACGCCCAGCCCGTACGCAATCTCGCGCATGGCGCGGGCCAGCAGCGGCGGTGCCACGGGCTGCGCCCGGTACCCGGGCAGCGCCGTCTGTACCAGCAACTGGTGCCCGAGCCAGGTACCCGAGTGCAGGATCCGTGGCACCGCGACCTCCCGTGGCGCCAGCCGTTCCAGCGCGGCCAGCGCGCTGGCCTCCTGCCGTACCAGCCGTGCGGTCAACGGGGTGTGCCCCAGCTTCGCGTACCCGAACGTGTCGCCGGTGGGGGAGACCAGTTGCAGCACCGGTTTCCGGTTGGCCCGTACCGGTCCGATGTGGACACACACGGCCAGGCCGCGGTGCAGCGTGGCGCGCAGGTGGGCGTCGATGGTGTCCACCGGCGTGGCCAGCCCGGGCCGGCCCACGGCCAGCCGGTCACGCAGCAGCAGCCGGTCCAGCCGGCCGCGCAGCGCCAGCACCGCGAGGTCCCGGCGCAGCCGGGCCGGCCGGGTCTGCGGCCGGCCGTACCGGGCGACCGCGGCCGCGGCCAGCCGGGCCGACCCGGCCGGTACCAGCAGCCGGGCCCGGGCCAGGTCCGGCACCACGATGAACCGGGCCACGGTACGCCCCGGCGGTACCAGGTGGGCCGGGCCGGCCACGCACGGGTCGGGGTACAGCAGGCGCAGTACCTCGTCGAGGTACTCGCCGCGCAGCACCGGTTCGGGTGCGGTCAGGGTGCGCGGGGCACCGGGTACCGGGCTCATCCGGTCCCTCCTTCCGTACCGGACCGACCACAAGGGACAGTCCTGTGTGGACCTTCGAGAGCGCCCCGCCACAGCACCGCGTACCCGAGCAGGGTCAACGCCAGCGGTGTGGCCAGCGCGTTGTACCAGAGCGAGGCGACCAGGGAGCAGGCGATCGCGGCGGTACCGGCGATCCCAGCCGCGCCCTGCCCGCGGCGGAAGCGCCACAGCCCGACCAGGAAGAACCCCACGTACCCGGCCGTACCGGCGATCCCGTTGGCGTAGACGAGCTGCCAGAGCTGCCCGTTGCCGCCGATGGTGAAGTTGCCGCAGCGCGGGCAGCCCCGGCTCGGCCCGACCGTGATGGACTGCCGCCCGCCCAGGGTGTTGCGGGTCGAGCCGAGCCCGATCACCGGGGAGACCGCCAGCCCGCCCAGCGCGTGCCGGGTCAGGTACAGCCGTACCCCGTTGGAGCGGCCGTTGTCCAGCCGCTGCGCCACCACCGTCCCCAGTGGACTGACGGCCAGCGCGCCGGCGAGTACGGCCGCGGCGAGCCCGAGCACGCCCAGCGCCCACAGCCGGCCCCGGGCGGCCAGCCGTACCGCGGTCACCACCACCGCCACGCCCAGCCCGATCCACAGCCCGCGGTTGAGCGAGTACACCACCGGTACCGCGGCGACCGCGAGCGTGGCGACGGCCAGCACCCGTACCCGCCGGCGGGCCGGCGCGCCGAACGTGGCCACCACGAACCAGCCGGCCAGCAGGCACAGGTTGTTGCCCCAGGTGTTCGTGTACCCCCACGGTGCGGCCGGCCGCGCGCCCGGGTGCCCGAGCACGTTCATCACCTGCGCCGCGGCCGGGTGGACCAGCGACTGCACGTACGGGTCGGCCCGCAGCCGGGGCGGCAGCACCAGTTCCAGCGGTGCGGTGAAGGAGAAACCGCCGTCCAGCACGCCGAGCAGCCCGCCGGCCACGGTCACCCCGAACAGGTACGCCAGCAGCGTGACCAGCCGCCGCCGCGGGTACCCGGGGCCGGTGAGGTTGCCCGCGTACAGCAGCAGCACGGTCAGGCTGGCGTAGGCCACCAGGCGGAAGGCCACCACGGGCAGCCGGGCGGCCACGGTCCCGGGCACGGTACCGGGCGGGTTGACCCCGAGCACGGCGATGCCGGCCACGCTGACGGCCAGGAACAGCAGCCACAGCGCGAACCCCGGCGGTACCCGCACCGGCTGGCCGCGGGCCCGCCGGCGCACCAGCAGCCAGGCCATCGGTACCGCCGCCACCGGGAAGATCAGCGTGCCCAGGCCCAGCGACCACCACAGCGGGTACCCCAGCAGCAGCGCGGTCAGCGGCCAGCCCTCGCCGCGCGGCGCGCGCCGGTGCGTGGCCACCGCGGTCGGGCCGGGCGGTGTGGCTGGCGTGGCGGTGGCCGGCCCCGGGCCGGGTACCGGCGGGGCGAGCGTCACCCGCCGGCCCCGCCCTCGGGTGCCGCCGTGGCCAGCGTGCCCGGGGCGGTACCGGCCTCGGCCGGCCCCGGCTGGGTGATCACTGGCGCGGCGATCACGGGTGGCGCCCCGGCCGGGGCGGCCGCGGTACCGCGGCCCGGCCCGGCCGCCGCGCGCAGGCGCAGCCGGGGCAGCACGACGGTACCCAGCAGCGGGGTCGACACCCGGCGGAACTGCTCGGCCGCGTCGCGGACCTCGGCGTGCCGGGTCCGGCGCAGCTCCACCGCGAGGATCGCCGCGTCGGCCAGCCGGGCCAGGCTCTGCGCGTCCGCGCTGGCCGCCGTGGACGGCGCCTCGACCACCACGTACCCGGCCCGGGACCGCAGCGCCGCCACCAGGTCCCCGACCGCCGCCGACGGCACCAGGCCGCCGGCGCTGGCGGTACCGCCGGTGGTGAGCACCCGCAGCCCCGGCGTACGGGTGGCCGGCTGGACCGCCTCGTCCAGCGCCACCTTGCCGGCCAGCACGTCGGACAGGCCCGGTACCGCGGCCACGCCCAGCAGCCGGGCGGCCGGCGCCGCGGCGGCGATGCTGTCCGGCAGGTGCGCGCAGACCAGGACCACCTCGGCGCCGGTACGGGCCAGCGCGGCGGCCAGGTTCGCGGCCACCAGGGTGGAGCCGAGCCCGCGGCTGGCCCCGGCCACCACCAGCACCTGGTCGCCGGGGCGCAGGCTGGCCAGGACCTCGTTGCGCAGCCGGTGGAACAGCCGCCCGGCGGTCGCGTACGCCGGGTACACGTCGTCGAACCGGGCCCGGGTACCGCCGGGCAGTACCGCGAGCACCGGTACCCCGGCCCGGCGCAGGTCACCCCGGCGGCGTACCCGGCGCCCGGTGCGCTGGCGCAGCCAGGCCAGCGCGGAGCCGAGCAGCAGGCCGAGGATCGCGCCGCTGCCGGCGTACAGCGCCCGTACCGGTCGGACCGGCCGGGTCGGTACCGGCGCGTCGCTGATCACCCGCCCGGCCGCGACCGTGGTGGTGGCGAGCTGGTTCTCCCGGCCGGTGAGCGCGTTGATCTGGTTGGTGAGCGTGTTGATCTGGGAGTTGACCGCGGCCCGGTTCGGGTCGTCCGGGCGCATGGCGGCGATCCGGCCGGAGAGCTGGGCCAGGCTGGCGCCGTACTGGCGGACCTTGGCGTCCAGCGCGGCGAGCTGGGCGGCGATGTCGGCCTGGGCCCGGCCCAGCCGGGCGGACAGGTACGCGGTGGCGAAGGCGCGCGCGCCGGCCTGGGCGGCGGTACCGGAGCCGGCCTCGTAGGCGATGTCCAGCACGGTGGTGTTGGGCGGCACGCTGACCGAGACCGCGGCGACCAGGTCACCGGCGGCGGTACCGGTCTTGAGCAGCGCCCGGGCCGCGGTGGCGACCTCGGTGGAGGTGACCAGCTGCGCCTCGGTGTCCAGGTTGATCGCCGCGCTGGTACGCCCGCCGGCGGCGTTGGCGTCCTGCCCATCCACCGGCAGCACCAGGACGGACACGCTCGACGCGTACACCGGCGGGCGGGTACCGGCCACGCCCACGCCGGCGGCGGTACCGGCCAGGACGGCCAGGACCACGAGCCACCAGTGCCGGCGCGCCATCCCGAGATAGTCGGACATGTCGTACGTGCTGGGGTGAGACTGGTCCATCCGCCGCCGGCTCCTTCGCGTGGGGTCGGAGGCGGCGGGTGCCCGCCCGCGCGTACCGCGCACGCGGTCGCGGCGCAGCCTCCGTGGTGGCTAACGCGCGTACCGCGGCGGCGTCACTGGGCCGAACAGCCGGCGGCGGGCCGGCTCACCCGGGGCGGGCGAAGGCCACCGGCGCGCCGCGAACGCCTCGGGGCTGGCTAGTCGAGCGGGCCGCGCGGGTCGATCCAGCCCTCCCCGGCCAGGTACGCCAGCACCTGGTCCACCGCGTCGGGTACCGCCATCGT
>Ga0075024_100001269_pt1 | contig 10029 bp, 9 predicted proteins | sample Str013_2_FD_71389 | JGI IMG/M metagenome (GOLD analysis project Ga0075024, IMG submission 71389) | Freshwater sediment microbial communities in response to fracking from Pennsylvania, USA - Straight Creek_MetaG_SC_2013 | ecosystem: Environmental > Aquatic > Freshwater > Creek > Sediment... | reverse complement strand
TTCATAAATAGTGTTGAAACTTCATATAAGTTATTTTCATTACTCAACTGAACCAGCATTTCGCGTACTGCTTTCACTCCTATTTTCTCACACCATTCAAAAGGACCGAAAGGATAACCGGTACCCAGTTTCATGGCCGTATCAATTTCTTCTTTTGTGCTCACCTTTTCATCAAGTGTAAAATATGCTTCGTTGATGATGGCGCCGGTTATTCTTGGGCTAATCATCCCCGTTATATCCGGTACCAGCTGGTATTTCCAGCCAAGTTTTCCTAAAAGATCTTCCGCCAGGTATTCATCTCCGGGCAGTGTTGCTATTTCTGCAATGGCCCTTCCTAAAAAAGTGGGCCATGCATTGATGCGTATAAAAGGCGCCTGTATACGTGAAAGGGTGTGGGCCACTGCATTTACAAAAACCGGACGGGGCAGAAACTGCCTGAGTTGGGATATCCTTTCGCGGTTGCACACAAACAGCAGATCAAAAATAACGCTGCTGTCTGCCGGAATATCCCGGGGGTCTTTTACAAAACAAAGGGATGCGCTTCCGGGTATGGGTTTTGAAAGAAATTCCTCTTTTAGCCGATCATTGGTAACAACCGCCAGTTTCATCCATTTTTAGTTTTGACAAAGGAACTTCATTTCGGCCAAAAACCGGGGACCTTAAATTTTCTATACATTTGAAGTATGGAAAAAAAAGTAATCATTACGGGCAATGCCCCCGCTCCCATCGGCCCCTATAACCAGGCCATTGGTTTTGGCAATATGCTCTTTATTTCCGGCCAGGTTGCCATCAACCCTGCCAATGGAAATATTGAGGCAACAGACATCATTGGAGAAACTCACCAGGTGATGCACAACCTTAAAGCCATCTTAACTGAAGCCGGGATGGATTTTAACCACGTTGTAAAAACTACTATATTTTTAAGCGATATGGCCCTGTTTGCAGCCGTTAACGAAGTTTATGGCAAATACTTTTCCGGCGATTTCCCTGCCCGTGAAACAGTGGCTGTAAAGGGACTGCCAAAAAATGTAAATGTTGAAATTAGCATGATTGCAGGGAAATAGTTTACAGTTACCGGTTCCCGGTTTTTTCATTTCCGGATACCTGGCTTGAAAGGAGTTGCCTTTATTCCGGGTTTTCAGATAGAAGAACAACAAACGATAAACTAAGAACCAAGTACGCCCAACTGTTTTCCCACTTTTGTAAAAGCTGCAATCGCCTTATCCAGGTGTTCTTGCGTATGCGCTGCACTCAGCTGCACCCGTATGCGTGCCTGGCCTTTTGCCACCACCGGAAAAAAGAAACCGATAACATAAACATCTTCTTCAAGCAATGCAGCGGCAAACTTTTGAGCCACAACGGCCTCATAGAGCATAATCGGCACGATGGGATGGTCGCCCGGTTTTATATCAAACCCCGCGTCCGTCATTTTTTTTCGGAAATAGGCGGTATTGTATTCCAAAGCATCCCTTAATTCGGTGGTTTCGCTCAGCATGTCAAGCACAGCAATAGAGGCACCGGCAATAGAAGGTGCCAGGGTGTTTGAAAACAAGTAAGGCCTGGACCGCTGCCGCAAAATCTCAATAATAGCCGCGTTACCGCTGGTAAAACCGCCACTGGCACCACCCAATGCCTTGCCCAGGGTGCCGGTAATGAGGTCGATGCGGCCCATCACACCACGGTATTCATGTGTACCGCGCCCGGTCTTTCCCAGGAAGCCGCTGGAATGACATTCGTCAATCATCACAATGGCATCATATTGATCGGCCAGGTCACAAATTTTATCCAGCCGGGCAATGGTTCCATCCATACTGAAGGATCCGTCGGTTACAATAATCCGGCTTCTGCAGGCAGCGGCTTCTTTTAGTTTGGCCTCAAGATCCTGCATATTATTGTGCTCGTAGCGGAAACGCTGCGCTTTGCACAAACGCACGCCGTCAATTATGGAGGCGTGGTTCAGGGCATCGCTGATAATGGCGTCCTGCTCATTAAAAAGGGGCTCAAATACACCCCCGTTGGCGTCAAAAGCAGCCGCATATAAAATGGTATCCTCAGTGCCCAGAAAACGGGCAATTTTTTGTTCCAGCTCTTTGTGAATGTCCTGGGTGCCGCATATAAAACGAACACTGCTCATGCCATAACCGTGTGTATCAATGGCCTTATGAGCAGCCTCAATCACTTTGGGATGCGATGAAAGGCCCAGGTAGTTATTGGCGCAAAAGTTCAGCACTGTTTTACCCCCCACCACTATCTCCGGGCCCTGTTCACTGGTAATGATGCGCTCCGTTTTAAAAAGTCCGGCTTCTTTTATTTCTTCTACTTCCCTGCTGATGCGTTGTACAAATGCCTGGTTCATTGCGGTGATTTTTGTTTCACAAATGTAATGGAAAGCCGCAGTTGGCAGCAACCGCTGCTGCATCCAATTATTTCACCGGCGATTTTGGGTGTTTTGTCAGGCATAAGATACGTTTCATACAATTTAGTTACCGCCTGTAACATTTTGCAAATACCTTCGTCTTATCATTTTAAATAAAGAGTATGTCTGCCAGAATGTTTATCAGCCTTATGCTTCTTTTACTGGTTTTTACAGCCGGTTTATTTGCATTTGCTACCCCAAAAGCAAATGAGGTGCAAACCAAAGAATGCCCGGCGGGTACCGCCTGTAAAGAAGATGATGCGCAAACAGCGGCCGCAGACGGAATGATGTGGGAATCTGTTTCCAGGCACCTGCTAAACGTAATACAATAATAACCCTGCATATACCAAGGGAACAAGCCCTGCCTGTTAAACGGCGGGGCTTGTTCTTTTATAAAAAATAATGGAATTTGTAACTTCTGGTATCCACTGGCCGTATAACAGGTATAGAAAAGCGGCAGGATTGATGAGATAGGCCATTTACCTACCAAATAACACAAGACCGGGACTGTTTTATGACTGAGAAAGACTACAATGAATGCGTATTTCACTATTCGGATAACGTGTACCGTTTTATCCTGAAAAACCTGCGGCACGAGGAAGATGCCCGGGATGTAGTGCAGTCGGCATTTGAAAAACTATGGCGCAACAGGCAGGACGTGGATGCGGCAAAAAGCAAATCATATTTGTTTACGGTTGCCTACCACCAGATGATTGACCATATCCGCAAGGTGAAAAGAATACACCTGAAGGAGACTTTTAAGGAAGATGCCCGGGTAACCAACAAGCCTTTCAATAACCTTAAAAAAGTGCTGGAACAGGCCCTGGAAACACTGAGTGAAACGCAACGCAGCCTGGTGCTGTTGAAAGATTATGAGGGTTATAGCTACGAAGAAATTGGTGCCATTACCGGGTTGAACGAGAGCCAGGTGAAAGTATACCTGTACCGTGCCAGGATGCAATTAAAAAATTACCTGGTGAGTCCCGAAAAAGTTTTGTAATCCGGCCATTAAAAAAACATCATGAACATTAACAGAAATAATTACGAAGAATTTTTCATGCTGTATGCAGACAATGAACTGGATGCTGCGGAAAGAAAAGCGGTAGAGGCATTTGTTGCTGCCAACCCCGATCTTCAGGAAGAACTGGCTTCCATCGGGCAATTTAAATTAACCCCCGATGAGGCCATTGTTTTTGCAGGCAAAGAATCTTTGATAAAAAACGGGGCTAACAGCGAAGCCATTTCCCTTCTTAACTATGAAAACTTCTTTGTGCTGTATGCCGATGAAGAACTCAGCAACACTGAAAAGGCGGCCGTAGAAACATTTGTTTACCATCAGCCACAACTGCAGGAAAGCTTTGAACTACTGCAACTGGTAAAACTGAGCCCCGATGCCGGTATTGTTTTTGAAAACAAGAAAAGCCTGTGCCGCAAAGAAGAAGATGACAGGGTTATTCCTTTTGGCTGGTGGAAAATAGCAGTTGCCGCCATGGTTTTACTGATAGCAGGAATCTTATGGATTTACCAGGCCAATAAAACCAGCACGCTTGTTTCAATTGTAAAAAACGGGCAATCTGTAACTAATCCGCAGCAACAACCGTTATACAAAAAGCAGGAACATAAAATTGATACTACTAACAGCAACCCACAACCGATAAAAGAAAATGCTTTGGCAAATACGGTGCAAAAAGAAAAACAAGCAGTAAAAAATATACAAGCACCGCAGGGTCTGGCTGTTAAAAACAAACTGCCCGTTCAACAGGGCCTTACTAAAATTACAGAAGAACTCGGCGATGTAACAGAACCGTTGCTGGCAGAGGCTGCGGATAAGCCGTTAAAAGGAACCGCAGTTGCTGCCCTAAACAGCAGTGAAGACAAAGATGCTTCTATTAATACCGGCATTGCGGCTGCAGCCAGCAGGTCGGTACTCAATCAGCAACTGGTTTACCGGAATACCGCTGGTGATGAAAGCAAATCTATTGCTGAACAGGTGGTAGCAGTTAACAACGACAAACTGGAAGTACTCAACACTTCTGTAGACACTAAAAATACCCTCCGTGGTTTTTTCCGGAAAGCATCCAGGATGATGGGCAAGAAAAATAACCCGGAGGAAGATGACAGCAAACACAAAAGCATTCTGATAGGAGGTTTTGAAATTGCTGTCAGGTAACCTTATCCCCCATTTTTAAAAGAAAATTTTTTATGCGTAAAATGTATGTACTACTGGCAGGATTGTGTATTGGCGTAAGCGCAATGGCTCAAACAGACACTACCAATAACCAGGCAAAAAAAGAAGACACCATCCGTATTGGCAGCCTCATTATTGTAAAAAAAGGCGACGGTCACTATGAAAACCGGGATGGATCCGTTACGCTGTTGCGTGACAGGCACAGGAACCCGAATGTGAGCACCAACTGGATAATACTGGACCTTGGCTTTGCCAATTACAGCGATAAAACAAATTACCTGACTGCTGTTACTTCTGGCGTGGTGGCGCCGGGCGTTGGTAAAGAACAGTTCAATCTGCGCAATGGTAAATCAATAGATGTAAACATATGGTTGTTTATGCAAAGACTGAACCTGATAAAACACGTGGTAAACCTGAAATACGGCCTTGGTGTTGAACTAAATAATTACCGGTACGACGCTCCGGTTCGGTTCGATAAAACAACCCATTTGTTTACTGAAGACCTGGTGCGTCATTACAAGAAAAACAAGCTGGCCACCGATTATGTTACCGTACCCATGATGCTGAACTTTAATTTTACGCCACACAATGAATACAATAAATCTTTTGGGTTTAGTGCCGGCGTCAGTGCAGGATACCTGTATTCATCGCGCCAGAAAATGATTACTATAGAAGACGGTAAACAAAAAACGCATGAAAGCATGTACCTGCGGCCCTTTAAAATAAGCTATGTGGCAGAACTGCAGCTGGGCCCCATTAAATTATATGGTTCCATGGCAACGCAAAGTATGTTTGAAAAAGGTTTGGATCAAACACCCTACAATATTGGCCTGCGGTTCAGCAACTGGTAATTAAAAAATAACCCGGAGTTGGACTAACCAGGAACCGGCATCTTTTAAAGAATGCCGGTTTATTTTTTATTCACCAACCAGGCGCCCGCCACCAATAATACAATACCGGCCGTTTTTTGCAGCGATACCGGCGATACATTCAGCCCCAGCACCCCAAAATGATCCATGCATACGGCAGTAATCAGCTGACCGGCTATTACCAGCACAAACATATTGGCCACGCCTATTTCTTTTACAGAAAGAAGCGTTACCGTTACCACAAACACACCAAATAATCCTCCGGTGAATTTATACCAGTTAATACCCGCATATGCATCCATCGATGGCAGCGGCTGTTTGGTAAATACAAGGACCAGCAAAAGGGCAACGGTTCCTACAAAAAAAGATACAAATGCCGCCATGTAAGGATGATTGATTGCAATCCTTAACTGGCTGTTGATACCCGATTGTAAAGCCATGGCCACGCCCGCCAAAAGAGGCAGTAAGTAAAAAAGTATTTTCATGCTACGTATGGTTGTACTCCCGATTAAAATAATGGAAGCCTGTTAAAATTCCGGATTTTTCAATGTTTCTGCAGGGTTTTTATTTTTTTTGTTAACCCTTTCTTAATAAGTGAATTAGCCAACAAAGCCTTAAAACTTCTCCACCCGAAAAATATACCACCGCATTGTACGTTTTATGCATAGAATTTGCGTGGCATCCATGTTAATTCTTATTTCCGCTTAAACCTGTTTTTTATTGCCCAGTCTTGTAAAAAATATCAGCCGATGAAAAAAGTTTTTGCTGCAATTACTGTTTTATTTGCGCTTGCATTGTTTGCTTTTACAACGCATGAAAGTAAAAGAGTTGTTAAGCACCGTTTTTTTAATGATGAACTGAATGGCACGCCCTACATCATCATCGACAAATCTGACTATGAATTAAGGGTGTACGACGATGATGGCTGGTATGCAACCTACCCCGTGGTGCTGGGCAGCAAAAGCCTGGACGATAAAATGGTGCAGGGAGACCGCAGAACGCCGGAAGGCGTTTATAAAATAGCCTCCAAACGGGTACATGAAAAATGGGACCGGATGATGCTTATCGATTATCCCACCAAATCAGATTATGCAAAATTCAATGAGCGCAAGGCCAAAGGGCTGATACCCAAAAACGCCAGAATTGGCGATGGTATTGGCATACATGGCACCTGGCAGCACGATGATATGGCGGTTGACTTTTATCAGAACTGGACCAATGGCTGTATCTCATTGAAAAACGAAGAAATTGAAGAGTTGTATAAAGTAATACCTGTAGGCACACAGGTTACCATTCAACGGTAAAATTGTTTTAAATCAACTTATACCAAATATTAAATCGCCGCGCTGAGCACAAAGCTCAACCTTGATTATCTTTAAAATGTTCCGGTTTTGCCCGGAACATTTTTTATGCTCTATTCCTTCGCAAAAATCTTAATGACTTTTGGCCTGCGGTTTTTCTACCGGAATATCTATGTAACCGGGCTTGAAAACATTCCTTCAAAGGGGCCGGTTATCATCATCGCCAACCACAATGCTTCATTAATGGATGCCGCACTGCTGGGCATTTTGCTGAAAAGAAAGGCCTGGTTTTTTGCCCGGGGAGATGTGTTTGTAAACAAACCCGTTCAAACCATATTGTGGTGGCTGCACATGATGCCGGTACACAGTTACATGGGCGGCAGAAATACATTAAATGCCAATAGCCATAGTTTTTCTGACGGGCAGAAAATACTTTCAAAGGGCGGTATCATTGTTTTTTTTCCAGAAAGCTATAGTCATATTGAGCACCAGCTGCTGCCTTTTCGCAAAGGCGTGTTCCGGCTGGCTTTTGATACCGCCCTTGCCAGCAATTTTTTGTTTGATATACCGGTGGTGCCTGTTGGCATTACATACGATCACCCGGTTGCCTGCAGAACCAGCGTACAGGTTCATGCCGGCAAACCACTGTCTCTTGCCACTTATCAGCAAGAATACAAAGAAAATCCTGCGGTGTCACTACTGCATATTTGCAAAGATGCGCAGCAAGCCGTGCACCAGCTGGTACTGCATGTTACAGACAGCAAACGACTGGAAACAGCCGGGCACTATTTAACCATCAGCAGAAACAACAATATTGTGCAGGCGCCGGGATGGAAACTGGCCACAGCAGAAAAACTGGAACGTGAAAAATGTATTTGCCTGTCTGTTAACAACGCCCCCGAATATGAATTTGAAAACAAACAACAGCAGTCGGGCCGCTATTTTAATGCTTTGAATGCAGCGGGTGTATCAGACAGAACAGTTGGTGGCCCTTCATCCTTTTCTACCTGGAAAAAAATATTGTTATGGATTGGTTTCCCCGTATACCTGCTGGGATTGCTATTAAACGGCCTTCCTGTTTTAATTTCGCGGCAGATTGCTGATAAAAAAGTGTACCGCAAAGATTTCTACAGCTGGATTTTTGTGGCTTGTTATTCGATTATGTATTTTTTATGGTTCACCGCCTTATTGGTGATTGCATCTTTCAGGGGCTGGCAATATTGCATTGGCACATTGCTGCTGCTGGTGCTTACCGGCATCTTTGCCTATACCTATAAAGACTGGCAGCAGGAAAACAGGCAGCAAAAAAAATGGAATGCACTCAGCAAAGAGCGGGCAGAAACGCTGAGGGCCATGAGGAACGGCGTTTAACCCGGGTTTTACAATTTCCCGTTTTTTATTTCCTCCACCACGCCTGGATCCAGTAAAGTAGAAGTATCGCCTAAATTTTCCAGCTGCCCCTCTGCCACTTTGCGCAAAATACGGCGCATAATCTTTCCGCTTCTTGTTTTGGGCAGGCCGGTTACAAACTGAATTTTATCGGGTTTGGCAATGGCGCCAATAATGCGGCTAACCGTTGCTGTTATGTCTTTCCGGTTAGAATTCTCATCGCCACGCGTACCCTGGAATATAACAAAAGCATAAATGCCCTGTCCTTTTATATCGTGCGGGTAGCCCACCACGGCACTTTCTACCACACCGGCATGCATGTTTATGGCATTCTCAACTTCTGCGGTACCAATGCGGTGTCCGCTTACATTCAGCACATCATCTACGCGGCCGGTGATGCGGTAATTGCCGTGTTCGTCTCTTAATGCACCATCACCGGTGAAGTATAAGTTTTCGTAGGCAGCAAAATAATTGGTGCGGCAGCGCTCATGGTCGCCATACGTGGTTCTTAAAATGCCGGGCCAGGGGGCTTTAATGCACAGGTTGCCTTTGTAAAAACCATCCTCGCCCATTTCCGTTACCTCTTTCCCGTTTTCATCTACCAGTAATGGTTGAACGCCGGGCATGGGCAAGGTAGCCCAGGATGGCCTGGCGGCTGTAATACCGGCCAGGTTTGAAATCAGTACCCCGCCTGTTTCCGTTTGCCACCAGGTGTCTACAATGGGCGAATTCTTTTTGCCCACATTTTCGTCGTACCAGTGCCAGGCTTCTTCATTGATGGGTTCGCCCACAGTGCCCAGTACTTTTATAGAAGAGAGATCTTTCCCTTTCAACGGATCCAATCCAAAACCCATTAAACTGCGGATGGCAGTGGGCGCAGTATAAAGAATATTCACTTTGTATTTTTCAACAATCTCCCAGAACCGGCCGGCATCGGGCCAGGTAGGAATGCCTTCAAACATCAGAGATGTGCCGCCGGCGCTCAAGGGGCCATACACTATATAGGAGTGGCCGGTAATCCATCCAATATCGGCCGTACAAAAATGAACCTGTCCCGGCTGGTACTGAAACGTGTTTACAAAAGTATAGTTGGTCCACACCATATAACCACCGCAGGTATGTACCACGCCTTTGGGTTTTCCGGTGCTGCCCGAAGTATATAAAATAAAGAGGGGATCTTCTGCATCCATTTCTTCTGCCGGAAAAGATACCACACCCTCTTTTTCTACCTGAGATTCTGCATGCTCCATTTCATCTTCCCACCAAACATCGCGTCCTTTTATCATGCTCACCGGTGTGCGGGTGCGGGTATACACAATTACCCGCTTCACAGTTTTATTTCCTATCAGCGCATCATCAATCACACTTTTCAGCGGAATGTCTTTTGCGCCGCGGTAAGCGCCATCGCAGGTAACAATGTATTCGGCTTTGGCATCTTCCAGCCTGTCTGCAATACTTTGCGCACTAAACCCGCCGAAGATGACACTATGGATGGCGCCAATTCTGGCACAACCCAGTACCGCATAAGCCAGTTCGGGCACCATGCCCATATAAATACAAACACGATCCCCTTTTTTTACGCCATTGTTTTTGAGCACTTGCGCAAACTGGCAAACGCGTTTGTGCAGTCTTGCATAAGTAACCACGCGGGTGCGTTCTTCGGGGTTATTGGGCTCCCAGATGATAGCCGGCTTGTCTGACAAATCTTTCAGGTAACGGTCAATGCAATTTTCTGTAATGTTCAGCTTGCCACCGGCAAACCATTCTATTTTTGGTTCTTTAAAATTCCAGTTCAGGACCTTGTCCCATTTTTTGCGCCAGTAAAAATTTTCTGCAACGGCCGACCAAAAGCCTTCGGGATCTTCC
>Ga0075024_100001263_pt1 | contig 10064 bp, 6 predicted proteins | sample Str013_2_FD_71389 | JGI IMG/M metagenome (GOLD analysis project Ga0075024, IMG submission 71389) | Freshwater sediment microbial communities in response to fracking from Pennsylvania, USA - Straight Creek_MetaG_SC_2013 | ecosystem: Environmental > Aquatic > Freshwater > Creek > Sediment... | reverse complement strand
ACCCGCTACAACCTAAAAATATAAAAAAAAATGTCAAAACTTTTGAACGAATCGTATTCCCGGCGTAACGCCCTTAAAGAAATCATGAAAATACAGTATCGGCTCGATCCTGGTTGCCCCTCCAAAGAACTGAAGCCGTCCAAAACCTACTCTGAAAGTATGCGGATCCATTACATCACCTGCCTGGTGAACAAGGTAAGCGATCGATATGGCCGAGAAATGAAATGTCTCTTTTAATCTATTTTCCTCCGTTATCGGGAGGGCAGCCCAACTGACCGATACAAAATCATTGCGAAAGGTTTGAAGGTTGCCCTGAATGGTTTTGGAGAAAAGAAAATAGGGCTCCCAGGCGAACGTCAGCTCCTGGTGTATAGATGTACTGTTGAAACTGAACTGTACATTTACGTTGAAAGAAGGAGTAAGATAACTTTTATAATTCTGAAGATTGGCAGAAGCATCGAACCCTATAAAATCGCCCGGGCCACTGCGATTCGAGACGGGTCTTTTAGTGGTTATAACAGGATCTGTTTTTAAATAATTAATTCCATTCCCTGTCCGCTTCCAGGTTGAATACGCTCCTTTCTCCAATTCGGCGATCTTACTACTGATTCTGCCATCTGCATAATCGGGCAATTCACTGAGTTGATTGAGGAAGATGCTCAGCCTGTAATACCGGGTCCAGGAAGAGTTTTTCATCAGGCTGCTTTTCGGCGGTTTGGTGGTCATCCCAATAAAGTGAATGGTATCCTGTTCTATTTTGAGCGCTGAAACATTTCCTTTCTGTACCAGGAAACTAGATCCGTTTTGAGGATAGCGTTTAATCCAGATCTTTTTTTTATCCGAAGAATCCAGTATATAATCTATGCGTTTGCTGAGAAGTTCGTCTGCTAAAGAATCTTTCAACGGAGCAATATCCTGCAAAAACATCCTGATCAGTGAATCCATATTTTCAAAATAATGCAGGTCTTCTAAGCTGGTCACTTCTATTTGAACTTTGTTCCCCCTGTCGAGCCTGATCTCAAATGTGCGCGCAATGCTATTGGCCGGTGGATCAAAATTCTTCATTCCAAACCTTAGGGCCTGGGCAACGGAAGCCCCTTTGATGCTTAGTGCAAGCATCAGGCAAAAAACATTTTTTAACATAATCTAATTGTTTAAACTGATTTCGATTATTAGGTGACCTGATGAAGACCCGGATATCGCCATCGCCCGCCTGGTCAATTTGCGGTCTTTTTTAATCCTGATTTTTGAATCTTTGGTTCTTATTTCATCGGCAATCCGGTCATCTGCATTTTCATTTTCTTCCAATTCATTAATATGAACCACCGGAAGTTTCTTATGTACGTTTACGGTTGATATGAGTACTGCTGAACTATCTTTATTTATTTCCGATGGCGGAAGAATTGTTGATTCAACATAGGTGAAAGCGGAAGTATCTGGACGCGTCACTACCTTATGTTTAGGGGTCTCCATCGCCAGATGCCCTCTCACTTTTAAATCTGTTGGTTTCTTTTTTCCGGAAACAATGAACATGTTTTCTGTTTCCCGAGGGCTACTAACGGGTGGAAGTCCTTTAGCAGCAGTAGGCATTTCCGTAACAGATCGTGCTGCGGGCAATGGCTTTCTATCCATTTTTATTGTTAAAAAAATGATCACCAAACCAACGCAGGCAGTTGCTGTCCAATACCAAATCATTTTCTTATTACGCCGTATTCCGTAAAGGCGCTGATAGGTCTTTTCCCAGGCTATAGCTTTATCGAGCGCCGGTTCACCATCAGTATGCTCCATGGTATCCAACCTAGCTTTCCAGTCTGTCATATTATTTTGTTCGTCGCTGGTCATAATCATTATTATTTTGCAGGATCTTCTTCTGTAAAAGTGTTTTTGCTTTGCTTAGTTGCGACCTGGAACTGCCCTCATGAATACCGAGCAAATTCGCAATTTCCTTGTGTCCCATGCCCTCGATCACGTGCAGATTGAAAACGGTCCGATAACCGATAGGAAGTTCAACAATCAGGTTGAAAATTTCAGAAACCGATAAATTATTAAGTGCTACTTCGTGCAGCGAAACCTCTGTCGCGGAGGTCTCCGATACCATATTGAATGCATTTTTCTTTCTCAGGAACATGAGGCATTCGTTGATCATTATTTTTTTTAACCATGCCTGGAGCGCGAGCTCACCCTGGTATTGAAAAGAAGGAAGATTTTTAAAAAACTTATAGAATCCATCCTGTAAAATTTCCTCGGCATCTTCTTTATTTTTCACATACCTACGACATAGCATATGCATCCGGTCGGCAAATGCCTCGAACAGGTATTTCTGTGCTGCTACGCTTCCGGCCCGGGCTTCTTTTACCAGTTCTGTAATATTCATTTTTTTGATTCGTCGTTCCAGGGTACTTTATACACTTAAATGCAGATCAGCGCGCGAACGTTGCCCCGAATGATAAATTACTACTGCAATGATCAGAAAAAGAATGAAGCGGTGCTGAAGTTTCGACTTAAGACCCCCGTGAAACCGGCTGTTTTAATTTTTGAAACGACCATACTTAATTGCGCAATGCTATCCAAACAAAAACCCCGGAATATGCCGGGGTTCCTAAATTTATGAAAGACATGGATTGCCACGATTAACTTTCTAAAGCAAATTATCGCCTTATATCATGGCTTGCTGACGTCAAAAGTAATTGCCTTGCTTCCTGCCTGTCCCGAAGAAGTAATACCCTCCAAAACAACAATGTATTTTCCCTGGCGGTCGGAAGTATAAAAACTGATTTGTTTATTTCCCAATGAACCTATTTTGACATTGGGTGACCAGTATAGCAGGTTTCTGAAATCAGGCATCCTGCTGTTGGCCTGCGCTTCTGTATCATACACGGGAGCATAAAATTCGCGTTGAAGTTGTAATCCCTCATATTCCAATACCACTGCATTTGGATCGATTTGAAAACCATCCAGGTCACCTTTGTAGGTGGTATAGCTGATGATACCATTTGCAATGGTAGGGCCGATAAAATATTCTCTTCCTACAACTTCAATTTTTTTCACTTTTAATGGATCGTAGTTCATGAGCTTGTCCGCGTCTGGTACCACCACGCCATCCAACAGCATGAGAGGTTCCTCGTCGAAAAATAGCTGGTGGGGTGAATTCAGCACTTTGAAATAGAATTTCTGCTGGCGACGATGTACAGATACAAAGGATACATATTCCCTCATCACTTCTTCCATCGTATTAAATCTCGTATAATCATCCAGGAAATATTTTTTGTCGGGCTGACCATAAAATGCCGTGCTATCAACAACCTGGGGCGCGTCGAATCTTTGCAGGTTTTCATTTAAGAAAGCATTCTGTACCTGCATGCCCACGCTATGATAGAGTAAATCCTGTTGCAGCGTTTCGGAAAGCGTAAATGACGGTATAGGATTGTCCGAGAATTTTTCAGAGAAGGGTGTAAATACCTCCATCCTGTAAGCGGTGTCTTTGGCATTGACGGTTTGCAGGACAATCTCATTCGACCCAAAGAAGTTTTTAAGGTCAAATTGAATCAGGCCGTTCTTATTGCTCAGCGCAGTTCCCAGCTGGAATTTCTGACCCGGGGCGGATAGATAAGCTGCCACGTTTTCCATCGGAAGGCCGTTCTTTTTGGAAACTACTCTTCCGTTGATAATATGTCCTTCATATTCTGGCACAAATTCAAAGGAGGGAGTTTTATTTTGTATTACATCATCCCACTTAAAGCGGCGCCAACCCTGGGTGATCATCAGATTATCTACGCTTTCGGCAACATCTTCTTCAGGGTTATCGAAATAATAATCCGGCGACTCAATATGCCCCTTAATATCCGAACTCAGCCAGAGATAACTAAGAATATTGCTTTGCTGGGCCATTTGCAATGAATCCACCATGTAAACCGACATGGACATATCCGCATCCGATGCCGGATTGCCTTTTGAATCCTGTGCCCTGACTACAACGGTTACTTTTTTCCTGGGAGCATAATTGGATTGACTCGATTCTGCATCAATATTCAGCCGTCCCGGGCGTTTGAAAAAAAGCCGCTCGCAAACTGGTTGCTGTGAATAATTAAAAACAGTGAAACTGGAAACGCCTTCTCCGAGGCTGTTCCTGCTCACCGTAAATTCGGCTTTCCCATTGGTGACCACTGCACGCTTTGCGATTTTAACGACTTGCCTGGTATGGGCAAAAAGATATACATATTGATCCGGGAAACTGATATTGGTACTCACGGTAATGTGTAGGTTATCTTTGGCTTCCGCCTCCAGTTTCATTGCATATCCTTGTGCAATAGCAGCAGGAAAGTCACTTATCACTGCATTGTTATTCCCAACTTTAATGATGGCGCTGTATTTATTGCCGGCAACCGGTGTAAAATTGAATCGGCCCATGCCGAATTTGTGCGGGCCGAAAATGGCTACGGTGTTATTGTTTTGGTCTACAACCGACCCGCGAAAATCATTGACGCCATTTCCTGAAGCATCAGAAACTTTAAACCCAACGACACTCTCTATGCCCGCTACCATATTTCCTCCTTCGGGAAAGAAATGAATATCATAGTTAGTCGAAACAACAGCCGGTTTTTCCGTTAGTTTTTTCAGGGAGTTGATAATGGTAATATCCTTTTCAAAATAATAGTCCGGACTAAAATTCTTCATCCAGTTTGTATAGGCTCGTAGTTTGTAATTGCCCGACCTGATACCCAGTGGAACGAAAAACGAACCGCTTCCGTCCCCCTTATCGAGTGCAACCTTGGCCTGGAGTACCGGCTTTTGATCCCGGTCGATGATATCCACATAAGCAAGTTTACTAAGATCTATGGGTTTGTTGAACGTACCATCGACTGCATAAATCTTAATCCACATGATTTCACCGGCTACGTAAAAAGATTTGTCTGTATGCAGAAATAATTTTTCCTGAAAAGTTTGCCTGCGATACTGATCAAAATTCTTTTTGAGGGCGTTGATCGTTTCAGTTTGACTGAACACCATCATGCTAAAAGGCAACAAAACCACCAATGTGACGGCTCTGTTTAACCAGTATTTTTTTAGAATCTTTCTATACATAGCATCTTTCTTATAAATAATTCTAAATACCCAACTAAGGCCAAAACGCAGGTTTCACGTTTATCCCTCCCTGCAAAGTACAGTCAACACAAGCCTTGGTCGAAGCAAACCAACCAGGTGGTCTTGGAGGTGATGGCAGCGCACTCGTTGGGATATAAATAAAACTTTTAAAATAATAATTAACACTGTCCAAAGGAATTGCAATTTCCACGCAACCTTGTGGACTTTCAATAAATCCCCAATGAGCGGTACTGTTATTGTCAATAAAAATTCGTTGCGATTGAGCTGTTGATGCACCGATATATCCCAGTACTACTTCATCAGGATTGGTAACACAATGCAAATTTCCATTCATTTGGGAAGGTTGGGGATCGAAAATGCTGCCTGTTAATTCGGTGTTTTTTTTGAGGTTCTCCCAGTATTCGTAGGCTTCCCGCGTCAGCGCAAATTGTTTTACCAGGATGCTGTATTTTACCTGGAGACGCTGATCGCCTACGGGGATAAAGAATATAGGTTTTTCGAAAATAACATCCTGATTCAACGACGCGGAGGAAGCTAAGAGCAGACTTGTAGATTGGGCGCTTCTCCAACAATTATAAACAATTTCTGCCGGTGTCCTTTGCACAACCTGGGTGCCATCATAATAAAAATCAGAATAATAAGGAGTATGGTATTGCCATGTTTCTGCATATTCCCAGCGATAATACCTGGTATTGTTGAGAGGGTCGTGTGTGTTGGCATATACGGTTACGCCGAGCTTGTTCGATGCACTCGATGTATCCTGTTTCCAAGAAATACTGTCTATCGGTGGAGTCGTTGCCACTGCTACGGAATCAGACAAGTATTTCTTCCCGTCTGAGGTCAGGATTTGCAATCGGTATCTTTCTGTAGTACTCAATAAAAGCGTATTGGCAATATAATGCCCGTTTCCATCTCCGTTCAAAAGAAATGATTCACCGAATTCTCCCAGTACCGACACCTGCGCATTTAATTCAGGTGATGCTGGTACACTATCGCCCAGATTGCGGGTACGGCTCAACGTTATCGTCGTGGAATCGCCGGCATTCAGGAAGCCATCCACCACCAGGTAGTTCGTATTACTTTTAATATCGGGTGGGATAAACGGTTCCCGGCAAGCAGAAACAACCAGTAGCACGAGCAGCCATTTGAACATTTTATATTGCTTTCTTTTCATTTGTTGGTTTCAATTACCAGAAAGAAGGTTTTTTCGTTGAACCGCCTTCCGATGTACAATCCACGCAATGCGGGAAACTACTGGCATAGAGGCCATTATCCTCATAAACAGGTACATAACCGCGAGCCCTGAATGCAGGATTGCAAAAGCACCCCTCTACCAGCGGGCAATCGCCATGACTGAAAAAACCCCAATGTTCGAGTTGCGTATTGTTAATATAAATAAATTGATTTTGAACGGTCCCTGCACTTAAGAATCCCAGCACGGTTTCATCGGGATTCGTCATACAATGAAAATTTCCAGCAGCTTGAGAAGGCAATGGGGCGAAAATAGTGCCCGTTAGTTCCGTGTTTTTTTTCACTACCTGCCAGTAGTCATATGCCTCCTTCGTAATTCCAAATTGTGTTGCCAAAATCCGGTAACGAACGGTTAACTTCTCATCACCCTGGGGGATAAATACCAGTGGATACTCAAAAACGATATCTTCCTTTAATGTTTCCGTAGATGCCAGTTTCAGGTCTGTAGAATTAAAATCACGATAGCATCTATAGGTAAATTGATCGGGGGTCCTGGGGATTACCTGTGTGCGGTCTGCCGACAGCAGGAAAAAGGATTCATATGCAGCGTGGTATTCCCAGGTCTCCCTGTACCTCCACATATAGTAGCGTGTATTATTGGAGGGGTCATGTGAAGTGAGGTATGCGGTAACCCCAATTTTATTAGAAGCACTGGTAGTATCTTGTCGCCAAAATACACTGTCGATCGGAGGCGTTATCACTACGAATACAAAATCCGACAAATATTTTTTGCCATTGGCAGTAAGAATCTGCAGTTGATATTTTTCGCTGGAATTCAACCCCAATGACGGATTTATGTACCTGCCCTTCGTTATTTCCTGCAATGATAATGTTTGCCCGGATTCGCTCAAAACCTCCACCCGGGCACCGGTTTCAGGGTATGTTGTAACCGTGTCGCTTAAACTTCGGGTATGGTTCAGCGTGATCATGGTTGAGTCATTACCGGCATTCAAAAAACCATCTACTACCAATATACTATTGGGATCGCCGGATACCGGAGGCATGAAAGTTTCTCTGCAACCCAATACCAAAACCATCGAGAGGACAATGACCTTGTAAAGATGAGATAATATGTTTGCCGTGAATTTCAAATCGATGCTGTTAAACCAACGAGTTCAATTGTCCCTGTTATATTATTAGAATTTAAAATTGTAAGTAATCGATGGGATGGCAGTGCCAAAAATAGACAGCTGGTATCCTTTGATGATTCCATTCTCCTCAACAAAATATACCGAATAGGGATTTTTCCTTGCGGTCAGGTTGTACACGCCAATCGTCCAGGAACTGTGTTTGAATTTTTTGATTTTATGATTGCCTTCAATGTTCAGCGACAGATCGGTCCTGAAATAATCCGGTATACGGTATTGGTTCCTGTCGGAATAATAAACTCTTTGTGATCCACCCTGATCATATACGGCGATCGGCAACGTAATCGGTCTTCCCGTGCTGTACGCAACATTGACAGAAATGCTGAACCGGTGGTTGAATTTATAGTTGCCCACAAAACTGACATTATGAGGTTTATCGAAATTCGCAGGATAATAATTGCCATGATTGATGGTTTCACCGGCAATCGGGTCATCCTGCTGCAGGAGTGTTCTGGAATAAGTATAGCTCAGCCATCCATTGAGCTTTCCGGATAATTTTTTCAGCATAAACTCCGCGCCATAGGCCTTTCCACGAGTAGTAATTACATCTGTTTCGATATGATGGTTCATGATCAGTACGGCGCCGCTCTTGTAATCGAGATAGTCGTGCATCGTCTTATAGTACACTTCAACAGAAGTCTCAATGGTATTTGATTTGAAATTCTGGTAGAAACCGAGCGAGTACTGTTCACCTGTTTGTGGCTTTATGTTAGGATCGCTCAGTTTCCAAATGTCGGTTGGAGATATAGCCGTGGTATTCGAAAGTACATGAATATACTGACGCAGCGTGTTATAACTGGCTTTGAAAGATGCATTATCCGAAACACTTAATCGTGCAGATATCCTGTATTCAGGCCCCTGGTATGTTTTAATGAATTTGCCTCCGGGATAAGAAGTTGAATCGGTCACTGAACCTTCTGTGCGTGGCAGTCCCGGCGCATAGCTATATACGGTATGAGGACCCATGTAATTGAACATGGAATAACGAATACCGGCGTCGATCGAAAAACGTGAACTAACGGACCAGTGATCACCAAGATACGCCGCACTCTCCAATCCCTGCTCGGGTTGCACCACATCCGGAGTAACCAGCGACTTAGGTCCTACCGGCAGATTCGAGCCGGGATTAAGTTTGTAATAAATAGAACTTATTCCGAAATCAAGAACATGACTGGAACCAAGATTGTAGCTAAAATCCCCCCTGAAATTAAACTGGTTAATATCGAATGAGAGCTTATAGGCATTCACCGGGTTCTCCGTACTGGAAATCGCATAGTCATAACCGTCATACCCGGTGGTGAATACTGCCGAAAATTGATTGTTGAAATTATGCCTCCATTTCAGGTTCGCGTTTTTGTTATGGTATTTATAACTGGTATCGCTGTTCAACCTGAACTTATCGCTACTATAATATCCCGTCAGGTAAATATTATCCTTCGGACTGAACTCATGTGTCAGATGCAGGATCCCATCATAAAAATTCGCACTGCTGTTTTGATAGTCTGCACTAGGCAGCCATTTAAGGATGTAATCGGAGTAAGTTGTTCTGCCTCCAATCATGAAAGTCGTCTTATCATTTCCGATCGGGCCTTCCAGGGTAAGCCTCGCGGTGAGCGGGCCAATGCCCCCTTCACCCGAAAAATTCTTCTTGTTACCATCACGGGTCGTAACATTTAATACCGACGAAAGGCGGCCACCATATTTTTCCGGAATACTGCTTTTGTAGAGTTCCACATCCTTAATCACATCCGGATTGAACGCTGAGAAAAATCCAAATAGGTGAGAAGGGTTATAAACAGTGGCATCATTGAAGAGGATCAGGTTTTGATCCGCCGATCCACCCCGCACATTGAAACCTGTGCTGGCCTCACCCACAGAAGTAACGCCCGGCAGTGTAAGCACCGCACGCAGGATGTCGGCTTCTCCAAATACAACAGGTAGTTGTTTGATCACTTTCATGTTCAATCTTTCCACGCCCATCCTCAAGCCTTTTATGTTTGAGTTTTTCTCCGATATGACCGTTACGGCTTTCAGGCTGGGCACATATTCCTGCATTTCAATATTCAGTTTGCCATCTGAATACAACATGATTTGTCTTTTCGTATCCTTCATACCCACACTGGTAATACGCAGCGTATGCCTCCCACGGGGAAGTGTAAGCGAAAAATAGCCATACTGATCACTAGATACGCCTATAGGTGGGTTATCCAGGTAAATGGCCGCGCCAATTACTGCTTCTCCGCTCTTCGAGTCGCGCACATAACCAGCTATGGCAGCACTTCCCTGTTTAAGGGTATTGGTTTTTATCCCAATTTCAAACAGTTTATTTTCCAGTGAAGATCTTAATTTATCATTTTTCGCATCGTCGGCATTGTAGTCGGCCGGGCCCGTTTCTTCGTGAACGCTATCCGTTCCGGGCTTCCTGTGATTAAAGAAGTCATCCGGCAGTTTGGTCTCGATCTTAAATCTTTTGACAACGAATATATTGTTGTCGGCATCTATGGAATAATGAAACTCGGTATTGCGAAATGCTTCATCCAAAACCTGGCTCACCGTTTTGTC
>Ga0075024_100001262_pt1 | contig 10075 bp, 5 predicted proteins | sample Str013_2_FD_71389 | JGI IMG/M metagenome (GOLD analysis project Ga0075024, IMG submission 71389) | Freshwater sediment microbial communities in response to fracking from Pennsylvania, USA - Straight Creek_MetaG_SC_2013 | ecosystem: Environmental > Aquatic > Freshwater > Creek > Sediment... | reverse complement strand
CATTTCCGGTCATTGCATGAACATATTGCTCCATTGGTGATGGTGCTGTCCAATGAAGGCAGTAGTATCATCGTAAAGACAAAAACAAAAGATGTTTCGGGAATGCTGGCAACGATGAAGAAGAACTGGGCGGATTTTAAAGCTGAAGCTCCTTTTACCTATTCATTCCTCGACGAACGTTTTAACAATACGTACAAAGCAGAACAAAAAGTGGGACTGATCCTCGGCATATTTGCCACGCTAACCATATTTGTAGCAGCACTCGGCTTATTGGGCCTGGCTTCGTTCACCGCGGAACAACGCACCAAAGAAATCGGAATACGGAAAGTTTTAGGAGCAAGCGTATCTGGTATTGTTGGTATGCTGTCGAAAGATTTTTTAAAACTCGTATTGATAGCCTTTTTGGTAGCTACGCCCATCGCCTGGTACGCGATGAATCGCTGGCTTCAGGACTTTGTATATCGTACTGAAATTAACTGGTGGATTTTTGGAGCAGCAGGCGGATTGGCTGTTGCAGTCACCTTTCTTACTATTAGTTTCCAAGCTATCAAAGCCGCGAAATCGAATCCCGTGAAAAGTCTTCGGACAGAATAAAATTCTCTGAAATTTGCCAACTATGATAAAGAACTATTTCAAGATTGCGTTTAGAAACTTAGTCAGACATAAAGCTTATTCTACGATCAATATCGCCGGTTTAGCCATTGGTATGACCTGCAGCATTTTTATCCTTCTTTGGGTGAGGGATGAGTTAAGTTATGATCGTTTTCATCCCGACGCCGATCGGATTTACCGTATTACCTGCGACGCGAGTGGTTTTAAAGCGGCGGTAAACCCTTATGGGATGCCGGAAGGATTGAAGGGTCAGTTACCACAAGTGTCAGACTTTGTCAGGATCAGTCACCTTTCTTCCGAATTATTCTCTGTCGGCGAAAAAAAATTCATGGAGAAAGATCGGGTATTCTATGTGGACTCAAATTTTCTCCAGTTTTTCTATTTCCCGCTGATAAAAGGTGATGGCCGGACCGCACTTGCCAGCAGTGAGAACCTCCTGATCAGTGAAACCATCGCGATTAAATATTTTGGGACGACCGACGTGATTGGCAAAACGCTGGTTACCGGTAATACGCATAACCACACCATTACCGGGGTTTTAAAAAATATACCTGGTAACTCCCATCTTCAGTTTGATTTTCTCATGCCTCTATCTTTTATTGGAAATAACTGGGATGACATCAAGTATAAAACCTGGGGCTCCTTTAATTTTTACAGTTACCTAAAAATGAAGCGGAGTTTTGATCCAAGCACCTCATCGCTTGCAAAGTTTGCCAGGGAAATGGACGCGATTTATATCACGCATATCAAAGAACTGAAAGTTAATTTCTTCCTGCAACCGCTGGCGGAGATACATCTTCACCCGGTAGCCCAGGTTGAATTGCCTGGTGGTGGAAATGTGCAATATGTAAATATTTTTTTTATTGTTGCGATCTTCATACTGGTTGTAGCCTGTATCAATTTCATGAACCTGGCTACGGCAAGGTCGGCCCGTCGCGCTAAGGAAGTTGGCCTTCGTAAAGTAGTTGGGGCTGGTAGATTTCAGCTCATTGGACAGTTTTTAGGTGAGTCGATGATCATAGCGCTCCTTGCGTTTTGCCTTGCGTTCATTACGGTGATACTTTTGATCCCTTCTTTCAATCAGTTATCAGGAAAATCGCTTTCCTTCCACTTGTTTGATCCCGGGTTGCTCATTTTATTATTGGGTATTGCCGTAGGAACCGGGTTACTTGCGGGGATTTATCCTGCATTATTTCTGTCAGGATTTAAGCCGGTGATGGTTTTGAAAGGGAAATTAAAATCGGTTGGGGGAAATCTCGCATTCAGAAATATCCTGGTGATCACCCAGTTTGTCGTGTCTATCGTTTTGTTGGTTGGCACCGTTGTAGTGTATAAACAACTTAAATATATCAGGGACCGTAACCTTGGATTCGATAAGGAAAATCTTTTGTACATAGAAACCTCTGGTGAATTGTGGGATAAGAAAGATGCGCTGAAAGCAGCATTAGCCGGCAATCCGAACACGAGTCAGTTTACATTGATCGACCATATTCCCACAAATCTGATTAGCGGAAGTCCGAATGTTGTTTGGGAGGGCAAAGACCCCAAAACTCAAATTATTTTCCCGTCGATGGATGTGGATGAGAATTTTGTGGACGTTTTTAAAATGAAGATCCTGAGCGGAAGGTCTTTTTCCAAAGAATTCAAGGCTGATAGCAACAACTATCTTATCAATGAAACGATGGCGAAAGTAATGGGGATCAAGCCAGAAAATGCCGTGGGAAAAGCTTTGTCGTTTGGAGATCAAAAAGGTTCAATCATCGGGGTTGTAAAAGATTTCAATTACAAACCGATTCAAAATCCTATCGAACCGATGGTCATCCGTTTAAATAGAGAGGCTGGTTATGCGATTATACGAACAAAACCTGGCGCCACTGAAGCTGCGATCAATTCCCTTGCTAAAATTGCGAAAACCATCAATCCTGGGTATCCCTTTGAATATGGATTTCTCGACCACGACCTTTCCAATCAATACCAGGCAGAGCAAAAAATGGGAACCTTGTTTAATATATTCGGTGCGCTCGCTATATTCATTTCCTGTTTGGGTTTGTACGGGTTGTCTGCCTTCATGGCGGAACAACGAACTAAAGAAATTGGTGTGAGAAAAGTGCTGGGAGCTTCGACTTTCAGTATTCTTTACCTGTTGTCAACCAATTTTACGAGACTGATTCTGATAGCGGTAATCATTGCAGTTCCGATTTCCTGGTATGTTACCAAGACCTGGTTGGATGGATTTGCCTATCGCATCGAATTGAACTGGATCGTCTTTGTAGTGGCTTCGCTTTCAGCATTGATGATCGCATGGGCAACCGTGAGTTACGAATCAATGAAAGCGGCGGTGGCGAATCCTGCGAAGAGTTTGAGATCTGAATAAAAAAGTCCGCTGCAACCCCTCCACCTAAAAAGGTGTCAATTACCGATACCCCTTTAGTTGGAGGTGCAGCTTACATTAAATGTATTGATTAACCAAATTCTCCAGCCACTCCTGTTTACCGCTGGTTTGCTTGGGTTCGCCATTCGTCAATGCAAATGCGCGCAGGTCATCGAGCGTTAATTTTCCTTCTTCAAATTCTTTTCCCTTGCCGCTGTCGAATGTAGCGTATCGATCTTTTCGGAATTTTTTGTAGGGAGATTTTTGCAGAATATTGTCAGCCACAATTGCTGCTCGTGCAAAAGCATCCATTCCACCGATATGTGCGAGGAAGATATCTTCCAGGTCAGTGGAATTTCTTCTTGTCTTCGCATCGAAATTTACTCCTCCCCCACCAAAGCCTCCTGCTTCAAGGATGACCAACATAGACTCTACGAGTTCATTCAAATGCATCGGGAACTGGTCTGTATCCCATCCGTTCTGAGCATCGCCGCGGTTGGCATCGATACTTCCCAGCATGTTGGCATCAGCGGCAGTTTGCAGTTCATGTTGGAAAGTGTGGCCTGCGAGCGTCGCATGATTGACTTCCACATTTAATTTGAAATCCTTGTCCAATCCATAATGACGAAGGAAGCCAATAACCGTTGCGGCATCATAATCATATTGATGTTTTGTCGGCTCACAAGGTTTAGGCTCAATGAAGAATGAACCCTTGAATCCTTTTTTGCGGGCGTAGTCGCGTGCCACTGTGAGAAATTGTGCAAGGTGATCGAGTTCTCGTTTCATATTGGTGTTGAGCAGCGACATATATCCTTCGCGTCCTCCCCAGAACACATAATTTTCTCCACCCAACGCGATGGTAGCATCAAGTGCATTCTTCACCTGAGTCCCGGCATAGGCCAGTGCGGCAAAATCAGGATTGGTAGAAGCGCCATTCATATAGCGTGGATTTGAGAAAACATTCGCTGTTCCCCAAAGCAGTTTGATACCACTGGCAGATTGTTTTTGCTTTGCATAATCAACCATTGCCTGTAAACGGCTTTCATATTCCGCTATTGAATTTCCTTCGTCTACAAGATCGATATCGTGAAAGCAATAGTAAGGAACATTGAGTTTACTGATGAATTCGAAAGCCGCATCCATCTTGTCCTTTCCGCGCTGTACGGGATCAGCGTGGTGGTTCCAGGCAAAATCCTTGGTACCCGGGCCAAAAGGATCACCACCGGTATTACAGAAGGTATGCCAGTAGCATACGGCAAAACGTACCTGATCTTTCATTTTTTTGCCGCCGATGATTCTATTTTCATCATACCATTTATAAGCAAGCGGATTGTCGGAAGCCGGTCCTTCGTACTTGATATGACCGATGCCCGGAAAAAATTCTTTGTTACCGGTTACGATTGGCATAAGATTATTTTATTGAATGAGGGTTGATAAATTATTTTTCCAGGATCCATAACTATCGTCAGTTTGCTGGCGGTGGGTTACATTGGGTTCAATTTTTTTGATCAGTTCCATACCGGTGAAACTCTCTTTATAATTCCTGTAATGGCCCGCACCTACCCCTGCTGCTCTTGCAGCACCAATGGCACCATCGGTATTGTACAATTCAATGGAGCAACCACTTGTATTTGCAAAGGTAGTTGCAAAAATATCACTCAGGAACATATTGGCATGCCCTGCACGAATGGTTGAGAGTGACATACCCATGCCGCGCATGATCCCTGCTCCATAGTTTAGCGAAAATGCAATCCCTTCCTGTGCCGCCCGCGCCACATGTTCCCGTTGATGCCGGTTAAATTGAAGTCCTTCTAATTTTGCGCCAGGATCTTTGTTGACCAGCATGCGCTCTGCACCATTGCCAAAGGGATAGAATTTCAGTCCATCTGATCCGATTGGTACTTTGGCAGCAGCTTCGTTAATCGACTCGTAGGATTGCCCTGCGAAAAGATTTTTTTGTACCCAGCTATTCAAAATGCCCGTGCCGTTCACGCAGAGCAGTACTCCATATCTTGGTTGTTCGTTGCTATGATTGACGTGAACGAAGGTATTTACCCTTGACTGGGGATCATAGGTAATTTTATCCGTCACTCCATAGATCACACCGGAAGTTCCCGCAGTAGCGGCAATTTCTCCGGGTTCCAGTACGTTTAATGACCATGCATTGTTAGGTTGGTCGCCGGCACGGTAACTGACAGGTATACCCGAAGATAGTCCGAGGATGGCTGCAGCCTCTTTGCTGACCTGGCCCTGATCGCCAAAATTGGGAACGACCGTTGATAAGAGACTTTTATCAATTTGGAAATAATCGAGTAATTCTGATGCAATGCGTTTGGAGGGATAGTTCCAGAAAATACCTTCTGAAAGTCCCGATACCGTTGTGACAGCTTCTCCCGTCAACTTTAATGCGATATAATCGCCGGGGAGCATCACTTTGTGAATCCTCTGGTAGATCTGGGGTTCCTTATCTTTTACCCATTTTAATTTGGAGGCGGTAAAATTACCGGGTGAATTGAGAAAGTTTTTCAGGCAGAAATCGCCTCCTAAATCTCCAAATGCCCGGTTGCCGATGTCTACTGCGCGACTATCGCACCAGATGATGGATGGGCGTAGTGGCTTCAAATCTTTGTCAACGCATACCAGGCCATGCATCTGGTAAGAAATTCCTATTGCGATGATTTCGTCCGATGCAAAAGAACATTTCGATTTGAGTTTAACCGTAGCTGCTATCAGTTCTTTCCACCAATCTTCCGGATCCTGTTCAGCGAAACCCGGTTCCACTGCGTGGATCGCCATTTCCGTTACCGGTGAAAAAGCGGAGGCTACAGGGCGACCCGTGTTGGCATCCAACAACGCTACCTTAATGGAAGAAGATCCTATGTCGTAGCCCAGCAAATACCTCATCTGGTAAATTAATGAGGGGCAATTTAGGGAAAAATGCCCAAGCTCCGGATTAGAATACCAGGCGGTCAATGTATACGAAACCCGGAGATGTAATTTTTATTCCTTTTTCACCAGGACTACCTGAGATTGATCAGCGTGGAACATGTTCTCATAGTAATTCACTAATTCAGGATAATCTTTTGCAAGGAATTCACCCGAATAGGTTTCGTTCAGGCGGTAATAAGTTATTTTTTCAGGAGAAATCTTAACACAGCAACTATATCTCCCAAATTTGTTTTCTATGATCACATCTTTCGGGACGGATTCGGGAGCATAGCCTGGTGGAATTTTCAATTCAACGGTATCGAGATCACGATATTCATATTGTAGCACAAAATTGTTTTTCCGGCTTTTTGTATTTTCCAACCGGGTATTGAAACGGTTTAAAATATTCGGCCTGACAAACAATCTTTTTCCGGTGACCTGCGCATAATTTGCAGCTGTAATCTCCAGGTGCTCGTTTATACTGGGAATGACGGCCTTTACCTGTTTGTAATCGAACTGACCAACGTCGTAAGTGGGAAGACTGATTTGGGTTTTTAGATATTTCAATATCATGTCTTTTGAATAAGCATTGATTAAACCTTCCAGCTCATCCTGCTGCATCCCACTGTAGCGGGCATGCACGGTGGCATTGAGCGATCCTTCGATGTCGACCGTTGCGTCAATTTTTCTGGTCAGGAGATTTTCTTTCAGCCCATATTTTGGTGTATGAATTAATTTGCCACCTGTTTCGTCAACCAGCAATGCATACCGGTCGGCGGTAAATCCGCTTAGGTATCCGGGCGGAAGGGACTGACTTGTACACTCCAGCCAAACGGTATCTTTTTCAAGTGGAACGCAGGAAATGACATGATTGAATTGTGATTCTGGAAAATCGGTAACGATGGGTAGTGCGCCCCGCTCGGCTCTTATCAATACGTATTTTCCGGTGATACCTGCTTCTTTCAACAAAGCGATCATGTAATTAGAAAGTGCTTTGCAGTCGCCATAGCCCTTGGCAGATACATATGTGGCATCAAACGGCTGCCATCCTCCAATTCCTAACTGAACACTGATATAGCGGGTATTTTTTTGTAAGTAATTATATAAAACCGCAATTTTATCCTTGGTATCGGATAAGTTATCCGTGAGCTGATGCACTTTTGTTTTAATAGCCGGCGGTAATTCATCTCTTCCCCTGATGAGCTGATATGTAAATTTTCCAAATTCTTCCCAGGTCGACATATCTCCTTTGTACCCATCCATTTCAAATTGGGAAGGGGCCAACATTACACGGGGAGCGGTTTGCGTCCAGGCAGGAGATAACATTTCTGGTAAACGTGCTGGAAGATTGCTGATTTCCCAGGTATAAGTTTTCTTGTCGGAAGTTTCGGTTATTACCGGATTGGTATCAAAATGAAAAGCTTTGTACCGCAATACATAATTCTTTGGCGCAATGACTGTAAATCTGCTGAATTCTACCGACATATAATTTGAGCCTTTGGGTCTCCAGTCGGGAAGGAACATCAGTCCATTCAGTTCATTTTCTGCCTCATATTCAACGGTGAATGGAAAATCACGATAAGAGAAATTATTCACTTTATAACGGGTATCCGAGATGAGCGTTTCATCATCGGTACCACTAATATCCATCATATCCTTTTTCCTGACATGGCGGATCTCTTTTCCGGCGCTGTTATATAGTATGCCTGAAATGGAATTGATATTCGTGAATTTGTCATAATAACTTCTATAATTGGCGAAATCCTCACCAGCCTCGTTTAGAATCGTATAAACTTCATGTTCGCGAAGGGTTGCTGACCGTGGGGATTTTAACTCAAGAATCGTCTCTTCAAAACGCTTCACGACCCTTGCATTTTTTACCAGCGAATCGGGTATCAATGCAGTGCTGTATTGTTGTGCATCGCAAAACAATGAAGCCAGCAAGACCATTAAGAAAAGTAATCTACCCATAAATTATTTTTTCTTTTTAAATACAATTTGTTCGCTTTGTTTTTTTACTACAAATCCAAAGAAATCTCTCAACGCGGCATAATCATCCGGTAAAAAATTGGCTTTATTTAACTTCAGGTGGCAACGCATCTGAACACCAGTTTGATCTTTCTGAATCAGGTATTCAAAGGAACCTTCATTGATATTGTAAGCCACTTTGGCTGATTTGGGAAGTTCATCAACCTCATATTTATCCGGAATTTCCATTGAAAAAATATAGGTATCGTCGACACGATAGGGCATTTCTACCGGATATTTTCTATCGGCAGCTTTAAAGGGGTTCTCTTTATATCTTTCAGATAACATTGGATTAAAATAAATAATGTCCTCGTCACCGCCGGATTTTAGATTGAAATCGTAGTGAATTTTTACCGGAAGATCGTATTTTGAAAGTGAATCTATACCTGTATTTTCCAGCGCAAGGTCCGATCCGTAGCTTGTCTGCAGATCCTTAAAATAAACAGTCTCGGTAGATTTTTTTATCTTTTCACGCAACAGGAAGGATTCATTGAAACCCAATGTTGATTCCAAACTGCCGGTAGGTTTTCCTTTCTCATCATTGATGATCATGACGGCTGTTTGCTTTTGTTCCTTTAAAGAGTCTGCGTCTAGGTAAATGGCAAAGGGTTTTTCTTTGTTGATGATGCGTGCAGGACCGTTATAACAATCGATGGGTAATTCGGCGAAGCCAAGCAAAGGCTGACTTGCATCGAGGTAATAAGTTTTATCGTCACTGTGCCCGGCGCATATAACATAATTAAATCTATCCATAATGGGATACACAACGCTCGGATATCCATTATCTCTTGTACTCAGCACGATAGGGTCCGCATTGATATTCTCATGCCTTAACATGGCAACAAGCAGCAGGTTCACTTCTGCAACATTCCCGCCTTTATTTTTAAAAACAGATTTCAGTGCTTCATTGGCATATAATGCATCGTGATCATTGCAACTGATATTGTCCCGGACATAGCAATAGATCTTTCGCATTTTTTCGACATCATCGTGAATATTTCCAACCAACGGATTGAGCACTTCCGACATCCAATGATTGTCCTTATCCAGCGCGGCTCCGAAGCTTTCGCTTTTTAACAGTTTTTCGCTGGCCGTGGCCCAATCGCTCAAATAATTGTCTCTGCTCCCATTTTCAGAAAACTGGGTATAGTTGAGTTGGAATTCAATCCGGGAAACATGATTATAGATGGTGGTGGTGAAATTCTCTTCTTTAAGTGCCGGGACATCTTTTTTTACCCAGCGCGCAACCAGATCCTCGGTATTCACATGGTAAAAGTCGGTGCTACTGGTTCCGCCATCGACCCGTATGTTATAAGTCGCGCCTTCATTTTTTGTTGTGTGTACCAGAAAAATTTGATCGCCCTGAGCAAGCATTACGTAATTAAAAAATTTAGGAATATGAACTTCGTATTCACTCCAAAGAACTGGATATTCACCCTGAAAATTCCAGGCACGAAGGCGTGTATAGAAATCCGATTTGATGGTATAGGATACTTCAATAATCGATCCTTCCTTTACTCCTGGTATTGTAAATTTTTTTCTGGATCTACGCCGGTCGATCTTTTCTGTATAAATTGATTTATCGTCCAGTTTTGTTTCGATCACTTTGCCATTTTCCAGATTATAACTAGCGGCTTTTAGGTCGGTCGGTTTCTCTTCATCATATCCATCGGCATACACGATAAAATGATCATTGGCCAGGTCAAATGCACTTTTGTTGATGATTTTTATACGTTTGAATCTTTTATACACAAGGCTGAAGTCTCCTTTACCCTTTGAATTGCCCTCGAAGGATGTATTACCGATATCAGCAATCACCACCGCTGCAGCACCTGAATCATAGCTGTACTTTGACAGGGAAAAGTCCTCAGGACTTACTTTCCCAAATTTGATGTTTAATTTGTCCTGGCCATAAATGATACATTGATGCAGCATTAAAAAAGCAATAACTGTCATTGGCTTTGGGAGTTTCATATTGGTTGTTTTAGGGGGTTAGACTTTTTTAATGGCTTTTAATTTATGGTGTTTCCAACGATTCCTGCTTCATCTTCCCTAACAATATCATGTCACCATTGTTATAGTTCCAATAGCACAGATCTGCAATAACGACACCTGGAGCACTTGTACTAACATTAT
>Ga0075024_100001261_pt1 | contig 10076 bp, 10 predicted proteins | sample Str013_2_FD_71389 | JGI IMG/M metagenome (GOLD analysis project Ga0075024, IMG submission 71389) | Freshwater sediment microbial communities in response to fracking from Pennsylvania, USA - Straight Creek_MetaG_SC_2013 | ecosystem: Environmental > Aquatic > Freshwater > Creek > Sediment... | reverse complement strand
AATGCTTGGTGGCGCCGCCGATCCTGAGGATCACCTCGGTTGCCGCCACAAAGGCGGTGATCAGATCCCGGCCGCCGAATCCGCGCTCCTGGGCGACAGCCAGCGCGGCCGGAAAGATGGTAGCGCAAGGGTGCACGCCGACGCTCGGTTTGGTCGATCCATCCAGCTCGAACGCATGCGCCGAGGCTCCATTGGCAAAGGCCGCCATCGGCGGCTGAACGAGACCTCCGCCCGGGCCGAGAATTCGGCTGTTCCCGCCCGGCCCATAGGTCTTCGCATAATCGACGATCATCTGGCTCCATGGCAGTCGAAAGCCGAAAATGGTCGCACCGACCGTGTCACAGATCGTATTCCTGGCGCGCTCGAGCACCTCTTGCGGAATGTCCTCATAGCGCAAATTCGCCGCATACCTCGCCAACGTCGCCGTCTCGTCCATGACCAAGAACCCGAGTTGATAGCCGTAAGCACTGTTTCGCCCGAGGAGGGCCTACGCTCCAGATATCGCGAGGGCTACGAAGCCCCCGTCGTCGACCATGTCACTCTCCGGCGATCTTCCGCGCCGCCGCGATGAGCCCGGGCCCGACCTTGGACGTTTCCGCGATGTAAGCCGCGGCTTCCTGACCCGTCATCGAACCGACGACGGGCAGTTGCAGCTTGTCCGCTTCGGCCAGCAGCCGTGGATCCTTGAAGGACGCGCTGAACGCCTCCTGGAGCGCGCGGACGCGATCCGCCGGGACTGACTTGGAGGCGATGAAGGGACGGCCAGCGGCGCTCGGGGACAGCAAGAACCTTATGAGATTTCTTTTTTCCGGATCGCTCGTCAAATCCATCACGTAGGGGGTGTCGGCCGGCATATCCGGGACCGTGACCAACGACCCCCGCGAGATGATTCTGATCTTGTTTTCGGATAGCCACTTCTTGGGTATGCTCGAGAACGAGACGCAATCGCCATCCAGCTCCCCACGTTCCACGGCGATCATCTTTTCGGCGCTGCCGGCATAGCCGAGAACGGTCTTGACCTTGACACCGAGGATGTCCCTCAGGATGCCGCTGTCGACGTAGCTCGCGGAACCGCGGCCGGTTTCCCCGAACGAAAGCCGTTGACTTTGCAGGACATCATTCCATGTTCCAATTCCAGTTTCCGATCGGACATAACAGACACGGATCTCCTGACTTAGGCTGCCGATCCAGGCGTAACCGTTGAGGTCGATCGGAATCTCATCCGGCCTCGTCAAAGACTCCATGACCAGGCCGGCATTGAATGCGGTGACTACCGTCCCATCCGTCGGGGCGCCGTTATCGAGATACTGAACCGACCTGAGGCTCGAGGCTCCCGGCATGTTCTGCACGACGACCCGGGGGTTGCCTGGAAGATACTGACCGATGAAACGTCCCAGCAATCGTGCATTTGCGTCGTAACCGCCGCCCGGACCGAATCCAACGATCAGCCGAATCGTCTTGCCCCGGTAGAAGTCCGCGACGCTCTGCGCGGACGTGCGATCGGCCATGAAAAGCGCCGCGCAGACGGCTACTAGCGCTAGCAGGTGAGGATGATGACCCATTTCATTGCGACTGATGTGTCGTTACCCGGACGCGCGGTCTAGCCGCCGCCCCCGAGCACACGTCACTGTCGCCCTCCCGAGCGATCGGCAGTTTCGCCGTTTAAATTGGAGTTCTTGGGCTCCAAAGGATCATGGTACGACCCAATGTAACACTTGCGGCAACTCGGAGCAGTGAGCAAGCGCGCCTTGTTCAATCCCAGCTTGACCAGAATTCAAGATGTGCTCGCGAGACCGTCCGATTCTTCATCCAAGCGGCGCTTGAGCAGGGGTAGTATCCCGCCGGCCGAAAGGATGCGCATCACCGTGGGTGGGAAGCTCGAAATCGATCGATCTGTCCTGTTTGTCGTCAGGTTCTTGATCCGCCACTGATGCAGATCGATCTCGATCTGATCTCCTTCGCTGAACGCCTCGGTCGCGCCTGGCATCTCGAAGACCGGCAGCCCCGCCGCAATCGCATTGCGAAACCAAATGCGGGCAGCGCTCTCGGTCACCACGGCCTGGACTCCCCAGACCTGGAAAATCGTCACGGCCTCTTCGCGATGGGAGCCGGCACCGAAGTTTCGTCCCACGACGAAGATGTCGCCTGCCTGCACGAATTGGTCGAGGCCCGGCCGTATGTCGCGGAACACATGCGGTCTCAACGCCTCGAGCTTGCGATCTCCTTCTTTGAGAAGAGCCCGGAATTCATTCGGCGCGATCACATCGGTATTGACGTCGTGAAACGGCAATGTGACGACCCTTCCACGCATACGGTCCAGCATCTTGGAACTCCGATCATCAAACGCGAGCTATGCGAGCACGTCGCGAGGGTCAGCGATCATGCCGCAAACCGCGGACCAGGCTACCGTTGCGGGGCTGGCCAGATAAATCCGGGCCTCCGGACTTCCCATGCGACCCTGGTGGTTGCGGGTGGTCGCGGAGATACATGTTTCGCCCGGAGCCAGGTACGCACCTTTGGTGCAGACTCCACATCCTGGGCTCAAGAATTGTGCACCCGCCTCCAGCAGCACCTGGGGCAGGCCTGCATCGATGCATTTGCGATACTCGTTCCACGAGGCGGGCGATATCAACAGCCGCACCCCCGGACTGACCTTGCGTCCCCGCAAAATCGCGGCGGCGATCTCGATGTCTTCCAATCGTCCATTGGCGCATGACCCAATCGACGCTTGCTGGATGCGGACCCCGACCGCATCCTCGATCGGCAGATTATTCTCGAAACTGTGCGGCGCGGCAATTTGCGGAGCGAGGCCAGACACATCGACGGTTATCGTGCCGCAGTACACGGCATCTTCATCCGGCGAGACCGGCGAGAAGGCGACGTCATCCCGATGCCCGAGGAATTCGCGCGTCGTGTCATCGCATTCGAATAGCGCAAATTTCGCGCCGATTTCGATGCCGTGGTCGGACAGCGTGAACCGATTGTCCATCGACATATGCGTCACGCCGTCCCCAGTGAACTCGATCGATTTGTAGAGCCCGAAATCTGCGCCATTGCGTCCCGCGAGATGCAGCATGATGTCCTTGCCGCAGAGCCATCGCGGCAGTCGCCCCGTAACGTTGATCCTGAGCGTCTCCGGAACCCGGAACCAAAGCTCGCCGAAGGTCGCCGCATAGGCGAGCTCGGTCTCGCCGATGCCCGCGCTGGCGCAATTGAGCCCGCCGAGCATGACCGTATGGGAATCGCAGCCGATCACCAGTTGGCCCGGCCACGCATGCCCATGGTCGACCATCATTTGATGGGCGATACCGCAGGTCGAATCGTAGAAGTTCTTGATGCGGTATCGGGTAGCGAGCTCACGCAGCAGAACGCCGCGCTGTGCCACCTTCAGACTGGCCGCCGGCTGATGATGCTCGATCATCATGATGAGCTTTTCCGGATCCCATACCTTCGGCAACCCCTGCGGCAGCCCGGCTGAAATGGCGTGGTTGTGGGTTTCGACGAAGCCCTGCATCGCGACGATGCCGTCGAGCTTGCAATCGAGATATTCGCCCGGTGCGACCATCGCCTTGCCGGCGGCGCGCGCGAGGATTTTCTCCGCGATCGTCATCCCCATCGAGACCTCCTCCGGGCTGGTCGGCTCCCCCTGGCTTCCCTCGGCGCGTTCTTCGGGAATTCATTCCGACCCACCGCAAAGCATGCAGGCTGCTCCGCGACGGCGGCCTCCATCGCCGTCCCGGACTTCTTGCCGATCGCGCCCATCATCTCTGCGTATCCAGAATCTTCTTGATCTTGGCGAGCAATTCGGGGGGCGCGCTGTCGAAGCGCTTGATGTATGTGAATATCTCGTCTCCTCCAGACGGACTGATATCGAGTTGGAGCTTTTCCGCTTCGGCCAGGAAATCAGGATCCCTGTGAGCTGCGAGAAACGCATCCTGCAGCGCCTTCGCCCGCTCGCGAGGAATTTCCGGAGGCGCAATGAACGGTCGTCCGAATTTATAGCTCAGCTCGCTGATCTCCAGCAGTTGCCGCTCCTCGTCGTTGCGCGCAAGCTCGCGCGCGGTTGGAATGCCGGCAAGCTCGGGCAGCCGCGTCTCCCGGGCGTACTGAAGCAACGGGCGGATGCTCGAATCGGCCTTCAGCCACCCCGGCACCGCCGCCCGGACTGACGACAGGGTCGCAATCCGCCCGTCCACCTCCTTGCGCTCGAGGGCGATGATTTCCGCCGGGCTATCGGCATAACCACGAATGATCTTGAAATTGAGCCCGAGGATCTCGCGAAGAAGCTCCGGCACGTCGGCGCTCGTGGAGCCCGGCGCCGTGCCCGAAACAATGAGCGGCTTGCCCCCTGGCTTGCGGAGGTCGTCGAGTGACTTCACGCCGGCGTCGGTGCGCACGAACAGAACATAGGCGTCATCCGCAAAGCTCGACGATGAACCGATCCAGGTGAGCTTCCGGACATCGAATACGAAGTCTTTTCCAAGCGCCGCATGCAGCGGCACGGTGCGCTGGATATTCGCAATCACGGTTCCGTCTCTCGGCGCAACCTGCCAAATATAGTTCGTCGCCCTGATCGAGGCGGCGCCCGGCATGTTCTGGACCACGACGTTCGGCTTTCCCGGAATATGTTTGCCGAGATGGCGTGCGATCAACCGACAATAGATGTCGTTGCCGCCGCCAGCATTGAACGCGGCGATGATCGTCACGGTTTGCTTGCTGTAGAACTCCTCGAGAGATTGCGCCTGAAGATTTCCGGCGCAACATGCCCACACCCCGAGCGCGGCTACTAGGACCCGCAGTGCCATCGCTTTGCTCTCGTTGACGTTTGCCGGCATTCGACATGAAGCAAGCCGCCGCAACTGTGCGGCGGGGCAACGAAAGCGAGGATCGTGGTGCATGCTGTGTGAGCCGTTTGCCGACTGCACATCTCGCATCCTCCCCAATCGCCGTTTGAATTCACGAGTGTATCGCAACCGCGCGGCGGCCAAGCACCATTACGATCAAATCAAGTTTGACAAATTGTCAACCATACCGCCCAAGGGCGGGCACGCAAATCGCGGCCGGCGCGCGCTCGGCAATGAAGGCGACTGCGCCGTCGAACATCTAGACATCCGCCCTCGACGCCCGTGAAGCTATTCCACCCTCCACTCACGGCGCGAGAGCATGGCAATAGCGGTCCGGCAAATGATCTGCGATGGACGGCGCCAAGAGCTGTGACAGCCGTCCCAACGCGTCGTTCCGCGAGGTCGGCGAGAGCGGCCCGGCGAACAGGTCGCGCACGCGCAGCGCGATGCCGCTGACGAAATCGTCACCCGGCGACGGCTCGTCCGAGTCGACCCGATCGAGCAGCCTTGCCGGATCAAATCTTCCGCCACGCTCGCATTGCAGAAATCGGCCGACGTGATGAAAGCCCCATTCCACCGGCGGCACGGTCGGGACGATGTCCTCTCCGTGGACGAATCGGTAGGTCGTGGCACCGAGGCTGGAATTGTAACGATCCACGAACTCCGCCTTGCCGGCGCGCGGCGCACCAAACAGGTGAACTTCCGCTCGCCGCAGATTCTTCTCGCTGCATGCGCGATCCGCCGTGACGATGGCGATCGCCGCGCCGAGACTGTGACCCGCAATAAATAACGGGCGATCGTCTGCAACACACTGCTCGATGACTGTTCCGACATCGGCCCACGCCACCGCGGCGGCGGCTTGAAAGCCTTCATGGACGTCCGCGCTGGGCCGGCCCAAATACAAGTTGCTGATCCAGTTCCGCAGGCTCAGGGGATCGGTTCCGGCGAACGCAATGATCGCGGCACCTCCGCCCGTCGCCAAAATCCCCCTGGTGTCCGACAGCGGGAGTATGCTTTCGACAGGCACCTCGAGTGGACGGACGCTATCCAGCCCCCACATGCGGCCGACCCGAGCGATCTTGTCCGGCCACCTTGTCTCATAGGCAAGCTGTGACATCCACGCCATCGCCCGCGCGGTGCCGATGCTGAACCCCGTTGCCGGCGCGAAGTCCGCGAACGCGGTTGCGCTGTACTCCTCCTCGGGAAGCTCGACCAAGATGCTCATCGCGCCGTTCCCTCTCCACGTGTTCCGGACGGCCCACAGCGAAGCGACGGAAAGTGGTTTACGGAACTACGCGGCACGGCATGGGCGGCACGGGATAGTGCCCGGTCATTACATTCCAATAGGCCCAGGACCGCTCATCCATGATACCGGACGGAGCATGCTCGAGGGCCTCGCGAAAATCGTCCAGCTGAACGTAGCGACGGATCACGGCGATGTCCTCAAGTGTCCCATACGTCATGACATACGCCAGAAACCGGACCGGATCCGCCAGCGCACGTTCAGGTGGCTCAAACCAAATGACCCGGGGCGCCAGGCTGAGTAGGTCGGCGGCGTGAGGAAGGGGCTTCATGATCTCTCCGGCCTTTTCCTGACGGCCGCGAGCATCGGCAGGTGGTGAGGATCAACTGCCCTTACTGCGGCGACAAGGTCCTGACGAATTTTTGCCGAAAGCTCGGCCAATGTAGGATCGTCGTGGTAGGCCAGCGCCTTCAGTGACAACAACGGACTGAACTCAGTCCCATAGATGATGGCCGCGGAGCTGAGCATCTCGGCGAGCGGGATATTTCCTTTGGTTAGCAAGGTGTGAACGTCGATATAATCTCTCAACTCCGCGCGTTGGGTCACGACGGCCACCTTGAAGCCCGCGAGGTCTAAGAGAGACGCAACCTTGATTCCTGGGCCGCCGGCAGTCTCCGCCGACGCGACCTGGCCGAGGTCGAGGCCGCCGAAGAACGCCACTTGGACAGGGCCGTCGCGCTCAACCGTTACCGTCAGAGTATTTGGAGCCGACTGACGCACCGTGGCCCCCTTTAGATACGACACTGTCTGCAATACGGCGCCCGGGTCGAACGGGGTGGGTGCGAAGAAATCGAAGTCCACGGAGGGTCGGTGGCCGAGCCGCAGGGCAATCGCGGTGCCGCCGTAGAGCGTGAATTCCTCAGGGGTTTCCGACAACTCCGGCCATAGGCGTAGTTGGGCCGGCGGCAGGATATCAAGGCGAGGCTTGAATGTGGCGGACGGGTTTGCGGTCTGTTCGCGTGTGTTCATCGCTTCTTATTGTAGCAGATCGTCCGTGCATTGTGGCCATCAATCCGCTTTGCGAGTGCCGACCGTCGGCATATGGCGGACACGTGGCTACCAAGCGTCAGCGGAAAAAGCCCGTTTGAACCCAAGTCCGCCTGCGGGCGACTAAGGCTGGCAATGTTACACGCGTGAGTCATCGCCGTCCCGCCGACACCTCAGGGACCTGGCCAGTCAAACTCCGGAGAAATCAGTGATGCTCGGAATGAAGCGCGGGACGCTGGTCCCGGTCAGGCGATGGCTGCTGGCATTCACGGCGTTGGCGTCGATCGTGGGCGGTTCGGTGGCCTGCCAGGCCGCCGACGAGGCGCTCGACACCACGCGTTTGCCGCGCCTCGAAGACGCTAAGGAATTGTTCGCGTTTCCGGCAACCACGGCCTACGTCGCCCCCGATACCGTCGCTCGGGCGGCCGAGGCCGCCGGCAAGCTGCTCGCCGCCGACGGCTGGCTGCAATACGCCGCCCCGGTCTCCGCCAGCGCCGAGCATCCGGAATTTGACATCAAGGAGTTCAGGAAGGGGCATCAGGCGCTGTCGGTGTCCGTCCAACGGGCGCCGGCGCAAGGCAATGCAACCGCGGTGACCTATACGGTCACGGCGTTCCGCGACGATCTGCCGGCTCCCAAGCGCGCGCCGGCGGCGCCTTCGACTGCGGAAGGCAAGCAGGACAAACCGGCAGACGTGCTGGTCGACATCAGCCGCTTGCCGCGCCTCGATGGTGCCAAGGAAGAACCCAATTCGTCCTCGCACCAATTCATCTATTCGGCTCCGGGCTCGGTCCCGAGCACGGTTGCGGCCATCAAGAAGCTGTTTGCTGCCGAGGGTTGGAAACAGTACGAAACCCCATCCGAGGAACCCCGTGCGACCTCGGTGCGGCTCAAGAAGGGGCCACAAGGGGTGTCGGTTTCCTTTTCGACGAAAGGTGAGCAGAACAACCAATCCATCGTGTACTACGTCGCCGAGAGGCTCTACCTCGCTTTGCCGTTTCCCGAGGCGGCTACCGACATCGTGTTCGACCAATATCGGCCGTACCTGAGCTGCATCACCGCCGGGACGATCGACGCGAATCTCGATTTTTTCCAAAAGGAGCTCGGCGCTTTGGGCTGGTCACCGCTGTCGGCGACGGACGCCGCGGCGCGATGGTCGAACGCAAACATCGATAAGGTGGAAGACGGCGCACGCGTCTATTACGTGGGCAAGGATCAACAGCCGATCCTGCTTCTGCTTCAGCGCCGAGCGGACGACAAGATCACGGTCGAGATCAAGGTGCCGCCGTTCGCGGAGCCGCAAGATCTCGAAGCCGGGCAGGAGATGTTCGGTCTGCCGGTACCAAAGATCAACAAGACCGCCCTCGGCCAGGGTGGCACCATTCGCAAGGAGCTCAAAGCGTTGGTGCCGGCGGAGATCGACCCGGTGCTGGTGTTCTATCGCCGCGAGCTCGCCAAGCACAATTGGAAGGAAGAGGCCAAGGGCGCCGTCCTCAATCCGGACGAGGCGGCGCTCACGTTCTCCTCGGCGGAAGGAACGGCCACGCTGAAGCTCGGCCACAAATATGATCTGACGACCGTGAGCCTGGTGACGCAGGTTCCGGAAGCGGTGGCGGCGGCTGCGGCGGCCGCGAAGGCCAAGGCGCAAAAAGAAGCCACCGACAAGTTTCTGAAGGAAGCCCAAGAGCAGGCACGCGCCGTCGTCGCGGCATCGGAGGCAAAGCGGGCCGCGGCCGGTCCGGAGGGGCCTCTGCACCCGTTGGCTGGAGCAACAACGCCCGTTCCGTTGCCCGAGACCGCCGAAAACGTCGAATTTGACGGCGCCGACGGCAAGCTCGAATTCAACAGCTCCTCGAGCGTCAAGGCGCTGGCGGCCTTCTATCGCGCCGTCATGAAGCCGCTGGGCTGGAAGGAACAGCCCTCGGTCATCAACGGTCCGAATCTGGTCGAGCTGGATTTCTCCAAAGGCGGAAAGGAGCTCACGTTCACCGCCATCCGGCTCGGCGACAAGGTGAACGTCCACGCGCACGGCTCCGGCCTGGTGGCGGCGGTTGCGAAGGCCGGTCCGGCTGGCAACCCGGGCATGGCGCCTGCCAAGATGACCGAGCTCGAAGCCGCCGAGGATTCCGGCTTGCCGGTGCCGAAACAGCATACGCTCAGCGCCCCCGGCACGTGGAAAGCCCCGGGCGGTCAAAGCCCCTTCCGCCGCGAGCTCGACGCAAGAGTGCCGGCCGAGCTCGGGGCGGTGCTGGCCTTCTATCACGGCGAGCTTGCCAAGCGGCAATGGAAGGAAGCCGCCAAGGGCGCCGTGGTGATGCCGGACAAGGTCGTGCTGGCGTTTTCGTCACCCGAAGGACCAGCTGTGCTCAAGCTCGGCCGCCAAGGCGGCGAGACGACCGTCAATCTGGCGCTGAAGAATCCGGCCGAGGCGGCGAAAGCCGGCGTGCTGCCGGCGCCCGGTCAGGTCAAGCTGATGTTCGGCAATTTAGGCAGTACCGAAGCCGCCATCACGATCAACACCAAGACGATCAAGATCGCGGCCGGGACCGGCGGCCCCACATCGCCGAACGGCCCGACGCTCGAATTGCCGCCCGGCAAATACAAATATTCCTTGAAGATCGCGGGACGGCCGGCGCGAACGAGCGAGCTCGAGGTCGGCGCCGACGATACCTGGGGGCTGATGGTTCCTCCGGGCGGAGACGCCGTGCTGCCGCTGCAAATGTACTGACGAAACAACCGCCCTACGAACGGCTTTGCGCGGCTTCGAAAGTGAAAAGCCGTACCAAGGTCTTCGCCTTCGACGGCTTCGCCGGAATGCCCGAGACGGATGTGCAACGCGATGCCCACCAGGCGGGCGACTTCGCCGACGCATCGGAAGAGGATATCGTACCCTGCCGGCGCAAGCGCCTGCGCACGCGTTGCGGGGCGGTCGGAAGCCGTCG
>Ga0075024_100001260_pt1 | contig 10078 bp, 8 predicted proteins | sample Str013_2_FD_71389 | JGI IMG/M metagenome (GOLD analysis project Ga0075024, IMG submission 71389) | Freshwater sediment microbial communities in response to fracking from Pennsylvania, USA - Straight Creek_MetaG_SC_2013 | ecosystem: Environmental > Aquatic > Freshwater > Creek > Sediment... | reverse complement strand
CCCACGCCGTCGGCTTCTCGCTGCCATCGGCAAATCTTGCGGAATTACGGGCACGCCTCAATCACTATGCCCGTAGCCGGCTGACTCTCACCGACTTCGAGCCCTCGCTCAATTTCGATGCAGAGCTTTCGCTTGATCAGGTGACGCCGGAGTTTTTCAATCTTCTGCAGAAGCTTGAACCGTTCGGAGTTGGCAATCCCCAGCCTGTTTTCGCGACCCGCGGCGTGCGGCTCATGGCTTCTCCGCGGATCATCAAGGACAAACACGTGAAACTGAAACTCTCGCCGGCAATCGCATCGTTGTCACGCAACCCGGACGGACCCGATCTCGCGATTTTGACCACTCCACGCTGTGATCCCGATTCCTCGGCTTTGCGCCGCGATGAAGTGCGGCAAGCCACTGACAACCGTCACATCACAGACAGCAAGTGGCGCAAAGCTATCACCTTCGATGCGTTGGGCTGGCACATGGCGGAACGCTGTCAGCGAAGCGGACTGCTCCCTGGAGACACTCTCGATATCGCCTTCACCATTGACAACAATGATCATCCCGAATATGGCGGTCTCGAACTCGGCCTGCGGGACTTTATGCGAGCTGAGCAAACCGACAGGCCGTCGGAGCAAAAGAAGAGCGCAGCCGGCCTCTGAGAACTGAGATCTAAGAACTGAGAACTGTTTTTAGAATAAATCGGTTCCGACGGCGTAAATATGTTTGTCACCAGAGATGGTAGTACCCGTTCCGCGTGTCCACTTCCACTTTGGTTTTGAAGACAGCTTCGAGACGATCAGCCTTAAGCATTTGATCTTTGGCGCCGTCCGCGATAATCCGCCCGTTCGACATCAGCAGCACGCGCTGGATTTCCGGAATCAGATCGGAGAGATCGTGCGTCACCAGAATGATTCCGATGCCAGCCTTCGCCAGTGAACTCATGCTCTCACGAAGAGTATGTCGGGCGAAGACATCGAGCGAATTGCTGGGTTCATCGAATAACAGAGCCCGCGGCTTGTGGACCAGGGCGCGGGCAATCAGCACACGCCGCGCTTCACCGGAAGACATTTCGGCGACCGGCCGCTCCGCCAGGTGCGATATCTGGAGCTGCGCCAGAGCTGCGTCGGCCAGTTCGCGATGCCTGGGGTCGACAACATGGTGAGGAAATATTCGCGCGCTGCTGAAGAAGCCGGAGAGGACGACATCACGTCCGCTGACATCGCCGGAGCTCCGAGCCAGCAGGTCGTTCGAGACAATCCCCAGCATGGCGCGGAGTTCGAATACGTCCCAGCGGTCCTGCCCGAGGATGGTCATTGACGAACTGTCCCGCGCCACGGGATAGCATTCCCGGGTAATCGTCTTGATCAACGTGGATTTGCCGCAGCCGTTCGGTCCCAGGATGGCGACATGCTCGTCGCCGCGGATCACCAGGCTGAAATTCTCCAGCACAACTTTCTCTCCACGCATTACAGAAATATTCTGCAAATCCAGCAGAGCGGGCTCGGACACGGTCATGGTCTTCTGAGTTTAGCCGATGACGGAATTCCGTTCGAGCAGACGCTCCCATTCTGGCGTCACCCTGAGCTTGCGAAGGATCTGGCGCGCAGCGGATCCAAGTCGGCAGTCCTGCCACTCCGCGCAAGATCCTTCGGGACTGAAGTCCCTCAGGATGACGCCCGTGGTGGAAGTAAGAGGGATTGGGCGGCCCTGGCTTCAAGTAGACTTGTCCTTGATGTCGATTCAGATTTCCAAACTTCGCCGCTGGTTTGCTGCGGGCGCTATCGGTCTTCTGCTGATAGTCGCGGCGGTGTATTTTTACGCGCGCGGAAAAGTAGAGAATGCGCTCAAGGAAGTGCCGGCAAAAATCGGAGTTGAAATCCAGCAGAGCGCGCAGGGTTTCACGGTTTCCCGGTCCGAGCAGGGACACACCATATTCAAGATTCAAGCCAGCAAGGCAGTACAGTATAAGTCAGGCGGGCGCGCCGAGTTGCACGACGTCACCATAACGCTCTACGGACGCGATTCCAGCCGCTTCGACCAGATCTACGGCACCGACTTTGAATACGACCCGCAAACTGGCGATGTCATGGGCAAGGGACAGGTCCAGATGGACTTGGAGGCCAATCCGGAAGGCTTGATACATCCCGACCAGGCGACACCCAAAGAGCTGAAAAATCCTGTCCATCTCACTACCACGAATCTGCTTTTCAACCAGAAGACAGGGAACGCAGTCACGAAGGAGAAAGTGGAGTTCAACCTTCCCCAGGCGCACGGCTCCGCCGTTGGTCTCAGCTATGTGGCGAACACCACCGTGCTCACGTTGCAGTCGCAAGTGGACGTCGTCTTCCAGGGCTCGACCCCCGCGCACGTGACGGCGATCCACGGCACGATCACCAAGAATCCTCGGGTAGTGGATCTCGATCTTCCGCGGCTGCAGAGCGGCGACCGCCACTCGTCATCAGACAAGGGCACGTTGTTCCTTCGTGCCGACAATACTGTGGAACGCATTCTTGCCAGCGGCAATGTCCGTGTTGAATCAGATGATTCGAAATCGGCGAAGGTTCAGTCCGACCGGTTGGATATGCTCATGGCGGAAAACGGAGACACGGTTCGTTCTGCCACTTTCACCGGAGACGTCAAGATGGAAGACAATGGCCCGCAGCCCATGGAAGGAAATGCCGGCCGGGTCGTAATGAATTTCGTCGGCAAGAATGTCCTCAGCACGGTGCATAGCCAGGACAACGTAAAGCTGACGCAGCATCAGAAACCTTCTTCCGGGTCTGCCACTCCGCAGGACGTCGAGATTACATCGTCGGTCATCGACTTCGTGGTGGCTAACGGCCGTTTACTGCAACGCGCTGACACCTCCGGAGCGGCGCAGATCGCCATGCGGCCGACTCCCAGCAACGGACAGCAGACGCTGGTGACGGCTGGCAAATTCCAGGCAGGATTCGATGACTTAGGTCAGTTGGCGACTGTACACGGCGCTCCCAATGCGCGCATTGTTTCACAAACCCCAGGCCAGCCGGATCGTGTGAGCACTAGCGACACTCTTGACGCATCCTTCCACTCCGGCAGCGGGATCGATTCGATTGTTCAGCAAGGAAGGGTCGCTTACACCGACGGTGAGCGCAAAGCCTGGGGCGAACGCGCAACCTACACTCCGGCTGACCAGATCCTCGTTCTGAACGGTTCGCCCCGTGTTATCGATGGCGGTATGACCACCACCAGCAAAACCATGCGCCTCAATCGGACGACAGGGGATGCCTTCGCCGAGGGTGAGGTTAAAAGTACGTACAGCGACCTGAAGGCGAAACCCAACGGGGCCCTTCTGGCTTCGTCCGACCCGATTCACGTGACCTCCCAGGCTATGACAGCTCACAGCGGTCCGGCGGTCGCTCTTTACACGGGGGATGCGCGTCTCTGGCAGAACGCCAACGTCATCCAGGCCCCTTCTATCCAGTTTGACCGTAACCAACGGTCTGTTATCGCCCAGGGAACCCCCGCCCAACCGGTCTCCACGGTGCTGGTCCAGACGGAAAAGAGTGGAAAAGTCACCCCAATTAAGATCACATCGGACCGGCTGACCTACTCCGACGGAGAACGCAAAGCTCACTTCGAAGAGTCCGTCCAAGCCAAGGGAGCAGACCTGACAATCACCGCGAAGGTGATGGATGTGTTTCTGCAACCGCGAGAGCAAGCAACTCCGAATCAATCAGTTGCGGGAACAAGCACAGGTTCCGGGAAGATCGATCACATCATCGCAAGCAGGCAGGTTGTCATCGTCCAACCGGGCCGGAGGGCGACCGGAGAGCAGCTGGTTTACACCACGGCGGACGACAAATTCGTACTGACCGGCGGACCGCCTAGCATTTTTGATGCCGAACGGGGCAAGATTACCGGGGTTTCGTTGACTTTGTTCAGACACGATGGTAGGGTTTTGGTCGAAGGCAATAATACTTCCCCTACAGAAACACAGACGCGAGTGGCACGTTAAATGCGTACCCTGGCCACAGATGAAATCGGCAAATCCTACCGTGGCCGACGGGTCGTTAACGGGGTCAGCATTCGCGTCGGACAGGGCGAAGTTGTTGGATTATTAGGACCTAACGGCGCAGGCAAGACTACAACCTTTTACGCCATCGTCGGTCTGATACCCCCTGATACTGGCCGGGTATTGATCGACGACGAAGAAATAACCGACGTGCCCATGTATCTGCGGGCGCGCCAGTACGGCATAAGCTACCTCCCTCAGGAAGCTTCGGTGTTCCGCAAGCTTACGGTCGAGGAAAACATCCTCGCCGTGCTGGAAGCCCAGCCCATCTCCTGGCATGAACGCCGGGAAAAAATGGAAGAGCTGATCGATCAGCTGGGTTTGGAGCATATCCGACAGAACCGTGGATACGCTTTGTCCGGGGGAGAGCGGCGGCGCGTGGAAATCGCCCGTGCTCTGAGCATCAACCCCACATTTATTTTGCTCGACGAACCGTTTTCCGGTATCGACCCGATCGCTGTACTCGATCTGCAGAAGATCATCAGCGATCTGAAGACCAGCGGAATCGGCGTACTGATCACCGACCACAACGTCCGCGAGACCTTGGCGGTGACAGACCGGGCCTACATCATCGATGGTGGAAGGATTTTGGCCTCGGGCATGCCCGAGCAACTGGCCAGCGATCCCCAGGTGCGAAAGGTATATCTGGGAGAGAGTTTTTCGCTGGTGTAGTGAAAGCTTAAACCACCAAGGACACGAAGGTGCACTAAGGACTTTCTTCGTGATACTTCGTGTCCTTGGTGGTTAAAGCTTTTTGCAGGGGACGAGCTCAGACTTATGGTGTTGTTGCAACCCAAGTTACATTTGAGACTGTCGCAGCGGCAGATTCTCACTCCCGGCCTGGTGCAGATGGTCAGCGTGCTCGCGCTCAACAAGCTCGAGTTGCGCGACATGATCACCGCCGAAATGGTGGAGAATCCGGTGCTGGAGGAGTTGGAAGATTCTGTTCCCCTACTCGACGATGCTGCCCGCCAGGAAGAAGATCGCGAGCGTGTCGCACCGGAAGCGAACACAGTCACAGCAGAAGAGAAGAAAGATCCTTTCGAAGAAATCGATTTTGGTTCGTTCTTCCAAGAATATCTCGATCCCGGCTATCGCAGCCGCAGCGAGATGGAAGAGATCGAGCGCCCGTCGTTCGAGAATTTCCTCTCCAAGCCTACGACGCTCTCTGACCATCTGGCATGGCAGTTGGGAGCGCTGTCGGTGCGTCCGGAAGTCCGTGAAGCGGCTGAAGTCATTATTGGCAATTTGAGTGAAGATGGCTACCTGATCGCCAGCGATGAGGAATTGCTTGGGATTGCTCCGCCCGCTCCGCCGGAAGTAGACGCGGTGATCGCCGAAAGCGTGGTCAAGGAAGCGGCCGCGCTGGGCCTGGCTACAGAGCTTGAAGAAGAGTTGCCTGCCGACGAAGCCGATGGATTGTCAGAGAGCACCGAATGGGACGGTCTTGATACTGGTGCTTTGCAATCCTCCGCCAGCGCGGATGGGACTGCGGTGGCACCCGCTCCGGAAGCGGTTGCACCGGAGCCGCCCCCTGCAGCGAAAGAAGTGCCTGCGGCTCCACGAAAATCGACGCAACCGGCCTTTCAGCCGAGCTTTAAAGTTGACGATCTGCAGGATGCCCTGGAGTTGGTGCGGCAGATGGATCCTCCGGGTGTCGCCTGCCGTGACTTGCGCGATTGCCTGCTGTATCAGTTGCGCTATCACCAGGCTCAGCTGGCTTCGCACAAGAATGGAAACGGCGAAGCGACTGGTCAGGTACTTGCGGACGCGGTTGCCATCGTCGACCAGCATCTGCGCGCCTTGCAGAACAAGCAATACAAAGAGATCGCCCGCGCCATCAACCGGACACCCGAGGCAGTGCAGGAAGCTCTGGAGTACATTCGCACACTCGATCCGCGTCCTGGCTTGCGCTACAACAAAAGCCAGCCGCGCCTGATTGAGCCCGATGTCGCGTTCATCAAGCATGGTGACGAATGGCTCGTGATGATGAACGAAGACGACGTTCCGGTGCTTCGGCTGAATCCCGCGTACAAGCGCCTGTTGACTCGCGAGACCAACGACAAAGATACTCGCAACTACGTGAAAGAGCGCTACAAAAGCGCGATACAGCTCATCAAGAACATCGAACAGCGAAAGCAGACCATCACCAAGGTCTGCTACGCCATTGTGACCCGGCAACAGGATTTTCTGGAAAAGGGCATCGACCAGCTCAAACCGATGATGATTAAGGAGGTCGCCGAAGAAATTGGCGTGCATCCGTCGACGGTCAGCCGGGCGGTCGCCAGTAAATATGCTCACACGCCTCAGGGCGTCTTCGAGTTGCGCTACTTCTTCAGCGAGAGCGTGAACGGACCTCAGGGTGGGAACACATCCTTGCTCATCCTCAAGCGCCGGGTTAAGAAGCTGATCGAAGAAGAAGATCCTGGACGCCCGTTGACGGATGAGCAGATCACCAGAATTCTGCAATCACAAGGCATTCAGGTTACGCGTCGCACAGTGGCGAAATATCGGGAAGACATGCGGATTCCAAGCACGCATCAGAGGAGAGTCAAGAAGTAGACGGACAGTAGCGCCGGCGTCCCGTCGGCTGTCCGGATGGCATCTTGCCATCCGAGCCAAAAGCGCTACAGTGACAGGTGTTAAATGTGGTGCCCAGACAGAAGCAACATCCAAGGAAGGGGCGCTCATGAACGTAGAGTTCACCGGCAGACACTACGAAGTCACACCCACCATCCGCAAGTCAGTCGAAACCGGTCTGGCAAAAATCCGCAAAATCCTCGGCGACAAATTTGATACCAAAGTAATTCTCGCCATCGAGAAGCGCCGACACAAAGCCGAGATCACCATCACTCCACGCAACGGACCGCTAGTGAGCGAAGCCCAGGCCGGCGACATGAAGTCAGCCGTGAACGAAGCCCTGGAGCATCTTGAAAAACAGGCAGTTAAATACAAGACACGTTGGCGCAGCAAGAAACGCCACGACCTGAAGAAATGGAATGGCAAGTCAGAGCAGCAGGAAAGTCTGCCGTCCGCGATCGGACTGATCGAAACCACCGAGACCGAGATCTCACTCGTCGTCCACAAATTTCCCGCGGTAGCCAAGTCCACTGAAGTGCATCTGGTCCGCTCCGACGAAGCTGTTGCCAAGCGTCCGATGACTCTCGAGGAAGCGATCAAAGAAGCCCACTTCCGCGACCGTGATGTATTCGTCTTCCGCGATCCCCAAGGTAAAGTGCTGGTCCTGCACCGCACTCGCGACGGCAAGCTGGAGCTGATCGAAGCGCCTTAGGAGGCGTCGTCGGTCGTCAGACGTCAGTCTTGAGCAAATAGCCAATACTATTCGTGCTCGTGTGGGGACGGGGCTACGCCCCGTCCAGGCCGAGCCATGCTTGGCAGGGTTTTGTATGTGTGATGTAAGTGTGGGGCGCGCCACCCTGGCCCACCAACGCGTGAAGGGGCTCTGCCTAGGCGGACTTCTCAATCGAGTCGGGAGTGACTTCATCCGTCACAACGGTAAATCCAGTCAGATTCGCGATCCCGAAAGATGTCGTGATGGCAACGTCAGAAGCGTCTCTTCCGGTGGCCATTAACACTCGCCCAATACGCGGCTCAACGTGGCGAGCGTCAAACGTCCACCAGCGATTTTGCAGATAGACTTCGAACCAGGCGCTGAAATCCATGGGCGAGGGTTGTTTGGGAACGCCGATGTCGCCGAGGTATCCGGTGGCGTAGCGGGCGGGAATGTTGAGGGCGCGGCAGAAGGTGACAGCCAGGTGTTGGAAATCGCGACAGACTCCGGTGCGTTCGGTGAAAACATCCAGGGCGGTCTTTGACGAGCGTGCGTGCTGGTAGCCGAAAGCAACCTTCCAATTTACCCAACTACAGATTGCGTGCACCCGGCTCCATCCTGGCTTCAGGTGGCCGAACAATTCGACTGCAATATTGGATAACCGGTCGACTTCGCAATAGCGGCTGTTCAATAAATAGCGCAGCATCTCCGGAGGCAACTCATTGACGGGGTGCTCCTGCGCATCCGGATCCGTCGCGTCCGGCGTTCCCGGGTCCTCGATCAGCGTGGAACTGGTCAGGCGGAGAGATCCAGCGGGCGCCAGCCACCGGGCACAGCGGTTGCCATAACTATCAGTGTAAGTGTCAACTTTCACTCCGGGAGTGACGTTGACCTCATCGGCTTCGCGCAGGTCCGCAGCGCGCGAGGGATGCACATTCAGCATCCCGACCATAGCGACGGTCTGGGGAATTTCGAATTGAATGTCATATCCCAGGCGAATGAGCATAATGATTGTCCGTGTCTAGGATGCAGACAATGCCCGACTGGGGCATCATTATTACCCATAAAGCAGCGTAATTTGGATTCAAAATCCGAATCGGACCAAGCACGGCAGCATGTAGCGGCCTTCGGCGACTGTCCTGTGGGAGCCCCGCCCACAGTCGGATAAGGCAACGCTCCCGCTATACTCCTCAAATCGAGCCACCTCGCCCTTATGGGAAAACTTCTCGGAGACCGAATAGTACGATCCGGTGTGATCACGGTCCTCGCCGTGAGCCTGGCTTCGGTTGCGCCAAGTCTTCTGGCCGAACAGACCTCTCCGACTTCCGCATCGCAGACAAAAGTCTGCCAACTTATGCCGACAACCGAGTTGGAAGCGACTTATCGCGGCAAGGCCACAAATCCGCATGGCATTGACGGAGAGTATTCGATTTGCACCGCCAACATTCGCGGCCTCGCAATCAAGCTCCAGAGCGCAGCGCTGGGAACGCCCGGAGTACCGACATCGATCTCAGTGGGACTCGCCGGCGCCCGAATGATGTTGGGTCAGGCAAAGCAAAAACCGGAGGACAACACTAAGGACTTCGGGAACGTGGGATGCATGAGCATGAAGATAACCAGGGGATTCGACGGCAAGCCGCTGGCGAAGCGTCTGTTCACAAGTTCGTGCTTTCTGGTGGAGGGCGGCTACTTGAACTTAACCATCGCCGGCGATGACGCTAAACAAGTCGGATTTGAAAAGGTGAAGCCATTGCTGGAGAAGGCGGCGGCGCTGCGCTAAATCTGCTTTGAAGCCAAGTCAAATTCCACAACTGCAAATTTTCGTCCCGCTGATAGAGGTCCTTCGACTTTGCCAAGGCATTCGCAAGCGAATGACTTGGCTCCGCTCAGGACGACACAGTTGCAGCACCCGGAAGTCTTACGCGTCGCGGTGAACTGTGTCCATCGCGAAAGCCGGCAGGCAGACGGCGATGTATTCGGCTCCGCCTTCGGCGGGAGTGGAGTATTGGATCCATTCGCCGCCATGGGCGATGATAGCTTGTCCCGCCACGACGTCCAGTTCGCCATCTTTGTGTTTCACGTGGACGGTCCCTTTCAGCACAATCGTAAATTCATCGAACTCCGGAGTTTGTCCGGGTTCTTCCCATCCTTGCGGACTGCGCATGTGGGCGACGCTGACGCCTGATGTCTTCGTGTTGACGCGGCCGATGAATTCGTCGATCAGTTTCGGTTTGGTGCCTGCGGCACGAATGCGAGTAGGCTGGACGACCAGAGTGGGCATGGCTTCGCTTCTCCTGAGGAAAAGATGAACTCCAATTTATCAAATCGTCTTGAGCGAGGCGGTTTTGTCATGCTCGCTGATTTTGGTTCTGACTTGGTAGCGCCGACGCCGGCGCGACGTAGAAGAATTAGTGGTAAGGAACCTACACGGACAGCAGACGTGATTTCTCGGCTTGTCCTGTCGCCAAGACGTCAAGAGCTGGAATCGACACTGGCGTTGTCAAAGTATTTTCCGGCGGGATGGTTCCTGTCTGCAGTGCTTTCACCAGCATCTCTAGCGCCTGACCGGTGTTGGGGCCGGCAAAGATTGTGGCGGTGAGCAGTCCACGTTTTACCCAGGCTTGACCCGTCTTGGGCAATCCGTCGCATCCGATAAACGGCAAGCTCAGCCAGCGTTGCCGGGCCGCGGTATCCGGCAGTTCCTGAAAGGCTTTTCGTGCGCCGAGCGCCATGCCGTCATCCTG
>Ga0075024_100001259_pt1 | contig 10078 bp, 9 predicted proteins | sample Str013_2_FD_71389 | JGI IMG/M metagenome (GOLD analysis project Ga0075024, IMG submission 71389) | Freshwater sediment microbial communities in response to fracking from Pennsylvania, USA - Straight Creek_MetaG_SC_2013 | ecosystem: Environmental > Aquatic > Freshwater > Creek > Sediment... | reverse complement strand
GCCTTCTTCCTCTACATGGTCGCCTTCATGGACACGACGGCGACGATCCCGACCGGGGCCATGGCCGAACGCTGGAAGTGGAAGGCGTTCGTCGGCTGGGGTCTCTTCTGCGGTGCCATCTACTACCCGATCTTCGGTGGGTGGACGTGGGGCGGCGGCTGGCTCAGCCAGCTCGGTAACAGCCTCGAACTCGGCTTCGGCTACGTCGACTTCGCCGGTTCCGGTGTCGTCCACGCCATGGGCGGCATCGCCGGCCTCGCCGGTGCGCTCGTGCTCGGCGCGCGGATCGGCAAGTACGGACCCGACGGCAAACCGCGCACGTTGGCGGCGCACAACATCCCGATGGCGCAGCTGGGAACGTTCATCCTGCTGTTCGGTTGGTTCGGGTTCAACGCGGCGTCGACATTCGCCGCCACCGACCTGCGCTTCACCGTAGTTGCAGTGAACACCGCGATCGCAGCCGCATTTGGTGCGACGATCGCGATGTTCTACTGCATGAAGCGCATGGGGAAGCCCGACCCGGGCATGATGGTCAACGGCATGCTCGCGGGTCTGGTGGCCATCACCGCGCCGTGTGCGTTCGTGCAGCCGTGGGCGGCTGCGGTGATCGGATCGATCGCCGCCGTTCTCGTCGTGGAGTCGGTGTTCTTCTTCGAGCGCAAGGGCGTCGACGACCCGGTCGGCGCGATCTCGGTGCACGGGGTATGTGGTCTCTGGGGCGTGCTCACCATCGGGATCTTCGCCGACGGTCGGTACGGCGCTGGGTTCAACCTCACCGACAATGCGATGACCAAGGGCAAGGGCGTCACCGGGATCCTGTACGGCAGCGGGAAGTTCCTGGGCAGCGGTTCGTTCGGGAAGCTCGGGTTCGGGCAGCTCGGGGCGCAGGGGATCGGTGTGCTCGTTCTTTGCACCGTGATGTTCGGTATCGCGTTCGGGTTCTTCAAGATCCAGAACGCGGTCATGAAGGGCGGCATCCGGCCGACGGCCGAGGTCGAAGAAGCGGGTCTCGACCTGCCGGAGATGGGCGTACTTGCGTACGACAACCTCCAGGTGCGGGAACTCGACATTGTCGGTGTCGACGAGGACATCGTCATGTCAGGTGGCCCGTCGCAGGATCCTTCCATCGGGAGGTAACCCTGCACGGGTGGCACGCGTGATCGACCGGCGGGCTTCGGCCCGCCGGTCGTCTCGCGCACGGGTCGCACGGGCCTTCAGTCGCTCCCGATCCAGCGGTAGCCGATGCCCGGCTCGGTGACGATCAGCCGAGGATTGGCGGCGTCGTCCTGCAACTTGGCGCGCAGCTGCGCGACGTAGACGCGCAGGTAGTTGCTCTCCGATCGGTAGCCCTCGCCCCAGACATGTCGCAGCAGGAACTCGTGGGTCAGGAGCTTTCCTGGATGGGCCACGAGCTGTTCGAGTAATGCCAGCTCGGTCTTCGTGAGGTGGACCACGCCCCCGGAGAGCCGGACTTGCCGCCGTGCCGTGTCGATCTCCAGGTCGTCGATCTGGAGCACCACCGGAGCCGATGACGTGCTCGGAACGCGCCGCAACACCGCGCGGATCCGGGCGAGGAGCTCCTCGACGTCGAATGGCTTGGTGACGTAGTCGTCGGCGCCGGCGTCGAGCGCGGCGATTTTGTCTTGCTGCCGATCACGCGCCGTCAGGACGACGACGGGCAAGTCGCTGAACGTGCGCAAGCGCCGGAGGGTTTCGATGCCGTCGAGGTCAGGGAGCCCGAGATCGAGCAGCACCACGTGGGGCCGGCTGTTGGCGATCAGCGCGAGTCCCGCCTGTGCGGTCGCGGACTCGACGACGTCGAGCGATCGCGCACGCAGACTGGTGCGCAAAGCGCGTCGCAATGGCAAGTCGTCCTCGATCACCAGCACTGTCGTCATGTATCAGCCTCAGAGCAGCGCCGGCAGGTCGAACGCGAAGGTCGCACCTCCACCCGGCGTGGCTTCGCACCATACGTGGCCGCCGTGGGCGGTTACGAGCGCGTGCACGATGGCAAGTCCGAGACCAGTCCCGGTCGCATCCGGGCGGCCATCGACGCGGCTGAACTCCTCGAAGATGCGCGCGCGCTCGTGTTCGGGGACGCCGGGACCGTGGTCGGTGACACGGACCACGACATCGCGGGCATCGGTCGTCGCCAACGCCGACACGAGGATCTCCGACCCCGGGGGTGCGAACTTCAAGGCGTTCTCGAGCAGGTTGCCGAAGACCTGTTCCATCATCTCGACATCCACTTCGACGGTCGCGACGCTGCGCGCGATGTCGAGACGCACGCGGTGGGCGCGGGCGAGCGGTCGGAGGCGGCGGATCGCCGCTTGAGCGAGGTCGGGGAGATCCACGGGCTGACGGCGCACGTCGAGTGCGCCGGCGCGGATGCGGCTGAGTTCGAGGATGTTGGTCACGAGGCGCTCGAGGCGATCGGTCTCGTCGTAGATCGTGTCGAGGAGCTCGGCGCGGTCTTCGGCGCCGAGCTCGAGATCGGGTGCGCGCAAGGTTGACGACGCCGCCTTGATCGACGCAAGCGGTGTCCGCAAGTTGTGGGTGACGGCCGAGAGGAATCCCGAACGCGTGCGACCGACCTGGGCCGCGACGTGCGCGTCGCGCGCGACGGCTTCGAGATGGAGACGGTCAATGGCCGCCGCGAGGCCCGCGACGAGGGCTTCGAGCAGCGCGCGGTCGGACGAACTGAGCGGGCGGTCGCGTCGTGGCGTGGCATCGACCTCGAGCGGCGCGATCCGCACGGCGATGGCGGAACCCGAGGTGCCCGGCCCTTTCGCAGTAGTGGTGGTGCCGGGGCCGCGCACCACGCACTCGACCAGGCTGAACAGTGCCACGAGCGCATCGGCGGCGCTCGCGACAACTCTCTCCGGATCCTCGCCGGCCATGAGTCGAGTCGTCAGGTCGAGGCGAAGTTGAGTCTCGCGTTCGCGTTGTTGTGCAGTCCGACGTGCTGCGTCGAGCCGTGACACCGTCCAGCTCAGCACTCCCGACGCAACGACGAATGCGCCGAGAGCCACGAGGTCATCAGGCTTCTCGACCACGAGACTGTCGCGCGGCGCGGTGAAGAAGTAGTTGAGCGCCAGGAACCCGCCCACGGTGCCGACGACCGCGGCAACCCTTCCGAGGAGCGTCGCCAACAACGCGGCGACGAGCAGCAGCAGCGCGGCTGCAGTGAGGTCGACATCGAGGAGGCGCCCGATTGCAGTGGCGACCGCGACAATGGCCACCGCGCCGACGGCCCGGAGAGCATTCTTGGCCAGGTCTCGCCGGCTCACCCCGTGGTGGCGACCACGTCTCGACGATGGTCTGACGGCGATGGCCGGATCGTGGCGGGAGTCACCGATGGGAGCCTAGAGCCCAGGTTCGCACCTGCGTCGGGGTCAGGTGGTGCTCGCCGCGAGGACGGCGCCGAGTTGGTCGACGAGGGCGACGGCGAGCGCCCGGTCGTCGGCGGGAATTTCGACCCCGGTCGAGGTGCGCGGGAGCACCACCACGAGCCGCCCGATCTCGAGACCTTGACCCCATATCGGCAGCTCCAGTTCGTTCGCCGGCCCGAACTGGCGACCCACGGAACCCTCGTCGGAGGGCAGCGTGACCACGCCGTGGCCCAAGCGGAGTAGCACGGTGGGGTAAGGAGGGCGTTCAAAACGCGCCTCTCGGGCGCCGAGGAGCTCGACCAGTTCGTGCTCGACGATGCTGATCAGGCGTCCCGTGGGACCGCTGCCGGCGGCGAGCTCTGCGACCCTTCGTACCTGATTCACTTCTCGACGGCTCGCTGCCGCGAGGTCGTTGCTGCGCCGGGCGCGGACCACGAGCTCACCCACGACGAGTCCGACGACGAGCAGGACCATCGTGGTTTCCAGCTCATCGCGGTTGTCGATCGTGAACGAGTAGTAGGGGTGGGTGAAGAAGAAGTCGAAGCACAAAGCGGCGACGACAGCGGCGGCCGCGCCGCCTCGGCGACCACCCACGATCGCGGCGGCGAGCACGGGGAGTACGAGCACGAGCGCGGCATTGGTCGAGAAGAGTTCGCCGCGGAACGCCACGAGCACGCCTGAGACTGCGAGCGGGCCAAGCACTGCTGTCATCAGCCCGATGGTCGCGCTCCGGCGGTTCGACCGAGCGCCCGCGGCGGAAGCCATACCTCTTTCTAGGCAGTGATCCGGCTCCGAGCAAGGCATTCCTGGTCAACATGGCGTCAGGATCGCGCCGCCGGCGTCAGGAAATCGTCAAGAGCTGAAACGCCGGGGCCCTCATCGACGAGACTGCTGCGGGTGAGACCTGGAGAACGCGACGGCGGGCTCAGCGACGACCTGCTGAGGGCGATTGGGTTGGGGATCGCCGCTTTCGGCCCGTTACTCGTGGCGGGGGTTCTCGTCCCCTTCCGTCATCAGGTGGTCGGCGAGAACGTCGCGCTCGTGTTCGTGGTCGTGGTCGTGCTGGCGTCTGCCTGCGGCGGTTTCGGGCCGGGAGCTCTCGCAGCATTGGTGTCGGCGATGGCGTATGACTTCTTCTTCACTCGGCCGTATCAGTCGCTCAAGATCGACCGAGCCGAGGACATCGGCACTGCAGTCGTGCTTCTCGGGATCAGCCTGCTCATTGCCAGGCTGATGGCGGTCGGGCAACACCGGCGCGAGGTTGCCCAGCGCGGGCGTGAAGACATCGGGCGCCTGCATCGGATCGCCGCAACCTTGGCAGAGGGCGCGGAGGTGGAGGATGTTCTGCGGTCGGTTCAGGCAGAGCTCTTCGGATTGCTGACCTTGCAGGATTGCCGGTTCGAACAACCGCCGTTCCCGTCGGCACTTCCTCGGATGGAACGCAACGGCACCATCGAGGGCGGACGGCGACGTTTTGTGGCCGGTGAGTTCACGCTTCCGGGGGAGGGCGTCGAGATACCGGTCCGTACCCGAGGTTGCGTCGTCGGGCGCTTCGTGTTGGTGCCCGACTGGCATGTCGGTGTGGCGCTCGAGGAGCGCGTCGCCGCGGTTGCTCTGGTTGATCTCGTCGGTGCCGCGTTCGGGGCCGAACCGTCGTGGCAGAGCAACATCGAAGGAACAGCATCGTGACCATGACCGACAGGCCGCGGCCGGGGGCTTCAAGGACGAGACGGAGCGACATCAGATGAGCAGCACATTGGACACGGACGCCGGCGAAGCATCTCGTCCGACCGCGGCGTCGGGTCCGCCCCCGTCGATGATTCCGAAAGGGGTGGCCCCGCCCGAGCCGCGCGCCTACCGGATCAAGAACAAGCTGCTGGGCCGACCGCTCGCCACCGAACAGCTGGCGCACGAGCGCTTGGGGAAGCCAACCGCGCTCGCGGTCTTCGCGTCGGACAACCTGTCGTCGTCGGCGTATGCAACCGAGGAGATCCTGCGGGTGCTCATTCCCGCGATCGGGGTGGCCGCCTTTGCGCTCGTTGTGCCGCTCACTGTTGCGTTGTTGGTTGTACTCGCATTCCTGATCCTGTCGTATCTCCAGACGATCAAGGCCTATCCGACGGCCGGCGGTGCGTACATCGTCACGCGCGACAACTTCGGGTTATTGCCCGCGCAGGTCGCCGGCGTCGCCCTGCTCACCGACTACATCCTCACCGTCGCGGTCTCGGTCGCGGCCGGAACCGCTGCCCTGACGTCCGCGTTCTCGGGCTTGGAGCCGTTCACGCTGGAGATCTCGATCTTCTTCGTGCTGCTGATTGCGTACGGCAACCTGCGAGGTGTACGGGAATCAGGTCGGCTCTTCGCGACTCCCACGTATTTCTTCATCGGGAACATGGTGGTGCTCCTCGGCTACGGGATGTGGAAACTGAGTCTTGGCGACTTGCCCGTCGCTTCGATCCACCAGCCCGGGATGATCCCAACTGGTTCAGCCGTAGTGAGCGGTATCTTCATGGGCGCGACGCTTTACGTCGTGTTGCACGCGTTTGCGTCGGGCGGCGCCGCAGTCACGGGTGTCGAAGCGATCTCGAACGGCGTCCCAGCATTTCGCGAACCGGCGTGGAAGAACGCGCGGATCACGCTCGTGATCATGGGCACCACGCTCGGGATCATGTTCCTGGGTCTGTCGATCCTCGCCGCTCACGTACATGCAGCCCCGTATGTGAGCGGTACACCGACCGTCATCAGCCAGATCGGACAACTCGTCTACGGGACGGGCGGTTTCGGTGACTTGTTGTATTACTCGCTGCAGGCCGGCACCGTGCTCATCCTCGTGTTGGCCGCGAACACGAGCTTCGCCGACTTTCCGCGTCTCGCCAGTTTCCACGCCGAAGACAACTTCATGCCTCGGCAACTCACGAAGCGGGGACACCGCCTCGTGTTCTCCAACGGGATCATCTTCCTGACCGTGTCGTCCATCGCGGTGCTGATCGTCACCAACGCAAAGGTCGACCGCCTCATCCCCCTCTACGCGATCGGCGTGTTCACCAGCTTCACGCTGTCCCAAGCCGGTATGGCGAAGCACCATCTCCGGCTGCGCGAGCCGCACTGGCGCTACGGACTCTTCGTGAACGCCGTCGGGGCGATGCTCTCGTTCCTCGTCCTCGTCATCATCGCCATCACGAAGTTCACCCACGGCGCGTGGTTCATCATCATCGCGGTTCCGGTCATGGTTGCGGCTCTCGTTCGCCTGAATCGCCAGTACGAAGGCGAACTCGAAGAGCTCAAGGAAGACGCGTCACAGGCCGCGCAAGCACCGGTGCTGCGCCGCCACAATGTCATCGTCCTGGTCGATCAACTCGACGTCGCGGCGGCACGCGCCATCCAGTATGCGCGTGCACTCACCCCCGACGATCTGCGCGCCGTGCACTTCGATCTCGATCACATCAAGACCGAAGATCTCACCACTGCGTGGCGTGACCTCGGTTTCTCACGACTGCCGCTCGACATCATCGAATGCTCGGATCGTCGTATTCCGCGAGGCGCCGCAGAGCTCGTTTCCACTGCAGTCGCTGACGGAGAAACCGAAGTGAGTGTCCTCATCCCCCGGCGCGTCTACACGCACTTCTGGCATCGCTTCCTTCACGACCGCACCGCCGATGACATCACGACGGCACTCGGCACCATTCCGCATTGCAACGTGACCATCGTCCCGTACCACCTCGGCCGTCGTCCGAAGGACTCGGTGACCTCCGCGGATCCGACCAGTGGGCGACGGCTCCTGCGGCGATCCGACGCCAACGGCAAACCACAAGCAACCGGAGTCTCGAACCCCGGAGAACCGGCCCTCCCCTCCGACCGAACCCCCATCGCCGACATCCAATACCGCCAGCACGCCCGAGTCGCGGGCAGGATTCACGCGGTGAGAGTGCAACCGCACGGTGGCGTCGCCAGCCTCGAATGCACACTGGTCGACGACACCGGCGGTATCACACTCCTCTTCCTCGGACGCCGCACCATCTCCGGGCTCAATGTCGGCGCCCGGATCATCGCGGAAGGGACTGTCGGAGCCGATGGCGGACACCTCGCCATCCTCAACCCCATGTTCGAGTTCTTGCCGGACACTGCTGCGAAGCACTGAGACGGGCGGTCAGCCTTCGAACGTGCGCAGCGTCTGGAGGGTGTCCTCGGCCCCGCGGTACCGCGCGATCTTGCCGTCGCGGAACTTCCAGTAGTGGTGGAGCTGCATTTCGGCGACCTTGCCGGTGGAGCGAGCCTTCACCTTGTAGTCGACGACCGTCAGCACGACGTCGCCGTCGCCGATCATGACGACCGGGGTGAACTCGAGGACCTCGCTGTTGGTGCCGAGCTGGGTGAAGAAGTCGGCGGCAGCCTTTTTGCCGTGCCGGACGCCCCACCACGGGATCTCGGTCGAGGCGGCCTCGGCGGCCCAGTCGACGTCGTCGGTCAGCGCATCGAGCACGGTCGCGATGTCGCCGCGGCCGAAGGCCTCGTAGACGGTCTGGACGGTCTTGACGTTGTCGTTGCTGCTCATGGGTCGTCACCTCTCGTGGTCGGGATGTCGGTCTGCATTCGCAGCCCGTCGCCTGCTGGATCACCACTAACTTCGCCGGGATGACGGGTCTCGCCCTCGATCTCTCACGCACCTCGGTGTTCCTCGACTTCGACGGCACCATCAGCACCGTCGATGTCGGCATGCACCTGCTGGATCGGACCGCCCCGCCCGCGTGGCGGGACCTGCACGACCGATACGAGCGGGGCGAGATCGGCAGCCGCGAGTGCATCTTCGACCAGTGGGCGATGGTCGAGGGCGACGAAGCCACCTTGCGGGCGGTCGCCGCCGAGGTGCCGCGAGATCCCGGCTTCGAACCGCTGGTCGGGGCGCTGCGCAGCGCGGGCGCCGAGCTCACGGTCGTGTCCGACGGGTTCGGGTTCTACGTCGACGACGCGTGCACACCGCTCGGCATCGACGTGCTCACGAACGCGGTCGACTTCGCGACGAGAGAGCTGCAGTTCCCTCACGAAGACCGCTGCTGCCCCTGTTCGTCGTGCGGGGTGTGCAAGCAGGCACCGATCAAGGACGCGCAGTACCGGGGGCAGATCGCGGTGCTGATCGGCGACGGCGCGAGCGATCGCAAGGCCGCGTTGCTCGCCGACGTGGTGTTCGCCAAAGGCGCGCTCGCGTCGTGGTGCACGGCGTTCGGAGTGACCTGCACGTCGTTCGAAGCGCTCGGCGACGTGCACCGCATGCTGTTGGGATGACGGTCGGGCGGGTGCTCCGTTGATAGGTTCAGCGCCGTGACCGCGACCGCCCCGACCCGTCGCACCGGACCGACGCTGCGGCTCGAGCGCAAGTTGTGGGAAGCCGGCGACCAGGTCGTGTGTGGGATCGACGAGGTGGGGCGCGGCGCCTGGGCCGGACCCGTCACCGTGGCCGCAGTGGTGCCCGCGCCCGAGCATGTCCGTGGGGTGCGCGATTCGAAGCAGCTGAGCCGCGCCGAGCGGGAGACGGCGGCCGCGGCGGTACGGAGGTGGGCCGTCGCCATCGGTGTGGGGCACGCGTCATACGTGGAGTGCGACGAGCTCGGGATGACGGCCGCGCTGCGCGCCGCGGGCCTGAGAGCCATCGCGCAACTCGACGCCCAGGGCTTCGCGCCCGATCGCATCGTGCTCGACGGCAACCACGACTACCTGCGCCTCGGCGCGCGCGTCACGACCGTGATCAAGGGCGACGCGACGTGCCTGGCCGTCGCGGCGGCGTCGTGTGTGGCCAAGGTGACGCGCGACCACATGATGATCGACGCCGCCGAGCACTACCCGCCCTACGGCTTCGAGTCGAACGTCGGCTATCCCGCGCCGACTCACAAGATCGCGCTTGCGGGCTACGGGCCGAGCGCGATCCATCGTCGCTCGTGGATCTTCATGGACTCGCTGTGCTGGCGGGGCGTCGCACCTGCACCCGGCCGGCTCTTCCTCTAGCCTGAGTGGTCTGCGAGCAAGGAGGTTGCCATGAGCGTCGACCTTCCCGAGGTGCACGCTCGTGCACTGGAACACGCGCGGCGATCCATCGCCGGCGTGCGCGACGAGCAGTGGGACTTGCCGTCCGACTGCGAGGAGTGGACGGTGCGCGAGCTGGTGAACCACGTCGTCACCGGCAATTACTGGGCGGCCGAGCTCGGCTCGGGCCTCACCATCGAAGCGGTCGGTGACCGACTCGACGGCGACGTACTCGGCACAGATCCGCTCCGGGCCTACGACGACTCGTCGCTGGTCGCGGCGGCGGTGTTCCGTGTCCCCGGTGCGATGGAAGCGCCGTGCGCGGTGTCGTACGGCCCGGTGCCCGGCGAGGTCTACTGCGGGCACCGGTTCATCGACGTGCTCATCCACGGCTGGGACGTCGCGACGTCGACCGGCCAGGACACGACCCTCGATCTCGAGCTTGTCGAGGCGTGCCTCGAGGTCGTCGAACCGCAGCGCGACATGCTGACGGGGAGCGGTGCGTTCGGCACCCCCGCCGACGTTCCTGAGGGCGCGAGCCGTCAGACGCAGTTGCTCGCGGTGCTCGGTCGTCGCGGCTGACGCCGTAATGTCTGGCCCATGGGTCAGTTCATCACCGTGACGATACGGACGGGCGCGTCGCCGTCGGTCCGCATCTTCGACCTCAACCG
>Ga0075024_100001257_pt1 | contig 10080 bp, 8 predicted proteins | sample Str013_2_FD_71389 | JGI IMG/M metagenome (GOLD analysis project Ga0075024, IMG submission 71389) | Freshwater sediment microbial communities in response to fracking from Pennsylvania, USA - Straight Creek_MetaG_SC_2013 | ecosystem: Environmental > Aquatic > Freshwater > Creek > Sediment... | reverse complement strand
GTCTTATATTGCTTAAACCATAATATTTTAATTGGAACCATCCAGTTGTCCACGCTGTACTATCAACGCACCGACACTTTTTCCTACACTCAACCCAACGGAACAATCACTTGGATAGTGGATCCCTCCGATAACTCTTGACAAAGAAGCCTCCTGCGCCATGGAATTATATTTATCCGCATTCTCCGGTATGATATAAGACAGTACCGTTGCGGCTGCCCCACTGAACGTGGAGTGACCCGATATGTACGCGGGGAAATTCGGAATGCCCGTCAGCGTTCTGATACTTGAATTCATCTGGGTGGGTCGCGGATTGAAATAGTAATATTTCGTATTCCAGCAAATAATGCCCGCGTCCATCACTGCAATATTCAAGAGCGCGAGGTTATGCGCCCATCTGATTTCGCTATAGTTTTTTTTGATGAAATCTTCTGCAGCAATGGCGTTCCAATGGCCGGGTGGCGTATAGGAGCCTGCGCCATCTGCCCAAAACTGGACCGTTTTGATCTGGTCACGCGAAGGGCTCTTGATGTAATTATAGACTTGTTCCGTTTCCTGTTTCATCTGATCACTGCCAGTTGAAGGTGGTGGGCCCGGTCGAAGGGAAACCATCGTTGCCGAATCAGTAATGAGTGATTTCACATTTCCGAAGAAAGGAAGCATTGGATTGCGTTTAGGCGTTTCCAGGCTATACCATGGAATCTCACCTTTACCAATAGCAACCGTCTCGAAATTGGTCCAATCTGCAGGAGTACCTACTGCCTTGCTCGTGTTGTCGGCCCGACCGCGCGCTAAAAATATCGAGGCAATCTGTCGTCCTAATGCCTCTCCAGCTGTCACATCACTTCGGGCTGCCGCTCCGCTCATGATGGTGGCGGTTTCCTGCTCCAATAGCCTTTGCTGGATATAACCAATCTCATCCGGGAAAAGTAGTTTCATCATTTCTGACGTTACACCCGCCATCACGGATGCTTCGGAAGGATAAGAAGGCAGATCCGTTCTGTTAACGCCGATTGCCTGAACACTTGAATCCACTTTGTAGGGAGCTGCGCGATTGTATTTTGTTTTATAATACCAGCAGGCCACCATCGCATCATATTGTGCGGCGCTTACATACGCATAAGCCCTTCCCGCGTATGGCGGATTCGAAAAAGGAAAATTCGGGTAGGCGAAGGGGTTAGCAGAACTTGGAATCGGGTAGGTTCCATCCGGTTTTTGATAAGGTGGCAGGTTATATTTTGCCACGAGGGTGCGCATGATCTCATTCCATCTCAAAACACCTCCTGCGGCCCAATAACGGATGATTTCTTTTTGATCCTCTGTTATATTGTGCTGGTATCCCTTGATTTCATTTAGATCGGCAATATATCCTGTTGTATTGGTTGCTGCAGGTATTGCCACGGCAAAAGAATCGGGTCTCGATAATAAGATTGTTTTCCAGGTCCCCCCGGTCAGGTCCAGGTTTCCTGCATTCAGTGCCGCGATGTCAGCGGTTCTGTCGGCAATATTTTTCTTACAGGAGATTTGGGTCGTTGACAATGCCAGCATCAGCACAGAAAATAAAATATCTTTCTTTTTCATGGTTTAATGGTTTGAAGGTATTTGATGAGTTGAAGCAGCTGATTTCTTAAAATCAAAGACATAATAAACTCCGATCATAAAACCAGAAGCCTGTCCAACATTGCGGCCGGTCAATACATGACTTCCCACTGCATCGATAGAAATATGTGTATCGATGGGCAAAGTGTATTTCACGTGCACAGCGATATCCGTGCTGTTCATACGGTTGCTCGGAAAGGGCGCATCGTTTTTGCGAATATCAAATCCTCCGAGCGTCGTCATATTATCGACCATCACTTCGGCGATCAGATATTTTTTGTGATAGCCGATGCTTCCATTAAAAGTGGCGAGATCAGGCATCTCCACTTCATTGGTATTGTGCTGCGTGGTGGTGTAATAAGCCGTTCTGTCGAGTTTGGTATTGCTGCGCCAGATATATGCGCCGGAAGCCCTTGCAAAAAATGAACCCACTTTATAATGGACAATCACGCGACCCAGCAGGTTGGTGGTTCCCAATCCAATGGACAAGGGAAGAAAATCAACCGGATAATTGCTGAGCGGTGTACTGAACCCTCCAACGAGGAAAAGAGAAAATTTTCCGGGTCCGAGTTTCATTGAAACTGGTTTCCATTTCACGTCAATACTCAGGTCCTGGAAGCCTTTCATTTCATGCAGGGTGCCTGCAGATGTTTTGTTCCAGACATACGGAACCGAGGCCATCACATTCAGGTTATTGGTGATTCCGTAATTGGGCATATACATCAGTCCCTGTGAAGTGAAGGTTCCGATATTCTGGTTGCTTCTTTTGAAGGTCCCTTCCCAGTATTCTGTCCACTGGGAATAATTATAGCTGATCCCATTACAGAACTGCCCCTTGTTCATCATGATCGCATCGTTATTGGTTTGCGCTGATGACCGCTGAAAAGAAATAGTGGCCATCCCTAATACCAGTACTGCGATCTCTGTTTTTTTCTTAATACGCATTGCAGTTGATTTGGTGTTTGTGGTTTTGATTGAATGATTAAATTAATTTACAGTTACCGCTGCGAGATAACCCTCTTCAGCAAGCTTCCTGCCCATTGGCATAAACGCATCATTTTCCCTGGGCGCCCAGGTACCCAGGCCATCCACATAACGGTTATACATGCAAAACGCCGCTGCGATCAGCACCGTATCATGGATCTCTTTGTCGGAAGCTCCTTTTTTCTTTGCGTTGTCTATGTCTTCGCCCGTTACTTTTTTTCCTCCCTGCTGAACATGATGGGCAATGGCGATCAACGCACGGAGCTTATCGGAAATCCTGTACTGAGGAAATTCTTTCTTGATTTCATCCAGGAATTTCACATCCTGTTGCAGGTGCGCCGCAGCTGCTGCCGCATGTGAACTGTGACAGAAATGACATTCGTTCTTATAGGAAACAGATGCCGCAATAATTTCTCTTTCGCCCCTTCATAATGAATTGTTATCATCAGCTAGCAATACTTCAGCGAGTTCGGAAAGTGGGCGCGCTGTTTCCGGACTATAATCCAACAAGCCGATGATCCCCGGAAGTTCTTCGTTATTTAATTTGATATGTGCCATAACAAATGATTTTACTAGTTAGATATTTAAGAATTTTTTTTCATCTTCAAACGATCAACAACCAGGTTGCCAACCTTTCGTCCATATTCTGTTGAGACGATGCAGCTATGGTGAAAATGGATACCACCATAAAAACGTGCCCAATTATTTTCCAGGGCTGCTTCACGGAATGATTTAAATGAGCGGTTCCTGATCCCAAACTCCAGCTCTGTTGTGTCGGTGTAAGCGAAATTGTCTCCGAACACGCTGGTCAGTGCTTCTGCTGCTGAAGATGACGCGGTGGAATGCCCGCAGGTATATTCAGGAAATGGCGGTGTTTGTAAGTGGGGGCGCCAGTTGGGGTCGATGTATTTATTGATTACTGTTTCCGGTCTGATTGTATTGTGTCGATACTTCTCATCCCAGCATTGAATGAATGCGTCGAATAAAGCAATCGCTGTTTTAGTGAAGGCGGTCACCGTTGTCGGAAAATCTGCGTTCGCTTTTTTGGCAGCTATGCCTACGATACTCATCCAGTGGCCGGGTGGTGAAAATTTCTTGGTACCAAACATCAGGTGCCCGGAAACATTCAACTTAAAAGGATTATCGTCCCAGAAATCTGCAATATGTGCTTGTTCTTCTGTAAGGCTGTCACCTGCTTTTTTTACCGCGATCACTTCTTTATAGTAATCACTGTTCTTGTTCGTAATGTCGAATTTGAATGGAGCCGGAGGAATAAATTGATTTGCACTATCGAGTACCATTGGACGTATCTGGTTCCAATGCGGTTCAGCGGCAGGCGAATAGGCAGGAGGTGTAGGAACCCAACGTCCTGGTGAATCCATGACGGTGTATTCAGGTGCTCCCCTGGTTTGCAGGTAATGATCTTTTTTGCTCCAGTTCATAATTGTCGCACCTAACGTATCGGCAAATTGAATGGAGTTGTTGAATTCTTCCGTGGGCATACCGTGATCGATAGCCAGTTTTTTTAAACTATCAACATAATCCTTCATGCTCCCTGCGGGAAAAGTCACTGCTTCGCCGAGTTTGCAAAAGGCTAACAGCGCCGCAAATTCATAGTCGATCTTCTTTCCCGCCTCTGGTTTCGGAACAGATTTCAATCCATTCAATTGACCGGCGAGCGAATTGTACTTGTCGGGATACCCGGCTGCTATTACTTCGTATGCCGCAACATTGGCATACGTATAATTGCGTGAGGCCACAATCGGGCTGAAATTGTTTCCCATTACTACGGTGTTGAGCTGATACACGGTACTTGAATACAAAATCGGATCATTGAAAATTTTTTCATAGTCCTTTTTTGTATTGCAGGCAAATAATGAAAGTGCTGCAAGAGCAATAACCAATGAATACTTCATATGTAAATTGTATTTGTACAAGGGGGCGCACTGTTCCCTAAGGGAATAGTTCTTACAGGAAAACATCAGTAGTTTTCCATCGACTTTTCAGTTGCTGATCAGCAAACGTCTGGAGGCTGTTCTGCTATAGGTGCATAGCAGGATGGAATGCGGAGGGTATAGTATTGAAAAACTTGGCGAACCGTAAGCAGACCCGGATGACCCATAGATGGGAGTTCAGCGGGTCTATTAGATTCTACCGAAAAAATTTTGGAAGCGCTGGAATGATTATCTGTTTTTTTGTTCTGGCTATTGCGTTGCAGGTCATTTACCTGCTTGAAGAATTCGTCTTTCGATGCACGCATCCGCGTTACGTCGTGATTGGGAATACAAAGGAGTTCCAGCGAATCGGCCGCTACCCTCATCTTAACATAGTTATATTGTACTCCGGCAATTTCAATTTGCCCGCTTATTCTTTCAAATTCCCTTGAATTCGTATAAGGAAGATTGTTGACGATCTTGATGGAGATGAGATCGGATTCGTCGTATTGGTTATCGTCTATTTTCGCGTTGAACTGTTGATTGGCACTGTCCTCCAGGTAAGATGTTACGATACGGTAACCTACCCAATTAAACAGTAATAGTCCCATTAGCAGTATGGCAGCAGTTCTTTTCACGAAACAGCAAATTAATAAATTTTATTTAACTGAATAATTTTTCTTATCAGGCCCTATACCTGTAAGCGTCAACTTTTTCCAGTTCGATGGCAGCTTGGATGGTGTTTGCACAAGGCCATGGGTCGTAATGTCTAACCCTCCAAAACCCATCAGCAGACTTTGGAGAATACCCCCCGCGCCAGTTGCGAAATAAGGATTCGTACCGCCCTTAGTCTCGGCGATCACCCGGAAAGGCGGATTGAGATTGGGCACAAAGGCTTCTTTAAAAAAATGATAGGCTTTGTCGCCTTCTCCGAGTCTGGCATATAATAAGGCGAAGATTGCCTGTGTCATCGCCGGTGTACCCTCGTTAGGAACCCTGGTTTCATAATACTGCAAATCTTTTTTTACCTGAACAGGGTCGGTGATCAGTTTCAGCGGATAAGCGAGCAGATTCACATCTCCCTGTTTAATGCCTTCTCCATGATAAGCCTCATGCTCTTTGGTAACTCCTTCCGGTAATGTTAGTATGGGGATATTACTGGCAACCACCAACCAGTCGGGATCTGCAGTGATGCCCAGTAATTGTGCTGCTTGTGTAGCAGCCTGTAAAAGCGTTTTCGCAGCACCGTTAGTAAAAGCATTGTTGTCTACATTCTCGGCCCACTCATCAGCCGCCACCACGTTTTTAATGTCGAAATGTCCGGGGCCATTTCTCTCCACCCGCGAGGACCAAAAATCGGCCGTAGCAGAAAGAATGGGCCAGCCTTTCTCCCTTAACCAATTTTTATCCTGGGTCACACAGTAATAATTCCAGGCAGCGAGGCCAACACAGGCTGTTATATGATGTTCGAAAGGTCCACTCAATGCCCAGACCGGTGTTTCTTCCACGCCGGATGCGGCGCTCTCCCAGGGAAACATCGCGCCTTTATAACCATGTGAAAAGGCGTTCTGCCGGGCAACAGCCAATCTTTCATAGCGGTATTCAACAAGCGATTTTGCGATCTCAGGATGCAACACCAGCAATGCAGGATACATCCACAGATCTGCGTCCCAAAAAATATGGCCATTGTATCCTAGGCCACTGAGTCCCATTGGAGAAAGACTGAAAGAAGTGCCTGCGCGGGAGAATGAGTAAAGATGATAGATCATGCTGTGAATATCCTGTTGCGACTGATCATCTCCTTCAATCGTTATATCACTTTTCCAGAGCTCATCCCAGGCTTTATTGTGAAAGGCAATGAGGCGTTCTCTACCCTCGAGTTTCGCAAAAATCGTGAGCCGCTCTGCTTCATTCAAAGGATCTTCATCGTGTGCTGATGTTATAGAAGAGCCCGCAATAGAGAAGCGATAAGTTTCGCCCGCAGCGATCTTCCTGCTGAATTTCATCAGGTGCATATTATTATCCCACATCTCGTGGATCACGCGCGGCTCCTGCCCATGTGGCTCACTGAATAAAAAAGTATTGGAAGCGCACATGAGCAGTTTACCTGTTGGGCTTTTTGCTGAAGAAGTAAGGAGACTGATCACAACATGTGGCCGATCAATCTCATTGTAATAATTCTGTACATCCCGCAAGGCATCTGGCGCTTCCATAACGCTACCCGCTATAATATTGATTTCCTTTTTGGCAGTAATGGAAACATCCATGAGCACTGTAAAGGGCAATTGACGGAGCGAATAATAAGTGTACCTCACTGTAGCCTTTTCGCCATAGTCGAATGAAGTAGTGAAACTTGCATGATGCATATCGAGCTCCTGCTTCATGTTTGAGATATCTTTGCCGGCCAGGCGGCGGCTATCAATATCAAGATTCATATTGAGCAGGTTAAAGCTGCGCAGAAAATTACTCACCCGGCCGCGACCATAGAGATCATAGGCTCCGGCAAGTACTACATCTTTTACTTTCAGTGGTTCCGGGGATGACACGATACCAATCATACCATTAGCGACGGTGATACCATAATAATTGGAAGGATCAATATTGCTCGCCGATATTTTCCATGGATCTACTGAGTTGGCGGATCCGGTTTGACCCATCACAGTCTGCGAAATAACAAAGATTCCTATGACAAAAAATAACCTGAGCGCCTTCAAACAAACCCGAAAAAAGGGACTGGCATTAGGAATAATAAAAAGACATTTTCCATTTTTGACCTGCAATCGAGTGACCATACCACAAAATTTGATTGCAAAGTAACGCGTTTGAATTAAAACAGGCGAGCCAAAGAGTTTTTGGTTGAGGGAATTTCATCGGGCCGGAATAGTAAAAAAAAAATTAAAGATACCCCGGCACCTCCGCGCGAACCGCTTCCAGCACCGAACTGAGTGCTACCCAATGAAGTCTTCCAAATAATTCCGGGGCCGTGTTTGAAAAACAGGAGTTAGCAGTTCTAAACCAAAACTGTTTTTCTGAAAATTTTGTCTAATTATTAAGCTTAATGAAGCCACCGTCGATGGGATAATCGCAGCCTGTAATAAAGGCAGCTTCCTGTGAGCAGAGATAAAGCGCCAGCCAGGCTATTTCTTCGGGCTGCGCCATACGACCGATAGGTTGGGTTTTGGATAATTTCTCAAACATCTCCTTTTCCCTGCCCGGATAGTTTTTGGCAATGAAGCCCTCAACGAACGGCGTATGTACACGACCGGGAGAAATGCAATTGCAACGGATATGACTTGCCAGAAAATCTTTTGCTACAGAAAGCGTCATACCCACCACAGCACCCTTCGTCATAGAGTAGGCAAATCGATCTGGGATTCCCACGCTGGAAGCAACTGAAGCCATATTTAGAATTGATCCTCCTTTCTTTTTCATGAGTGGAATAGCCGCATGCAGGCAATGATAAATGCCCTTTACATTAACCTGAAGTAATCGATCGAAATCCCGTTCCTCCGTATTTTCAGCGTTGCCGATATGAGCGATGCCTGCATTGTTGACGAGAATATCAATGGAATTTTTTTGTTGAACGATGGTTTGCATTACTTGTTTTACTTCTCCCAGCATGGATACATCACACATAAAAAAATCCCCTTTGCCGCCATGCTGCCTGATATCTTCTATCACTTTTTCTCCTCCTTCCTTATCTCGATCAAGCACCTGTACATCCGCACCCTGTTGTGCAAATGTTTTAGCAATGGCAGCTCCTATCCCACTTCCGGCCCCGGTAATCACTGCTATTTTTTTATCCAGCCTGAACATGTTTGAAAACGGTTTTTAAAGATTGTAGAAACGAATTGCATTTTGATAAAATATTTTTTCCTTCTCTTCTTGTTTAAATTGCTCCATATATTTCCCGACTAAACTTTTCCACTGCAGGTAAGAGCCCGACAATAACATGACCGGCCAATCGCTGCCGAAAAGCAGGCGTTCCGTTCCAAATGCTTCAAACACAACATCGAGATAAGGGAAGAAATCGCCTGCACTCCAATTACGCCAGTTTGCTTCTGTAAAGAGTCCTGATAATTTGCAATGCACCTGCGGATGTTGCGCGATTTCCTTCATCAGGAACCGCCAGTTATTGATCTCACGGTTACGGATATCCGGTTTTGCACAATGATCGACAATAAGTTTTTGATCTGGGAGATTGGAAACAAAATCAACCACTGAGTTTAACTGGTAGTGGTACACGAGAATATCATAGGTATAGTTGAATTTCTTCAGGTGCTGAACACCTTGCTGGAAACTTCGTCTCAGTAAAAAATCATTGGCCTCTCCCTGCACAATATGCCGCCAGCCCTTAATGATCGGAAATTCCGAAAAATGAGTCAGTCTTTCTTCAAGATTTTCTGCCTGCAGGTCGATCCACCCCACCACCCCTTTAATAAATGAATGTGTTTTCGCGAGTTCTATCAGGAAATAATTTTCCAGTTCAGACTGATCAACCTGTACTGCTACGCAACTGTCTATATGGTTTCTTCTTGCACTCAACGCCAGGTCTTCCGGAAGATAATTTTGTTTTAACACTTTCATGTCGTCACCGATCCAGGTATCGCGCATGGCACTGTATTTCCAGAAATGAACATGGGTATCTATGGCACCATATTCTTGATCATCCGATAAACTGATTAAATCATCTTCTGTTGACTGATTACTCATAGACCCTAATTAATATCATCCCGGTTTACCTGCTTTAGTCCAGGCTTCCCAACTGATCAATGTTTGTTTTGCAGAACCCAATCCGTCTATGCCGAGTTCTACCTCATCTCCTGCCTTCAGGTACCAGGGATTGGGCTTTTGTCCGAGTCCTACTCCGGCCGGTGTACCTGTACTGATGATATCACCGGGCAGCAGGGTCATGAACTGGCTTACATAGGATATCACAAAAGGAATTTTGTAAATGAGATTCTTAGAATTACCATCCTGTACTATTTTCCCATTCACGGTAAGCCATAACCGAAGATTGTTGATGTCGGGGATTTCGTCTGGCGTAACCAGGTAAGGTCCAATCGGCGCAAAGCTGTCACAGCTTTTCCCTTTTACCCACTGTCCGCTTCGTTCAATTTGAAAAGCTCTTTCACTATAATCGTTGTGCAGCATATAACCAGCTATATATTTTGCAGCATCGGCCTCATCCACATAAGACGCTTTTTTACCGATGACCACCGCCAACTCAACTTCCCAATCCGTCTTTTCACTGTTTTTGGGAATGATCACCGCATCATTGGGCCCGTTGATGGCAGTTGTTGATTTAAAAAAGATTACTGGCTCCGGGGGCACATTGGCCTGTGTTTCTTTTGCATGGTCAGAATAATTCAACCCGATGCAAACGATCTTCGAGGGCCTTCCTATTGCAGGACCAAATCTTTTGACCGGATCAATAACGGAGCAGCTATTTCTATTTTGTGTCACCCAATGTGACAAACGGCGGATACCATCCGTTTCAAAGAATGATTCATCATAGTCTTCTCCAAAAGCAGATACATCGAGGTGCGTTCCGTCTTTTAAT
>Ga0075024_100001255_pt1 | contig 10085 bp, 5 predicted proteins | sample Str013_2_FD_71389 | JGI IMG/M metagenome (GOLD analysis project Ga0075024, IMG submission 71389) | Freshwater sediment microbial communities in response to fracking from Pennsylvania, USA - Straight Creek_MetaG_SC_2013 | ecosystem: Environmental > Aquatic > Freshwater > Creek > Sediment... | reverse complement strand
CTGCTGGAGCTGTCGGGCATCGGTCAGGCCGAGCGGCTCAAGGGCCTCGGCATCGAGGTCCGCCACAATCTTGCGGGTGTCGGCGAGAACCTGCGCGATCACTGGGCGCCGCGCCTGAAGTGGCGCGTCGGCCGTCACGGCGTGACCTTCAATGAGCGCGCGCGCGGTTTGGGTGCGCTCTGGCAAGGGCTGCTTTATATCACCGCCAATACCGGCTTTCTGAGCCTGCCGGCTTCACCTCTGCGCGCCTTCTTCAAAACCCGTGAGGGCCTCGACAGTCCGGACGGCTACCTCATGCTGGCGCCATTCCTGGTGACGCCTGACGTCAAGCTGGCGAAGCAGCCCGGACTGACCATCATCACGCACCAGCTGCGTCCGGAGAGCAAGGGCAGCGTCCACGTCAGCGCGGCGGACGCCGGCAAGCCGCCGGCCATCCGCTTCAACTTCCTGGCCGAGCGCAGCGACCGCGAGTGCCTGCTCGCCTGCATGCGGTTGGTGCGGCGCATCGTTGCGGCGCCGCCGCTGGCATGGCTCGGCGCGGAGGAGATCGCGCCCGGCCCGACGGCCAAATCCGACGATGATCTGATCGACTTCGTGACGCGCAATGCCGAGACCACCTACCACCCGGTCGGCACGTGCAAGATGGGCAGCGACGCGCTCGCCGTGGTCGATGATCGTCTGCGCGTTCACGGGATTGCCGGACTGCGTGTTGCGGACGCCTCGATCATGCCCACGCTGACCTCCGGCAACACCAATGCGCCATCGATCATGATCGGAGAGAAGGCCGCACGCCTGGTGCTGGAGTCGGCCGCCTGAAGGAGACAATCATGTCCGAAAAGCTATTCCCGACAACGGTTGTCGGCAGCTATCCCCAGCCCGATTGGCTCGTCGATCGCGAGCTGCTTTCCAAATCCGTGCCGCGCATCCGCATGAAGGAGATGTGGCGGATCGCCGAGCCGTGGCTGGAGCAGGCCCAGGACGATGCGACCATTTTAGCGATCCGCGAGATGGAACGCGCCGGCATCGATGTGATCACCGACGGCGAGATCCGCCGCGAAAGCTATTCGAACCGCTTCGCCACCGCGCTCGAGGGCGTCGATATCGAGAACCCCGGTTCCGTCACGTCCCGCTCCGGGGCCTCGACGCCGGTGCCGCGCATCGTCGGCAAGCTGCGCCGGCCAGGCCCGATCGAGGTGCGCGACATGCAGTTCCTGCGCCGCAACACCGATCGCCTGGCGAAGATCACGCTGCCCGGTCCGTTCACGATGAGCCAGCAGGCGAAGGACGAGTATTACCGCGATGCGGAGGCCATGGCGATGGACATGGCCGCCGCCGTCAACGAGGAGGCGCACGATCTCGTCCGCGCCGGCGCCGACGTCATCCAACTCGACGAGCCATGGGTGCGGCACGATCCGGTGGCTGCCCGACGCTACGCGGTCAAGGCCATCAACCGGGCGCTGGCCGGTTTGACTGTGCCGACGGTCGTGCATCTGTGCTTTGGTTACGCGGCGGTGGTGCCGGGCGAGAGCAAGCCGTCCGAATATGCCTTCCTCGCCGAGCTCGGCGATACGGTCGCCGGCACGATTTCCATCGAATGCGCGCAGCCTCGGATTGATCTTGGCGTTCTGGTGGACCTGGCGCCGAAAAAGATCATGCTGGGGGTCCTCGATCTCTCGGATCCCGGGATCGAGACACCCGAGGTGGTCGCCGGGAGAATCCGGCAGGGGCTGAAACATCTGCCGGCGGAGCGGCTCGTGCCGGCGCCCGACTGCGGAATGAAGTACCTTTCGCGCGAGGTCGCGTTCGGGAAATTGAAGGCCATGGCGGATGGCGCCGACATGGTACGCCGCGAGCTGAGCTGAAGCGGCGCGATCGGCGGGCCGCTGCATGTTGGGTGGCGAATTGAATGTATCCGCGCCGTTGACCGCCAATATAGACCTTCAGCGGCGCGCAATCTCATGCTATGAGGTGCAATAACGCGGACGCGTGATCAGTCGAGGTTGTGCACATGACCCAACGCATTCAGGCGAGCGAGCTGGAGCGTCTCTTGTCGGATGACGCCGTTCCCGACGAGGCAATTGCCCCCTATCTGAAGCCCGCGCCGATCCGCTCCCTGCCGTTCCAGCCGATGCTCGCCGTCGATGAGACCCGCGTTGCGGCGCCCCCCTCGCGCGGCCTCATCGGCTTGACGGTTGCCGCCCTCAACGCGCGCAGCAACCGGCAGCGCCAGGCCGCGTACCAACAGCGCATTGCCGGCGGCTGGCAGGGGTTGAAAATCCTGGCGGAAGGTGATTCCTGGTTCCAGTATCCCATCCTGCTCGACGACGTGATCGACAATCTGTCGAAGGACTATGCGGTCTATTCGGTCGCCGCGGCCGGTGCCACCATGGAGCACATGCTTCACGGCGTGGCGCATCTGGAGCAACTGATCCGCGCCAACGACTTCCAGGCCTTGCTGTTCAGCGGCGGTGGCAATGACATCGCCGGCGATGCGCTGCTGACCTATCTTCGCCCGTTTCAGACCGGCGCTCAACCGGCGCCCGCCTATATCACGGAAACGTTCGCCGCGATCACCGGCAGAATGCAGCAGCAGCTGGAAGAGTTTGCCGGCAGCTTGCTCAAAAGCTTCCCGCAATTGCACATCTTCTGCCACGGCTACGATTGGCCGTTCGCGCGCAACCGCGGCCTGTGGCTCGATCCTGCGTTCACGGCACGGCAGATACCCGATACCATCCGCCGCCCGATCCTCAAGATCATGATCGACCAATACTACGGCATGCTGCGGCAGGTGGCGGCCAAATTCCCCGGCCGCCTGCATGTCGTGGATTGTCGCGGCACGGTCGGCGAGATCGATCAGTGGTACGACGAGCTGCACCCGATGAACGCCGGCTTCGCCCGTGCCGCCAGCCGTTTTTCCGAGGAGATCAATCAGACATTCGGTATCCTGCCGACGCGCGGCGGCAGCACGCGGCTTGCCAAGATCAGCTGGCGACCGCATGAGGAGAAATCTGGCGCCCGCGCGCGCTCGAAGCTGTTTCCCGTCGGTGCCACCGTGACGATCGGACGGAGCGCCGAGCGCGAGATCCTGCTCGACGATACGCGCGTCTCGCGCAGCCATGCCCGGCTCACCGTAGGCGCCGGCGATATTGCGATCGAGGATCTCGACAGCTCGAACGGCACGCTGCTCGATGGCAAGCGGATCGCGACAGCCCGCTGGCTGCCAGGACAGAAGCTGCGGATCGGCCACTATCTGCTCGAGCTGGAGTGGGTTTCGCAGGCCGCCGGCGTTGCCTCGCAAACGACCGAGCCGTCAAGCCCTGCCGAGCGCCCGCCGGCCGCGGTCGCGGAGCCGAGCCTGCCGGCGGCCGCAGCCGGATTACCGGCCGAGGCTGCTCCAGCGGCAGCGCTCGGGCTCATGTCCCCGCTGGCGCCCCTTCCAGATCAGGCTGCCATATCGCCGCAAAAACTGCAGATCGTGATTGCAGCAGAGAGCATCACACGCCAAGCCGCGCCGGCCTGGGCGATCGGCGTGTTTCGAAATGTCAATCCGGTGGCGACCCGCGGCTCGGCCCGCGCGATCGACGAGGCGCTCGAGGGCATCCTGTCGGCGGTGCTGGAAAGCGGCCAGATCGATGCGACGCTCGGCAAGATCACCATGCTGCCGGCCCGCAACGAGCGCGGGCCGGTGGGTCAGGTGATACTCGCGGGTCTCGGCGCCATCAGTGCATTTGCACCCCAAGTGCTGGAGGTGATCGGCGAAAGTCTGGCACGCATGCTCATCGCGACGCGGACGTTCGAATTGGCGACCGTGCCGATCGGCGGCAATGCCGGTCTCTCGGTGGTGATGTGCGTGGAAAGTTTTCTGACCGGCTTCCTGCGCGGCCTGCGGCAAGCCGACCAGGGTCACGAGTTCCGCCAGATCACGTTCTGCGAGGTGAACAAGCAGCGGCATGCCCAGCTCGCGCAGCACGTCGATACGCTCGCGGGCGGTAAATTCTTTGCGGCACAGGGATTCGACGTTGCCGTTGCCAAAACCAGCGAAACCAGCGAACCTCGCGCTGGCGTGGTCGAGGCGCAGGGGTCGACATCGCCACAGCTCAATCTGGTCTATCTCGAAGCGTCCAGCCCCGCCGACGGCCTCTACGATTACAGCCTGCTTTCCCCCGATCTGGGCGCTGCCATCAGCCGCTATCACCACACCGTCGACGAGGAGGCGCGCAGGCAGTTCGCGCTGCTGACGCGCCAGGCGGCCAAGTTCGACGCCGCGTTCGGAGCCTCGCTGGCCAGTGCTTATCTGCCGCCGCAACTGCTGCAGCTGATCGGTCGCAGCCACACGACGCACGGCGGGCACCTCGTCGTCGTGCACGACAATGCCAGCTCCGGCATTCCATGGGAGGCCGCCTATTTCACCGGTTGCTGCCCGGCTTTGGCTTCAGGGGTCAGCCGGCTGTATCAGAATGAGCGGTTATCGAGTCACGGCAGCCGCGGTCGCTCACCGATCTCGCCGGGTGCCAAGTTGCGCATTCTGATCCTTCAAAATCCCACCGCCGATCTGGCCGGCGCCGAAAAAGAGGCCAATCAGCTCGTCGCATTGTTCCAGTCGAACGGCGGCGAGGTGAAGGTGCTGACCCACGAGCAGTGCACTCACGCCTCGGTGCTGGCCGAGCTGCAAACCGGCGGCTATGAGATCCTGCACTATGCCGGCCATGCGCAGTTCGTCGAGCAGCGCCCCGAGGACAGCGGCATCATCCTGCGTGACGGCACGCTGACCGCGGCCGACATGGCCGAGATCTCGATGGTTCCGCACCTGATATTCCTCAACGCTTGCGAGTCCGGGCGCCTGCGCGGCGCGGAGGAGGCCGCAGGCGATCCGGCATTGGCGCAGGTCGGCGGGCAGGCCAGTCTTGCCGAAGGATTTCTGCGGCGCGGCGTGGCGAATTTCATTGGCACGTACTGGCCCGTCAACGATGCCGCAGCACTGACGTTCGCAACCACGTTTTATCGTGGCCTGCTCGCCGGCGATCCGCTCGGTCCGGCCGTGCGTGCCGCCCGCAAGAGCATCGCCGATATTGCCCCCCGAGACTGGGCCAACTACCTTCATTTCGGCGATCCCGCCTACGTGCTGCGGAAACTGCTGGCGACGCCGACGTCGTGAAGCGATCCCGGACAGCGCACGTGCGTCCGCTCGAAGCCGGCCGGTGGCTGGATGGTCGGGAGCCATGTCGAAGACGTGCTCCGCACTCGAGCCCGACCATGACAGGTCTGGGTGCTTTATGAATGGGCCGGGCCGCTAACCTGGCCGGGTCTGGCCGGTCAGGGTTCCCACCGCGTCGCCGATCTGCAGCCTGAGCAGGTGATGGCGCGCTGCCTCGGCGCTTTCGCAAAAATGCGGCGGCACCGCATGGCGCTGCAGGGCCTCAGCGAGCTCGCGGCGCAGGGCATCGGAGGCGGCGTAGCGCGTCACGCCGCAACACCAGCGCTCAACCAGGGCTTTGACCATCTCGGCGTAATGGTCCAGCACCGCCGGGGCGATGCGGAAATTGTCATAATTGACGATCGCATAGACCTTGTGGTTCAGCGGCGACAGCCGTTCGGTGACCAGCGTGCGGATCGCTTCGACGTCCTGCAGCGAGGTAACGGCGAGCCCGTCGAAATTGACCAACAACAGGTTCTGCTGGAAGTCGTAGGCGAGCCGCTGCTCGGGGGGCGCCTGCGGTGCGTCCAAGCGCAATTCCATCGGCGCATCGACGAAAATGCGGGCGTCCATCAGCCTCGGGGCATCGCGAATGACCGGCCGGAACTCCATCTGCGCGAGGATGTCGCGCTCGATATCGATGCCCGGCGCGACCTCGATCAGCTCCAGACCGGCTGCGCACAAGCAGAACACACACCGCTCCGTGATGTAGAGCACCGTCTGGCCGCGCGACAATGCGTAAGCTCCGCTGAACGTGACGTGCTCGACCAGGTTGACGAACTTGCGCTCCGATCCGTCCTGCTCGATGCGCAGCCTGCCGTGCTCGATCGCCAGCCGCGCCTTGCCGGCGGTGAACGTCCCGACAAAGACGATCTTCTTGGCATTTTGCGAGATATTGATGAAACCGCCGGCGCCCGGCAGCTTCGTGCCGAATTTGCTCACGTTGAGGTTGCCGTGCCGATCGGCCTGCGCCAGGCCGAGGATCGCCAGATCCAGCCCGCCGCCATCGTAGAAATCAAACTGATAGGGCTGGTCGATGACGGCATGCGTATTGATGGCCGCACCGAAATTGAGCCCCCCCGCCGGAATGCCGCCGATCACGCCGGGCTCGGCCGTCAGCGTAATGAGGTCGATGATGTTCTCTTCGTTGGCGACGTTGGCAACCCCTTCCGGCATGCCGATCCCCAGATTGACCACGCTGCCGGGCGTCAGTTCCATGGCCGCCCGACGCGCGATGATCTTGCGCTCGCTCATCGCCATGGCCGGCAGCGCGCCGGCCCGCTCCCGAATCTCACTGCTGTAGGCGGCGCTGTACTGCGTCCCGAAGGTCTGCCAATGGTGCTGGGGCTCCGCCACCACCACACAATCAACCAGGATGCCCGGTACCTTGACCTGGCGCGGATTGAGGCTGCCGCGCTCCGCCACGCGCTCCACCTGGGCAATCACGACGCCGCCGCTGTTACGTGCCGCCATGGCGATGGCGAGGACCTCCAGCGTGAGCGCCTCCCGCTCCATGGTGATGTTGCCGTCGGGGTCGGCGGTCGTGCCGCGGATGATACCGACGTGGATGGGGAAGGCTTTGTAAAACAGGTAGTCCTGCCCGTCGATCGTCAAAAGTTGGACCAGTTCCTCGCACGTCCGGGTGTTGAGCTTGCCGCCACCGTTGCGTGGGTCGACAAACGTGCCGAGCCCCACTCGCGTCAGGTGCCCGGGTCGATGCGCAGCAATATCGCGGAACAGATGCGAGATCACACCCTGCGGCAGATTGTAGGCCTCGATTTTGTTGGCGACCGCCAATTGCTGCAGCTTGGGTACCAGGCCCCAGTGGCCGCCGATCACCCGCTTCACGAGACCGTCGTGCGCCAGGTGGTTGAGCCCGCGCTCTTTCCCGTCGCCCTGGCCCGCCGCGTACACCAGCGTGAGATTGCCCGGCCGGTGCTCGGTGGCACCGCGCGCAGGGTCGTGGGACACAAATCGCTGTTCGAGCGCGATGGCGATCTGCTCGGCAAAGCCGATGCCGACAAAGCCGCTGGTCGCAACCGTATCGCCGTCACGAATGCGGCTGACTGCTTCGCTGGCAGAAACCAGCTTGCCGATCGCGACTGTGTCACGCGCTGCAAACGATGGTTCCGGCATGTCCCAAATTTCCTTCAGCAACATCAATGGGTCGCGAACTGCGCCATGAGATTTTTGCGCATGTATACGAGTCGGGCCGCAGATGCACCACGATCCCAGTTGCCTTGTCCGATCGAACACGCGGCGCGGCAGCAGACTGTGCTGCCGCATCCCTATCATCGGCTGTTACTGTCGAACCTGCAGCATTATTGCAACGACCTTGCTAACTCGACTCCAGCCAACTGAATTGGCTTGAGAGGAAAGCGCGAATCATCGAGCCTGCCGGCATAGTCAATGATGGAAATTATTCTATCAGGCTCAATATTACATACCCAGGAGATTAGATCATGCCGGGCACCATCGGGACTTATACGGATTCGAGCGGTAGAGAAGTGCGAGCCATCGCCACAGAGCGAACCGTGCACGTGCTGGTGGACAATGACGGGCATGACCCCTTTGGTGGGCGGTTCGTCCGTCAGGGGGTTCCCGAGCACTCCGTTGCTGCGCCGGCCGCTGCGCCGGCATCAGACAGGGTGCCACCCGCGGTTGCTCCGGCGAGCGCATGAACGGCGACGGACCCTTCAAGCGCAGCGACTGAGCTTGCAAGCGGGAGGCGCGCGAGCGTTTGCCGCTTGAGCCCAATCTCCTCCCCGTCTTTGCGTAGCCCAGTGCGGTCTGGCATTGCGAGCGGTACCTGTGCCGCGGAGAACAGCGGTTCGGTGCGATGGCAATCTGGTCTGGTGGCGCAGCGCTCGGCTGCGCCACTTTGGTTACGCCGAGGGCTGAGGCTCCATTCCGCCGGTATCGGGTTCGCCGCGCACGGCCTGCGGCCGCCCGGCATTGGGCACCGCCGACACGGGCGGCGATTTCGGCACCCCGTCGGTCGACTCACGGACCGGTTGCTTGCCATTGAGCAGGTTCTTCACCTCCTCGCCGGACAGGGTTTCGTACTCGAGCAAGCCTTTGGCAAGCACGTGCAGGTCGGCGATATTCTCGGTCAGCACGCGCCGCGCCGTCGTCTCGCCATCCTCGATCAGCTGGCGGATCTCGCCGTCGACCAGCTTGGCGGTCTCGTCCGACATGTTGGTGGTCTGGGTGACCGAATGGCCGAGAAACACCTCCTGCTCGTTGCCGTTGTAGCGCACGCGTCCGAGCTTGTCGGACATGCCCCATTCCATCACCATGGCCCGCGCCAGGCGGGTCGCCTGCTGAATGTCGCCGGTCGCGCCGTTGGTGACGTTCTCCGGACCGAACACCAGCAGCTCCGCCTCCCGCCCGCCGAACACCGAGGCGAGCTTGGAGATGCAATACTGCCGCGTATAGGTCAGCCGGTCCCGTTCCGGCAGGTTCATGGTCAGCCCCAGCGCCCGCCCACGCGGGATGATCGTCACCTTGTGCAGCGGATCGTGCTGGGGCATGTGAATGCCGACCACCGCATGCCCGGCTTCGTGATAGGCGGTCAGCTTCTTCTCCTCCTCCGTCATCGCCATGGTGCGCCGCTCCGCGCCCATCATCACCTTGTCCTTGGCATCCTCGAACTCGGCCTGGGTGACCAACCGCTTGGAGCGGCGTGCCGCCAGCAGCGCTGCTTCATTGGCAAGGTTCGACAGATCCGCGCCCGAGAAACCCGGGCAACCCCGCGCGATGGTCTTGAGGTCCACATCCGGAGCCAGGGGGATCTTGCGGCAGTGCACGCGCAGAATCTTCTCGCGGCCGCCGACGTCGGGGCGCGGCACCACGATCTGCCGATCGAACCGGCCCGGCCGCAGCAGCGCCGGATCGAGCACGTCCGGCCGGTTGGTCGCGGCGATCAGGATGATGCCCTCGTTGGCCTCGAACCCGTCCATCTCGACCAGCAACTGGTTCAGCGTCTGCTCGCGCTCGTCGTTGCCGCCGCCGAGCCCCGCGCCGCGGTGCCGGCCCACCGCATCGATCTCGTCGATGAAGATGATGCAGGGCGCGTTCTTCTTGGCCTGCTCGAACATGTCGCGAACGCGGGAGGCGCCGACGCCGACGAACATCTCGACGAAATCGGAGCCCGAGATGGTGAAGAACGGCACGTTCGCTTCGCCGGCGATCGCCCGCGCGAGCAGGGTCTTGCCGGTACCGGGCGAGCCGACCAGCAGCGCGCCGCGCGGAATGCGGCCGCCGAGCCGCTGGAATTTCTGCGGATCACGCAGGAACTCGACGATCTCCTGCAGGTCCTCCTTGGCCTCGTCGACACCGGCGACATCGTCGAACGTCACCCGGCCATGCCGCTCGGTCAACAGTTTGGCCTTGGATTTGCCAAAGCCCATGGCGCGTCCGCCGCCCGACTGCATCTGGCGCATGAAGAAGATCCACACGCCGACCAGCAGCAGCATAGGGAACCAGTTGACCAGCATGTTGAGGATGGTCGGGGTTTCCTCGTCCATCGGCTTGACGTTGAATTTCACGCCCTTCTTGTGCAGCCGCTCGACCAGATTGGGATCTTCCGGCGCATAGGTGCTGAAGGTGCGCTTGTCGGCCAGCGTGCCGGTGATGCGGTTGCCGGCGATGGTCACCTCGCTGACCGTGCCCTGGTCCAGATCCGACAAGAATTCTGAATAGCTCTTGTCGTTCTTGACGCTGCGCTGCGGCGAATTTTGGAACAGATTGAACAATGCGATCAGCAACAGGCCGATGATGATCCAGATCGCGAAATTCCGAAAATTCGAGTTCATGAAGGTCCCTTCAGCCGCAATCGAAGAACCGCGGCGGCACTGTCCCAGCCCAACAGGAGCGTGCGCCCCACCGG
>Ga0075024_100001254_pt1 | contig 10085 bp, 9 predicted proteins | sample Str013_2_FD_71389 | JGI IMG/M metagenome (GOLD analysis project Ga0075024, IMG submission 71389) | Freshwater sediment microbial communities in response to fracking from Pennsylvania, USA - Straight Creek_MetaG_SC_2013 | ecosystem: Environmental > Aquatic > Freshwater > Creek > Sediment... | reverse complement strand
GGAGGAGAGCTACATCAACGGCGAGTTCGACGCGGACCTTGCGGAACTTTCGCGACTGCGCGCGGCGGGCGCGGAGAAAACCGCGCCAACGGCATCGGACCTCGAGGCCCGCTTGCTCGCGATTTGCGACGCGGCTCTGCCCGGCAAGGCGTTGAGCGTGTCGGACAATCTGTTCGAGATCGGCGCAAGCTCATTGAAGCTGATCGAAATCCACGAGAGCATCGACCGGGAATTCCCGGGCCTCATCGATCTGACCGAGTTGTTCGATCATCCGACGGTGGCGCAGCTGGCCAAGCATCTGGAGGGGAAGATCGCGAAGGCAGGCTGACGGCGGTGCCTCTCCCCGCCGCGGGCAGCGGGCGTCAGGCGTTGTCGTACAGGGGCCGCTTGAGCTTCCAGCGCCGGTACGACCATAGCCAGTCGGCCGGCGCACGGTAAACTTCCGCCTCGCACAGCCGCGCATATCGTTCGGTGATCACGCCGGGCTCGAGGCGCTCGACGCCATCCCAAAGACGCTGCAATTCAACTTCGTAGAACCCGCGCCGCACGCGGCGCATGGCCAGAAATATCATCGGCATGCGGGTGCTGCGGGATATTTGCTCAGCGCCGACATAAAATGCGGTTTCCTGGCCCAGAAACCGGGTCCAGTGCCGCTGGTCGGTGGACACGGGAGCCTGGTCGGCATTCATTGCCAGGGCGCGGACGATGCCGCGTCGCTTCAAGAAGTCAGCCAGCAACTCCTTGGCCGGGATCAAACGCGCGCCGAAACGGGATCTCAACCGGTACATCAGGCGCTCGCCCCATTGATCATGCAGAGGCTTGTAGGCGGCATCCACCGGATGGCCCAGCTGCAGCACTACGGCGTGCAGCAGCCATTCCCAATTGCACAAGTGCGAGGTCACGAGCATGACGCACTTGCCGGCGTCCAAGTGCTCCCTCGCCATACGGACGTTGTTGATCTTGACGCGCTCGCGCATTTGATCCGCGCTGATCGTCACCGACTTGATGAGTTCAACCGCAACATCGCAAAAACTCTTCAGAAACTGCTTGTGAATCGCGCGCCGCTCGGCCGCCGATTTCTGCGGGAAGACCTTCTGGAGCTGATCGTGGATCACGCGGTGCCGATGGCGGACGACGTAATACGCCAGCACGTACAGGAAGGTCGACAAACCGTATAAGACCGGCATCGGCAGCCGGGATAGCCACTTCAACATATCGCTCACATCACGCAATGGTCCAAAGGCCGATCGCGATCGGCGAATCATGCAAACAATCCGGCGATTCGAGAAGCAATCGTCGGCGAAAAAACACGTTCCGCTCAATGATAGTGCATTGAGAGTCGTTTTTCGGATTATGTCGAATTGCCCAGGTCCCTGCGGGAGTCTCTAAAGATATGTCATTCCTAGCACTGCTGCGGCTCCTTCTTTTCGCCTCTGCAACCCTTGCGTGGTCCTCTCAAGCATGCGCACAGCACGAGCATGAACACTCCTCGAGTGAATTCGACATTTTTCTGTCCGCCGAGGCCTTGAGAGCCTCGGATCACGTACAGCGCGGCGATGACGATCCATGGTTCGCGGCCGACGTCGTCTTCGCACTGACGAAGCATCAATTTCGCATCTTCGGCGAATATTTCGTTTCAGCGGAAGAGCACGACCTGGAGCGCTTTCAAGTTGGCTACGAATTCGTGCCGGAGACGACGCTTTGGCTCGGACGATTTCACCAGCCCGGCAGTGCCTGGAACACCGAGCATCATCACGGCCGGTATTTGCAAACCGCAATCACGCGCCCGTCGATCGAGTTCTGGGAGGATCAGCACGGTTTGATACCGCAGCACATTACCGGGGCTCTGCTCGAGTCCAGAATTGCCGTCGGCCAAGAGGCCGCCATTCAGTTCTCGAGCGGAATCGGTGCCGGTCCGGCGTTGACCCCCGACGGCTATGAGCCCATCGATCTGGTCGACAACAACCCGGGACACCACCGGCTGTCGATCACGGCCCGGCTTGCCTACCTTCCCGAATACGTCGGTGCGACCAGCGCCGGGTTTCTGTTCGGGCATCACGAGTTAGACGTTCGGGATCCCAAGGTTGCGCAGGCATTGATAGCCGGCCGCGCAAATCTCGATGTATTTGGCGCGTATGCCGATTGGAACCGGGACCCCTGGCGGCTCATCGCCGCCGCCTATTATGTCCGCTTCGACCCGGCCCAGGCTTCGATGCGCGAAAGCTTCATTGCCGGCTACGCTCAAATCGAACACCAGCTGGCGTTCCGTCTGACTGCATTCGGCCGGACCGAAAACTCCGCGCGCATGCGTCAATCCCGATTCGTCGCGATGTTCGACGATCAAGACGGCGATTTCGACATCACGGTGCGGCGAAATGCGGCTGGACTTCGCTGGGACTTTGCCCGCCGTCAGGCATTGAGCATCGAGCTGTCGCGCGTCGATGCGCTGACCTATCGCGCAAATGAGATCCGCGCGCAATGGAGCGCCGCGGTCCCGTGAGCAGACTCGTGCATATAGTTCCGATCGTCCTGACGCTGCTGCTCGGCGCGGTGGCGCCCGCTCATGCCGACGAACGGCTGGTATTGGTGGTGAGCGCCAACAGCAAGATCGAACAGCTGGATTCTTTGGAGGTCAGGAAACTGTTCCTGGGCCTTACGGTCACTCACAACGGATACCGATTGCGGCCGCTGTTGAACGAGGCCGATCCGCATGTGAAGGAAGTCTTCCTGCAAAACGTCGTGTCCATGTCCGACATCACCTACGACCGGCATCTGCTTGGCCTTGCGTTGAAACAAGGCAGAACCCAACCCGTCGTCTTTCACGACATCCAATCCTTGATTGCATCTCTGGCATCGGACCCAAACGCCGTGAGTGTCGCATGGCTCAAGGACGTCGAGCATGACCCGCGCGTGAAAGTTCTGCGCATCCTGTGGCACGACTAAAGTCCATGATGCGCCTGAGAACACCCATTTCGAATCTGGTGGCCGGTTGGGTTGTCGCCGTGCACCTGATTTTGTTGCCGGCGCTGTACTTTGGCCTGGGCCACATCGTGCGCACGAGCCACGCTGACCTGTTCATCGAACACGCACGGACTTTTGCCCGGATCATCGCCGATGAATTCGAGGTTGGCGCCGCGTTGGAGACTCCCGCGCGCATTGCCGATTTGCTGGATCTCGCCATGATTCATGGCGACGGCAGTTATGCGGAACTCATTTATCAGGGACACAGCTACCGCAGTGAAATCGGTTCCCGCGACATCACGGCGCCCAAGGAGCCGGATCTCGGCTTCGATCATGGCGGCGATGTGACGTATTTCATCGTGTTGCCGATCGTCCATCGTGGCATGAACGCCGAATTGCGCCTGGGGTTCGACGAAAGGCCCACGCAGCAGCGGATCAAGCTTGCAATGGACCGGATGTTCTGGCTGCTCGCGACCTATTTGAGCATCGCCATCAGCATCGCCTTCATCCTAAGCTACCGCCTTTCCCGCCCCATTCAACGCTTGAAGCAAGTGTCCAGATCCATCGCATCGGGCCGGTACTCCCAGGCGCTTCAGGTCAACACCGCGATCCAGGAACTGCATGAGCTAGCTTCTGACCTGGATCATATGCGCCGCGAACTGGTCGGCGTGAACGAAAAACTGCAGGCGCAGATCAAGGAGCGTGAAAGCGCGGAATCGCAACGCGAACAACTGCAGCAGCAGTTGCGCCACCGGCAGCGGCTGGAAACGGTCGGCACCCTGGCCGGCGGCATTGCCCACGAGTTCAACAACCTGCTCGTGCCGATCATCTTGTTCACCGATACGGCGCTTCAGGAACTGCCCGCGGGCAGCGCCTCGAAGCCAGACCTCGAACGCGTGCTGACGTCGGCCAGACGGGCCAAGGACGTCGTAAAAAAGATATTGATGTTCAGCCGTGAACTCGGCAACGTGAATCTCAACCCCACGGATCTGCGGGGCGTGATCGCCGAGGCGATCACGTTGTTCGCCGCGCTGGCGCCGCCCAGTATCGAGATTCGCACCGAGATCGGCGATCATGTGCCCTTGGTAAAAGCCGACGCCACGCTCGCGGTGCAATTGACCATGAACCTGTGCACGAATGCCTATCAGGCCATGAGGGATACCGGCGGCATCTTGACCATTCGGCTCGAGGCCGCGGCAACCGGCGGCGTCGATCTGATCGTCAGCGATACGGGCCACGGCATGGATGTCCAGACGGTGGAGCGCATTTTCGAGCCGTTCTTCACGACCCGGTCGGTAGGCGAAGGCACTGGACTCGGTTTGTCCGTCGTTCACGGTATCGTCGAAAGCTTTGGGGCCAGCATCACGGTCGACACGAAACCGGGCGCCGGTTCGACCTTCACCATTTACTTTCCCACCGCGTGAGGCATTTATGAAAAGTGTATTGGTCATCGATGACGAATTGGACGTCCGGGACGCGATCCAGCGCGTCCTAACCCGGGCCGGCTATTCGGTACGCAATGTTGGAACGGCCGAGTTCGCATTCGCGGAATTGAAACAAATCCCGGCCGATCTCGTCATCACCGATATCATCATGCCGCAGTCGAACGGCATTGACGTGATCAACACCCTCCGGCAGCAGTTCCCCGGCACCCGAATCCTCGCGATTTCCGGCGGCGGGAATTTCGGCGTCAAGGCCTACCAGCCGGGCTCGATCACGACGACGGCCTACCTTGCTGCGGCGCAAAAGGCCGGTGCGCACCACATCCTGACCAAGCCGTTTGAATCCAAGGATCTGCTGCAGGCGGTTGAAAGCGCGATCGGCGCACACGCGGGCTGACCGCCCTACGGTATTTGCCTACTGGGCGCAGCCGCCCGCGCACCGTTAAATGGCGGCTATGCTACGGGCGGGCCACCTCGCGTCAATTGTCGGGATAATCTTGGCGTCACATGCCTGCGCCGCCTTCGCGGACGTATTCGCGTACACCGATGAGCGCGGCATCACTCACTTCAGCAATGTCCCGGCGGATGAGCGCTACAAACTTCTCATTGCCTCGCCGCCGGAAGAAATTCACCGCCTGAAGTCCTCAAAATCGGGTGATTGGCTCGCGAAATCGTCCGCGTACGATGCGTTGATCGAGACCGCCGCCCAAACGCACACGGTGCATTCTGCCCTGATTCGCGCGGTGATCGTCGTCGAATCCGGCTTCAATCCGCGGGCGGTCTCCAAGCGCGGGGCGGTTGGTCTGATGCAACTATTGCCGGAAACGGCACGCCGCTACGGGGTCTCCAACATCTACGATCCCGGTGAGAACATCCGCGCCGGCGCTCATTACCTCGCCGATCTGATGGTGCGCTTCGACAGCCATATGGATCTCGTCCTGGCGGCCTATAACGCCGGCGAAAGCGCCGTCGATCACTACGGCGGTCATATTCCACCTTTCAAGGAAACCCAGGCCTATGTGCCCAACGTGCTGCGTATCTATCGCGCCCTGAGGGCACAACAACGGGTTTTGGAGCACGGCTAGCGCCTACAGGAAATCCCTACCAGGTACGCATTAAACCCCCACCATTCTAGAGCCCAGGCCCACTGTTGGTGCGGCGCCGGCTAGCTGACCATGACGACCAGGATTACCTAAGAGGTCGTACGATGGGTCGGTCTGAATCATCCGGACGACGCAATCAGCAGGCGGCAATCGCACGCGCAAAGCGCGAATGGGAGTGCATCGCAGATGCGCTTCCGCAGCTTTTGTGCCTGTTGAATCGTAGCGGCGAGATTCTCCGGACCAATCTCATCGTCGAACGCTGGTCCTTGGGCCAGGTGCGCGACGTGCTGGGATTGGGACTGCATCGACTGCTGCATCGCGACTGCACAGCCGAAGGCTGCCATCTGCGCGATTCGCTGATCGGGGCCTGGCAGGAACTGTTGCAGGTGGGGGCCAGCGAATTCGAGGTCGTGGATCCGACGCTCGGCAAGGCGGTCAAGGTTGAATTCAGGCAGATGCCCGACACGGCGGATGAGCGCGATCGAATGTCGAGCAGCCATGCGGTTTGCATCATTTCAGATGTCACGCAGCTGCGGCTGGCGCAGGAAGGACAGCGTGTGCTGAATCAAGAGCTCGAGACCCGGGTACAGGACCGGACGCGTGAATTGTCGAAGGCGGTGCGCGGGCTTCGGGCCGAGGTCGCCCGGCGCGAAACAGCGGAGAACTCACTGCGCAACTCGCGCAATGAACTCAGCTTGCTGTCCGAGCAGTTGATGAAGGCCCAGGAGAGCGAGCGCAAACGCATTGCGCAGGATCTGCACGATGCCGTCGGCCAGTCCTTGAGCGCGATCAAATACTCGCTGGAACGGGCGGTTTTGATGCTGGCAGCGCCGCAGCTCGGAAATCCGCTGAAAGTCATCAACAAGACGGTGGAGCACGTTCAAAACACGATCGATGAAGTGCGCACTATCTCAGAGAACCTAAGGCCGGCCTTGCTCGACGGACTCGGCGCGGTGTCGGCGATCCGCTGGCTGTGCCGCGAATGGAGCGAGGTATTCGCCGGCACCGAGGTGGAGATCAATTTGCACGTCACGGACGCCGATGTCCAGGAGCCCTTGGGCACGGCCTTGTTCAGGACAGTCCAAGAGTCGCTCAACAACGTTGCACGCCACGCACAAGCGTCGCGCGTCGCGATTTCCGTCATCACGGAAACCGATTGCCTGCGCGCCGAGATTTGCGACAACGGCGTGGGCTTCGAACCGGACGGCGCGGCGATGCGGCGCGGTCATGGATTGAGCGGCATGCGCGAACGGGCCGCCAACACCGGCGGAGAGTTCTTTATTTCCTCCTATCCCGGCGGCGGCACGCAGTTGACCCTGCTGTGGCCGATCGCCCATCAAAAAACCCTTGGAGTAGTCGCCCTATGCGCCAGCTGATCCCACCCTCGAGGAACCGTCTCCACGGCTTTACGCTGCTGGAGCTGCTGGTCGTCATGGTCATCATCGGATTGCTCGCCGGATTCGTCGCTCCTCGCTATTTCGCGCAGGTGGGGAAGTCCCAGGTGAAGGCGGCCCGATCGCAGATCGATGCGCTGGACAAGGCGCTTGACCAGTATCGGATCGACATGGGCCGCTATCCGACCACGGAGGAAGGTCTGGATGCCCTGGTGGTTGCCCCCATCAACGAGCCTAACTGGGGCGGCCCGTATCTCAAAAAAGCCGTGCCATTGGATCCCTGGGGCCATCCGTACGTATACGCCAGCCCCGGCACGCACAACAACGACGTCGATCTGCTGTCTTATGGCAAGGACGGGCGCCCGGGCGGGACCGGCGAAAGCGCCGATCTGACGAACTGGTAGCACCGGCCGACACTATGGAATTTCGCGCAAAAGCATTGAACTCCGACAACGGCGTATCGGTGTTGCCAGTCACCGCCGTTGACGAGGCCGACGCACGCCGGCAACTGAGCGAGCGCGGATTGCATCTAATCACACTGGTTGAGAGCCGCTCATGGCATCGCTCGAAGTCCGCGAAGATTCCGCTCGTCAATTTCACGCAGGAGCTCGTGGCGCTGCTCGATGCCGGACTTTCCTTGACCGAATCGATCGACACACTTTCGGAAAAAGAGGCCGACCCCGGCATCAAACGCACGCTCATGCAGATTCGCAACCGATTGTTCGAAGGTCAAACCCTGTCCACCGCCTTGAATGAATTGCCCACCACTTTTCCGCCTCTTTACGTGGCCACCGTACGGGCGAGCGAGCGCACGGGTGCGATTCGCGAGGCGCTCGTGCGTTACGTCGCCTATCAGCAACAGGTCGACATCCTGCGCAAGAGCCTGGTTAACGCCTCGATTTATCCTGCGGTGCTCACCGTCGCCGGTACTCTCGTAACTGTCTTCCTGATGACCTACGTCGTTCCCAGATTCAGCGGCATTTACGAGGACCTCGGCAGTGACCTGCCGTTCGCGTCCCGAATGCTGATGCAGTGGGGCCAATTGCTTCAAATTCATGGTTTCGCGATATTCCTGGCGTTCGCGGCGAGCTGCATCACCGGTGGCTATGTATTGACGCGGCCGGCGACGCGGGCCGCGTTCGGCCGGCGAATCGCGCAGATTCCAGCGTTCGGTCAACAGCTTCGGGTCTACCAGCTGGCGCGGCTGTATCGCACGGTCGGGATGTTGCTGCGAGGTGGTACGCCCGCTGTAAGCGCCTTCGACATGTCCGCGGGTCTATTGAGCGCCGCGATGCGACCGTCATTGGCGGCGGCGACGCGGGCGGTCCGGGAAGGACAATCCATCGCGAACTCCCTGGAGCATCACGGTCTCACGACACATGTCGCGGCACGCATGCTCCGGGTCGGTGAACGCAGCGGCAACATGGGGGAAATGATGGAGCGTATCGCCGCCTTCTATGACGAAGAGCTTGGGCGTTGGGTCCAGTTCATGACCCGCCTCATCGAGCCGGTCTTGATGACCATCATCGGTCTGATCATCGGCGTGATCGTCGTACTCATGTATTTCCCAATTTTCGAACTCGCCGGAAGCATCCGATGAACGCAGCGCTTAATTCACTCCCGCCCGCAGAACTCGACGAAGCCCAGATCGCCGCGGCCATCGCGCAATCCGGCACCGGCGGACGCTCGGCCCTCGCCGTGCTCGAAGAGACAAGCAAGCTCGGACCGACGGATCTCGCGGCCGCTCTGGGCCGACTGTTCGACTATCGTTGCATCGGTGCGGCGGAACTCAACGCGCTCGAGCCCGTGTTCAATCTGCTCGCCGCGGCCGACGCCACGCGGCGCAACTGCGTCCTGGTCAACGGGAACGACGGTCTCATTGCCGTGATCTGCGATCCGTTCGACAGCGATCTGCGCGCCTGGCTCGAGGTCCGCATTTCGGCGCCAATGGAATGGGCGATTGCAGCGCGCTCCGACATCAAGGCATTTCTATCGCGGCACGAAGCCGGGCTTCGCGCCATCGATTCCGCGGTGGCCGCGGCGCAAACCGACACGGGCGCGAATCGCGAGATGGAAAACCTGTCGCTCGCCTCGATCAACATGGACGCCAGTCCGATCGTCAAACTCGTCCACTCGACGATATTTGATGCGCTGCGCACCGGCGCCAGCGACATCCACCTGGAGACCACCAACGCAGGTCTGGTCGTGCGCTACCGGGTCGACGGCGTACTCGTGAACGTCGCCACCGTCAGCGGCGCGGAGGTCCCCGAACAGGTCATTTCCCGCATCAAGGTGATGTCGGAACTCGACATTGCAGAGCGCCGCACGCCGCAGGACGGCCGCTTCAAAACCGGAGTGAACGGCCGCCCGATCGATTTTCGCGTGTCGATCATTCCCAGCGTGTTCGGCGAGGACGCAGTATTGCGAGTGTTGGACAAGCAGGCGTTGACCGATGAGCTGCGGGGACTTCGCCTGGATGCCCTTGGATTCAATGCGGGCACGATCGCCAAATTGCGGCGCTTGAGCGCGCAGCCTTACGGCATGCTGCTCGTGACGGGCCCAACGGGCAGCGGCAAGACAACGACGCTGTACGCTGCGATATCCGAAACACATACCGGCAGCGACAAATTCGTCACGATCGAGGATCCAGTCGAATACCAGTTGCCCGGCGTTCTGCAAATTCCCGTCAACGAAAAGAAAGGACTCACGTTCGCGCGCGGACTTCGATCGATTCTGCGGCATGACCCCGACAAGATCATGGTCGGCGAAATCCGCGATCCGGAGACCGCGCAAATCGCGATCCAGTCCGCGCTGACCGGCCACTTGGTGTTTACGACGGTTCACGCCAACAACGTCTTCGATGTCATGGGCCGCTTCGTGCACATGGGCGTGGATGCCTACAGCTTCGTATCGGCCTTGAGCGGCATTCTGGCACAACGTTTGATTCGCATCGTTTGCGAACAATGCGCGGAGACCGTTCGGCCTCCGCGCCAGCTCTTGGATGAATCCGGCGTTTCCGCCGTCTCCACCGCAAACTATAACTTTCGAGCCGGCCGCGGCTGCGTGCATTGCCGCGGCAGCGGCTACCGGGGACGAAAGGCGATCGGCGAGCTTCTCGTTCTCAACGACGAGATCCGCGAAGCATTCATCAGCCGCGTCCCCGTGCGTCAGCTGAAGGAACTCGC
>Ga0075024_100001252_pt1 | contig 10088 bp, 5 predicted proteins | sample Str013_2_FD_71389 | JGI IMG/M metagenome (GOLD analysis project Ga0075024, IMG submission 71389) | Freshwater sediment microbial communities in response to fracking from Pennsylvania, USA - Straight Creek_MetaG_SC_2013 | ecosystem: Environmental > Aquatic > Freshwater > Creek > Sediment... | reverse complement strand
GTAAAGCATCTTTTTAATAATATAGGCTCTACTGGCTACTGCAAAGAAATAGCTTCTGCCAGTAAGGATTTATGACGGATGTCAGGCACGCGGATGAGTTCAGCCGGATTATCCATACCAAGAATAGAACTAGCCTGTAGAAATATTCTGGTCCCAATTCCCAAACAAATAATTTTCAAGGCCTTAACCCATTTTATGGCAAGCCATTAATTTCAAATTTTTAACTCTTTCCTAGCATTTTTATTATGCAAAAAAATTTGGAACCCAGCGTTTGGTGTACTATAGATCCCAAACGTTAAATTCCAAATTCTGCTTTTCTTATCGTCCTAAAATAACCCGTAGCTTTTCCTCCAACTAACAGTCTTATTTAAACAATAGATAGAATAACAATAAGAGTAATAAAAGGAAGATGAAAAATAAAACATAAAACCAATTCTTCCATTTCTTACCAGCTGCTTTTCCATTTACCGGACATGGGGGAACAACGGGAACGCCAGGACGATTAGGCTGATTAATTACTACACCAGGCTGATTGCCGGAAGCTGGATCCCAAATTACTACTACTGTGTAAGTGCCGTCACCATTGTCTGTTATGGTACCATCTATAATACTTCCATTTAAACCATTCACATCAATATCACCCTGTCTGCCCGGTCCAAGGTTGTTCCCATAAAAGTCTTTTGGTGTAATTGTTATTTTTACTCTGCTTTTACCACCGGGCAGTGTAGCAATCACAGAAGTTTGTACAACTGTTTTTGAACCATCAATTCCGCAATCTACGTGTATGGACCATATTAGCTCACGTGTTGCCATGCAACCTTCCCCGTATGCGGCTACCGCATGAAAACTATAGTTCCCTTCTGTTTTTAAAATATCATGTAGCTCATTTCCCATTACACCATGCGATTCAAAGTAACCACCCGTGTTTGCGGCGTCTTCAAATAAATCAAATGTATAGTCCACGTATTTAACCACGGCACTACCGCTTTCAGCTTCAAGTGCCATAAGGGTTGACTGGCGCGATGGAATGGTATCTCCTCCAGGTGATGTAACGTTGCGTAATTTCGATTTGCTTAAGATATTACCGATGCTATCTGATGGCCCGGTAACTGTTACCTTTATTTTCACATTGTCGGGGAAGGTGGCGTTATCATAACGCAGCACCACCATCGGATTATAACTATCTCCCGTATAATATTTTTTTCTGTTGCCAATATATCTAAGTATCGGGCCCCCTTTTACAATAATGTTGACAAAATAATTAAGATCTACCTGCGGTGGAGGAAACTCACCACCACCAAAAACACGATTTACTACTACCTGCCATGTTCCATCACGTTCACTATTATGTGGTAGCGTTACTCGCATAAACGTCCAGGTATTACCTGTTGATGTTTCCGTACCCATCACACCGGTAGATACAATATTTCCAAGTGGAGAAACAAGCTCAATAAATAAAGACGAAGCAGATTTGTCCCAACCTACCACTACAGTAATGGTTTCTTCACCACATACAGATATTGGAATTGGTTTTGCTTTTGCCTGGGCTGCCGGTAAAAAATAATTGGGGTCCACCAATGTGCCGGATTCAAAAATATTACCAAATGCCATGGAGAAATATTTCTTCAGCGCCAGTGGGTCACCTGCCCTGGTATATATTCCGTTATGTCTTTCAGATAAACGACTCAACAGAGTTCCGTCAAGACTTGATTCTGTTCCAAAACCAATAACATTAATATCAGTGCCGGTTAATGAAGGTTCAATGGCATCAATCATAGGTGGCGTGTTTTGTAAACCATCCGTCATCAGTAATATCGTTCGCTGGTTGCCGCCAGGTGTCGGAAAATGTAATTGTGCTGCCTGAAGCCCCCCGCCAATAGTGGTGTTACCACCGGCTGCCAGCCCACCAACAATACCGGATGAAAATGGAGGCAGGCCTACGAGGGAGTTTTTTGATGCAGCATTAACTGCGGTCACTGCAAAATCAGCCGCTGTAGGTGGAACGGGTGCATTTGTACTGAAGGATACCAAGCCAATACGATGTCCCGCACCTGATCTTATCAATTGTACAAATAAAGATGCCGCATCTTTTGCTTCCGCAATTTTTGATTTCCCGGTACCTGCAGGTAAGGACATACTGCCCGACTTATCAAATACCAGCATTACATCGCGTGCAGGAGTAGGCGCGGGAGTGGTGGCTACATCCTGTAATATACTTGCCGTGGGAAAATAAAGAAGGGAACATGGACCTCCATTAGACAAAACGCCCAGTATTCTTCCGCTGGTATCAAATATTCCTGACCCAGAGCTACCCCCTGAAACATCAATATTGCACCCGATTCCTGATGATAAACTTGAAGTTACAGTAGCAAAGGAGCCGGTATGCGGGCGTGATAATTTTTTTACTGCGCCGTTTGGATGATGGATGCCAAATATCTGTTCACCTACACCGGGCAGATCGTGCCGCATCGCTATGGGAGTTATCGGAATACCGGCAACCGGGGTTTTCAATTGTAAAATACAATAATCAAATCCGGGGAATGCGGGATCTTGCCAGCGAAGTTTTACTACTTTTTTTACTTTGTAAAATACGGGGTTGTAACCAGCTGGCCTGCTGCCATCGCATTCAGTTTCGTAACCAAACACCACGGAAGCACTTCCTATTTCCATTGGGTTGTTATCAATACAATGCCCGGCAAGAATAACCAGGTCGGCTCCTATCAATGTAACAGAACAGGTTGAAACAACATTAGCTGACACATGGGATTCAAAATAAACATGCACAATCATGCCCACACTCTTTGCCACTACCCTTCTTATATCGGCAGTGTCTGTTTGACAACGGATATTTTCCCAGTTAGGATTGGGCGGCGTGCAAAACCAAAAAGGATCATATTTAGGTTCCACATAATTGGCGTCCTGCAAAAAAGGATCGCAATTGGAAAGTGATGTTGGATCCTGCCAACCTGCATGGCGCTCACCCCTGCCATATTCAATCAAACGAACACTTCCGTTAGGAGCCCCATTGGTAATATAACGGATAGGAATATTACCACCTGGAAAAGAACTAACATTCACCGGTCTTGTCCAGAAATCCGTTCCGTCTGCTGCTGTAAAAACATCAGTATCATAGCCAAGATCAACTTCCAGCCCGTTGCTGGCAGGAAAATTGGCGAGGGTAAAATGCAGAATGGCAAATTTCAGCCCACCCGGAGGCAGTGCAGGATCGGGATGGAAAGTAGTGGTTGGTAACCCCGCATCGGGCCCGATGTTAAGGGGTGTTGACAATGGTTGCAGCGTGCCGGTTATATGTGACATATATATTTGTTTTTAAAATAATGATCAACAGGCAATAAGATAAAAGCAGGGATGACAGATTAAAAGAATAATCTCATTTAACTGAAAGCGTAAAAAAGTAACTGCTATTATACAGGGCCAATTTTAACAAGGTATACCATTCCGGTACGCAATGTTTGTTTACGGAGTCGAATAGGGTTTTATGTAAAGTCTTCAGTTACATAAAAGTTCGGGAGGAAATGGCAGTGCTAATATGTATGCTTTATTGCAATTTTTTTCAGGTCATTAAGATATAACCTGGTTGCTACTACTAAACTATGCTATCCGGCCAGGGATTACAATACCACAAAGTGGGTATAACATTTTTCCCTACAATTGGAAGAATATTATTTAATAACCAGGCATTTATTACGAAAGGCTCTGAAAGCTGTTTTTTCACAAAAATTCTAACTTTTTGACTCTTTTTTTAGATCTAAAATCAGGAAACTGTCATTCATTCTGAATTAAATTGAAACAAATCGCTTTGTTTTATAAATCGTCAGCGAAAAGTATGCAAGTAATATAACCTGGTAGTTTTGTTCTAAATGAACTAAATATCTTGGAGAAATACTGGAAACGCATCTATAATTTAATTTTTACACCTCCATTTACAACAAACCCTTCCAATGGGGCATATATATCTTTAAAGGTTGGGTTTGATATTGTTCCTGTATAAATATCTTCAAATCTTGTCTGCCTTATATTTCCCAGGTTTTCAAAATTTATAAACAGGGAAATATGTTTCCATATTTTTTCAGCCAAAAAACCACCGAGCCAGTAATCTCTTCCCTTGCTTCCATCGCTCAATTTCTGCTGGCTGAAATAATACAGCTCCGAACCAAATTTCCATTTGCCTTCCACTTCATATACCAGTGCAGCGTTAAGCCGGTGCCTGGGTGTAAGGGGGTTTTCTGTCACCTGCCCATTGTTGAAAATATCCGCAATAATAAGTGTATATCCCAGGTACAATCCAAAATTATCATAACCCAGTTTAATATTGGTTTCTGCGCCCCTCGAAACAATATGACCCGGAATATTCCTTAGCTGGTTATACCCATTGGCAGCGACTTCATTAAATAACGGACGGGTGATACGTGTAAAAAAGAAAAGCTGGTTGATACTAAAAGTGAATTTATCAAATAAGGTTTTGTAATCAAGGTCCCAGTTAACGCCGTAACTATTTTCAAGCGTATTACTATCCGGCGAGATGGGTAATACATTTTTGTATAATAACTTTTCACTTTCTTCAGTAAAAATAGTGGGAGCCTTATAACCAAGACCAGCTCCTATACGACTGTTGAATGATGGTGCAATTTTTAGCAGCAGAGATATTCTTGGCAGGAATACAAAACCGTAATGAACAACATAATCTCCCCTCACCCCGGTTTCAAGTATCAGTATCTTTGAAGCGTTCCAGGTGTTTTGTACAAAACCACCAAGGGTAGTTTGATTATAATCTCTTAGTGGTACGGAGGTTAGCCTGTTTTCTTTAAACTGGTCCGTCAATACATTTACACCCGCTACCCAATCCCTTTGTTTTTGTTTCCATGCATAACTTGCTTCAGTAAAAGAATTGTATTGTGTGCCGTTAAACGAATACCCATTGCTGCTAATCACACGGTTAAAATATCCCACACTGTTTTTAATTTCAATGCTGGCTTTTTCCGTCAACTGGTGCTTCAGTGTTATTTGTGTAGAGAGCCTGTTGGATTTATTGCGTTCAAAATAAGTATGTGTACTGTCGGCTCCATTATTGATAAATTGTATATCACCACCCAGCCGGTTTTCAAAACTTGTATTGACTCCAATAGAAAGCGTTGTTTTACACGTGAGGTATAAAAACAATTTTGGATTGATGGTATATCTTTCAAACCGGGGTATAGCGGTAAACAATGTATTACCTGGTGCGAATGCCTTATTGGAATTACGGGACATATAGAAGGTTACGCCAGTATGCTTAAACCTTTCGGAATAATATCCATTGATATCCGCACCACCGGCAGATGTTCCATTCAGTAAAAAGTTCATTGTTCTTTTCTCAGTTGGTTCTTTGCTGATTAGGTTTATTAATCCTGCAATGGCACCACCGCCATATAAAGTGGATGAGGCGCCTTTTATTACCTCTACCTGTTTTAGATCCAATGGTGGTGTTTGCAGCAGGCCCAAACCAGTTGCAGCACCGGCATAAACAGGAAAGCCATCTTTTAATATTTGCGTGTACCTGCCGTCAAGTCCCTGTATCCTGATACTGGCGTTGGCGGAAGTAGCAGATGTTTGCTGCGTTTGAATGCCGGTACTTTCTGCCAGTAACATTTTTATATCGCCTGGTCGCATGGAAGCTTCTTCCTCCACTTCTTCATTTGTTATTACCTCTACACGTGTTGCTGTATTCCTGATGCTCCTGTTTGAACGTGTTGATTTAATGGTAACCTCATCCAATTCCTGCAACCCGGGTTCCAGTTCTATTTGAATGGTATCAACGGAGCGGAGCGGGAAAAGGAAAGATTGTTTCCATTCTTTATAACCAATACTGGTAACGAGTATTTCCCAATTACCAGCGGGAACACTATTAAAATAAATGATGCCGGCGCTATCGGCCACTTTTACCAGGTGCAGGTTTTTAATGCTCACGGTGGAACCGGCAAGAGGTTCTTTTGTTTGTAAACTTTTTACAGCAGCAAGGAATGAATTTTGCGTTCGTGCAAAGAAAGGCAGGAGCATTAAAACAATTATAATTTTCTTCATGCATTACCTGGTTGGGCATTTCATCATTTCAGGCTGCTAAATTAAGCGGATATTCTGGAGAAATTTTGGAATAAGAAGCAAGATTTAAGTAGTAGGTTATAAGTTTTAAGTCGGTAAGTCCTAAAGTTTCTATTCTTCGCCCCAATCGGTCGGGCAAAAATTTTTAATTCTACACCTTAAACCTTATACCCCACTTTGTCTGAATCACAGATTACAAAGTCAAAATGATAAACTCAAAGTTTCCCGCCTATTAGTTTCTCGCCCGCCCGACTGAACATCGTTCGGGCAGGCAACGCCTGCAAAGAAGCAACGAACGCCACGAATACCACGAAAAACTTAAAACTTATTACCCGTCCGAACGGCGTTCAGCCGGGCGGGCTTACAACTTAAAACCAATTTCCACATTTCCACCCGCCTGCTGCGCATTCGGGCAGGCATTTCCATATTGTCACATTTCTAATTATTCCACTTTAAGTTTCTCAAGGCAATCACTGTCCCCAGCATTCTTTCCATCTTCAGATATAGAAATTAAATTTACATACACTTCCGAACTATTAAATAGTTATATATCTATCTGCTGGCATTGGGTGCTGCGCATTGTGTCGCTCCCGGTGCAAAGCGCTCTTTTATTTCCAGTTTCAGAATGTTGCTTATCCTTATGGGTTATCCAATCCCATATTTTTAAAGAACCATCGGTTTTACAACTCATCCTGTACCGGATAATAAGCGCAGATGCCAATGTGAGTAAACCAATAAAGAGAATAGCTGCATTGATGCTTATTAAATCCGCAATTATCCCTGTGAGTATTGCTCCAATGGCATAACCCAGATCCCTCCACAAACGAAAAATGCCAATGCTTTTTGCCCTGTCCTGCGGATTTGTATTTTCTGCTACTGTTGCCAGGAACGTTGGGTATACCATTGCCGTGCCCCATCCCAAAATGGTGGAGAGAATAATAAAATGCAACATGGTATTGGCCCAAACTAAAAGCACCAGGGCAATGGCCTGTAAAAACATTCCAGCGTACAACATGTCTTTCTTACAAAAGGTATCCGCCATTTTTCCGGTAAATAATTGGCCGGTGCCCCAAACGGCGGGATATATTGCCGTAACAATCCCAATTTCTCCAATTGTAAATCCTTTAGTGGCAAGCAGGATTGGAAAAACACCCCACGCCATTCCATCATTCAGGTTGTTAATTAAACCGGCCTGCGTTACAGAACCAAGGTTTTTATCTTTCCAGGTGGTATCCCAAAATATATTTTTCAATTTTGGAATGGTATTCGTAACTGTTTCCTTTGCAACATGATGTTTGGTGTCTTTTATAAAAAAGATACTGCCCACCAATCCAAAAAAAACCAAACCAATGCCAATATAAAATGGGTAAGGCCTTGTCCCATATTCACTGGCTATCCACCCGGTAAGAAACGCGATAAGCGCAACGGCAATGTATCCGGCAAATTCATTTAGCCCCATTGCAAAACCCCTTTGCTTTTCACCCACCAGGTCAATCTTCATTACTACGGTACTTGACCAGGTTAAACCCTGGTTGATTCCCAACAGCACATTTGCAGCTATTATCCAACCCCACGAGGGAGCAAACATTAAAATGAATGGAATAGGAATTCCAATTATCCAGCCTGTCACCAGTAATTTTTTTCTGCCAAATTTATTGGCCAATGTCCCCGTGTAGTAATTGGTGATTGCCTTAACAATACCAAAGACAATAATAAAAGAAAGAATGGCGGTTTTAGCAGCAATATGAAATTCAACATCGGCTATTCGTGGCAGGATACTTCGCTCCAAACCAACCATGCCGCCAACAAAAGCATTGATGATAACAAGTAAGGTAAACTGTTTCCAGTTTTCTTTTAAGCCCAATTGTATTTCCGTTTCTTTTTTCATTATGAAATGGCGCACCTGTTTGCCCCGGCTTCCAAATCAATTGGGTTTATATCGCTGAAATCTCCTTTGATATTTTTCTCAACAATGGAAAGATAATTGGCAGGCGTTGGTGGAATACGTTGCAGAATAGTGTTAATAAATTCTTCTTCCGTTAATTTAAGCATGTGTACAGTTCTTTTAATTTCGCCAATTGTTGTTTGAATGGGTGTATGATCAAAATTAACCGGCTGACTTGTATGTGCCGGAAGCACAACAATTCTTTCATCCAATGCCAATAGTTTTTGTAATGACTGATAAAGCATTTCAGACCGCTGTATTGCTTCATCATTGTTTGCCTTCAGGTCTGGTCTGCCGACACCATTAATAAACAGTGTATCACCTGTAAGTAGTACTTTATCATCAACCAAATAGCTGGTGCTTTCTACTGTATGGCCGGGAGTTTTAATAGCTTTAATACTTATTTTGCCGATTGTAAGAACAGTTGTGTCGTTTACAGGAATAAAATCAAAAACTACTTTGTTGGGTGAAGGAAGATGCAATGTAGCATTGTTACTTTCTGCTAATTGTTTTGACCTTGAAAGATGGTCCGCATGAATATGCGTTTCGATCACATGCTTCAATTGCAGATTTTCATTTGTAAGAATTTCCTGGTAGGCTTCAATAGGTAATGAAGCATCTGCTGCTATTGCTTCGCCGTTTGATGCTATTATATAAGAAAGGCAACCTTTACCGGTTCTTCTGAATTGTATTATCTCAAAATCAGTGAATGAAATCCTTGCTATGTTCCATGACAGGCTCCAGCTCTTCATTCCCCCTTCAAGTGAGTAAGCTTCAAAACCCTGCTTCTGAAGTAAGCCAGCGGCAATCAAACTGGTTTTCCCCCCGGCACAAATAGTTACCACCGGAACTGTTTTATCGAGGTACAGCCCTTTCAATGCTGTTGGATCATTTGCTTTTAACTTATCATAAGCATTAAAATAAATACTGTCGGGAATGAACCATTCTGTTCGCTCCTGGATGGGTCTGATGTCAAGCACAGAAACTTCTTTACCATTTTCCAACCAGGTTCGAAGTGTATTGGTATCAATTTGTCCCGGGCTTTCCATAATGCGAAGTTTTACTTCGCAAAGGTGACAGCATTTAGTGATTTATCCTTTATCATAAGATAAATAATCACCGGTGCCCCCGGATACGGCTGAGGCTTACTTGTGTAATACCGAGGTATGATGCAACATATTTTAGCGGAACCCGCATAAGTACATTGGGGGCTTCAGTAAGTAAAGCATTATACCTTTCTTCTGCTGAATGAAATTGTATGCCTTCAATACGGTTTACCGTTTCTACATAGGCTGCTTCAAATATTTTCCTGAATAGTCTTTCTATCTCAGGAAAAACATCGTACAATTTGAAAAGCTTGTTGGCATCGATGGCAATTATTTCAGCATCTTCCAAAATCTGTATTGCCTTACGACTTGGTTTGCCGGTAAATAAACTTTCTACCCGGGCAATAATACTGTTTTCAAAAAAGAATCGCTCCGTAACATCAATTCCATCTTTGAAATAATAAATGCGGGCCACTCCCTTTCTGATAAAATAAATTGTTTTGCAGGTATGACCAATGGGTTGCAGGTCCTTATTTTTCTTACTAGTAATGATACTGCTAATTTCGGCAATGGCGTTTTCAGCTTCTTTTGAAAGTGTATTGAATTTTTTGAAATATTGAAAGAGTGAAATCATAACATTTTCCGTTAATAGGGGAAACCAGTATTCTTTTCTCCTGCTGCAATTACCAGCATCTATATCCCGCAATGTAAGGTACATTTGTTAATATATCTTTCAAATGTAATTGCATAGATTGTTACAATAATTACACAGGATTTCAAGTTTAAGGTTTTTAATTTCTAATTTGGAATTCTGCTATATCACAATCCCAATTCTTCCCGCCCTGCCTGGGCAAAGATTCTTAATTCTACACCTCACGCCTCAACCCTTTTCTTGTCTGAATCACAGATTAAAAAGTAAAAACTATAAACTCAAGGTTTCCCGCCTATTCGTTTCTCGCAACGATCGCTACGAAGAAACGAACGCCACGAATACCACG
>Ga0075024_100001251_pt1 | contig 10088 bp, 14 predicted proteins | sample Str013_2_FD_71389 | JGI IMG/M metagenome (GOLD analysis project Ga0075024, IMG submission 71389) | Freshwater sediment microbial communities in response to fracking from Pennsylvania, USA - Straight Creek_MetaG_SC_2013 | ecosystem: Environmental > Aquatic > Freshwater > Creek > Sediment... | reverse complement strand
GGCGTAAGGAATGCTCTAACCCTTCCAGGCTACTCTCGGGTGACGTCGGCGGATCGACATATTCCGTAGGCATGATGCCGGAACGACAGGTCAGACAGGTTTCTGACATGCGTCCTCAGCTCATCCACGGTTGATCTCCATGTCTGTGCAGGCGTGCTCGCGGACCCGTGTCCAACCGGACGCCTGCGATGGCCCCGCGACTCCGGCTCCCGGTTCAGAAATGGACCATGGCTCATTGCTCCGGATGCCGACCGCCGCACGCCTGTGCGCCGGGAATTTGAGTGAGGGGCAGGCCGATCATGCCTGCTTATCGGACTTTACCTTCCTCGACTTGCCCGGGTTTCACGCCGCCGATCGATCCCGACCGGACGCACGCGCGATCCCTCGCGCTGACTTTCATGTGTGCCTCCCTCGGATTTTTGCAGGACGCAGCTATGTCCTGCTGCTGGCCGAAATGAAAGGCCAGGAACAAGGCCGGCTCGATGATGACGGAGCCACACGGTCGGTTCGCATGGCTCGCGTCTGCAAAGCACTGCTGGCGGGTTTTGCGGGGCTGTCGGTATTCGGCGCATTCTGTGTGCTCTACTTGATAAAATGCTTGCTCGGCATCAACATTTTTGACGGGCCTTCGCCTCTCCACCCGCTTTATGTGCTGTTTTTTCGCTAGTGTGGTGTCTCGCAAATGCCTTCATAATTCGCCGCCGGGGTGGCAGTTGGGCTAATTGCTGCGCGACTGCCGCAAGGCTTCGTCGATCAGGACGTTGGCCGCCTGCATGATCTGCTCTGCGTCACTGTACCGGTCCGGCCCGAGCAGGTCGGGATGATGGTTGCGGGCAAACTCGCGCCGCAGCTGGCGCAGATCGTCGCTGCGATGCACGCCCGCTCGGATTTTCGTGCGCAGCACTTCGAGCTCCCGCTTGGCTGCCGCGAAGCGTTCCTGCATTGTCTGGCCGTCTTGGCTCTCATAGTCCGCAGGAGCCGCAGCCGCTGGCGGACCCTCGGCCGCAGCGGCCAGCAGAGCATCGCTCAACGACGGGCTCAGTCGCGCTTCGCAGGGGCTGGCCAAAGCGGGATCCGGCTCATTCGCGAGCCGTGCGAGCTCGTCTTCAAAACGAGCCTGGGCTGCCTCTCGATCATCGCCGAGCGGTCTGTGCCTCCCGCTCAATGTTGCTGCCGGATGGAGAGGAGGCAGCTCTCGATCGATCGCAGCGCCTCGCGCATCAGCACGCCGGGATCGGCGTTGCAGGCTTTGGACAGCGCCAGCAACTCCACAGCCAGCACCTCCAAGTCCTTGGCAATCGGCGGCGCAGCGCCTGAACGGGATTGGGGTGAGGGTTCGGACAGGCTTTTTGCAACACTGGCGTAAAACTGCGGCGCGACAGGCATGGACGCCGAGACCGCTCGCCCGCGCTCAACCAAGTCCACCAATCTGACGGTCCTCATTGACATTGTGATTGTCCTTTATTGCGTGCCCTGGCTAGCGCAAAAAGCGTGGCCCTGAGCTTGCGCTGCTTGCGGATGACACAACGCGTTGGCTTACGCGAGCTTTGCGCCGGCCATCATCCATCCTCCGGTTGCGCGATGGCGATCTGGCCCCGCTCGGCAAGCTCGAGTGCGAGATCGGCGATGGCGCGGCGCGCCTTCAGCACCTCTCGCGCCGGCGTGTCGCCGCCGCCCGCGACCTCCTGCTCGATCATCCGTCGCGAGCGTGATGAGACCGAGGACAGCACGTGCTCGCGCAGCGTCGCCGAGGCCCCTTGCAGCGCCAGGATCGTGCGCTCCGCCGGAACGCCATCGAACAGCTTGACACGGTCGGCCGGGGTGAGACGGGTGATATCATCGAAGGTGAACAGCCGCCCCTTGACCAGCTTCGCATCTTTCGGCCGGCGCTGCTCGAGATCGCTCAGGACCTCCTCCATCTGCTGCCGCTCCATCTTGTTGATGATGTCCGCGACCCGTGAATGGACCGGTGGTCCGGTGTCCTTCGGGGTATCGGCGAGCAATTCATCGCATAGACCGAGCTCGACGACCTCTAGCGCCAACCCGGTGACCGGACGCAACGCCAGGATCCGCCGAACCAACTCGGCCCTCTGCGACGCCGGCATCTGCCGCAACACAGCGGCGGCCACAGCCGAGCCGGTGTTGGCCAGGATCAACGCCGCGACCTGCGGATGCTCGCTCGCGAGAAACTGGTAAAGGCTCGCCTCGGGAACCTCCGGAAGGCGAGTCCAAACGGATACCTGAGTTTTGGGACGAAGCTCGGACATCAGCAAGGCCAGGCGCTCGGCCGGCACAACGCCGGTCAACAGCGTTTCGGCCTCGCCGGACGTGCCAAGCACATCGCTCCCCCTTTCGACGGCGGCAACGACCTCGCTGACGAACCGCTCCACCGTATCGCGAGGCACGGCCCCCAGTGATGCCGTCGTCTCGACGACTCGCTTCAGCTCGGCTTCCGAGAAGTGCCGCAGCACCCGATCCGCCAGCGGTTTGCCCATTGCCAATAGCAGGGTCGCAACCTTGCGTGCGCCCTCGGCCGCCTCCGATGCCGTCAACAAGCCGTTCACATTCGACATTTTGTCCCCGCTGGAGGCCGGCACCACATCTCATGACCGCAGAACGCCAGCTGCCCTTGGCAGAGCGGTTGCGAGAACGAAGCGGTATCAGATCGGCGTGATTTCTGGCCGTGCCGCTTTCGGCAGTCGCCCGCACACTCAATGCGGCCTGCCTCGCTTCTCCGGCTCAGCTGCCGGATGGCTGGCAATGTCCTGTCCGCGGCGCGCCTTATCGGCAGGGACATAGCCGAACTCCTCCAGAACGACCTCATGCAGAAGCTCGCTGCCATAGCGGGCGTTCACCGCGTCCTTGACCGATTTCGCAAGACCCAGCCAGCTTTCCTTGCTCAGCTTGGCGATGTCGAGCTCGCGCCCGGTGTAAATTCCCTTGAATGCGGCATCGAGCATGAAGATATCCGGTTTCACCTGCAGCTTCTTGATGGCTTCGACCGGCGCCAGGTAGCTGAATTGACAAACAATGTAGCCGACCACCTTGGCGGAACTGACGACCGGGATGCTCAACGGCCTGACCCTCACCTGGGACATCTTGCCGAGCGTCGACTCGCCCGTCTTGCCCTTGCCCTTGCCCACGACGTCAGACTCCCATTGCATGCCGATGTAGCTGGCACCGATGGTCATTGCGCAGGCCCACATTCCAACCAGCGCCGAGCGGATCACGCGTCCTTCCCCCGTTTGGCCTGCAGAGCCGTGTAGGTGCCGTCCCAATCGGCGGACCGGACCGCGTCGGCCAGGATCTTCGCAATCTCCTTACAGGCTGAGATGTGAACCTCGAGGAGCGACCGGTTCTCCTCGAGCTTGGCGCGCAGTTGCCGGAGCTGGCGGCGTGCACCCTCGTCGGGCTCGGCGGCGCGAGGCATGCGGGCGATCGCATCGAGCTCGAACGCGATCATGCTCTTGCGCGCAATGAAGCTGCTGTGCTCCACGGCTCGGCCGTCGCGAAGCGCCTTGGTCTCCTCGTCGAGCAGCGCCAGCGCGCGAGACAGAATATTATCGAGCAGCTCATTGTTGGTGCCAACGGGTCCCATCGCGCCCCTCTGTTGTCGCTGCGGCATTCAGCGCCCGCCAATCTGGCCGGCAATCCCGAGCGTGCCGCCCGCGGCGATGGCCACGGCAAGCTGCTGCGCCAATTGCGAGCGCGCAACGTTGCCGGCGATACCTTTGCCAAACGTATGGGCTCCCTGCGGCAGCGCCGACTCGAGCAGGACCCCGAGCAGCAACGCCTCGAATTCCTCGAATGCGCCGCGTGCTCTAACGCGCGCTCCGATCCCCGCTTTGGCCGCGTCATGCGCGGCGGTCATCGCCGCGCCACGTGCCGGCAGGCTCACGTCGCTCATCCGAACCCCTCCGCTTCGAAGCTCCAATACATCGCATGCGAAGCTTGCCTCACCCTCGCCTCCTCACCCGGCCGATCCGGTCCATCAGCTCGGCAAGCTCGCGGCTCACTGCAGCCCGCTGCTCGGCGCCGGCGCGCGACGTGACCAGTCGCTCCAACTGCCGCACGAGCTGTCCCTCGCGCATCGTGACGTCCGCCTGTCGCCCGACTGCACGTGCCAGATCCGTAGCGCGCAATTGAGCGCGGCCGGCGTGGCACAAGGACGAGACGACGCCGGGGTCGAGCTGCGCATTCTCGCCGCTGCAGTTGATGATGGCCCGATGGCGCTCGATCTCGGCGCCCGCCAATCGGGCTCGTGCGCCGGCCAGAGCGGTGGCCTCCATGGCGTGCAACCGCCGCTGGGCGGCGAGCAGGCGTTTCAATCTCGATGAGTTGATCATGGCGCGAATCAATTCGTTGCGAACAGCGACATCAGGCCGTTCGCCATCGCCGCGGCAAGCTCCGGGCCGAGACGCTGGAGGATCCAGAACGCCGCCGCCAGCAGGAACGGCGCCGAGAGGAACGTCACGGGGATTTGCGGGGCGATCTTATTGACGAGGCCGAGCGCGAAATTGATCGTGACACCCGCCAGCATGAACGGTGCCGAAATCTGGACAGCCAGGCGGAACGCCTCCGCAATGGCGGCAGCGAAGCGGTCGAGAGCCAGGGCAGGATCGGCGATGATACCGAACGGCAGCGCCAGGTAGGACTCGATCAACGCCTTGATGACGTCGACATGAAAATCGAGCACGAACAACAAGGTCAGCACGGACGCAGAGAGCAGCGCGCCGAGCTCGGGCGCAAGATCGCCCGAGCCGTCGTCGATGGTGGCAAAGCCGCTGTAGCCCGATAATTGCGTCATGAGATTTCCGGCAATCTGCACGGCGGAGAAGAACAGGCGACCCAGGACGCCGATGAGTGCGCCCGCGAGGCACTCCGCCGCGACCAGCCGCGCAACGAGCATTGTGCTGTCGGCGTTCCGAGGCGTTCCGATCAATCCCTCGATCAACGGCGTAACACTCAGGGATATGGCGATGGCCAGGAACAGCCTGGCGTGGACCTGGATGTGCGGCGAGGCATAGCCGGGGATCAGCATCAGGCACGAGCCGACACGGCAGAATACGATGAAGTAGGTGGCGAACGGGCCGAGCGCGGCGAGGATCATGAGATCGAGCCGAGCAGCTTGACGCGGGCGGCCCGCGCGATCTCCATGTGAGACACAACCGGCAGAGCGGGAAACAGGCGGTCCGTGATCATGTGCACGTAGGTGCGTGTTTCCGGGGTCGTGACCAGGGCGAATGGCTCCGCCTGCTCCATCAAGCCCTGGATCGACTTGGTCGCCTCGATGCAGAACTGCTCGATCGATCGCTGGTCGAGATCGAGCTCGACGATCTCGCCTCGGGCGTCCCGCTTCAAGGCCTGGTGGAAGGCAAGCTCCCATCGGCTGCCAAGACGCAGGATCCGCAACACGCCGTCCCCGGCGATGTCGCCGCAGATCTGCTGGCCCAGCCGCATGCGCACGTGCTCGACGATCTGCTCGGGCTTGCGCACGTGGGGCACGATCTCCGCGACCGCCTCGAGCACCAGTGCGAGACTGCGAATTGAGACCCGCTCGCTCAGCAGCAGCTTGAGCACGGCATGCAAACCCGAATTGGAGATGTGAGCCGGAACGATTTCGTCCAGCAGTTTGCGGTACTCGGGCTCCAGGCGGTCGAGCAGGTAGCGCAGGCTCCGGTAGGACATGAGCTGGGCGAGATTGGAGGTGATCGCCTCGCGAAGGTGGGTGAGGATCACCGACACGTTGTCGATCGGGGTGAACCCGGCACGCCTGACCGTCCCCGCATGCGCCTCCGAGATCCAGACCGCGCGGGCGCCGAATGCTGGCTCAATCGTGTCGTCCGCCGGCACATTCGGCCGCGGACCGTTGCCGATCACCAGCAGCAGATCGCCGACCCGGACCTCGCCCGCCGCCATGACGGTTCCGTGGAACTTGATGCGGTAGCTGCTCGGCGGAATCGACAGATCGTCGGTCAGCTTGATTTCCGGCACGACAAAGCCGAACTGCCGCACGAATTTGCGGCGCATGTTGCTCATGCGTTGCACGATCTCGCCATGTTTGGGCAGCAGAGCCGCGGCGAGCTGCTTGCCGAGACACAACTCGATCTCGGAGGTGACCAGCAGCCCTTTGATCGACTGGCGTGCTTCCGCCTCGCTGAGCACCTCCTGTGCGCGTGCGCTCGCCTGTGCAGCCTCCCGGCTCGCCTTCTCGCGTTGCGGAATGATATAAGCGCAAGCAACCAGCGTGCCGCCGAGGGCGGCAAACACGACGAATGGCAGGCCCGGTGCCAGCGACAGGATCAGTACCGCCACACCGGCAAGCAGCAGCGCCTTCGGATAGTTGCCGAGCTGGGTTATGATCGCCTTTTCGGTGGAACCGCGCGTGCCGCCTTTCGAGATCAGCAGCCCCGAGGCCAGTGATACGATCAGCGCCGGAATCTGCGAGACCAGACCATCGCCGACCGACAGTTTGGTGAACACATCCGCCGCGCCCGCAAACGACATGTCGTGCCGGAGCACGCCGATGATGATGCCGCCGAACATGTTCACGGCCGTGATGATCAGCGCCGCGATGGCGTCGCCGCGCACGAACTTGGAGGCACCGTCCATCGCCCCGAAAAAGGCGCTCTCATCCTCCAGCTCGCGACGGCGCTCGCGCGCCTGCGCCTCGTCGATGACGCCCGCCGAGAGGTCGGCATCGATCGCCATCTGCTTGCCCGGCACCGCATCGAGCGTGAACCGGGCACCGACCTCGGCGATGCGTGTGGCGCCTTTGGTGATGACGAGAAAGTTCACCGTGATCAGGATCGAGAACACCACCAGGCCGATGATGAGATCGCCGCTCATGACGAAGCTGGCGAAGCCCGCGACAACATGGCCGGCCGCGGTGTGTCCTTCTGCTCCGTTCGACAGGATGAGCCGCGTCGTCGCCACGTTGAGCGACAGTCGCAACATCGTGCTGATGAGCAGGATGGTCGGGAAGGCCGAGAAATCGAGCGGCTTCTCGATCCAGAGCGCAACCATCAGGATCAGGACCGACACCGCGATCGACAGGGCGAGCCCGAGATCAATGAACACCGCCGGCAGCGGCAGGAACAGCACGGTCAGGATGAGCACGACGCCGGCGGCGAAGCCAAAGTCGTTCGAAATCACGACGGACTGCGAATTTTGCGTGCTGGTTGCCTGGCTCGACACGATGGGATGCCTTCCTGTCATACCGAACCCGGCTGATCAATGCGCCACATGTAGGTTGGGTCAAGCCTTCGCGCGACCCAACGACGAGGTCTCCATCCGCGGCTGTTGGGTCGCGCTGCGCTTGACCCAACCTACAGGAACCGTTCAACCGGAGCTGGTATCATTCCCGCACCGGCTCGGAGATTCGCTGGTAGCACTGCACCGCTAGAAATTCGATCGACGAACCGATCAGAACGCTCGACGCCAGCAAAGCCAGCAGCACCGCGACGATCTTGGGAACGAAGGTCAGCGTCACCTCCTGGATTTGCGTCAGCGCCTGCAGCACGGCGATCGCGGTGCCTGTCGCCATTGCGGCGAGCAGGGCTGGGCCCGAGACCACGCCCAGAGTCCATAGCGCCAGGCGCAACAAATCCATGACGTCGCCCGGGGTCATGCGCCGACCGTCACGCCCTGCGAGAGCAGCAAGCGCGTGCCGTCCGACAGATGTGCAACAGCACCGCCTGCCGTGATCTGGATGGCCTCAATCGTTCCGGATTGACTACCATCCGGCGACCCCACGGTCCGGCCGATCAGTCCCGATGCCTGGCCGATCGACAGTTGATCGAGGATCGAGGACAGCTTGACATTGCTCTGGGTTGCCTGCTCCACCTCAGACATGGACGAAAATTGCTGAACGAGTTGGGTTGAGTCCATCGGCTTGGTCGGATCCTGGTATTGCAGCTCGGCGACCAGCATCTTCAGAAAGCCATTGGCATCGAGAGCGGTGCCGATCGAGGCAGGCGGCCTCGGGCTCGCCTGCAGATCGGTAGCGGCTGCGCCGACTGTTGTGAGTGCCGTCATCAAATAACCTCCGCGTTTTCCACCACCGCGCCCGACGCGGCGATGTTGCACTTGTCGTCCTGCACCACCAGCTGTCGCATCATCTTCAACGCCTCGAACATGCACCCATTCGCGATGGATCCGGACACTTGCCACAGATCCTGAGCGACTGCGGCGCCAGCTGGCGCTTTGCATATGACGGCAATCGCGTCTTCAATGGCAGGCCGCAGCGAGGCCTCGACATCGGGATCCATCAGCAGACCCTGGATGAGGAAATACAGCTGTCGCATGGGCGTCGTCGCCTCCTCGAGTTGCATGACGTGAGAGCCCAGGAGAAACGTGGCCGTATTGAGCAGCTCCAGCCGGACCTTGCGATCCACCCGCAGTACCGCACCGTTGATGTAGATCCGCTCGCCGGCGCGAAGTCCGATCTGCAGGATGCCCGTCACTTCAGTCCCTCCATGATGAGGCGCGATATCTCGATCAGATCGGTGAATTCGCAGTGCTTCTCCAAGCGAATGTCTTCGGCCTGCCGCAGGATCGACAATCCCACCGAGATGAGCTGGCCGCGCAGCAGCGGCGGCAGCGCATTTTGCGGACCGGCAAGGTCCCCGATCAGGATCGTCCAGAGGTCGCGCACGAAGTTCAGCGCGGCGATGAGCTCCCGCGATCTGGGTCCGGCAGATTGCGCCGCCAGCATCAGCTCCACCGACCTCTGAATCGCCTCGCGCTCTCTGGCGCGCGTCTCGCTCGGCTGGTCGATCACGGCATCGGAATAGGCAATTCTGTACATGCCTCCACCCTTTCCTGCTGTCAGAATACGTCAATCCTCGCGTCCCGGATTGGACTGTTTGGTGCACCAGTACCCGGAATCACAAGTCCCTAAGCCATCTCTCTCGTACCCGTCATCCCGGACAGCGCTTTTCGCGCTGATCCGGGATCTTCGCGCCGAAAATCCATCATTCTGCGCGAAGATCCCGCGTCTGCGCCGCACCGCCAAAGCGTTGCGGCGCGCGCGGGATGACGGGTGGTTGATGTGTCAGCCATTTAAGATCCGGGTACTAGAGATAGTTCAAGATGCTCAGTTTCTGGATCTGGGCGGTCGCGGCATAGGACGCTTGAAGTTGCGTGATCAGTCCGTTGGCTGCCGTGGTCGCCTGGTACGGATCGACCCGCTCGATGTGGGTCAGGCGGTTGGCGATGATGTTGCCCTGGACGGAAAGGCGCTCGCCGGCCGAGGTCACCCGTTGCTGGGAGATTCCGAGCCGGGACTGAATGGCGGCAAGGCCGCTGATGGCGGTGCCGACGAGCGTTGCGGCTTTGTCGAGAACCACCTGGAAGGTCGCCGAATTGAGCCTGTCGCCGCCAAGATCGGCGACCATCACATAGGCCTCGGCCACTTGCCTGAAGGGTTTCTCGTTGGCATTGGCACCGACCTCCACCGTCTCGTCGCTGGAAATTTGCGCCGCAGCGTTCCGCGAGGACGCCCCTGACCAGTTGGCCGTCCATGACGGATCGGAAAACTGAGCGGCGAATGCGCCATCAAGAAATTGCGACATCTGATCAGCGGTGATCGACGCGACGGACGCATCGCCCGGCGCCACGCCGAACGCCGCGGAGAAAGCAGCCATCACACCCTGCCGGCCTGCCGAGCCTGCGGTGGCGTAATAGTCGGCGAGCGGCGCCGCGGCGCCGTTGTCCCCGCCAAACAAGTGCACGCCGGAGAACTCGACATTGATTTGGTTGGTGAGCTCCGCCAGCGCCGATTGCGCCGAACCGCCAATCGTGCCGCGCGCGGCGCCTGCCCCGAGCGAGCCGACGAGCTGATCCTGGAAGTCCTGTGCCGACTTGACCATGCCCGACAGCGCCGATTGCCCCGCATCGAGCCGGCTCGTGGCGATTGCGTTGGTTGCAGCGACGGCGCTCTGCCATGATTGCGTCTGGCGCAGGGTCAGGGTCTCAGCGGTGCCGGCGCCGAGCGAAAGGCCGGCGTCCGCAAGACGACCCGTGGCCAACTCGTTCTGCACACGCGCCAGATCGGACTGCAACCGCATTACCGCCGTGCGGGTCGG
>Ga0075024_100001246_pt1 | contig 10109 bp, 10 predicted proteins | sample Str013_2_FD_71389 | JGI IMG/M metagenome (GOLD analysis project Ga0075024, IMG submission 71389) | Freshwater sediment microbial communities in response to fracking from Pennsylvania, USA - Straight Creek_MetaG_SC_2013 | ecosystem: Environmental > Aquatic > Freshwater > Creek > Sediment... | reverse complement strand
CTCGTGAGGACCCAGGCTCGTCGTTGTTCGGTCGGGGACATCGTGATCGTCTTCTCCATCTTGGGAGACTGACAGAATCACTTTGCAGTTGGCACTGACAGATTCACTTGGCAACGAGACCGTTCGCGACGCATGACGCCCACCCTTGGGTACACTGTCGCCCGCGTGCTCGTAACCCCTACTTCCGAGAGTACGCGCGAGGAGTGACCACACCGGATGACTGACCGACCCGAGGGTACGCCCGAGGAAGACGCCGCGGCCCTGACGACCGAGCCTGCGCCCGAAGCCGAGCCCGAGCCGGAGGCTGCGCCCGAGCCGGAGGCTGCGCCCGAGGCGCCCGAGCCGGAGGCTGCGCCCGAAGCCGAACCGGAGGCGACCGCCAAGCGGGCCGCGGTCGCGGCGACCGCTGCCAAGGCCTCGGCCAGTCCCCCTCTCGTGAAGGACTCGGCCTCGAGGATCTTCGTCGTGGCCGTGGTCGTGATCTTCCTAGGCATCGTGGTGTACGCCATGCTGGCCGGCAACGGCGGCACGATCACTGGCAAGCCCACCCGGTCGCCTGCGCCATCGACCTCGCCCGCGCCATCGAGCAGTGCGTCCTCATCGGCCTCTGCATCGGCGTCGGCCAGCGCGTCAGCATCAGCCTCCGCTTCAGCGTCAGCTTCCCCGAGCGCCTCGGCGGCGCCTTCCGGATCCACGGCGCCCTCGGCTTCGGCCGTACCGTCGGATACAGCGGTCCCGTCCGTCTCGGCGGTCCCGTCCGTCTCGGCAGCGCCAAGCGTCGCTCCATCCGCGTCGGTGTCGCCCGCCCCGTAGTTCGCCTCCCGTCCAGTCACGACGTGACTCTGGACCCCTGGAGGTACGGCGGACACCTTGCCGACCTTCGAGCGAGCGTTGGGACTCGGGCAGGAAGGCCCTCATCAGCAGGATCCGCCTACCTTGCATCCGCCAGGTGCATGGACGAGAAGTCCCGGGTCGCGGTCGGCGCCGGAAGCGACCGGGGCCGGAAGACCCACCGTGCGGCGTGTACCGTGAGCGCCGATGAGCGTGACGTCCCGGGCGCCTGACTTCGACATCGGCTTCGTCAGGACCTGGTTCGCGCGCCACTGGCTGGCGATCTGGTTCGGGTCGATGTCGCTCGTCCGCCTCTTCGTCCTGGTCACCGGCAAGGCCGGCTTCGATGCTCGGCTGTACCTTCGTGCCACCAGGGCCTGGCCGGACGGGCAGGACCCCTGGATCACGGTCGAGATGCAGCGGTTCGCGGTACCCGTCCTGTGGCCGTCCACCCACTGGTATCACTCGACCCTGGCGATGCCCTCACCTCGGTCGCGGCCGCCCTGATGGCCGTCCCCGTCCCGGGCTTCGCGGTCGTGGCCACCGCGATCGCCGTCGCCGTCGAGCATCGCCGCACGAGCACGACATCCCTCGTGGCGGACTGGAAGCCCGGTATACTCGGCCGGCCATGACCCATGTGTTCGTCGCGCCACATCCGGACGACGTCGCCCTCTCGTGCGGCGGCCTGATCGCGAGCCTGCGCGAACTCGGTCAGAACGTGACCATCATCACGGTCTTCTCCGGCGACGGCGCCACGGACCGCCTGACCGGCTACCAGCGCGAGGCGCTGGGGTTCGGGTCCAAGGCGATGTGGCCCGCCACCGAGGCCTTCAATCGCAGTTCCGTCCTGGCGGACTACCCGACGGCCGCCCTCGTGCCGTCCTGGGCGGCGGACGACGCCCGACTGGATGCGACGCAGGCCGATGCCGATGCGGCGGCGAAGCGCTTCTGGCAGCGATCCTCCTGGTACCGCCGGGCGAGCGTGCGCAACAGCTCACTCGCCGACCAACCCGTGATGGACGACCTGCCCACGCAGGGGGCGATCCTCACCGACGATGTGATGGACGACGCCGCAGCGGGAGACCTGATGGCGCGTCGGCGTGTCGAGGACGAGCGCTACGCCTACTTCGCGGAAGCCTCCATCGTGTTCCTGGACCTGCCGGACGCCGTCTTCCGAGGGTACGAGGGCGACGAACAGCTGCTCGGCGAGCCCCGGGCCGACGACGACGCCCCGTTCGACCTCCTGCGCCAGGAGATCGCCCGACTGGAGCCGCAGAAGGTCTACTTCCCGTTGGGCGTCGGGGGGCACGTGGATCACCAGTTGTGCCGCGAGGTCGGCCTGGGCCTCCTGCGCGAGGGTCGGGCGTGGGTCATGCCGGGCCCGGACTACGCCGGGCGGATCGCCTTCTACGAGGACTTCCCGTACGCGTGGTGGACGGACTTCCGGCGGCTCGAGGACCTGGGGCCGCGCGGCCTGCACGGCGTCCCTGACGATATCAGCGTCTCACCGGCCTACGCCGACATCACGGACCAGCTCGAACGCAAGATCACCGGCGTGACGATCTACGAAAGCCAGCTGGAGCGCCTCTTCGACAGCGACAGGGAGATGGCCAAGGCCGTCAGGGCCCACGGGCACGCGATCGCCGAGCTGGGCGGCGTCGCCGGGGCCGCCGAGCGCTACTGGGTCTCCGGCCGCGCCTGACACCATGACCGCCGAGGCGTCGTCCACGGAAGTGCGCTGGACGCGCCGCCATCAGATCACGCTCCTTGGTGCACTCCTCGTCGGAGTCGCCATCCGCCTCGTCCTGTTGCCGACGGACGGCTTCCGGCCGGATCTCGACCAGTTCGTCCGGTGGGTCCATGGGATCGCCGTCAACGGTCTCCCGCGGGCGTACGACATGGACATCACGTTCGGGCCGGTGATGGCCTGGATCTGGGGCGTCCTTGCCGAGATCCAGCCCGCCTTCCAGACGGTCACCGACGCATCCGATCCGGCCATCCGCGCCTTGATGAAGACGCCGGCCTCCCTGGCCGACCTCGGTCTCGCCGGACTTGTCGTCTATGCGTTGCGCGGGCGCCCGACCTGGGCGGTCGTGGGCGGGGTCGCGATGCTGCTGCACCCAGCCGTGTTCGACATCTCGGCCTGGTGGGGGCAGTACGAGTCCATCTACCTGCTTTCGGCTCTGGGGGCCGTCGTGTTCGCGATCAACGGCCGCAACGGCCCGGCAGCGGCGCTGGTCGCCGTGTCATTGATGACCAAGCCGCAGGCCCTGCCGTTCATCCTGCCGTTCGCCGCCTGGTTCTGGGCGACCGGTGGCTGGCGGGAGGTCGCCCGAGCGACGGTCATCGGCGTTGCGATCGTGTTCGCCCTCTGGTTGCCGTTCATCCCTGAGGGTGGCCCGACGGCGTACCTCCGGAACCTCTCGCACTACCAGAACGACATATTCCCGATCCTGTCACTGAATGCCTGGAACTCGTGGTGGTTAGTCCAAGAGCTGGTCGCCGGTGGAAGGTACGTGGTTGACGACGTGTCCGGTCTCGGTTTGCTCACGCTCCGCCAGGTCGGTTACCTGATCACAGCTCTGACGTCCCTGCTCGTGGCAGTGGCGATCTTACGGGACCCCCGGCCTCGTAGCCTCATCCTGGGCCTGGCCGTCGCGACGCTCCTGGCATTCTGCTTCCTGACCGCGATGCACGAGCGCTATTCGTACGGAGCGCTGGTCTTCCTGATGCTGCTCATCCCTGATTGCCGGATGCGCTGGGTGGGACTGGCCTTTGGGATCGTCTTCACACTCAACATCCTCGCGGCGATCCCGCCGACTCCAGGGATCGCGGCCCTGCTGTCCGTCGCCGGGCCGCTTGGGATCGCAGGCTCCGTTGCGATGCTGACCATCACCGGCGTCCTGCTGGTCATGCTTCGACGTTCGCAGGACCATCGGGCGGAGGTCGAAGCGACGACCGCGGGGCTATAGTCCCGCCGTGTTGAACCGCACGCGTCGTCCGGACCTCGCCGACGCCGTCGTCGGCATGACCGTCGTGGCGGCCTTTCTGGCGCTGCTGTGGCTGGGCCGCGGGCTGACGTTCTTCGCGGACGAGTGGGCGGTCATGGCGGATCGCACGATCTCCCTCGACAGCTTCATCCAGCCGTTCAACGAACACTGGCTGGGGGTGGAGATCGTCCTGTACCGGGTCATGCTCCAGGCCTTCGGGCTGGGCAGCTACATGCCGTATCTCGCGGTCCTCGCGGCGCTCCACTTGGTAGTCGTGCTGGAGGTCTACGCCGTCGCCCGGCGCTCGTCCGGTCCGTGGATCGCGGCCATGGCGGCCGTGGTCCTGGCGTTCTTCGGGAGCGGCTTCGAGAACCTCTACTGGTCCATGCAGATGGGCTTCCTGATCTCGATCGGGCTGGGCCTGGGTGCCGTGCTGCTCCTGGACGGTCACCCGACGACGACCCGGATCGTGGTCGCGACGGCGCTCCTGAGTGTCGGGATGATGACGTCCGGCTTCGGCATCTTCATGCTGGTCTTCGTCGGCCTGGACCTCCTCCTGGACCGATCCCGGTGGCGGGCCGTGCCGGCGATGTTCGTGCCCGGGCTGGTCTACGTGACCTGGTATGTCACCTACGGCCGCTCCGGCGTTGCGACGGCGCGCGACCCGTTCACGCTCGACGCCGTCCTGAGCGTCCCGAAGTTCGTCCTGGAGGGGGTCGGGACCGCATTCGGGTCCGTCCTGGGTGTGGGGCCGCTGCTTGGGATCGTCGCGAGCGCGATCCTCGCCACGGCGCTCATCGTGCAGGTCGTCCGTCGCCGGCCGGTCTCCACACGAACGTTGGCCGCCTTCGGGGCCATCGTCGTCCAGTACGCGATCCTGGGGCTCATCCGCGCGCAGCTCTTCGAGGGCGCCGCCGAGTACAGCCGCTACGCCTACCTGTCCGGGATCTTCGCGATGCTGGGCCTCGTGGCGCTGGTCGGCCCGCGCCCGCTCCCGGTCGAGCCACGCCGCCGGATGGCCGCGGTCGCCGGCCTCGTGGGCCTGTTCACGCTCGCCCTGGTGTGGAACGGCTGGGTCCTGCTGGCGGGTCGAGGCATCTTCGAGGATCGGGCCGCCTATACCCGGGCCGCCGTGACGGTGGCGCTAGGCGACCTGCCACCCGGCGTGGATCCAGACCGGGTGATGCTGATGGACCGGACCGTCACGCGGCTGCGGGAGGTGCTCGCGGAGTTCGGGTCGCCGGTCCAGGACTCCCTGGCGGGCGATGCTGTCCCACCCGTGGACCCGGCCCTCGTCGAGCGGGTGAGGCAGGACCTATTGGCGCAGCAGGCGGGCCTGTAGGCCGGACCTTACGCCGGGCGGGGACGCCCCCGGGCGAACCGGCCCACGAAGGCCACGCGGTACCAGTGCAGGTAGTGCGGCAACCACTTGCGCAACTTGAAGTTGCTCTGGCCGGCCGTCCGATCCCGCCAGGTGGTTGGCACTTCGGCGACGCGCCGGCCAGCCAGGGTCGCCTTCACCGTGAGCTCGAGCGCCAGTTCGAAGCCGGCTTCGCTCTCGATGGTGGTGGCGTCCAGGAATCGACGCGAGTAGAGCTTGAAGTTGTTCGTGGGATCGTGGGTCGGGACGCCCGCGAACCAATGGAGCGTCAGCCCCGCGGTACGACTCATCAGGCGCTTGAAGAGCGGCCCGCCAACCTGGTGCCCACCGCGCATGTAGCGCGATGCGGCCACGACATCGGCGCCACTCCGAGCGAGCGCGACCATCGGGTCCACGACGTGCGGTTCGTCGGAACCGTCCGCCATGGAGATCAGGACATAGGGTGCGGTCGTCCCCGCGATGCCGGCCCTCATCGCGTTGAGGACCCCACGACCCAGGTCATTTCGAAGGCCTCGAAGGCCCGGGATCTCGCCGGCCAGTCGCGCGACGACCGGGACCGTCGTGTCGCCATCGAAGTCGTATACCACGACCAGCTCGTGGGACGTCCTCACGCCGGCCGCGAGGGCGCGCAGGACGGGCTCGACGGCCTCGCCCTCGTTGTAGACCGGCAGGACGATCGCGAGCTCCGGTCCGTCCGTCACGCGGGCCGCTCGCCGACGTACAGCGTTTGCTTGCCCAGGATCCGCCACGCCGGGGGACAAGCGAGATATGCCCGAACGAGGGCTGGGTGGGACGGCAGCCGGCCCTTCGTGGAGTACGGCAGGAACCGGGTGACCAATGTGGTCGTACGTAGGCCCGCCAGCTCGGCGGCCTCCAGCAGGCTGCGCTCGGTCAGGGCCACCTTGTGGTCGATGAAGTCCCAGTAGCTCGAGCCGACGAGCCGGATGTTCGGCTGCAGGATCATCACCCGCCCGCCTGGGCGGGCCAGGCCCGCGGCGACCCGGAGCTGATCGATGACGGCGTCGCCCGAGTCGAGGTGCTCGAGATAGTTGCTCATGAAGACGGTCCCGAAGTGTGCGTGGGGTGCGACCGAGACCAGGTCCAGCCCGGACGCCTGGACGAACCGGACATCGGGCGGCAGGGAGGCCGCCACGTCCCGGATGTCGGTGGCCCAACGCTCCTTGGCCTTCACCCAGCGGATGAAGTGGCCACGGTCGCAGGCGATATCCAGCACAGGTGCCTCGGCGTCCACGTAGCGCTGCAGATACCGGACGATCTCCCGCCAGACCGCGTCCTTGGCACTGACCTCGCGTTCAGGAAAGCGCGCGTCGTAGATGTCCGGCAGGAGCCGGGTCACAGACGCCCGGCCTGTGCCTCGGCGGCGATCCAGGGGATGACCTCATCGAGCATCGTGTCCAGCGAGGTCGCCGCCTCGAAGCCGAGGATCTCGTGCGACTTGCGCACGTCCGGCACGCGAAGCTGGACGTCGTGCTCGAACGGGGCGTCGCTGACGTAGTGGAACGGGCGACCGTCCGTGTGGATCTTGTGCCAGATGGCCTCGGCCAGCTGCAGGACGGTCGTGGAGGCCGCCGTGGACAGGTTGAAGTCGTCGTTCACGGCCGCCGGCGATTCCATAGCCAAGCGGATCCCGTGGGCCAGATCGCCCCCGTACGTATAGTGACGGACCTGGTTGCCCTCGCCCAGGATGTGCAGCGGATCCTGGCCCTTGAGGATCTTGAGGACGAGGTCCGGGACCACGTGGGACAGGGCCAGCTTCACGTTGCCGCTCATGATGTCCGTGTCACGCAGCGCACGGCGCTCGCCGATGCCGACGCAGTTGAACGGCCGAACGATCGTGTACGGCAGCTGGAACTGCTCCCATGCGCCCTTGGCGAAGTACTCGGACGCGAGCTTCTGGAAGCCGTAGGTGGAGATCGGCGGCGGGGAGGTCAGCTGGGCGCCCTCGGGCGTCGGGAAGGTCGTCGCGGACTCGTACACCATGGACGAGCTGACGACGACGATCCGATCCAGGTGCCCGTCGCGATGGGCGGCGATGGCGGCATCGAAGGTGGCCGCGAGGATCCGCTCGTTCTCGGCGAGCAGGTCGTAGGCGAACTCGTGGAAGTAGCTGATGCCGCCGATCATCGCGGCGGCCGCGACGACCTGATCGCATTCCGATGCCAGGTCGCGCAGCAGCGCCACGTCCTTGGCGTCGCCCTCGACGAAGCGGTAGTGCCGATGATCGTCGTACGACTTCGTCAGCCGGCCGTATTTGGAGAAGTCGTCGATCCCGATCACGTCGTGCCCGGCGTCGAGCAGCTCCGGAACGAGGTACCCGTTGATGAATCCGGCGGCGCCGGTGACGAGGATGCGCACTAGAGCTTGATCCCTCCCCCAAGGGCGCCCCAGACGTCCACGACGTCCTTGCCGCCAACGGCCAGACTTCGATAGGGCTTGTGCGGCGCGCCGAGGACCAGGATGTCACAGTTCGCGAGCACGGCCTCCAGCGAGACCAGCCGGTCGTCGCGGACATACGGATCCGTGGCGAGGACCGTCGCGCCGGCCCACGTCAGCAGCTTTCGGAGCTTGTAGCTGAGCGAGGCCCGCGGATCGTCCGATTCGGACTTGAAAGCCATGCCGAGGATGCCCACGGTCTTGCCCTGCAGGCCGTCGTACCGGCGCTCCAGCGCGGAGACGATGTAGGCGGGGAGGCCCTCGTTCACCTGCATCGCGGCCCGGGGGTAGTCCTCGCGGATCGCGCGCAGGATGTTCGTGTAGTCCACCCCGGCCTGGTCCGCGATCATGAAGAACTGGTTCGCCACCGCGAACTTCATGTACCGCCAGGTGTTCGTGAAGAGTTTGGCGAGTTCCGCTTCCTTGGTCGTCGTGCGGATCGTCTGGCCGGCCAGCGTCCCGAAGAGCGCGGTCGCCCGCTCCGCCGCCACGTCCGTGTCCGCGCCGATGATCTGCGGCAGCGAGTGGAGTTCCTCCAGCGCGTGGCCCTCGGCGATCCGCTCCGGACAGAACGCGACGTCCACCCTGGCCCCGCGCGCCGCGAGGTGCTGGGCGACGTACGCCGTCGTCCCCGGGTAGACCGTGCTGCGCAGGACGACGAGGGCGCCGTCGCGGAGATGCGGCGCGATCTGCTCCACGGCCTTTTCGAAGATCGTCATCGACGGGCCTAGGAACTCGTCCACCGGCGTCCCGATGACGACCACCAGCTGGTGCGTCCGCTCGATCATGGAGCCGTCGCTGCCGAACGACAGCCGGCCGGTCGGCAGGATCTCGCGTAGCAGCTCGTCCGCGCCGTTCTCCATGAACGGCATCTCACCGGCGGCGATCCGCTCCAGGGTCGCGGGATTCGTGTCGTAGATGCCCACCCGCAGGCCGGCCTGCGCGAACGCGAGGCTCAGCGGCAGACCGACATGGCCACCTCCGCCGAGCACGACGAGGTCCAGATCCGCCGGTGAGTGGGTCATGTCCCGGACTCTAGCAGCCCGGTGCGGCCGGTCACCGGCCCGAAGGTCGCGCCCGGCACCGGTACTCCCAGCGAGGTGCTGTCGAGACGCGTGCAGGCCTGGGCGCCCCACGGGCACGAGTAGATGGCGTAGCCCTGGGCCAGCAACTGGGCGGCGTCCACGGGGGTCGCCTCATGGCCGCTGATCATCCAGCCCCAGCGATGGGCGTAGTACAGGACCTCGGGTGTCCAGTCTCGATCCACGATGGCGACCGGCTGGCCCGGATTCGTCTCCCGCTGGATCTGCGCGGCGAGCGGCAGGACACCCTCGGGGTCCGCGAGGGGATCGTAGATGCCCATCCAGTACGGGCTCTGGAGGGCCACGACGGCGACCCAGGCCACGGTCGCGCCGGCCAGGAGCAGTCCGCGCAGCCAGCCGCGGAACAGCGGGAGTCCCGCGACGCCGAGCCCGACCAGAGCCGCCACTGAGCCGGACACCGCAATCGAGTAGTAGTCGTGGATGACGTACAGGTTGAAGAAGACCAGGAGCGGCCCGACGAGTGTCGCGACGATCCATGTCCAGAATCGGACCTGTCGACGGGCGAGGGCGAACCGGATCGCCGGGATGGCCAGGAACAGGATGGCGATGCCACCGGCCAGGATGCCTACGCTCATGAAGATGGAGCCCCAGGATCCCGGCTCCAGCCGTTGCCCGACTGACCCGAAGGTCCAGGCCAGCAGCTGGCTGGAGGTCAGCCAGACGGTCGCCTCCGACGCGGCCTTGATCGCGTCCGCATGGCGCGTCCAGGCGATGCCGGCGAGGAGCGGGACGATGGACAGGGCCCACGCTCCCACCCACGAACGCCGCGTGCCTCGATCATCGTCGCGGCTGACGGCGAGCAGCGCGAACGGCGCGACCCAGAACAGGGCGGTCGTGATCTTCACCAGGGCCGCGACACACCCGAGCGCGAGCGCCAGCGCGAACCACCAGCCCGAGCGGCCGCTCGACCCACCGTCGCGCCAGCGCAGGCCGGCCAGCGCGAATCCGAACGACGCCGCGAGGGCCGTGTACTCGATCAGGGCGGCCCGCCCCCAGGAGATCCCGAGCGGCGAGAAGAGGAAGACCGTCAGCGCGACCGTGGCGCCGGTCCAGCCGGCCTGTCGCTTGACGAGGAGCCAGAGCAGTCCGGCGGCGAGGATGAACGACGCCAGGCCGGTCAGCCGCAGCGCCGTGTCCTCCGGGACCCCGACATCCATGACGACCGCTGCGGCGGCCTGGAAGAGCGGGAACTCGAAGGGGACCTCCCACGGCGCGCCGAGGATCGGCAGCTTCGGGTAGAGGAGGTCGATTCCCTCCTCGTGGAAGATCCGGGCCGTGAACGCGGTCTGCGTCTGGCGGAACGGGTGCCGATCCAGCAGGGGCGCGCCGAGCGTCGGGACGTGGATGAGG
>Ga0075024_100001245_pt1 | contig 10110 bp, 7 predicted proteins | sample Str013_2_FD_71389 | JGI IMG/M metagenome (GOLD analysis project Ga0075024, IMG submission 71389) | Freshwater sediment microbial communities in response to fracking from Pennsylvania, USA - Straight Creek_MetaG_SC_2013 | ecosystem: Environmental > Aquatic > Freshwater > Creek > Sediment... | reverse complement strand
CACCTATTTCCGCTCAGGGTTTGGGACCCTCAGGATCAAATCAAGCTATTAAACGAAGAGCGCCTCTCAATTTTGAAAAACAGATCGATCTATCTTCACCGTACATTGCATCGTCGCCGCCAATTCAGGAAATTGGTGGCAACATCGATATTGTAGTCAGGCACGGCCCGATCTGGAGCTGTTCATGCGCGCAATACGTTGTTTGATCGCCCTACTGTTCGTATCGGGGGCGACTGCAACTCTTGCGGCCTCTGCCCCCGAACTCGAAAGGAAGAAGATTGTATTCGTAGCCGGCGCGGGGAGCCATGGCTGGGGCGCGCACGAGCATTATGCCGGCTCACTCCTGCTGGCGAAGGCGCTCAGATCGGCAAAGCCGGGTTATACAATCGAAGTCGTTAAAAACGGGTGGCCAACGGATGATGCGATTTTTGACGGAGTCGACGCCGTGGTTATCTATTCTGACGGCGGAAACGATCATCCAATCATCTCTCACCAGAACAAGTTTGCCGAGCTAGCCGCGAAAGGTGTTGGTTTGGCATGCATTCACTACGCCGTGGAAGTGCCACAAGGGGAACTGGGTAACTATTTTCTGGATTGGATCGGTGGTTATTTCGAAACGTACTGGTCGGTCAATCCGCACTGGAACGCGGATTTCAAAGAGCTTCCAGACCATCCGATTACAAAAGGCGTGAGGCCTTTCTCGATCAATGACGAATGGTACTACCATATGCGGTTTCGCGATGGGATGAAGGGTGTCACACCGATCCTGACGGCCATCCCGCCCGAGAGCACCTTAAGCCGCGGCGATGGTCCATATACCGGAAACGAAAATATTCGGGCCGAGATCGGAAAGCCGCAACATGTGGCTTGGGCAGCGGAGCGTCCGGACGCGGGACGCGGGTTCGGCCTTACCGGCGGGCATTTTCACCAAAACTGGGCTGACGACAACTTTCGTCGGATCGTGTTGAACGCGATTGTCTGGATTGCCGGAGGAGAAATTCCCGAAGGCGGCATCCAGTCGGCCACACCGACTAGAGCGGACTTCGATGCCAATCAAGACGAGCCGAAACCACTCAAGTGTTGGCTTGGGTTCCGCTGTGTTCCTGAATGAAAGCTTTCGTTAAATTGCGGTCTATGCGTTTCTGCTTTCAAAGATCCACCAAGGAGCGCGAGATGGCGAACCCTGCATTAAAGACGGTCGCATGCATTGCGGCCTTCAGCAACGTGTTGCTCCCGGCTCATGGCCAGCAACAAGGGGCAGGACGGCTCGAATTGCACGAATTGCCCAAGGGTGACGCCGATGGATTTGTAACGATTATCGGCGGCGACGACCTCAAGATTTGGAAAGGGCTCGAGGACTATTGGTACTCACGGGATGGCGTTCTCGGCGGCCGTCAAACCAAGTAAAATTCAAGGCAGACCTTTCTGGTTTTCCCCTTTCGTTTGCGTGATTTTGAATTGTGTCTGAAATACAAATTCGTCTCGCCCCAAGGTAATTCGGGAATCCAATTCCGCTCCAGGGTCCTGGATCAGGAAACCTATCGCGTCGGCGGTTATCAGGCCGATATCGATGCGACCGGCGCCTACGATGGCTCCATCTATGATGAGGCCGGCGTCGTGGGAGGACGAGGAACGTTAAGCAATCGCGGCGATAAGACGATCTGGAACGCGGAAAACAAACGTCACGCAGTCGAGATTGCAGACAGTCAGGAGTTATTGAAGGTCATCAAGGTCGGTGATTGGAACGATGTCACACTGGTCGCCAAGGCCAATCACATTACCTACAGCATCAATGGTCGCGTCATGACGGAGCTAATCGATGAAAGCCCGAATGCCGCGCGTGAAGGTGTTTTGGCGCTTCAGCTTCATCAGGGGTTTACAATGGATGTGCAGTTCAAAGACGGAAGGGTAAGAAAGCTCGACTAGCCAGACTTGGACTACCCAAGCCAAACGCTTCACCTGGACCACCTGAGAAACGCCTGCCGGAAACAATATGGGAGGCGAAGCAAACTTTGCCGACTGTCCGCTCCAGTGCCGGCGTAGCTCAAGTGGCAGATTCAAATCGGCCCCCGATCGAGCGCACGTAATCTCAACCGGCGAGATCAACTTTGAGCCGGTCGGCGAGGCGAATGGCCAGGGCCAGGATCATCAGAGTTATGTTGGCGTGTCCGCAAGTCGGGAACACCGACCCTCCCGCTACATAGAGCCCCGCAACGCCATGCACTTGGCAATTTGAGTCGACAACTCCTGATCTTGGGTCGTCGGACATGCGCGTCGTCCCGGCAGTATGAGCCGAATCGATAAGCACACAGTCTTCGAGTCGCTGTTCCAGAACCCAATCCTCGAGTTGCGGCGCAGGGAGCCCGACTCGTCTAAATTCGCCCTCCAGGATTTGGCCCAGCCGGGCAAGCGACCTGAGAGCTTCGTCGTCATTGAGCCAATTGACTCGCGCGATCGGCACGCCCAATGCGTCGGTCTTGTCTGACAACGTGATACGGCTTTCCGGGTCGGGACGCTGCTCGGTGATGCCTTCAATAGCGAGTGCGGTAAGCTTATGAGGCAGGCCGTGGCCTTGAGTAAATTCGCGCACCACGAAATTGGGAAATTGCTTCATTACATTATTGATAACGAAGTCCTTGACCCGCGATGGCAGAGCGTCGCTTTCGAAAAGGCGCATTCCGACACCCATTGCAATCAAACCAGGGCCGGACGCAACAGCGCGCAAATCTGAAATCGGCCTGTCGCTTTTTGCTCGTAGGAGGCGCTTAAGTGCATCCCACGGATCATCCGCAGCATGTTCCTGCATCATAAAAACAGCGCAATTGAGCAGGCGTTCCCGCTCTTGAATGTCTTTGCTTGGAACGAGACCGTGCATATAAATGTGCGCTCGACCGCGTTGCTTGAGACTGTAAAATCCAAATCGCTTCACGACCGCGGGACAATCCTCTGCCTTGAAGTGCCCGATCTTGGCGCGGGGATGATCCATAAGGAAGCGGCCGACGAGGTCGTTTTGATTGCCTAATCCGCTCCGCTGAATTCCATTAGAAACAAGCAGCAGGCGGGGATTTTCGATAGCGCTGGCCGCCAGCACCGCGCCTTTCGCCCTCACCCGCGACCGTACGCCACAAATAGTCGAAACTTCGAGGCTTTCGAATGCCGATCCGGCTTCGTTGGTATCGATGCGGGTAACAGTGGCGTTTAGTAAAACCCGCACGTTGGGCGCGTCAAAAGTTAGGAACTCAGGGCCGAAGCGCATGAAGTCCACCGCATCAATGCGCGAGCGGGCGAACTGCCAAAAGAAAGATCTAAGTAGGCTCGCATCCAGCTGGGGATGATGTGGGGTTAGGCCCATCAGCTCCCAAAGCCTGTCGTCATAACAACCGGGTCCCAAGTCGAGCACATCGGCGGCCCGATCAAGATAGGGGTAGAGAGTTTCAAGCCCGAAAGGCCACCCCGAATATGGCACCCAATCCCGCGCAGCGAAGTCGATTTGGTCAAATGGAGCCGATTTGCCTCCCCACGCGTGCGACGACCCGCCTAGCACTCGACAACGCACCCCGTAACCCTGCGACTCGGCCGACCATGACCGAGAACCGTGCCATTTTATTCGGCTGCGCACCCGCGCTGCGCCTTTGGGCTCACCTATGCTCTCAACTGTATTAAGATCGGTAATTCGCGGATCCTCTTGCAGCAGGCCGCTCTCTAAGATCAGAATACGCGTTGATGTCCCGAAAAATTCGCGCGCGATTGTAAGCCCGGCCGGCCCGCCGCCAACAATGACAAGATCTGCGTCAAGTGTGGCGCCCGCACCCAGAGATCTGAGATCTTCGACCTGCATGCCTTATTCCCGTCTCCGCTTCTATTCGCCTGAAATTTGCGAAGTCAGGCAACGATCTCCGCACTCATCGATCTACCTTCCGTTCCTTATGCTGGAAGGCAATACTTGTAGCAAGTTAACCCGCCGACGCTGTGTGCACCGTCGTAAACCGGCAAACCGCACCATCTTTCCATTGTCGTCGTCAGATGCCGGCGCACGTCGCCAAGCTTAGCAGATGTCGTCCGGAGGCTGCTTTCCAAGTGAATTGTCGGTATCTTGCACGTTGGGGGTCTTCTGGCCGTACTTCAAAATTGCGCGGGGTATTGGGATCGGCAGTACCTCCAACTACGCCGCCGCCTTCCCAGCCTGTTGAGCCAATATCCGCTTCAGATGGTCCGCAACACGGAGAGCGATCGATAAGATCATTAAGGTCGGGTTTGCGTGTCCGCTTGTCGGAAAAACCGAGCTGCCGGCAATATAAAGACCTTCGACGCCGTAAACTTCACACTGCGTATCAACGACTCCGGTTCTTGGATCGTCAGACATGCGCGTTGTGCCAATAATATGGGCCATATCAACCAGGGCGCCATCGGCAGGACGATCGTTAACGATCCAATCATCCAATATTGGCTCTGGCAAACCTGCCTTTGGCAGCTCCTCTCGCATCAACTGCCCGATGCGCACGACGCTTCGACGCTCGACTTCAGAAATCTTCCAGGTAGCTCTCGCCTTGCGCATTCCAAGCGCATCCGTCTGATCGGAAAGAACCACGCGGCTTTCCGGATCTGGTTCTTGTTCCGTAATCACGTGAATACCCAGAGATTTCAGTTTATGCGGCACGCCTTTGCTCTGGAATTCACGAACAACGAACCCCGGCCCGATCATCGTGAGAAGATCGACAATAAGCCGCTGCAGCATGCGCGGAAAAAAACGGTTGCGAATTGTCATTAATCCAACCCCCTTCACAAGAAGGGTAGCGCCACCCAAAGATGACCAAAGATCGGATGAAATGCTCGAACTCTTGAACCTCAAAAGACGTTTGATGGCCTCAACCGGATCGTCCGGCGCAATTTCAGGTAAAACGTAAATAGCCGAGTTAAGGAGCTTTTCTTTAGCTTGGTATGCCGGAGCAAAGACAAGACCATGCATATACAAGAATAGCGCGCCTTTGTGAGCGACCGGATAGAATCCCAGAAATTTCGCGACCCACACGTCTTCCTTCTTGAAATACCCGATACGCGTCCCGGGATGATCCATTAAGTAACGACCGACTACATCGTGCTGATTGCCCAGTCCGCACGGATGTTGATGATTTGAATTCAACAGCAGTCGGGCGTTCTCGATGCTACCCGCCGCCAATACGCACGCTTTCGCGACAACGTAGGAACGCGCGCGGCCCATAGTACTTACTTCAACGCCAGCAAATTTCTTTCCGGTCACATCGGTGTCTAGTCGTACAGCTGTGGCGCCCGTGAGAGTACGGATGTTCTTTGAGTCTGCAGCTCTGAATTCATCTGCAAAGCTCATAACTCTTGTGTGGTCGAAGCTCGAGCGCGCGAATTGCCAGAAAAATGACTGCAGCTTCGTGTTATCAATGGGTGGCCGCTCTATTCTTTTGTTGATTAACGCCCACAATTTCTCGTCATACAAATTCGGGCCTAGATTCAGGACCTCTGCCGCACGGTCAAAGTAAGGTTCCAGCTGGTCACGGCTGATTGGCCATCCTGAATTCGGCACCCAGTCGCGCGCAGAAAAATCAGTTTGGTCGAAGAGAGCCGACTTTCCACCCCAATAAATCGCGGAGCCTCCCAGCACCCGGCATCTAATTCCGAACGGCTGGGTATCCTGATCGAAGCTCGCTATGTTGTTGCCGTGAAATGCCGCACGAAACTCCAGCGCGGCCGGGCTTTGCGGTTCGCCGTTACTTTCGAGATTGTTTAGCTCCATGTAAGCGGCCTGCTCCACCTCAAGCCCGCTCTCAAGTACGAGAACTGTGATGGAGGAATTCGAGAATTCTCGCGCTATGGTTAGGCCGGCTGGCCCGCCCCCAATGATGACAAGATCGACCGCAAACTGCGAACCGGGTGGGTAGGCATCCAATTTCTCAATTTTCATGTGCCGATTAAGTCTCCAGATCACGCAAAACCAATGCACTTAGCGGCCAACTGCACGCTAGAGAATACTAGTAGCCCGGCATCCCGATCATTAGAAGATCATGCAAGAAAAGAAGATTACGACACAAGCGTCATCTTGCGCCTTGGTGAAGGCGTTCGGTGGCAACTTCTTTAATTACATCGACCAGCGCCTTCCCTGCGCGCTTCCACGTATAATGACTGGCCTGCGTTCGGCCAAACGACACGCATCGTGCCCGAAAATCCGGGTCGTCTCTCAAGCGAATGATTGCCGAAACCCACTCAGCCGGATCTGTCGCATCGGCATAAATGGCGGCACTACCGCAGACTTCTGGTAAAGCCCCACAGGGCGCAACGATCGCCGGACATCCAAGGGTCATGCCCTCAAGCGGTGGAAGCCCGAAGCCCTCCGTAGTTGACGGAAATCCGATACATAAGGCCGCCTCAAGCAGGGAACGTAACTCTTCGTCACGAACACGTCCGGCAAATACGATATTTGAGGAAACTGGCCCTGCTCTCTCGAAATCCTCGCGGAGAGCCGAGCCCATCAAGACAAGCTTCAAATCTGCGAGCGCTGGGGCGGCGAATGCTCGAACCAGAAGCCCAACATTCTTGTGAGGTTGAACATTTGCCAAGCCGACAATAAACCCATGCCTCTCAAGTCCAAGCCTGTCTATGATCTGATGGTCAGGGTTGACCTCAAGCAGATGATCGACCCCGTTGGGGACGATCGCGATACGCTCTCGAGTCGTAACGCCGAAGCGAACCAACTCGTTCGCCGCGTAGTTTGAAATGGTCAGTATTCGGCTGTGCCGGCGGCCCAGTATAGGCTGCACAGCTCTATACCAGCGGCCAAAGGATGGCTTGTAGGAGCTCGGTGCACTGAAAACCTGAGCATCGTGTATCATGGTGATGGCAGAGGTGGCACTGATTGGGCCAAGGTTGCAGAGGTTCAGAAGCAGGTCGGGGCGTGTAAGTCGCGGCAGATCGAATTGCTCCCAAAGTTGTCCGCGAAACATTCCGCGTCGGTCCACGCTGAAATTGTCGTATGTGGTCATGTGCAGGTTGGTCGGAGCGACGAGTTCCGGTTCTCTCTGAAAAAGCCCCGTAAACCCACGATGGCTTTCCGCCAGCTGGCGGATGAGCTGTTCCGCGACCCGATGTACGACCGTCGGCCCAGCGGTAAGAAACTTAGCGTTGATGGCCAACCGGCGGAAAGAAATCATTCCGTGACTTTACACTCGCCCATAAAGATGCGTTCCTGTCAGACGCCTAGCCAAATGGTATCGTAAGCCGGCGCTTTGCCCCAAGCATCAATCCGGCCGAATAAACCGCTAAATAAATCGGCCTGAAGACATCTTTCCATGCCTTCCAAGGATCCTCTTTCAATGCTCCGGTTCGCTCATCAGCCCTGGAGCCTCTTAATCCACTTTTCAGATATTCGGCACTGACCCCAAGAATTTGGTCCTGAACGCAAGGAGCCGGGATACACTGAAAGATATTGACATGCGGGGTGGATTGCCGATCAGGCGCGAATAGTTCGATATCCAAGGCGTGCTCGAATGCCTGATAAATGCGAGAAAGATATAATGCTGTTTTCTTATTGAGTGCGTAAGCGGCAGTTCCGCCGTGGCTGGAAAACGCAGCAACGATCCGATATCGGTCAATAGTCTGGGCTGCTTTTGTGCTGGTCGTTACGCTGGCAAGGAATGTTTCCAAACGGTACAAAGCGGTCGACGCGCGATCGATTTTCAGTCCTGCGACGACGTCCCTAAATCCATCTGCCAAGCGAACGTCGTCTTCGAGGATGACCGCGAAATCATCGTCTGAATTACAAATCATATTCCAAACTTTTACGTGACTGAGAATGCAGCCAATCTCCCCCGGACTTAATTTCATCGTTTGATGCTGGTCAAATACGGAAATATCTTTTGCAGACAGTTCAACTCCTCGGACGGCTTCAACAAATTCAAAGGGCAAGTTCAGCGGACGCAGCAGATCGTCCATACGTTGCCGGCGCTGAACGTCTCCGGGCAGATTTATGATGTATATCATCAGCACCTCTTGGCGAGATTTGCCAAAGCTAGGCCAGCTTCGCGAATCTATTATACGGTATTGGTTAAAAAGTCAGATGATTCCGCCGAGCGCCCGGCTGACATATCGTCAACGGAAGCAGTCACAGCACCCTTGCGATATGGGCTTACCCTCAATTCGAGGCTAGAACATCGTAACCCAATCGTCGTCATTCGAGTTCCTCGCGGCAAATTACGCACGTGTTGGATGCTCCGATGGTTTGCGCCGGCAGCTTCAGACAACCAGCTTCCGGATTGCCCGTGCACAAGGTGGCACCTCCACTTATCCTGAATCCCCGGCTCTGCGCTACCAGTACACTAGACGGTGTTCCGAATAGCCGTCAAAATGCGAACCGGGATAAACGTCTTGGGCGATAAACGTCTTGGGCATCGGATCTTCAATGAGATTTTTTGGGCCTCGCCTCAGGCGAATACTCTATGCGTTCGCGGATCCCACTTCATACCAGCTCCTTTGGGGCACGGTGTTTGGCAGGTTCGTTTTTCCGAACGTTAACGATGAATGTCTTCAGCAGAACGAGCGTGAAGCGCTCGACGTCGAGGGACCGAATATCGACAGACAACGGATTTCGCCGATCATCTTCCAGACCACCGAACATCGCCGCGAGATGTCGAAGCAGCTCAAATATTGGAGCAGGTCATTCCAAATCAATAACCCCGCCTTCTCCTGCCTGCTATGGGAGGCCACGGACGATCGACGGTTTATTGAGGCGAGGTATCTGTCATTCCTGACAAGATATGACAGCTATCCCCAAGAGCGCTATCGATTGGACATTATACGATCGTTCTTTTTATACTCCTACGGCGGCTTCTACGCTCACATGGATTCGGAATGTCTGAAGCCGCTTAAGGATTTTCTCCACGCGGGCGACGTATTGCTGGGACGTATGGGCCAAGACGATGATTTTGAGCAGTCCATAACCAACTCAGTCATGGCGTCAAAACCGAATCAGGCATTCTGGTTGCTGACGATCGCCATTGCCATGGAGCGGCTTGCGGTGTCGCAGAAGAATCGCAGCTGGGCGTCCCCGGAAGAAATGACCGGTCCAATCCTGCTCAAAGACGCAGTCAATTATTATATGACCCATGACAAAGAAGAAGTTATTGATCGCATCAGAAGAGCTTGCCCCGAGCTGCGCACCGAAGCCGCAAATAGTGATTTCGGCAGCATCAATCTGCTCGCTCCGTCAATATGGTGCCCCATAAACTGGAACAACTTCATCCAAATGACACTTAGAAAGCGAATTTTTCGCGAAGCAAAGGTTATTGACAAATCTGCCGCAAGTCGCTTGTTCCCTCACGCGTACGTCGTGACATATTGGGATAAGCACAACTAGGGATACTCGACCTCTCCTGGAATTCGCCGAATCGCCGTCACCCTGTCCTCATCACTAGGCTAGGCTTTTTTCGACGGGACGTGTGCGGTATCTCTCATACGAAGGCTATGCAAAGGACTGCGGTGCTCTTCCGATTGAGCAGCGTGACTGTTGAAAAAGCATGCAGGCGCTTCGCGACATGCTTTCCTGGCGAGGTCGATGAAGCCAGCCACCCAGCCGCGGTACGCAGTTCGAGCGCGGCCATCCAATAGTTGTTTTAAGGCCTAAGAAATTGGCCGACTTCTTGCATCATGATCCCTTTGCGTCGCAATTATTATTCACTGGCATAGGTAAGAAATGCTTCCAAGATGTTCGGCCGCTAGATGCCTGCGCGGTTCATCCTGTTTATGGCTATCGGTGGGCTTGGCGTGCTTGTGCATATGGCGGTGCTGACCACGCTTCTGAAGGCCGAGGGACTGACCTTTATAGTGGGGCAAAGCACGGCCACCCTGGTCGCGATGACGTTCAACTTTTTCCTCAATAACATGCTCACCTATCGAGATAAGCGGTTGAAGGGCGTCTGGCCGCTCCTCGGCGGGTTGTTGAGCTTTTATCTGGTGTGCTCGGTGGGCGCCGTGTCGAATGTCGGCATCGCGAGCTTCATGTTCTCGCAAAGCTATTCGTGGTGGATCTCCGGGATCGTTGTGGGCGCGGTATGGAATTACGCAGCAAGTTCCTTGTTCACCTGGCGCAAG
>Ga0075024_100001244_pt1 | contig 10120 bp, 8 predicted proteins | sample Str013_2_FD_71389 | JGI IMG/M metagenome (GOLD analysis project Ga0075024, IMG submission 71389) | Freshwater sediment microbial communities in response to fracking from Pennsylvania, USA - Straight Creek_MetaG_SC_2013 | ecosystem: Environmental > Aquatic > Freshwater > Creek > Sediment... | reverse complement strand
CCCATTCATTGCTGGAATTGGAAAATAAGATTCCGTCATTGTTTTTGAAAGCGTAGTTCGGCAGTTTTACCACCGGCAACGAATCCGTTAGCGCCAATGAATAATTTCCCTTGCCACCGCCCTGGCCGTTGTTGAAAGTGATGTAGTCAAGATCCGTTACGTCTCGGGGCAGCCCGTTGGTAATCACCATATCTCGGAAACCATCATTGTCGAAATCTGCTACCAGCGGGCACCAGCTCCAGTCGGTCTGGTATACGCCGGCCATATAACCAATATCGCTGAATACAGGATGGCCCAGCGGTGTCATGCCCTGGTTTAGCTGAAAAACATTGCGTACATACTGGTGTTCGTAACCAAACTGTTCGCTGTTGTAATAATTATAGTATTCATTGCCGCTCAGCATTCTTTTTTTGCGCAGGTTGTCTTCCGGCAGCATTTCCAAAGAGATAATGTCGGGCCAGCCGTCGTTGTTGATGTCCACCATATCGGTCCCCATCGCATTCCATCCGGTATGTTTAAAATAGTCGCCCAAATGGTTGGTGAATGTGCCGTTCTTATTGTTGATGTACAACAGATCGTTCGATACAAAATCATTGCTTACATAAATATCCGGCCAGCCATCCTGGTTGATGTCGGAGATACATACCGCATGGCCCCAACCCTCTATAGTAATGCCAGCTTCTTTGGATACATTGGTAAATGTGCCGTTGCCATTGTTGCGGTAAAGCCGATCGGTATTCAGCGCACTTCCATCGGTTATTTTTGGCCTGAATTTTATCGGCGTTTTGGGATCGTTTAATTCATTGGTAACAAGGTACAGATCCAAATCGCCGTCATTGTCGTAATCAAAGAATACGCCCTGTGTACTAAAGCCGGTATCGGCAAGGCCATAGGCAACAGCCGATTCTTTAAATATGGGGATGCCCTCTTTGTTCAGGCCCTGGTTGATGTACAGCAGGTTGGTTCTTCTCAGCGGGTCTTTGCGGAAAGAGGCAGAAACATAAATATCCATCCATCCATCGTTGTTGATGTCAACTACCGAAACGCCGGTACACCAATGCCCTTCGCCAGCAGCGCCGGCTATATTGGTGATGTCTTCAAAATGCATTGCACCTTTGTTGAGATAGAGTTTATTGCTCACCATATTGCCGGAGAAATAAATATCCATCAGGCCATCGTTGTTAAAATCGCCAATGCCCACGCCGCCGCCATTGTAAATATTGGCCTGGTTTAAAATATTCAGCGAATCGCTCTCGGTAATTTTATTGGTAAAGCCAATGCCGGTTTGTGCTGCGGGCAACAGTTTAAACAAAGTGCTTTTTGCAGTTTGGGCAAAATTAAACTGGGGTAGCGATAAGGGTAAAATAAGCAGGAATATCCTTAACCGGCGCAGCAACATAAGCAAAGCAATTGATGTAACTGCAATGTAATATTTTTTAAAGCCACTGGTGCTGATGAATCAATTTGAACAATAAATGAAACAGATTGAATAAGCAGGCGGGCAAGGGGGATTATTTTACCTGGTTTACAAAAGTTTTACGGTAATTCAGCGGGCTGAGGCGGGTACGGTCTTTAAAGGTTTTATAAAAATTGGAGATATCGTTAAAGCCACTGTCGAACCCGATCTGTACAACCTGCTTATCGGTATTCACCAGTTGCCCGATGGCAAAATCGATGCGGTAATCGTTTACCACTTCAATAAAAGTCTTCCGGCTTATCTTTTTAAAATACTTGCAAAATGCTTCGGGCGTCATATTGGCCACAGCAGCAGCTGCTTTCAGCGAGATATTGGTTTTAAAATTTTCAACGATATAGCCCATGGCCTTGTGTATTCTTTCTTTTTCGTTGATCGAAAGTGCGGGGTAGGCATTTTGTTTGTCGAGTAAAACATACTTGCTGCTGGTAGAAAGCGCATGCAGCAGTTCCAACACGCAAAGCAGTTGTTTGAATCCTTCTTTTTCCTTTAGCAACTGCTGCATCTTTTGCTGTACTTTCAGGGTGTTGCCGGTAAACTGCATGCCATAATTGCTGTTGTTGAGCAATTGATGGATGCGTTTCAGTTCCGGCGCAGCAAAAAAGCCTTCCCCCAAAAAATCTTTTTGAAACTGCAATACAATGGAAATTGATTTTTCTCCTTTGGCAGCGGTACCCGATTTCCAGCAATGCGGCAGGTTGCTGCCCAGCAAAACAAGATCGCCATGGGTATAATCATTCATGTGCGTACCCACATACCGTTTGCCGGCCCCCTGCTGAATCAGCGTTAGCTCATACTCGGGGTGAAAATGATAGGGCGCAGAAAAATGCGTTTCTTCAAATGTGCGGGCAACAAAAGAAGTGTTGCCCGCCGGCCTGATGGATTCAAAAGAGGCTTTCAATAATTGATAATTTTAGCTTTTTGGTTAGTCTATTTACAATATTGGCATAAAATATGCCACAATTTAGCCAATTTACGCATTTTTTAAACCATGAATATGGACGTAGTTTGGGGTACACTAAATAACCTGTTATGAACGATACCACCTTGCCATCGCTGGATAATTTTATTGCCATAGATCCCTTACAGGCGGAGGCCTTCCGCAAAAATGGCCATACGCTGGTAAAAGGTGTGCTTTCAAAAGACGAAGCGCTGGTATACCGGGGCGTTATCAATGAAGCGGCCTACAAATACAATACAGAGAAACGAAAAATGGAAGAGCGGGATACCTATGGTAAAGCGTTTCTGCAAATCATGAATTTGTGGGAAGTGGACCAGCAGGTAAGAAAATTTACGCTGGCCAAACGTTTTGCAAAGATTGCAGCCAGCCTGCTGGGCGTATCCAATGTAAGGCTTTATCACGACCAGGCCCTGTACAAAGAAGCAGGCGGCGGGTTAACACCCTGGCACCAGGATCAATACTATTGGCCGCTAAGTACCAGCAATACCATTACTATGTGGATGCCGCTGATAGACATTGACGAAGACATGGGGATGCTTACTTTTGCTTCGCAATCTCACAAGCGTGGTTTTGTTGAAAATGTAGCCATTTCTGATGCATCTGAAGCGCTCCTGGAAAAACACATTCATGAACAAGGCTTTGCCATTACCCGTGCCAAATCGATGCAGGCTGGCGATGCTACCTGGCATTATGGCTGGACATTGCACAATGCGCCCGGCAATCTTTCTGCTGTAACAAGGGAAGTGATGACCATCATTTATTTTGCCGATGGCGCCACCGTTACCGAACCTAAAAATGAACACCAGGAGGCCGATCGGAAAAGATGGCTGGCAGGCCTGGCACCCGGTGCCCAGGCGGCTTCTGCACTCAATCCATTGTTGTTGTGATGAGCTGTTTTTTGCCAATCGTCCGGGTGTAAATGATCCGGTGGCAGTGCGATACCCGGAATAAAAATGCCAGGCTGTGGCATGCTGCTCTTCATCCAATGACTTTATTTTCCAGAAATTTTAATTTGCAATTTATATGAACAAACGCCTGTGGCTTTTGCCCGTATTGCTTTTCTTTTCGTGTATGCCTCACAGTAATGCACAGGACTCCACACAAAGATGGACAGAGAAACGTGCCTGGGACTGGTACAACAAACAATCCTGGTATTGTGGCTTTAATTATATTCCGGCTTATGCCATTAATTATACTGCCATGTGGGACAAAACAACATTTGACCCCATTGCCATTGACAAAGAGCTGGCATTGGCGCAGCAATCGGGTATGAATGTGCTGAGGGCGGTATTGCAATTTGCGGTGTACGAAGACGATCCCGCCTATTTTCTGAAAACGCTGGATGCGTTTATGGCGATATGCAATAAACACCACATAAAATTTGTGCCCGCATTGTTTGATGATTGTGTTTTTGGTCTTGAACACGATCCCAAACTGGGTATTCAGCCGGAGCCATTAAAAGGTTGGTATGCCTGGGCATGGTCGCCCAGCCCGGGACACAGCCTGGTGGTGAACGAACAAACGCATCCCCGCATTGAGAAATATGTAAAGGCAGTCGTTGAACGGTTTAAAGACGATTCAAGAATACTAATGTGGGATTTGTACAACGAACCCACCAATGGCGGATTGGGTGCCGCAAGTTTTCCTTTGCTTAAAAAAGTGGTGGGCTGGGCCCGGGCCATCAACCCAACACAGCCACTTACGGTGGATGTATGGAACCAGGACAAAAGGCTGAATCAAATTGTGCTGGCTGCATCGGATGTAATCAGTTTTCACAATTATGGCAACAGGGATGTGTTGCTGAACCAGATTCGTGATTTAAGAAAATACAACCGTCCTCTTATTTGTACGGAGTGGATGAACCGCCCGGCAAAATCATTGATCGCCACCAACCTGGCTGTTTTCTACGAAGAAAAAGTGGGTTGTATATTATGGGGTTTGGTATATGGTAAAACACAAACGGATCTGCCCTGGGGCCATCGTCCCGGAGATCCGGTATCGCCGATATGGCAACACGATCTGTACCGCCCCGATTTTACAGCATACGATACCGCAGAAATCGGCCTGGTAACCAAACTGGTGGCAGAATCAAAAATGAAATGAGTGACCGGTATAGCCTTTAAACAAAATTTTCAGGTAGGGTAACCTGCGGAATATAAAATGATCAAAACGGTACAGGGGTTGGCAACAATTTTTTTTATGTTAACACTTTTAAACAATGCACAAAATGAATAAACAATCAGCCTGCTTTATACTGTTTTTTTTTTCGGCGGTATGCTGGCGATGGAAGCACAAAATGCTGGCAGCACCGCAATGCATATAGCGCCAGCGCCACTTTATCGGGATCCTATTTATGATGGCGCGGCGGATCCGGTGCTTACCTGCAACAAAGCAAAAAAGGAATGGTGGATGTTTTATACGCAGCGGCGTGCCAATGTACAACTGGCCAATGTGGCATTTTGCTATGGTACGGGTATTGGTGTGGCAGTATCTTCCGACCACGGGCAGACATGGGTATACAAGGGTGCGCCAAAATTAGAATTTGAAGAAGGGCTGAATACTTTTTGGGCACCGGATATTATTTTCGACAAGGGCATATACCACATGTTTCTTGCCTATATACCTGGTGTAAGAAACAACTGGGGCGGCAATGCTACCATCATTCACTATACCAGCAACGATTTATGGAACTGGGCCTACAAGGGAAAATTGAAATTGTCGTCCGATAAGGTAATTGATCCAACATTTTTGAAACTGCCCGATGGCAAATGGCATATCTGGTACAAAGATGAAACCCGGAACAGTATTACGATGACAGGAGAAAGCGCAGATCTTGTAAACTGGACATTACAAGACAAACCCGCTATTGGGGGCAAGCCGCATGAAGGCCCTAAAATATTTCGCTTTAAAGACAGTTACTGGATGATAACCGACGAATGGGCCGGCCTGCGTGTATACCGCTCTGCTGATGCAAAGGAATGGGAGCGGCAGGGTATGGTACTGGATCAAAATGGCACCCGCCCCGAGGATACGCCCACTGGTGCGCATGCAGATGTGGTGGTAACAGGCGATCAATGTTATATTTTTTATTTTACGCACCCCGGACGAAAAACACATTTTGCTGCCAGCCTTGAAGCCAATGGTACTTATTCTTACGACAGCAAACGTTCTTCCATACAAGTGGCAGAACTGGTGTTGAAAGACAATACACTGGTAGCGGTGAGGGATGAACCTTTTGATTTTTGGTTGCCCCAGGGCTAAGAGAAAAAATGGAAAATTGTATGAAAGAAAAATCCGGGCATTGTAAGTATATTGGACATGATAGCAACTGGCGTGAAGCAACCAAGGATATACCGCAATGTACACGGACTGCTGTAGAGAATTAAAAAAGAATATTTTTATGGTATGATAGCAGGACAGACAGCAGGAATTTTAAAACATAAAGCTGAATACAAGTGGTGGCTCAAATTCTTTTGTGCTGCTGATGCTCCGCGGCGCCAAAAACGCTTTTCTCCTTTTTTTTGCCTGGCGCTTTTTACAATGCTGGCACCTGGATGCCTTTTTGCCCAGGAAGTGAAATGGAAACAGGTTTCAGACAACCCCGATTTTTTACACAGGGCTATTAAACAGGTTACGGATGTGATGGTGCACGATGTGTATTCGCCGCCGGTAGCAAGCCGTACCTATGCTTATATTTCCATTGCAGGCTATGAAGCGGCACGGTATGAAAACCCGCATTATTTAACCCTCGCCGGTCAGTTGCACGGGCTAACGCCTTTTGATGCCCCGGTTGCGGGCAAGCAATACAGTTACTCACTGGCAGCTGTAAACGCAATTTTACTGGTTGGCAAAACAATGGTAATATCGGATGAACTGGTGGAAGATTTCCGGAAAAAAATGCTGCAGGAATTTGCCGCTGCCGGCATGCCGCAGGATGTAGCCGACAACTCAATGGCATTTGGAAAAAGCATTGCAGACCATGTGCTTGCCTGGGCCGCCAAAGACAATTACAAACAAACCAGGGCCCTGCCTAAATACACGGTTATAGAAGATGAAGCCTCCTGGAAGCCAACACCACCTGCTTATATGAAAGCAGTTGAACCCTACTGGAGCCGGATCAGAACTTTTGCCGTGGATTCTGCCGCACAGTTTAAACCATTGCCTGCCACTGCCTTCTCGGCCGATACAAACAGCGTATTTTACAAGCAGGCAATAGAAGTTCAGCAAACCGGCATACAACTTACAGAAGAACAAAAACAGGTTGCCAATTTCTGGGATTGCAATCCTTTTAAGATGAATGTGAACGGGCATGTGATGTATGCAACCAGGAAAATATCGCCGGGTGGCCATTGGATAAATATAACGCGGCTGGCCTGCAGGCAAACGCATGCAAACCTGGTTCGCTCGGCAGAAGCCTATGCCTGTCTGTCGGTGGTACTGGCAGACGCATTTATCAGTTGCTGGGACGAGAAATACCGCAGCAGGGTTATCCGTCCCGAAACCTATATCAACCGGTATATCAGCCAGGCCTGGGTGCCCTTGTTGCAGACGCCGCCTTTTCCGGAATATACCAGTGGCCACAGCGTGGTATCTGCGGCTTCTTCGGTTGTGCTTGGCCGTTTGTTTGGCGAAAAATTTGTGTATACCGATTCAACCGAAGTGGAGTTCGATATACCGGTGCGCCACTTTAGTTCATTTCGCCAGGCTGCAGAAGAAGCGGCTGTCAGCCGTTTGTATGGCGGCATTCATTATATGGCAGCCATTAAAAACGGCTTGCTGGAAGGGGAGGCCGTCGGCAAATTCATTGCGGATAAGTTAAAAACAAAAATATCCACAACAGGTAAAATCAGGTAGTATACGTTTATTAAAATAGTTCCGATGAAAAAAATAACAACAGCCCTTGCCTTTGCAGGCATCTTTTTTTGTAGTGGCAGGGTGGCGTTTGCACAGGTTATCAAAGGAACATATGCTATAAAGAATGTGCAGACAGGCATGCTGCTGCGCATCAAGGATGCCAGCAAGGCCAATGGCACGCCGCTGGTTTCTTATAACCCGGTGAACTGGAAATGCATGACCTGGGATTTTCAGCACAAGGAAGATAATACCTACCAGTTGCGCAATTTGTTTTCCGGAAAAACATTTCAGCCGGTACAGGCAGCTGCAGAAGCCGTGGCAATGGAAGAACAACCTTTGCAGGCCGGTGCGGCGGCGCAGCAATATGAATTCATTGCCGCAGGTAAAAACAGTTACCTGATCCGTTTAAAAGGAACGGCGTTCTACCTGAGCCCGGCAAATGATAAAGGCAATACCAATACTGCCATTGTGCTTACCCAAAAGCACGATACGCCATTGCAGCAATGGACTATTTATGAACAGCACCCCGATTTTTAAACAGGGCCGGCGTGTTCATTAAGGAATTGAGTATCTTACCGCAGCAACTCAATATTTCATTCCTGTTATGAACGTTTTAAACCAGCTCAAACAACATAAAATTGTGGCCATTATACGTGGCGCAAACCCCAATGATGTAATGGACATTGTATATGCATTGCAGGCGGGTGGCATTCATGCGGTGGAGATTACACTCAATTCTGAAAATGCACTGGAACTTATAAAAAGTGTTTTCAGTAAAGTAAAAGAGGGTATGCTGGTAGGTGCAGGCACGGTATTAAATACAACTGCGGCACATGCGGCCATGGATGCGGGGGCGCAATTTATTATTTCACCTTCACTGGATACTGATACCATCCGCGTCACCAAAGAACGGGGCATTGTCAGCATTCCTGGTGCTTATACAGCTACTGAAATTGTGAAAGCGCATGCGGCGGGCGCCGACATTGTAAAAGTATTTCCGGCTTCCAGCCCGCAATACATAAAAGACATCGGAGGGCCGCTTTCACACATTCCACTGATGCCTACCGGCGGCGTTAATGTCTCCAATATACGGGCATTTCAGCAGGCAGGTGCAGTAGCATTTGGTATTGGCAGTGCACTGGTGAGCAGCCATGAACCGGTTAATGATCTTTATTTAAAAAAATTAACTGCCAGCGCCGCAGCATTTGTACAAGCCATCAGCCAACAATAAAACAGACCGGGTGTAGCGCATCAACATTGTATCTATGAAGCCATATTTTTTAAGCTGCGATTGGGGTACTTCTTCATTCAGGCTGCGCCTGGCGGATACTATAACAGGTGCCGTCATCAGCCAGTTGTCTGCTGCAGAGGGTATCGCCCATGCGTATGCGCTGTGGCAGCAATCAGGATTGGATGAAAGCAGGCGGATAGACTTTTACCTGTCGATTCTTAACAAATATTGCAGCCAGGTAATAAAAGCGGCAGGCATTGATGCCGGGCAAACACCCGTCATCATTTCCGGAATGGCATCTTCTTCTATTGGTATGCTGGAACTGCCCTATGCGCCCCTGCCTTTTGCAGTGGATGGATCGGGTTTGGTGGTAGAAGAAATAAAAGCAACAATAGCATTTCCGCAACCGGTATTACTGGTAGCAGGAGCTGCCACGGGCAAAGATGTAATGAGAGGAGAGGAGACACAATTGGTGGGTTGTGCAAAAGATGTCCGGGCGGGTCAGCAGGTATTTGTTTTTCCGGGCACACACTCTAAACACATCGTTGTTACGGCAGGCAAGGCTACAGACATTGAAACTTATATGACAGGTGAGTTTTTTGCGCTGCTGTCCAAACAAAGCATCCTGGCAGGCAGTGTTGCAGCGGGTGGTGATATGGATGACAACGACAACAAAGAAGCATTTGTGCAGGCTGTATGCGAAAGCAAAGACCAGAATTTACTGCACAGTAGTTTTATGGTGCGTACCAACCAATTGTTTAAAAAATATGCAGCAGCAGCCAACTGGTTTTACCTCAGCGGCCTCCTGATTGGTACCGAATTAAACAAGTTATTGAACAAGGGAACAGACAATATTACCATTGTAGGTGAAAAGAAATTGCAAGATCATTACCGGATTGCTTTGCAAGTATTGGATGCCGGTATACAAGTCAATACGACTGATGCTGACACCGCTATTATAAAGGGCCAAATGGTTATTTACCACCGGCTATTTTTGTAGGCAGTTACCGGCAACTTTCAGTTTTTGCAGTTGCAGCTGAATGCTTAATGCCGCAACTGTATGCGCAGCAAATACATATCGGCCGTCATGTACAGTGTTTTTTCATCGGCAGAGAAAGCACAATTGGAAACAAGTCCATCGAATTTTATTTTGCCGAGCAATTTGCCAGTTTTATTGAATATCCAGACGCCCCCGGGGCCGGTAGCAAATACATTTCCTTTCTTATCAATTTTCAAACCATCGGGCATGCCTGCTTCTGTTTTGGCCGCTTCGCTGGCATCGTAAAAAATTCTTGGATGGATAAGGGAATCGCCCTTCCCAAAATCATAGGCATACCAATAGGGTTTAAGCGGATCGGAATTGGCAATAATCAGTGTTTTCTGATCGGAGCTGATGCCGATACCATTGGGCCGGCTGACAGAATCCAGCAATAGAACAAGCCCGCCTGTTTTTTTTATTTTATAGACGCCCTGGAAGGAGAGCTCTTTCAGCGGGTCGTCCATGTTTTTCTCAAGGCCATAGGGAGGGTCAGTAAAAAGCAGGTCGCCATTACCGTTATATACCAGGTCGTTGGGACTGTTAAACTTTTTGCCCTTGTAA
>Ga0075024_100001241_pt1 | contig 10130 bp, 9 predicted proteins | sample Str013_2_FD_71389 | JGI IMG/M metagenome (GOLD analysis project Ga0075024, IMG submission 71389) | Freshwater sediment microbial communities in response to fracking from Pennsylvania, USA - Straight Creek_MetaG_SC_2013 | ecosystem: Environmental > Aquatic > Freshwater > Creek > Sediment... | reverse complement strand
GCCTGGCAGCGGCCAGCCGCCACCCCTATGCGCGCGGCCTTGTCCGCGCCGCCGCCCAAGCCCTGGGGCCGGTCACCGTTGCGATGGGTGCTGAGGAGCACTCCGGCGCCGGCATGAGCCTGACACGCGGCGCGATCACCGAGCGGCTCGGCTCGGCGGAATTTGCCGGCGCCGGTCATCCGGTGGCCGGGCATGGCCTGTGGTTCACGGATGGCAAGGGCCACACCACCGGCTTTGCCTTCAGCGAGAAATTGCGCCCGGGCGCGGCTGAAACCGCAGGCCAGCTGACGCGGGCCGGCTACCATGTGGAACTGCTGTCGGGCGACCGGCCGGAGCGCGTGGCCAGGATCGCGGCTGAGGCGGGCATCGCGGAGTTCCGTGGCGGCCGCAATCCCGTGGCCAAGCTGGCGAGGCTGGCGGAGCTGAAGGCGCAAGGCAGGCGTGTGCTGATGGTGGGCGACGGCCTCAACGATGCTCCCGCGCTCGCCGCCGGACACGCCTCGTTGTCGCCGGCCGCAGCCGCCGACATCAGCCAGAACGCCGCCGATGCGATCTGGCAGGGTGCGTCGCTTGAGCCGCTCGCCGAGCTTCTGGGCGTGGCGCGCGCCAGCCGCGGCATGGCCTTGCAGAACTTCGCCATCGCCCTTGCCTACAATGCCGTTTCGGTGCCGCTTGCGATGCTGGGCCATGTGACGCCCCTGGTTGCGGCCATCGCCATGTCGACCAGCTCCATCGCCGTGACGCTGAACGCCCTGCGCCTGCGCTCGAGGCGGTGCGCGCTGAAGGCGGCGGCCCGATGACCGCGCTCGCCTGGCTGATTCCGTGCGCCTTGCTGCTGGGGCTGTTGGCGCTGTCGGCCTTTCTGTGGTCGCTGGCCGCCGGGCAGTTCGAGGACCTGGAAGGCGCAAGCTGGCGGGCGATCATGGACGCCGGCGACGAAACGCCCGGTCCGGCCGGCCCGGAAACCCAATTGGATGGTGAGAAGACGGCAGAACATCTGTAAGCAAAAGATTTGCCGATGTTCCATGCCAACGGCGCAATACGGATCGTCAGCACCTTTCACACCGGCGGCTCCGCATCCCCCGGCCCCAGCGGCAGCTGCATGATCACCTGGTCCAGCCAGCGGCCGTGCTTGAAGCCGACGGAGCGCACGATGCCAACATCAACAAAGCCGAGGGACTTGTGCAGGCCGATCGAGGCGGCGTGGCCGGAATCGCCGATGATGCCGATCAGTTGCCGGAAATTTCGCGCCGTGCATTCGGCGATGAGCGCTTCGAGCAGCGCGCGGCCAACGCCTTCGCCCTGGGCTTGGGGGGCGATGTAGATCGAATCCTCGGCGCTGAAGCGGTAGGCCGGACGCGGACGGTAGGGGCCGGCATAGGCGTAGCCCACGAGGTCCGCTCCACGGCAGGCCGCGAGATAGGGGAAGCCGCCGTCGACCAGGGCGCGGAAGCGGCGCAGCATCTCGGCCTCGTCCGGCGGGTCGAGCTCGAAGCTGGCGGTGCCGGTGAGCACGGCCGGCCGGTAGATGGCGGTGATGGCGGCGGTGTCGCCGGGCGCGGCGGGGCGGATGGTCAGGCCGGTCAATGCGTGCGCCCTCCGTGGGGAAATAGGGGTCAGACCCCTTGTATTTGTCATCCTCGGGCTTGTCCCGAGGATGACAATCTTTGGGGGGCAGCAGGGGGAATGGCAAGGACGGTGCGCGCAGTGGGGGCGCGCGCAATGGTTGGCACAATCTGGAAAGCAACAGGGTCAACATGGGCAGGAGCCATAATATAACGAGGTGGAGCAAGGCTATAACAGGGTAATTCAATGCGAATATGCTTGAAAATTCGACACATTAACTATAATATTGTTTTGTATTAACCAATATAACACGCTACATTACTCAAATCGCTGGCCATTGTGGGACGTGTTAACCGTCAAGCATGGGGCCAGGGACAGCGGTGGCCGGATGGAACCAGGGGGAGACGCCCCCGGAACCGCCCGGAGAGCCGGTGGGTGCGCCCCTGGTCCTGGCGCCTGGCAACAGGCAGGCCCGGACCGGCGCCAAAGCGGTTGGACGGGTGGGAGCAAGGGATCGCGTGATCCTGAAAGGGCCCACCCGGAAGAGCGCGCCCCGGCAAAAAATCGCCGCAGCAAGGGCGCCGGACGGCTGCCTCCTTGGCCAGACCAGCCTATCGCGGCTGTCCGGCGCCTGCGCTCCCATCTCCCCGGCGGATTCCGCGCGGGGCAAAAGCGGTTGGCGGGGCGCAAAAAGCCGAACGCCCGGCGCTTGCGGGCCGGGCGTTAAGCAAGATTGCGAGCACGACGTGCGATCAGCGCGAGTAGAACTCGACCACCAGATGCGGCTCCATATGGGCCGGGTAGGGGATCTCGGAGAAAGCGGGCACACGCACGAACCGGGCGGTGTGCTTGTTGTGATCGACCTCGATATAGTCGGGCACATTGCGCTCGCCACTCTGGGCGGCGTCGATCACCATCGGCAGCTGGCGCGAGGATTCCTTGACCTCGATGACGTCGCCGACCTTGCAGCGGTAGCTCGGGATGTTGACGCGCTTGCCGTTGACCTTGATGTGGCCATGGTTGACGAACTGGCGGGCCGAATAGACGGTGGGCACGAACTTGGCGCGGTAGATGATGGCGTCCAGCCGGCATTCGAGCAAGCCGACCATGTGCTCGGAGGTGTCGCCCTTCAGGCGCGCGGCCTCGTGGTAAACGGCCTTGAACTGGCGCTCGCCGATCGAGCCATAATAGCCCTTGAGCTTTTGCTTGGCCTTGAGCTGGGTGCCGTAGTCGGTGATCTTGCCGCGGCGGCGCTGGCCATGCTGGCCGGGGCCGTATTCGCGCTTGTTGATCGGGCTTTTCGGCCGGCCCCAGAGATTCTCCCCCAGGCGGCGGTCGATCTTGTATTTGGCGCTGACGCGCTTTGTCATAGGCGGAAACTCCAGGAAAATGGCGGTCTAAGGTCTGGCAAAGTCAGCGCGCCCTCCTCTGTGCCCCTGCGCAAAGCAGGGCCACCGACAGGGTCGCGGGTATCAGATCCCGGTTCCCACAGGCGCGCAAACGAAACGCGGGCCAAACGGCCCGCGTGGCTAGGCTTATGGTTGGAAACAGCCGGAAAGTCAACCCTTGGCGTAGGCGTCGATCCGGTCGGCGAGGGCCTTTTTTTCCTCGTCCGTGCAAGGCTTGATCTTGTTCAAGCCATCGGTGGTCTGGATCACCTCGACCTTCTGGTTGTCGCCAACCTGGGTCAGCCGGATGGTGCCGGTGGAGAACTGCACCACGAACAGGTGGAGCTGCTTGATATAGAGCAGCTGCTTTTCGTTCCACTTGCCGGCGGCCTGCTGGTGCTTGAGCATAGCCTGGTAGTTGTCGCGCTGCTTCTCGATCAAGTGGCAGATCTGCGCGCGCGCGCTGTCATAGGCGATCTTGATGACCTCGCGGGCAGCCTCGGGAGGGACCATGTACTCCTCGGGCTTGCTATGGTCGATCTTGATCACCTTTTGCTCGGCGGTGGTGAAGCGGTCCGGCAGCAGCGCAAATGCGTGCTCGGTCAGCCAACCCACCGTCTTGTCGTTCAGCTCCTCGGCGCGCGCCACGCCCGCCGCGGTCATCAGCCCACCCAACAGCGCACCCATCAGCGCAGGACGCGCCAGCCAGCCAAAATGCATCATTGCCCTCATCTACCTGACCCCCACATGACCCCTAGGCCCCGGCGGGCAAGCATTGCCTCGCCCCCAGCGAAAGGACCATGCGACACAACCAAAACGGGGCGGAACTATGGCTGTTGGCGGCGGCGCAGATGTGCGGCTGTGAGTGAGGCGATAATGCCGCGCAGGGTGTGCACCTCCTGCTCGGTGGCCTGCATCCGCTCCAGCATGGTGCGGATGTTGCGCACCATCACCGCGCGCTTTTCGGGCGGGCGCAGGAAGCCGGAGGCGTCAAGCTCGCGCTCCAGATGCTCAAACAGATCGAGCAGCAGCTTTTTGGTGGCGGGCGGATTGCCGCGACGGTTGAGCCCCGGCTCCAGCGCCGTCTCCTTGGCCGTGACGCGCCCCAAAGTGCCTTTTTGCGACTGTTTCAGCCACTCGTACCCCATAAGCAGAGCGGCCTGGGCGAGGTTGAGCGAGGCAAAGCGCGGATCGACCGGGGCCATCACCACGGCGTCGGCGATGGCGATGTCGTCGTTTTCCAGGCCTTGCCGCTCGGCCCCGAACAGCATGGCGACGCGCTGGCCACCGGCGATGCGCGACGCCATCTCGGCGGCGGCCTGTTCGGGCGTCAGCACCGGCTTGCGCATCTGGCGCTGGCGGGCGGTGGTGGCGCAGATCCAGTTGAGGTCGCCGACAGCAGACTTGAGATCGGCGAAATTCACCGCCTGGTCGATGATGTGGTTGGCCCCCGAGGCCGCCGCCCGCGCCTTTTCGTTGGGCCAGCCGTCGCGCGGCGCCACCAGCCGCAGCTCATCGAGCCCGAAATTGGCCATCGCCCGCGCAACCATGCCGATATTGTCGGCCATCTGCGGCGTCACCAGCACCACCACCGGGCCTTCGCCTAGGGACGCATCGGGAACCATCCGCTTGGGGCGCGGCGCGGCCTGCTTGACGAGGCGGCGGTGCACGCGGCGGGCGAGGAACCAGACCTCCTCGGCCACCCAGCTTGAGGCGAGGGCGGCGAGCGAGGCGGCTTGCAGCGTGCCCGTGCCGCCGCCCTTGAGGGTGAGGCCGGTATCGGCAAAGGTCACAGTCTCGAACTGGCGGCAGAAGTCGTCGAGCGACAGCACGCCGTCGCCGAGCTGGCGCAGGCGGCAGCCCTTGCAGTGCACGCCGATCGCGTCGCACGCGCGCCCGGCGCAGAAATCGACGGCGGCTTCGACGGAGCTTTGCGGCAATGGTGGATCGGCGAGCGCGGCGGCGGCGGCCGGGTCGCCGTCATACGCGGCCTTGATGATGGCGCGGATGGTTAAGGGCGAGCCCGCCAGCCTGGGCTCGCCGTTGACGGCCTGGATGAGTTCGGGATGGGAACGGTCAGTCATGGCCGGGGTATATCCGAGGCAGCGCGGGAACCAAACGGAGAAACGTGGGCACGGCGATGCCGTTGACCGCAGCCCCCGCCTCCCGTACCTCGTGCCGATGACCACCCAAACCTTGCCCATGCCCGCGACCCGCCGCCTGGCGGAGCTTGAGTTCATCCCGCTGATAGCCTCGATGACCGCCATTGGCGGCATGAGCATCGACGGCATGCTGCCGGCATTGGGTCAGATCGGGCGCGACCTGCATGTGGCCTCGGCCAACGATCCGCAGTTGGTCATCTCCAGCATTTTCGGGGGCATGATCTTTGGCGGCCTGCTTGGCGGCCCGCTCTCCGACAGCGCCGGCCGCAAGCTGGCGATCACGCTCGGGCTCGCGGTTTATATCGTCAGCAGCCTGATCTGCGCGACGGCGGCATCGTTTCCGGTGCTGCTGGCGGCCCGCGTCTTGCAGGGCATCGGCGCGTCGATACCCGCCACCGTCTCCATCGCGCTGGTGCGCGACCTCTATGCCGGCGACGCCATGGGCCGCATCATGTCCTATGCCATGACCGTGTTCATCCTGGTGCCGATCGTCGCCCCTTTGTTTGGCCAATTCGTGCTGCTGCTCGGAAGCTGGCGGCTGATTTTCTTCGCGTACTGCGTCATCGCGGGACTGGTCTGCTTGTGGCTGACGCTGCGCCAGCCCGAAACCCTTGCGCTGGACAAGCGCACTCCGTTCCGGCTTGGCCCGATACTTTCATCGGCCCGCCAGGTCGTGGGCAACCGCAACGCCATGGCCTACACCTTGGCGGCAGGCACCATCTTCGGGGCGCTCCTGGGCTACTTGAACTCGGCGCAACAAATGTTCCAGGATCTTTACGGAACCGGCGCCGCTTTCCCCGCCTATTTCGGCTCGCTGGCGGCAGCCGTTGGCTTGTCCATGATCGTCAACGGCTCGCTGGTCATGCGCTTTGGCATGAAGCGGCTCACCATCCTCGCCTTCACCGGCATCGCGGGATTGTCGCTTGCCTTCCTGGTCTATGTGCTGGCCACGGGAGGCAAACCGCCGCTGTGGACGATGCTCGGCTACCTGTTCCCCACGTTTTTCTGCTTTGGCGCGGTGCTGGGCAACCTCAACGGCCTGTCGATGCAAAGCCTGGGGCACGTCGCGGGCGTCGCGGCGGCGATCTTCGGCTCGATGCGGCTGGCCATCGCCATGCCGCTGGGTTTGATCATCGGGCGCGCCTTCGACGGTTCGGTGCTGCCGGTGGTCTTGGGATTTGCGTTGCTCGGCAGTGTCGCCTTAGCGACGACCCTGTGGGCAGGGCGCAGCGCCCCGCGTGTGGCCGGGGCCGCGCCGTGACCGCCACGACAGCATCGCCGCCGGTCAAACCGCTCGCGCTGGCCGAATTCATCCCGCTGATGGGCTTGCTGACGGCGCTCGATGCGCTGTGCATCGACGCCATGATGCCGGCGCTGGCGGACATGGGCCGGGACCTGCATGTGGCGGTGCCCAATGATGTGCAGTTGATCATCGCCGCCATGTTCCTCGGCATCATGATCGGCCAGACCATTGGCGGCCCGCTGTCGGACGCCGTTGGCCGCAAGCCGGCAATCTATTTCGGCCTGGGGCTGTACCTGACGGGCACGCTCATTGCCATGTTCGCGCAAACCTTCCCGGTGATGCTGGCCGCGCGGGTGCTGCAAGGCACGGGCGCGTCGATGCCCGCCACCATCGGCACGGCGCTGGTGCGCGATCTCTACCAGGGCGCGCCGATGGCCAGGGTGATGAGCTTCATGGGCTCGGTGTTCATCTTTGTGCCGGTGATCGCGCCGCTGCTGGGCCAAGGCATCCTGCTCGTCGGCCACTGGCGCTGGATTTTCGTGATGTTCTTCGTGCTCGGATTCCCGGCCTCGATCTGGTTCGCCCTGCGCCAGCCCGAGACGCTGCCACCCGAGCAACGGCACCCCGTGTCGCTGCGCCGGCTCTGGGGGGCGCTGCTGGAAATCCTGCGCAACCGCTCGGCCATGGGCTATTCCATCGCCAGCGGCGTGTTCCTGGGCGCGTTTTTCGGCTACCTCAACGCCTCTCAGCAGATTTTCCAGGGCGCCTACAAGACCGGCGCGTGGTTCGCAGTCTACTATTCGGCCTGCGCCGCAACCATCGGTCTTGCGATGTATTTCAACGGCCGGCTGGTCGAGCGCTTCGGGATGCACCGCCTCACCTGCCTCGGCTGCGCCGGGATGACAGCCGTGTCGCTGCTGTTCCTGCCCGTCGCCTATGCCTATGCGGGCGTGCCGCCGCTCCCGCTGTGGATGGCCTTCCTGCTGCCGATGTTCTTCTTCATCGGCATCATGTTCGGCAATCTCAACGCCATCATCATGGAGCCGCTCGGCCACATCGCGGGCATGGCGTCGTCCATGACCGCGGCGCTGACGCTTGGGCTCAGCCTGCCGCTGGGCACGCTGCTTGGCCGCAGCTTCGACGGCACCGTGCTGCCAATCGTGCAAGGGTTCGCGCTGCTGTGCGGAGCCGCGCTCGTGGTGATGCTTTGGACCGAGCGCGGCTGGCCCGCCGATCCCGGGCCAGCGGGGCCGGTTGCGGCACACCCAAGTCACGGCTAGGTTGCGCCGCAACATCCATTTCAAATCGCCGCTTAAGGACGCCCCATGCAGAAGATCAAGGTCGCCAATCCCGTCGTTGAGCTCGATGGCGATGAAATGACGCGCATCATCTGGCAGTACATCAAGGACAAGCTGATCCATCCCTATCTGGACCTCAAGCTCGATTACTACGACCTCTCGATCCAGCACCGCGACGCCACCGGCGACCAGGTGACCATCGACAGCGCCAACGCCATCAAAAGGCACGGCGTCGGCGTCAAGTGCGCGACCATCACGGCCGACGAGGCGCGCGTTAAGGAGTTCAACCTCAAGCAGATGTGGAAGTCGCCCAACGGCACCATCCGCAACATCCTTGGCGGCGTCATCTTCCGCGAGCCCATCATCTGCAAGAACGTGCCGCGCCTGGTGCCCGGCTGGACGCAGCCGATCATCATCGGCCGCCACGCCTTTGGCGACCAGTACCGGGCGACCGACTTCCGCTTCCCCGGCAAGGGCAAGCTGACCATCAAGTTCGTCGGCGAGGACGGCAAGGTCATCGAGAAGGAGGTTTTCGACGCCCCCGGCTCGGGCGTGGCGATGGCGATGTACAACCTGGACGACTCGATCCGCGAATTCGCGCGCTCGTCCTTCAACTACGGCCTCAACCGCAACTACCCGGTTTATCTCTCCACCAAGAATACTATCCTCAAGGCCTATGACGGACGCTTCAAGGACCTGTTCCAGGAGGTGTTCGACGCCGAGTTCAAGGCCGAATACGCCAAGCGCAAGCTCACCTACGAGCATCGGCTGATCGACGACATGGTGGCGAGCGCGATGAAATGGTCGGGCGGTTATGTCTGGGCCTGCAAGAACTACGACGGCGACGTGCAGTCCGACACTGTGGCGCAAGGCTTCGGCTCGCTGGGGCTGATGACTTCGGTATTGCTCACCCCCGACGGCAAGATCATGGAAGCCGAGGCCGCGCACGGCACGGTGACGCGGCATTTCCGCGAGCACCAGGCGGGCAAGGAGACGAGCACGAACTCCATCGCCAGCATTTTCGCCTGGACCCGGGGCCTCGCCCACCGTGCCAAGCTGGATGACAATGCCGATTTGGCCCGCTTCGCCACGACGCTGGAGAAGGTGTGCGTGGACACGGTGGAGGCCGGATTCATGACCAAGGACCTGGCGCTGCTGGTCGGCGATAAGCAGAGCTGGCTGTCAACGACCGGGTTTTTGGACAAGGTGAGCGAGAATCTGACGAAAGCGATGGCGTAGCAATGAGTCAGCAACCGCACGCTTGTGGCTTCAGGCAGGCGCCGGTGCTATTTTGCTCCCCATGAATGCGCTGACACGCCCCACCACAATGGCCGCCGAAGGCCGCCAGCGCTGGCGCTGGACGCTCGATGACATTGAGCGGATGGTGGCGGCTGGGCTGTTCAACGATGGTGACCGGGCCGAATTGATCGGCGGGGAGCTTGTACCGATGCCGCCCAAGGGCAATCACCATGAGCACCTGCGCACGGAGCTGACATTCGCGTTGACTAAGTTGTGCCCTGACTATCTGCGCGTTGCCTCGGAACCGCAATTCAACCTCGCGGAAGACGAATACAGGCAACCGGACATCCTCGTTTACGAGGCCGGGCAGCGGGTCCATGACGTGCGAGGCACTTTGGCGTTGCTGGTGATCGAGATCGCCGACAGCAGCTTTGACCACGACACCGGGGCCAAGGCACTGGCCTATGCCGGCTTCGGCGTGCGGGATTATTGGGTGATTGATGCCAAGACGCGCCGGACCCGGGTGTTCCGTGGACCAACCGCCAGCGGCTTCAGCGCACAGACCGACGTCACGGCGGAAGCCGTCATGACGCCATTGTTGGTGCCGGAACTTGCCGTCTCCCTGGCAAGCATCGGTTAGATAAAGTGAATGCCGGCGAACCTGGGAAAATGCCGGATTTTGCCGTATCGCGCTGGCGCGACGAACGGCGAGGCTGCTCACCAACATCCCAACTTCTTCTTGATGCTGCCGATGCCGCCCGGCAATATGACCGTGTTGGCTGGCGGCTACAGCGCTGGTGACGGACTTTCTGGTGGTGGATTGGGAGAGGGCGAAGCCTAGGCGATGCAAACGGTCAAGTTGAAGCGGCTGCCGTTTCTTGCCATTGCCGCCTGCACGATTGCGCTCGTCTTTGCATTCTATTTTTCCCCCGGGGGGCCGTTTCTCACCTTCTGGCAATGGTCTCTTATGGTTAATGCAGCGGTGATCTGCCTGCTCGCCTGCGCCGCTGGGGCCCGGTTTGGCGATTTTGGCGCCCGGCCATGGACCGGCGTGGCGTTGATGCTGATCTGCCTCGCCGTGGTGCCGTTGGCCGGACCGTTCATCGAGCGCCCATTCGTGCCCGACGAGGGGATCGACCACGATGCCTGGCAGGAGGACATCCCGGATTATGTCACCCTCACCGGAATTGTGCTTGGGCTGATTGTGCTGGCCGGTGCTGCGGTCCCGCGTTCC
>Ga0075024_100001240_pt1 | contig 10136 bp, 8 predicted proteins | sample Str013_2_FD_71389 | JGI IMG/M metagenome (GOLD analysis project Ga0075024, IMG submission 71389) | Freshwater sediment microbial communities in response to fracking from Pennsylvania, USA - Straight Creek_MetaG_SC_2013 | ecosystem: Environmental > Aquatic > Freshwater > Creek > Sediment... | reverse complement strand
GCCAACGCCGCCATGTCGGCCGCCAGCATTGACGCGATGGCCGGCGGCGGCCGCTTCATCGCAGGCCTGGGTGTCTCGGGACCGCAGATCGTCGAGGGCTGGTACGGCCAGCCGTGGGGCAGGCCCTACTATCGGGTCAAGGACTACGTCGCGATCATGCGCAAGATCTTTAGGCGCGAAGGCCCCGTGACGCACGAAGGCCGCGAGATCAGCCTGCCCTACAAGGGCGAGGGCTCCGCCGGACTGGCCAAGCCGCTGAAGTCGATCCTGCACATGAACCCTGACATCCCGATCTATCTCGCTACCGGCGGTGAGGCGATGGTCAAGCTAACGGCTGAGATCGCCGACGGCTGGCTGCCAATGGGTTTTGTGCCGGGCGCCATGGAGGAGTACGGCCCGTGGCTGGAGGAAGGCTTCCGCCGCGCCGGCAATGGCAAGAACTTGAAGGATTTCACCATCCAGGCTTCGGTCCATGTCGAGGTCGACAACGACGTGAAGGGCGCGCTGACGCGCCTCAAGCCGGAGGTGGCGCTTTATGTGGGCGGCATGGGTCACCGCACCAAGAATTTTCACAACGACATCATGGTCCGGCGCGGCTTCGGCGACGCCGCCGGGCGCATTCAGGAACTATACCTCGCGGGCCACAAGGACGAAGCCATCGCCACCGTACCCGACGAGTGGGTCGATCTGAAATCGCTGGTCGGCTCACCGGCGCGCATCCGTGAACGCTACCGCGCCTGGGAAGACAGCGGCGCGGATTCGCTCAGCGTGCGATCGCGCCAGCCGGAAGCCATCGAGGTGATGGCCAAGGCCGCGCGGCTGAACTGAGGCCCTGACCAGCGGAGAGCAAGCGTCATGCGTCCACCCCTTCGCGTCGGCACTGTCTACGATTTCCGCAACACGCCGGAATCCCGCATGGACATGCCAAGCCTGTACGCGGCGATCATGGACCAGGTGGTCATGCTTGATGGGCTCGGACTCGATCTCATGTGGTTCACCGAGCATCACTTCCTCGATGACGGCTACCTGCCCTCCTGGGTGCCGATGGCGGGCGCCATCGCCGCACGTACCAAACGTGTGCGGCTGTCGAGCGACGTCTGCCTGCTGCCGTTCAACCATCCGGTACGGCTGGCCGAGGACCTCGCGGTACTCGACAATATCAGCAATGGCCGCATCGAGGTCGGCGTCGGCATGGGCTACGCGCCACACGAGTTCCGCGGCTTCGGTCTACCCGTCTCGCGCCGCGTGTCGCTGACGGACGAAGGCATCGAGGTGCTCCGCCATTGTTTCACCGGCGAGAAGTTCAGTTTCCATGGCAAGCGCTACGATTTCGACGACTCGCGCGCGTCGGCGAATACGTCGACGCCGGCGTGTCGAAGTTCGTCTTGCGGCCGCTCGGCGGCGATGACGACACCATTCTGGCCCAGACCCGTCTGCTAATCGAGCAAGTGCTGCCAAGCGCGGAGGCGCGGTGGCCGAGACGTGTAAAGGTCACCGCGACCGACAGATAATGATACGAAATCCATCGCCGGCCATAAGGTCTGCGAGCGACACAATGAAGGAGCGGACGATGCGTATCGGCGGGCAAATGTTTTTCACTGACTATTCGATGACGCCGACCGAACTGGCGCTGGCGCTGGAGGACCGCGGTTTCGATTCGCTCTGGGTGCCCGAACACTCCCACATCCCGTTGACGCGCAAATCGCCCTTCCCCAGCGGCGGCGATCTTCCCAAGAAGTATTACGACGTGATGGACCCGTTCGTGATGCTGAGTGCGGCTGCGGCGGTGACCAAAACGCTACTGCTCGGGACCGGCATTTGCCTGATTGCTCAGCGCGACCCGATCCAGACCGCCAAGCAGGTCGCTTCGATCGACCAGGTTTCGGGTGGCCGTTTCCTGTTCGGCGTCGGCAACGGCTGGAACGAGGACGAGATGGCCAACCACGGCACCGCCTTCGCGAGCCGCCACAAGCTGGCGCGCGAGCGTATCGAGGCCATGAAGGCAATCTGGACCCAATCAAAGGCCGAGTATCATGGCGAGTTTGTGAACTTCGACCCGATGATGACCTGGCCGAAACCGGTCCAGAAGCCGCATCCACCGATCCTGATCGGCGGTGCCTTCCCGTACGGCGCGCGGCGTGCCCTGAGCTACGGCAACGGCTGGATGCCTCACCGCACGCGTACCCAGTACGCAGACGTGCAGGCGCTGCTGCCAAAATTCCGCGAGATGGCGACTGAGGCGGGCCGCGATCTGGCGTCGGTGCCGATCACAATCTGGGGCGCCAAGGAGAATCTCGACCTGCTCAAGCGCGACCGCGACGATGGCATCTCGCGCGTAGTGGTCGCCTTCGATTCTGCCAAGGGCGATAAGATCCTGCCGGAACTCGATCGCTGGGCAAATTTGATCCGCCAGCTTGGCAACTGAGACGGCTAGACGAGCGGCAAGACCTCGGCCTTGAATTTCTGCATGCCGCTAAGGACTTCGTCGGCCATCGAACCGCCGAATCCGAAATCGATGCAGCCGACGCCCATGTCGCGCAGCGCCCTGATGTCGGCGGCAACGAGCGCCGGCGGGCCAGCGAACAGGCGATGTTCGCCATCACTGGCCTGGGCTGGCGCGTTCTCGCCGAACACCGTGACGCGCAAGCTCAGGCCGACCGCCCTGGGATCGCGACCCCCCTCAGTGACCATCTTGAGCAGGCGGGCCGCCTGGCCCTTGAAACGCGTCAGACTATCGAGAGGATTCTGGGGGTTGGTGCCGATCGGATACCAGGCATCGCCGATGCGGGCGGCTCGTCGCAACGCCGGGCCGCTCTCGCCTCCGACCCAGATCGGCGGATGCGGCTTCTGCACGGGCTTCGGCTCGAAACCGATATTGGAGAATCGGACATGCTTACCGTCGAACTTGGGCGCATCCTTCGTCCAGAGTTCGACGATGGCGCGCACATATTCGTCGGTAACAGTTCCACGCGCATCGAAGTCCGGCGCGTCGATGGCCTCAAACTCCTCGCGCATCCAGCCCGCACCAATACCCAGCGTCAGCCGGCCACACGAGAGAACGTCGATAGTCGAAAGAATTTTGGCGGTCAGCACGGCTGGTCGATGCGGCACCACCATCACGGAGGTCACGAGACGCAGGCGCGTCGTTTTCGCGGCGATCCAGGCGATCTCCGTCAGCTGCTCGTGCCGCTCGTTGCGGGTGCCGCTGGGGAACTCCCCGGAGGCGCTATAGGGATATTCGGCCGCGATCGCCGTAGGAATCACAACGTGGTCGCTGAACGTCGCGTAGTCGAAGCCCATAGCCTCGCCGCCAACCACGATCTTCGTAAGGTTATCCGCGGCCGACAGGGGTCCGGCGGTCGGTGCGTTGAAGCCGATCAGCATTTGTTGCGTCCTTCCTTGCATTGCATTGCTCGCGTCGATGCGACACCATGCGGCCGTCAGCGGGTGGCGGCAAGCGCGTCCCGCGACGACATGCGGCCAGATGCAGGCGGAGACGACGGATCATGACGGCGGCCGTTAGACAGGCGAGGCGGCAGCGGTTCCACGCGCCGCTGGCCGAACTGATAGCAGAAGCCGCGGCCTTGCGCGATTCCGCGCACGGCCGGCTGATCTCCTACTCGCGCAAGGTCTTCATTCCCCTCACCAAGCTCTGCCGCGACGTCTGTCACTATTGCACATTCGCGCAGGTGCCGCGCGCTGGTAAGCCCATCTACCTCTCACCCGACGAGGTGCTCACCATCGCGCGCGCCGGCGCGGCCGCAGGTTGCACCGAGGCGCTGTTCACGCTGGGCGACAAGCCCGAGCTGCGATACCAGGCCGCGCGCGACGCATTGAAGTCGCTCGGTCACGAAACCACGATTTCCTATTTGACTGCGATGTGCGCGCTCGTGCTGCGCGAGACCGGATTGCTGCCGCATGCCAATTCCGGCGTGATGACGCGCGAGGAGATCGCCGGCCTGCGCGAGGTGACGGCCAGTCAGGGCATCATGCTGGAGTCCACCAGCGAGCGGCTCTGCAGGCAGGGCGGCGTTCACTACGGTTCTCCCGACAAACATCCTGCAGTCAGGCTGGAGACGCTGCGTCTGGCCGGCGAACTGAATGTTCCGTTCACGACCGGCATCCTGATCGGCATCGGCGAGACACGCGACGAGCGGATCGACGCGCTGCAGGCTATTCGGGATCTGCATGCCACCCATGGCCATATCCAGGAAGTCATCATCCAGAACTTCCGGGCCAAGCCCGAAACCAGGCTCGCCAATTCCGAGGAACCCGATCTCGACGACCTGCTGTGGACCATCGCGACGGCGCGTCTGATTCTCGGGCCCGACATGAATATCCAGGCGCCGCCAAATCTGTCGCCCGGCGTCTATCAAAAGCTGATCGATGCGGGGCTCAACGACTGGGGCGGCATCTCGCCGGTCACGCCGGACCACGTGAATCCCGAAGCTTCGTGGCCGGCCATTGCTGAACTCGCCCGCAAGAGCGCGGACGCCGGCAAGCTGCTGGTAAACCGCTTGCCCGTCTACCCCGCCTATGTGCGCGCCGCCGATATTTGGCTAGCTCCCGCCATCGCCAGGCGCGTGCGGCGCATGAGCGACGGCGAAGGCTTCGCGCGCGACGACGATTGGGCTCCGGGCAACACCAAGCCGCCATCGGCGCCGCTGGTGCTCGCCCGCACCGCCGACGCCGAAATCGCTGCAATCGTGCAGCGAGCCACATCGGGCGAACGGCTCGCCTCGAACGACATCGTGCGCCTGTTCGCGGTACGCGACGCCGACTACCGGTACGTCACGCAGGCCGCCGACGCGCTGCGGCGCGCAGTCAGTGGCGACGTCGTGCGTTACGTCGTGAACCGCAACATCAATTACACGAACATCTGCACCTTCCGGTGCAAGTTCTGCGCCTTCTCGAAAGGCCGCACGCACGACGATTTGCGCGGCTCAGCTTATGACCTCGACGTCGAGGAAATCACGCGCCGTGCGATTGAGGCGTGGGATCGCGGCGCAACGGAAGTGTGCCTGCAAGGCGGCATCCATCCCGACTACACCGGCGCCACCTATGAAGCGATCTGCCGGGCGATCAAGGCGGTCGTCCCCGAGATGCACATCCACGCCTTTTCGGCTCTGGAAGTGACGCAAGGTGCGGCCACGCTCGGACTGCCGATCCACGCGTTCCTTGCCAAGCTGAAGGCGGCCGGTTTGGGAACGCTGCCCGGAACGGCGGCCGAAATCCTCGACGATGAGGTACGCGCCATCATCTGCCCCGACAAGATCAACACCGGGCAGTGGCTCGACGTGCAGCGCGTCGCCCACCGCGCGGGATTGCACACCACCGCGACAATCATGTACGGGCACGTCGAGACTTCGAGTTCGTGGGCGAAACATCTCCTCGCGCTGCGCGACGTGCAGATTGAGACTGGCGGCTTCACTGAGTTCGTACCGCTTCCCTTCGTCCACATGGAAGCGCCGATGTACCGCCTCGGCATGGCTCGCTCCGGTCCGACGTTCCGTGAAGCCGTGCTCATGCATTCCATCGGGCGATTGGCCCTGCATCCACTGATCCCAAACATCCAGACATCCTGGGTGAAGATGGGGCCGGCCGGCGCCGCAGTCTGCCTGAAATCCGGCGCCAACGATCTCGGTGGCACGCTGATGAACGAGAGCATCTCGCGCGCCGCTGGCACCCAGCACGGCCAGGAGTTTCCGCCTCACCAAATGGAAAAGTTGATCCGCTCGATCGGACGCGAACCGATGCAACGCGACACTCTCTATCGTCCAGTGCCGGAACAGCGTCGGGCCGCATCCATGATCGCGGCCAACCTGGAGCCGATCGTGCTGACACCGCCACGCAGGAAAGCGGCAGTCGGCTAGCCGATGCCCCGCGCAGTCAACAGCGCGGGCACGCCGAGTTCGTCGAGCAGCGCGCGGGACCTCGTGCCGGCTGATTGCGGCAGGCGAAGGAAGAGCGCCAAATCCACCGGATGGTCGATATCAACAGCGATTCCGGGCTGACGGATCACAGTCGGCTCGATGCCGCGAAGATGCGCGGCGTCGAGGTGCGGGAAGTAGCTGTTATCTCCGAAGCGAAGCGGTACCGAGTCCGGCGGCGAGCAGACGACGGCGTTGGATCCGAGATCGTCATGCGCCGGCGAGATCGTGAAAGAGGGTGCGGCGAGATGTGCCGACAACACCGCATCTATCTCGCCGGCGCGGACGGCTGGAATGTCGCCGGGCATCGTGATCATGCCGGCACGCCCTTCTCCCGCGAGAAGGCGGCGGCCGGCATTGACACTGCCGGTATGTCCATCCCGCGCTCCCTCGGTCACGATCCGCGCACCGATCCTTTTGCCAAGAGCCGTCGCATGCGGATCGAGCGTCACGATCATCACGCCTGCCAGAAGCCGGGAGCCGGCGACGGCGTCGAGCGTATCCGTCAGCATGGTCTCGGCCAGACGTCGGCGTTGTGGCGGCGACAGCAAGCCCGACAGCCGATGCTTGGCGCCATCGGACTCCTTTACCGGAATAACTGCCCAGATGTCGCTCATCGCTGCGAGGCCAGCGCGTCGGCCGCGTCGAGCGTCAGACGCGCCAGCGTCTCCCGATCCTGCAGGCTCGTCATCAGGGTTCTGGCGATCGTCACCCGCGCGTCGACAGTGCCGATCCCATCGGCGTCAGCGTGGTCGACGACATAGCCATCGAGCAAGGCGCCGTAGCGTGCGGCGACGCCGGCGGCACTGGCCTCGAGGCCAAGTTCGCGCATCATCTTCACGGTCGGGCCCTTGACGGCCTGACCGCCGATGATCGGCGACACCGCGACGACCGGCGCGTCGCTCGCCTTGATCAGATCGCGCATGCCGGGGATCGCCAGGATCGGCTCGACGCTGATGAAGGGATTGGACGGACAGACGATCACGGCCCGCACGTCGCCCGAGCGCAGCGCAGCCGCGATGTCGGCCTGCGGCCGGGCAAGCGTCACGCCGTCGAAAGCCAGCTCATGGACAACCGGCCGGCACTGCTGGCGCACGAAGTAGTCCTGGAAGTCGATCCAGCCCGCGTCGCCGCGTACGCGAGTACGCACGCGATCGTCGCTCATCGGCACCACGCGAGCACCGATGCCGAGGCACCGGCAAATGTCTGACGTCACCTCGGACAGTGTCTGCCCAAGGCGCAGGCGACGGGTGCGCTCGACATGCAGCGCGAGATCGCGATCGCCGAGCCGAAACCAGTCCTCGCCGCCGAACGCGCCGATGCTGTCCATGAACGACCACGTCTCGTCCCGCCGGCCCCAGCCGGTGACGGGATTGTCGATATCAGCGAGAACATAGGTCAGCGTGTCGATATCAGGCGAGATGCAAAGTCCAAGGTGCTCGAAATCGTCGCCGGTGTTGGCGACAACGAGCAGTTCGTCGGCCGGCAAGACGCGGCTCAGACCGAGCGCCAGTTTCGCGCCCCCGACTCCGCCGGACAGCGCCACGACAAGTCGTTTGCTCATCGGAACAAGTCCTCAGCGGCCGGGCGCACCAGCTCCGACGCAGTGTTGTCGGAACCGTGCCATGTCAGACCGCGCACGATAACGACCGGCTGGCCTTCGGCACCCTGCCCCATCACAAGCGACGCTGCAGCAGCGATCTCGTCCGCATGCCCGGTGATGCTAACCTGAAGCTCGCGGCCGAACAGATCGGGCGAGCCACGCAGATCCATCAGCGACGGGAGGCCGGCGGCACCAATCGCAACGCCGCAGGTACCGCGCCGCCAGGCACGGCCGAAGCTGTCGCTAATAATCACCGCGACCGGCACGCCGAACCTTAGCGTCAGGCGCTCCCTCAATATCACCGCGCTGCCGTCGGGATCGACCGGCAGCAGCAGTGCTCGCTGCGGGTCATCGGCAGCGGCCACGTTGGACTGGTCGATGCCCGCGTTGGCCATCACCAAGCCCAGCCGGTGCTCGACGATCAGGACGCCCGGCCTCGCCCGCACGACGCGCAACGACTCCGACAGGATCAGTTCGACGAGGCGCGGATCTTTTTGGACGTTGCCGGCAAGCTCGATCGCCTCAGTCGAGGGTTCGACGGTCGCGAGATCGACCATGCGCCCTTCGGCCTTGGACACAATCTTCTGCGTCAGCACGAAGACGTCGCCGCTACGTGGCACTATGCCACCACGCGCCAGCCCCTCGCCGATCAAGACGACGAGATCGTCGCCCCCGCGCACCAGCGGTATGCCGGGGACGGCGAGGATCTCGACGTTGCTGCGTTTCATCGGCCGGTCCCGCGCGCTCAACCGAAACGCTTACGGAGGCGCGGCAGCACGTGCTCACCGTAGAGTTTCAGGAAGCGCGCCTGGTCTGGTCCCGGTGCGTGGAACACCAGATTGCCGAAACCAAGACCGACATAGTAACCGATCCGCTCGACGTGCTCGTCGGCGTCGCTGGACACGATCCATCGACTGGCGGCACGCTCCAGCGGCAACGCATCGGCGAGGCGCTGCATCTCGACAGGATCCTCCACTGTCATCTTTTCTTCGGGCGTCAGCGCCAGCGCCGCCCAGTGTCGCGTGTCCTCGAACGCACGCACCTTGTCGGCGTCGAACGACACCTTTACCTCGATCATGCGATCGTAAGACCGTGACGGATCCTCCGACGCCGCTATGCCCTCGGCGACCTTCGGCAACAGGGTTTCGGTGTAGAGCTCCGGCTTCTTGCCGCTTGTGCAGATGAATCCCTCGCCGGAGCGGCCGGCATAACGCGCCACGAGGGCGCCCGCGGCTGCGACATAGATCGGCACCGGCGTGTCTGGGCGGTCATAAATCGTCGCCTTCTCAGTCTTGTAGTACTGGCCTTCGAAGCTGACCCGCTCCTGCGTCCAGAGTGCCCGAATCAGCGTGACGGATTCACGCAGGCGAGCGAAGCGCTCCTTGAATTCTGGCCAAGGCTGGCCGGTCGACGGCACTTCGTTGAGCCCTTCGCCTGTGCCGATGCCGAGCACGACGCGTCCCGGGAACATCGCGCCCATCGTGCCGAATGCCTGGGCGACGATGGAAGGATGATAGCGGAAAGTCGGTGTCAGCACGCTGGTGCCCATAACGACGCGCGACGTGCTGGCGCCCAGCGCGCCCAGCCATGTCAGCGAGAAGGGCGCATGGCCGTCGACGTGCTTCCATGGCTGAAAGTGGTCGCTGATGAAGACCGAATCGAACCCGACTTCCTCGGCAAGACACGAGAAGCCCAGCAACTTGCCCGGCGCGAACTGCTCCGCCGATGCCTTGTATCCGAGCTTGATCACCGCACTCTCCTGGCCGATGCCGTAGTATCCGTCGCGGAAATCTATAGATTAGCGGGAAACCAGCAACCCGCTAAAGCAAGGAAACGACCATGCATCTCGGAATTGCCCTGCCTTTCGGCGACATCGGTGGCGATGGCCCGATCGTGCGCGAATTCGCTGAGCTCGCCGAGGCTGAGGGTTACGATGGTCTGACGCTGGCGGACCACGTGCTCGGCGGCAACCCGGCGAACCCTGCCAGTGGCCGTGCGGGCGGGCTCGGCTTGTTTCACGACCCCTTCGTGGCGTTCGGTTTCATCGCTGCCTGCACGAAAAAGGTCGAACTCTCCACCCAGGTGCTGATTCTCGCGCAGCGTCAGACGGTGCTGGTTGCCAAGCAGGCTGCCAGTCTCGACGTGCTCAGCGGCGGCCGCTTCCGGTTCGGCATCGGCGTGGGCTGGAACGAGATGGAGTTCGTCGGCCTCAACGAGAATTTCCACAACAGGGGCAAGCGGTCCGAGGAACAGGTCCAGGTGATGAAAGCGCTGTGGGCCGATCCCTACGTTGCATTCGAGGGGAAGTGGCACCACGTCCCAGACGCCGGCATCAATCCCCGGCCACCAAGCCGTAAAATTCCGCTGTGGTTCGGCGGCCATATGGACGTGACGCTGCAGCGGATCGCAAAGTGGGGCGACGGCTGGATGATGCTGTCCGAGCCGCCGGGACCCAAGGCGGTTGCCGAATTCGACAAACTGCGCCGCCTGGTGGAAGCCGAGGGACGCGACCCGGCCTCGGTTGGTCTCGAAGTCTGGACCTCAACCGGCACTGGCACAGAGAAGGACTGGCGCGAGGAAATCAGCTTCTGGAAGAAGGCAGG
>Ga0075024_100001238_pt1 | contig 10146 bp, 10 predicted proteins | sample Str013_2_FD_71389 | JGI IMG/M metagenome (GOLD analysis project Ga0075024, IMG submission 71389) | Freshwater sediment microbial communities in response to fracking from Pennsylvania, USA - Straight Creek_MetaG_SC_2013 | ecosystem: Environmental > Aquatic > Freshwater > Creek > Sediment... | reverse complement strand
GTCCCACCGTGGCGTCTCGCACCGTCATGGTGGTGGGCAAACTGGTGCAGTCAGCCGCCCTTGGTATCAAACAGACTTTGACGGCAAGTGGTTTGATCGGCGACTCATACTCTGCCGAGGAATTTCGCGCGGCGTGCCATAGCCAGGTTGCGACGCACGGCAAATTCATATCATGGGCACACTACGAAGCGCCGCCCGACGTTTTCTGGGACGACGAAAAATATCGCGGCGAGGCCTACGCCGCCTTTGCCTGGGCAGTCTACATCGCCGAAGTGACGGTTGATCTGGCAACGTATGGCGTCTCCGTCGTTGACTTTGTGGCGCTGCAGGAAGTTGGCAAGGTACTGCATCCGGTCCTGGCCCGCGGACAAATCGCAGGTGGCGTCGCACAAGGCATTGGATTTACGCTTTATGAGAAAGTTATTTGGCAAAATGGCCGCATGCAGAACGGCCAGATGACGAACTACATCATGCCGACCTCCGCGGACCTCCCTGTCATCCGGGTGTTCTTCGAGGAAATGGGAAACATTCACGGAGCGTATGGCGCGAAAGGAATCGGCGAACTGCCGATGGATGGTCCGGCTCCAGCCATCATCAATGCGGTGGAAGATGCGCTAAAAGTTCCCTTCGATTCGATCCCGCTGCTTCCCGAAGATGTCTTCGAAGCTCTAACCGCGGGTCGTGAACCACAAGCTGCCGGCGGAGTCCGATGACCGGGCCTCTCTCGTCGGACAATCGCGCTACCTGCGAGATTTTCTTCACTATAAATGGTGAATCAAGGACGGCCCGCGCATATCCCATGGAGCGATTGCTCGATGTGTTGCGGCATCAGTTCGGATTGACCGGTGCAAAAGAAGGATGTGGCGAAGGCGAGTGCGGTTCGTGTTCGGTATTGATGAACGGAGTGCTGGTAAACAGCTGTCTCATTCCCGTTCTCCAAGCCAGTAACGCGGACATCGTCACTATCGAAGGACTGGCTGCCGGTGCAGAGCTGGATCGTCTGCAAAAAGCGTTCCTGCAATGCGGCGGAGCGCAGTGCGGAATCTGCACGCCCGGAATGATCCTTGCCGCTTTGCACCTGCTGAAGAAACATCCCGATCCTTCCCTGGATGAAATTCGCGAAGGCCTTTCGGGAGATCTCTGCCGCTGCACCGGCTATATACAGATTTTTGAGGCCGTGGCCGAAGCGGCTCGCCACAAGGCGGGGCCATGAGGTCCAATCCCGCCGACTATCAGTTGATCGCGCCCGCAGACCTGTCTGCGGCGGTGTCGCTGTTGGCTGCGGAACCCGGCGCATGGCTGCCCATCGCCGGCGGCACGGACGTAATGGTGCAGTATGCAGCCGGCAAACTACCTGCGCGCAAACTGGTCAGCATTTGGAATCTTCCCGAGCTGCGCAATATTGAGATCCGTCCGGAAGAAATTCGCATCGGCGCCGGATGCACTTATACCGATCTGCGCCAGCACGAGATTGTGCAGCGTGAATTCTCCCTTCTGTCGCGCGCTGCCTCTTGGACCGGCGGAATTGCGAATCAGAATCGTGGCACCCTCGGCGGCAACATCGTGAACGCATCTCCGGCCGCCGATTCCCTGCCCGCGCTGCTGGCGTACGAGGCCGAATTGATTCTTGTGTCAGTTCGAGGCGAGCGCAGGTTGCCCTACAAGGAATTCCATACCGGCTACAAGAAGACGAAGCTGGCGCCGGATGAATTGATTCGAACGATTTCCCTCACTCGGGGATTCTCTGAACACTTCTCCTATACCCGCAAAGTCGGAGCTCGCAACGCGCAGGCGATTTCCAAAGTCTGCATCGCCGCACTGGGCCGGGTCGGAGGTGGCGTGGTCGAAGACGTACGCATCGCCGTAGGAAGTGTTGCACCGGCGCCGCTTCGTCTGGCGGAAACGGAACGACTGCTGATGGGAAAACCGGTCGATCCAACGCTGTTGGCTTTGGCGAAAGCCACTGCTGTGTCGGAGATCCGGCCGATCGACGACATTCGATCCACTGCGAGATACCGTGCGGCAGTGGTGGGCAACCTGGTCGTGGAGTTTCTCCAGAAGCTCGGGGCAGGCGAGTCCTTGATATGACCGGCGTGCTGGCCCGATGGAATTCTCTTCCGCTCGAAGAGGCGGCAAACGAAATCCGCTCCTGCTGCGGCTCGAAAGCCTGGGCTCATGGGATGGCAAGCAACAGGCCTTTTTCGGATGTCACCACTCTGCTAGCAGCGTCTGACGAAACCTGGGGTAATCTGAATGCAGCGGATTGGATGGAGGCATTTCGCAGCCATCCTCGAATTGGCGAGTCGCGCGCGGTGCAATCTGCTTCAGCCACGTCTCAGACGTGGTCGGCTCAAGAGCAGAAACAAGTCGCCTCGGCGGGTGAGGATTCACAAAGCGCGATGGCGGAAGCGAATCGGAAGTATGAGCAGCGATTCGGCCATATCTTTATCGTGTGCGCTACAGGAAAGTCAGCGATAGACATTCTGGAGATTCTGCAACGACGTTTGCAAAATGATGAGCACACCGAACTTCGCGAAGCGGCGGAGCAGCAACGCCAGATCACAAATATCCGGCTGACAAAATGGCTTTCGGCATGAAGCGGATTTCAACTCACGTTCTGGATACCACACTGGGAAAGCCTGCGCCAGGTGTCCCGGTTCGCCTGGAGCGGCGTCAACCGTCCGGGAACTGGTCAGTGCTGGAAACCACCCGCACGGATCAGGATGGACGCTGCGGTCAACTCTTGCCGGACGAATCCGCACTTGCGGCGGGGCTCTACCGTCTGGTGTTTGATACGCACAGTTATTTCGCCGAAAAGAAGGTCGCGAGCCTGTATCCAGTGGTGGAGGTCACGTTTGACGTGCGCGAAGGCGAATCCCACTTTCATATCCCGCTGCTGCTGAGTCCGAACGGATACACGACTTATCGTGGAACCTGAACTCATGATCTTTCCCCATAAAGCTGCCGAGGAATCCAAGTGACATCCTCGGTCCGGGAGTGGCTTAACCTCATTGTGCGGTGGTTCCACGTTTTCGCCGCAATCATGTGGGTCGGACAGACCTACTACTTCACCTGGCTGGACGGCCAGTTCTCCAAGCTTGAAAAAAAAGCGAAGGGCACACCCGCTATTTGGATGGTCCACAGCGGCGGCTTCTACACCGTTGAAAAACAGAAAGCGTTGCGAGTCGGACCTGAGCAGGTGCACTGGTTCCGTTGGGAAGCAGCCATGACCTGGCTGAGCGGCATGGCGCTCATGTTCATGGTCTATTACTTCAGCGGTGGACTGATCGATCCCGACGTTGCGGACATTTCTCAGGCGCGCGGTATCGCGATCGGAATCGGAGTGATGGTTTTTGGGTGGGTCATCTACGATCTGGCTTTGCGCTCTGCCCTGGGCAGGTTTGAAGCAGCCTTCGCGATATTTTCGTTCATCGTGACGAACGCAATATCGTACGGATTGGTGCACGTCCTCAGCGGCAGGGCTGCTTACATTCACATCGGCGCCATGTTCGGAACCATCATGGTGCTGAATGTATGGATGCGAATTCTTCCCGCCCAACGCAAAATGATTGCCGCTGCTGCGACCGGGGCGGCATTCGATCCGGCGCTCGGGGCGCAGGCCAAACTGCGCTCCAAGCACAACACATTCATGGCAGTGCCAGTGGTATTTATCATGCTCAGCAATCATTTCCCCGTCGCCACGTACGGAAACAAATATAGTTGGGAAGTTCTGTCCGCCTTGGTGCTCGTCGGTTGGGGAGCAGCCAAAGTCATACGCGAGGCATAGGCCCGCGAAGATAGAAATCGGTGCAGACGACGATGGCCGACAACACACGTCGCGCGGAAGAAGTGATCGCGCGTTGCCATAAGCTGGCGCTCTTCAGTGAAGGCGCAGACAGCACGCGGCGGACTTTTCTTTCTGCTCCCATGCACGATTGCCACCGGGAGATCTCCTCGTGGATGGCGCCGCTCGGGGTCAAGGTGAAAATTGACGCCGCCGGAAATCTGCGCGGGTTTTATGCCGGGGCAGAATCAGACGCTCCCAGACTGCTCCTGGGCTCACACCTCGATACGGTCCCTAACGCAGGCGCTTTTGACGGAGTGCTCGGGGTCGTACTTGCCGTTGCTTTGCTCGAGTCTTTGAAGGGACACCGGCTTCCCTTTGCGATTGAGATCGTCGGCTTTTCCGAAGAAGAAGGAGTTCGCTTCGGAACTCCCTTCATCGGCAGCCGGGCGCTGGTTGGCAGATGCGATGCAGAACTTTTGGAACTTCGGGATGCCCGGGGGATTTCAGTCAACCAAGCCATCCAGGATTTCAGATTGAATCCTAAAGAGATGCCATCGGCCGCTTTAGGTGACGATACTCTGGGCTACGTGGAATTTCACATTGAACAAGGGCCGGTCCTGGAGACGCTGAGTCGTCCGCTCGGACTTGTGGAAACCATCGCCGGTCAGAGTCGGCTGGAGTTCGTGTTCCGTGGCCGCGCCAACCACGCGGGTACCACCCCGATGCATCTTCGACGCGATGCACTCGCGGGGGCGGCCGAGTGGATCGGCGTGGTCGAGCATGAGGCACAAAAGACTCCAGGACTGGTAGCCACAGTCGGCAAAATAGACGCGAAACCTGGGGCAACCAACGTCATCGCCGGTGAAACTCAACTGACTCTCGACGTTCGTCACGGCCTCGACGAGGTTCGAACCCGCGCGGTCCGCGATCTCACGCGGGCGGCTGACGACATTGCGCAACGGCGCGGATTGTCGGTAGAGTCGAATATCCTGTTGAGTCAGCACGCGGTCGCGATGGATAGCTCTCTCGTTTATGAAATCGAACAGGCGATCCGGAAAACGGGATGTGAACCACATCGCATGGTAAGCGGCGGTGGACATGACGCGATGATCCTCGCGGAAAAGGTTCCTGCCGCGATGATTTTTTTGCGAACGCCGGGTGGGATCAGCCACGACCCCGCCGAATCCGTCGCAGTCGAAGACGTCGCCAAGGCTATTCAATGCGGTTTGCATCTGCTCGACCAGCTCGCTTCCTCACCCACATCTAAGAAAAGGATGAGCCGTGCATAACCTTGGCCAGACGCGAAGTTCTCAACAGCCCAATCATCTACTGATAACCGCCGACACTTTTGTCCGCAACACTCTTCCCGGAATGAAGAAGTGCTCCGCGATCGTGCATGCGGGTCCGGCGATCGGCGCGCAGTTCACGGAATACACTGCCGAGTTCGAGGCTGGCGGGGAACTGGGCAGCACTCCGGCGCAGCGTTTTATTTTTGTGATCGAGGGCGCGGTTACTTTGGAAGTTGCGGGTAAGCGAAATAAGCTGAGGGTGCGCGGTTACGCCTATTTGCCCCAAGACTTGCCACATCGCGTCGTATCCGAGAAGATGAGCCGTCTTGCCGTCATCGAAAAGCCCTACCAGGCACTGGCGTCAGTTGAACCGCCCGGCCTGATCGTATCGAATGAGGATGACGTATCGTCACATCCGCTCGGAGATGACCGCGACCTGCAGGTAAAGTGTCTGCTCCCCGACAAGATGAGTTTCGACTTCGCCGTAAACACCATGACTTTTCAGCCAGGAGCTGCACTCAGCATGGTCGAGATGCATGTGATGGAACATGGCCTGATCATGCTCGAAGGGGGCGGAATCTATCGTCTGGCAGACTCCTGGTATCCGGTCACCGCCGGAGATTTTATCTGGATGGGCCCGTGGTGCCCGCAGTGGTTTGGGGCGCTTGGAAAAGTGCCCGCGAAATATCTCATTTACAAAGATTGGAATCGCCATCCTCTGGCTGATCGCCCATGACGATCGAGATCGATCAGGATCGCCAGTTCTCCGAGATCGAGGCCATGGCTGCGATTTCTGATGCAGACGCGCCGGCGGTTACAAGAATCGTTTTCACTCCCACCGATCTTAAAGCTCGCACATGGCTGAGAAAGCGTTGTGAAGAAGCGGGTCTGACACTGCGTCAGGATGCAATCGGCAATATATTTGCCCGGTGGGGAGGCGTAGACCCCGAGGCTCCAGCTGTCGGCACCGGTTCTCACATTGACGCAATTCCGAACGCTGGGAAGTACGACGGCGTGGTCGGCGTTCTCGGCGGACTGGAAGCCATACGCGCGCTACAGCGCAGTGGTTTTCGTCCGAAACATTCGATTGAACTGCTGGTTTTTACTTCAGAAGAGCCGACCCGCTTTGGCATCGGCTGCCTAGGCAGCCGCCTGCTCAGCGGAACTCTTTCTCAGGAAGCCGCCAAAAAGCTGAAAGACAGCGCGGGGGAATCCATCGAGGATGTACGTCGTAAGGCGGGCGTACGCGGAGAACTCGACCAAGTGAGACTGCCGGACGGCTATTACAAAGCGTTCGTCGAGCTGCACATCGAACAAGGTCCAGTGCTCGAACGCAAACAGATCCCGCTGGGAGTGGTGACCAGCATCGCAGCGCCGGCCAGCATGCGTATTACCATCGAAGGCTCGGGTGGACACGCCGGCGGTGTCCTGATGCCCGATCGCCGCGACGCTCTCTGCGCCGCCGCGGAACTGATCCTGACGATTGAAAATGCGGCGCGAAGCAGTGGCGCGGTTGACACCGTCGCGACCGTCGGCATCTGCGAGGTGTTCCCGGGCGCCGTCAACAGCATCCCCAGCCGGGCCCGTCTGAGTGCCGACATCCGCGATACCGATCTTGAAAGGCGCGACGCCGTGATCAAGGCGATGGAGACTGCCAGTAAGGCGATATCGGCAAAACGTCAGGTGACGATTCAAACCGAAACGCTGAACGCAGACTCCCCTGCTCAATGCGCACCTGAAGTCATAGCAGCGCTTTCAGATGCGTGCCGGAAACATCAGCAGGAATTTCTACCGATGGTAAGCCGGGCCTATCATGACTCGCTCTTTATGTCCCGCATCGCGCCGACGGCTATGTTGTTCATCCCTTGCCGCAATGGATACAGCCATCGCCCCGATGAGTATGCTTCTCCTGAAGACATTGCGCGCGGAACGCTCGTTCTGGCCGAAGCGTTGGCAGCGTTGTCGGCGTGAACTCGCCCAGTCTCTATGGCGCGTGGGGAATGGTCGACTCACGATCGGCCCAATGCTCAACGATGTCGCGCACGACTTTGTCACCAACGGACTGTGCCGCTTCCAGCGACGGCATGTAGGCTGAATAATTGCCCGAAACCATTTCTTTCAGGCTGTCAGCAGCCGTGGTACCGGGCGCTTCGCGGTCGTAGTTACTGACAGTGCGCAGGACCAGCACACGCTGCGAGTCCACGCGCCCGGCCTGATTCAGAAGTGTCAGCGCCTGCAGCGTGCCTGAGTCTTCCATAGCGGCAACCATGTAGTTGCCCTTACCCCCAGTGTAGTAACGGGTCCACGCATTCGCCCATTCATCCATGATCGAGCCGTGCCAGAACGTGCTCGCCGACATCGTATCTCCTCGAGTTACGAACGGCGGCTTCAACGCGTTGGGGAAGCCGCTGAAGCGGGCGCGAAACTTACGCAGTTTTTCTGAGTCAGGCAGAGGGACATTTTGGGTAAGACTCAGAGCCCAACCCACGAGATGCGGATTCAGCGTGTAAACCTCGCCGTAGCCGGGGTTCGCAACCGGTTGCTCGTACGGAGTTCCTTTGCGCAAAGGCAAAATGCCAGTGGGCCAATCTTGCGGAATCTGCCGCGCGTCAATCTCGAACGCCAAATCACCGTCGATGACATGGTCGGCCCAAACTGCTGAGCCCAGCGATACGTCGGCTGGATCTCCTCCGCCAATTCCAGCGACAATCCAGTACGCTTTCGAGAAGTCGAAACGTGGGTCCAGACCCAAAGCCATTACGGATGCCGCGGCTTTGGCGGTTCCAACCCCGGTCACCATGCCCAGTACTCCATCTTTGTTCAGGCGAACATGATGAAAGCCGGCAGGCAGCGGCTTCACCTGATCGAGATGCTCGCGCTCCACCCAAAGCTGGTATTCGCCGGGATCGTCGCCAGTGTCTTCACCCCGTTCGAACATCGCGACGACTACGACCTTGATCTGGATCGGCGACGACGACGGAGTGATTTGGGCTGGAAGCACGCCCACCAACAGAAATGATGCGAGGACAGCCCGAACAAACTTGCTCACGCAATATCCCCCGCACCTTGTTATCGCGCCCGTCTCACGCATCTTTTAAATCTTCGCCTTACTTGGCCGCAACGGTCATGCGGGCAATATTCGAGTATGCCGATTCGCCGTCGCCATTGATCGCACGCACGCGGTAAGAAACATGCTGGCCATTCACCGCGCCAGCATCGCTGTAATCGCTCGCGGTGGCCGCCAGGTTCGCGATCTTCTTCCAACTTCCCCTCGCTTCCCTCGCGCCATCGATACGCCGCTCCACAACCACTCCAGTTGGATTCCCACCATGCACCTGCCAGGTAAGCTTCACCTTGCCGCCTGACGCGCTGAGGTTCAGGGAACTCGGAGCCTCTGGAAGCACCGGCCAGTCGAAATAGCTTTCATCCGTGACCGCCATGATGCTGTCTTTCAAAGGTAGAGCTTCCAGTGTGTCGGTGGTTCCCTGCTTCCATGGGACCGGCTTGATTTCACCGCTGGTCACGTCAACCAGTACGGGATGGGTGATTCCCGAATTCTTCAAAGACAAATTGGTGTAAAGCGGCGGAAAAGAGTTGCCGGGCAAACTGTGCGCCGCCAGCCAATAGGCCACGATGGCTTTGCCTTTGTTGGACCGGAATCCATATGTCATGAAAGGAAATCCGGTTTGGCGCCGCAACGCGTGAATGTCAGGGCCAGCAATTTCGATGGAAGCGTCCAATTTAGTGTCGGCAAACAACGCATTGGTATTTTGCAGCGCAGCGAAGACAGGCCGGGGAGTGAAATCGGTATCGTGATTTGTAATCCCGTGAATGATGCCGAAGTCGTCGTACTCATTGCCGTCCGCGCCCGCGGCCAGAAGCCATACGAAAGTTTTCACTCCCGCGGCATGGTTGTAGATCAAACCTCTCGGCACATATTTGGCCTGCACCGATTCATCAGAACCGATCCACGAAGGAATCGAATTGAACTCGTCGTCAAAGAACGGGACGTCAGGCTTGATCCCCGGATAGTGGGTCACCAGATCGCGCAACGCGCGCGGCGATTCATTGAGGTAAGCGCCATAGTCCATCGATTCCGGATTCAGATTCTGTCCGTAACCGGGATAAGTGTGATACGCGTACACATCAATGCCTGCGGCGCACTTGCAAGTGTCGAGCGCGCGCTGCGTAAATTCGCGAGTAGGATCGGCCTGCCCTCCGTAAATCACTTTCGCGCTCGGATCAGCCTGATGGACTGTTGGAATAAAAGACCCCAGCAGAGTTCCGTATTGCTCGGCATTCCCCCAGGGGTTCCAGTACCCAATGTCCTGCTCGTTCCACAACGCCCAATAGTGGATACGATCGTGAAAGCGATTCACCGTCCATGCAACGTACTTGTTGAATGCAGCGATTTGTTCTGGCGTAGTAGGCGGCCAGAACACTGAGAACAGGCTTCGGTCGTCATTGTGAAAAGACCCTGGCTCAGGCGTGCCCACATCCGGCAACTTCCCCGATGGGGATGTGTACATCACGTTGCCGTACATCAACTGGACCTGAATGTTCACGCCGTTGTCGACCAGCGAATCAACATAGTCGTCGAGTTCGGGCACTGCGGCCATCACGCCGCGCTTCTGCTCGATCCAGTCCCAACTGGTGTAGTCCGAACTGTTTTCGTACTGGCCGATGCGGATCCACTTGAATCCGGCGTCGAACATGCGCGTCCACCACCAGCGATTCCACGGCAGGTAAGGATCGCGCGGCATGTCGGAATTGATGCCAAAGCCGTCCTGGATTTGAGAAGACCGCTTCGGAGGAACATGATCAGGCACGTGACGCTGTGCCTGGCCCAGGCCTCGTGGGGTCAATGCACATGAGAAAGCAATCATCGAACAAACAGACAAGAACTGCCTGCGAAAAGCGTGCGACGTCTGTCTCCGCATTAATTTTCTCCGTCCAGACAGCCATGATTTAGAAAATGGAATTGCTTGCTCTGTTTCATCTTCCACGACGACGTCATGATTTGAAAGCCAGAGGGGCTATCGCTTCTCGAATCCACGAATCGTTTTGGCC
>Ga0075024_100001237_pt1 | contig 10148 bp, 11 predicted proteins | sample Str013_2_FD_71389 | JGI IMG/M metagenome (GOLD analysis project Ga0075024, IMG submission 71389) | Freshwater sediment microbial communities in response to fracking from Pennsylvania, USA - Straight Creek_MetaG_SC_2013 | ecosystem: Environmental > Aquatic > Freshwater > Creek > Sediment... | reverse complement strand
GACCTGACCGCCATCCAACTGGCCCGGTTCGACGAGGCCTCCGCGATCGTCCGGGCGACCGGTCTGGACATGCCCCGCCATGTCGCCGCGAGCGCCGGGATCCTGACCGGGATCGTCCCGGCCTACGAGGGCATCCGCCCCGGGTTGGCCATCTATGGGCTCGTGCCGGACGAGCTGGGCTCCGGGTCGGCGGGCGCCGAGGCGGGCCGCGAGCTCCGGCCCGCGATGGCGCTGCACGCGCGACCGGTCCGTGTCGCCGACCTGCCGGCCGGCTGGGGGATCAGCTACGGACCCCACTTCCGAACGCAGCGCCCCAGTCGGATCGCGACGCTGCCCTTCGGGTACGGCGACGGCTGGTCCCGGGCGTTGTCGAACCGGGCCGAGGCGCTCGTCCGCGGCGTGCGCGTGCCGGTCGTCGGTCGCGTGGCGATGGACGCGATCATGGTCGACGTCACGGACGTCCCGGGCCGCCCGGTCGGCACGTCGGACGAGTTCGCGCTCATCGGTCGCCAGGGCGACGAAACCATCACCGTGGGTGACGTGGCGCGGCTGTGCAACACGAATGCCTGGGAAGTCGTGACCTCGATGGCTCGGCGAGTACCACGGGTGTACCATGCCGAGTCCGGACCTTTGGGTCTGCGGACACTCATCGGATGACGAGGGCGAGTTGGCTCGGATCGAGCTCTGGAACGGCGACATCTGCGATCTCGAGGTGGACGCCATCGTGAATGCGGCCAACCTGTCGATGTGGATGGCGACCGGCGTGGGTGGGGCCATCAAGCGGGCCGGTGGCGACTCCATCGAGTTCGCCGCCGTCCGCCAGGCGCCCGTCCCACTGGGTGGGGCCGTCGTGACCACCGCGGGCAACCTGGCCGCCAAGGCCGTCATCCATGCCGTCTCGCTGGATCGTGACCGGCGCACGAGCGCCCCGACGATCGCGGATGCAGTCCACTCGGCGATGGCGCGGGCGCGCGAGATCGGCGCCAGGAGCGTGGCATTCCCGGCCCTTGGCACGGGGGTCGGTGGGTTCCCGCTCGATGAGGCGGCACGTATCACGGTCGAGACGGTCCGGTCCGAACTTGAGATCTCCCCGGGCATCGAACACGTCATCTTCGCGCTGCGCGGTGCCGTCGCCTTCGAGGCCTTCCGGGTCGCGATCGCCGCCGCGGACCGGCCCAGCCTGAGTGAGACCGCATGAGCTTCCAGTACGGGTCGTCGGACGAGCAGCGCGACGAGCTGGTCGAGACGGTCGCCCGCGAGATCCAGCTCCGAGGTCTGACCGGACCGGCCGTCCACTTCCTGGAGGCAAGCCGACCCTATCGACCGCTCGGGGCCAACGCGATGCTCTTCTTCGATCCCGTCCTGCACGGTGTCTTCGGCGGCGATGTGGCGTCCGTGACGGAGCTGCTGGCCGACGAGGCCGGCATCGAACAGTTGATCATGCGTCTCGAGGAATTCGACGACGACCTGACCTGGGACGCCTGAGCGGGCCGTCGCGCTCACCTGCGGCCGGCCGGGCGGCCGGCCACCCGCCCGCCGACAGGCGATGACCGGTAGCATGCTCCGGTGACCAACGAGCCCCGCGCCTTCGCGACCGTCGACCTGGGCGCCGCGACCGTCTCCGTCGCACTCATCGGCAAGCAGGCACGATCGTGGCGCCTGATCGGCTCCTGTGCGCTGCCCAGCGCGGTCGGGCCGGATGCTGCGCTCGAGTCGCTCCTCGAACGCATCCGCCTCGCCGATCCGGACCGGCTCACCGAGCTAGGCGTGGATGGGCCCACCGATGGGCGCATGGATGGGTCCGCCTCCGCCGACCTGGTCCGCCTCGAGGTGCGCACGACCCCGGCGCCCACGCTCGCGATCGTCGCGGCGACCGAGCGGGCCCTCGCCCCGCTCGTCGCAGCGGCCGAACGGAGCGGTTGGCGGACCGTGGCCGCGAGTGCCCAGACGACCGACCCGTTGGCCATGACCCGGATGCTGCTGGACGGGTCCACGGACGCGATCCTCGCCGGCGCCACGGACCCCCCAGCCGCGGACGAGCGGGGCGCCCTCGGTGAGCTGGCGGCACTCGTCGCGGCCGTCGGGGTCCGTCGTCCGGAGCGCTCGATCATCCTGGCCGGCGGGATGGCCGAGCGACTGGCCGAATTCGGCGATCCGGCCCGGCGATCCGGTGAGTTGGTGCTCGCTCCGGCCGCCGGTGTCGGCGCGGCCGGTGCGCCGCTGCGTGACCTGCTGCTCGAACTCACGGGTTCGCGGAACGACGCCCGGCGAGGACTCGGGGTCGCCGCGTCCACCCTGGCGGAGGTGATCGATCGGCGCGTCGAGGTGATCGAGATCGGGTTCGACGGAGCCACTCGGGCGGTCGCCCGTCCGGCGACGGCCAGCGAGCCCGCGATGCTGGATCTCGCGGTCGTGCCGGGGGCGGGCCTGGCACCCGCCGAACCGGACGACGAGGTCGTCGATCGCGTCCTGGCGTGGTCGACCGTCGCCTCGGATCGACATCGCCTGCGCGATCGACTCCGGGAGTTGCGCATCGCGCCCTGGGCCGACGCCACCGGCGACGGGCTTGACCTGCGGGTAGCGGCCGCCCACGCCTCGCTCGCCCAGACCCTGGCTGCGACGACGGACATGGCCGCGCACGGCGCGCCGGACCTGATCGTGGTCACCGGCGGCGTATGGTCGGCGATGCCGCCGTCGCTCGTGGCCTTGACGCTGGCCGACATCGTCCGCCGACCCGGGGCCAGCCAGTTGACGATGGATCATGCGGCCCTGCTCGGGCCGATCGGGTCGATCCCGGACGCCGCCGAGCGGCGGGCCGTGCTGGCGGACCTCGCGGACGACCTGCTCGTGCCGTTGGGCACCCTCGTGATGCCCGCCGGCCTTCGGGCGGGCAGGCCGGCCGGACAGCTCGTGGTCCATGGTGCCGACACGACCGTGACCACGGAGCTGGCGTCCGGCGCCCTGGTCGTCGTGCCGCTGGCCGCCGGTAACGGCGCGGTGGCGGACTTCCGCTTCCGCGATGTGGTCCGACTCGGCGGTCGCGGTCGCGGTCGCGGCTTCGCGGTCGACGTCGCCGGGGGTCTGGCCGGCCTCCTTGTCGACCTGCGCGACGTTCCGCTGCGGCTGCCCGATCGGGCCGACAGTCGACGCGAGCAGATCCGCGCCTGGCAGGCCGCCGTGCGTCCCGGGACCCGGGCATGACCGACCGCACGGATCTCGTGATGGTCCCGACCCGACGGCTCATCGAGTCGCCGGTCGATGCCGTGTTCGCCCTGGCACCCGGCGACCGGGCTCTCGTGGACGTCGGTGAATCGGTGGTGGTGGGGGCGCCGATCGCGGAGCGCCTGCGCGATGCCCATCTCGAGGAGATCGCGGTCCCGTCGTCGGTGGACCCCGTCCCCGGCGCGCGCTGGTCGCGGGACGGCGGTTCGGGTCCGGCCGGTGTCCGCCACACGGAGGACGGGGGTGAGCTCCTTTTCACCTGGCGCGGCAAGTGGCGGCTGGCGACCGGCGATGTGCCGGATCCGCTGGAGGCCCCGGTCGCCGGGATCGTGCGCGAGGTGCTGCCCGGCACGTCGATCACCCTGCGGGCGACGGGCCAGGGGATCCGCGGCGTGGTCGCCCTTGGCGGACCGACGCGCGGCAAGCTGCGCCTCGCCACCGGCGCAAGCGGTGGACTCCGGCCGGGCGGCCTCGATGTCGGCCTGGCCGGCACGATCCTGGTGGTGGGCACCCGGATCGACGCGGAGACGCTGACCCGGGCCCGCGCGATGGGGATCCGCGGCGTCATCGTGGCCGGGCTCGCAAGCAAGGAACGACGGGACTTCCTCGCTTCAGAGGCCCGTCAGCGCGCGGCCCTCCATCGCCTGCCGTCGTACGCGGTGCTGATCATGGACGGGGCCAACCGACGTCCGATGGCCGGGCCGCTGATGGACATCTTCGAGATGCTGGCCGGCAGCGAGGTCGCGATCATCGGCGATCCGCCGGCCCTGGTGTTCGATGCGCCGGAGCTGGCCCTGCCGGTCCCGCCAGCCGACTTCGTGCGGGTGCGCGGCGGTGCGCTGCTGGGACGGGAGGGTCGTTGGCTCGGAACGGCGGGCGCTCGACGATTTGACGGGGCCGTCTACCTCGATGCCGGACGGATCCGCCTCGACGACGGCTCGGTGGCGACCGTGGCACTCGGCGACCTGGAACGGTTCGGGTGATGGGCTACGAGATCGGGGCGGAGCGAACGGTCGTCTGCCCGGGCCCGGGGGCCACGTCGGCGCTCGGCCGCAGCCTCGGCGCGGTCGCAGGGTCGGGCGACCTCATCTGCCTGTGGGGCGAGCTCGGGGCCGGCAAGACGCACCTGGCCAAGGCGATCGGGCTGGGGCTCGGGGTCACGGCGACGATCACGTCCCCGTCGTTCATCCTCATGGCCGAATACGAGGGACGCCTGCCGCTCTTCCACATCGACCTGTACCGGCTCGCGGACGCGACGGATGCCCTGGGCGGCGGCCTCATCGACGATCGCCAGTCGGCCGGATTGACGCTCGTGGAGTGGCCGGAGCGACTCGCCGATGCCCTGCCGGACGACCGGCTGGACGTGCTGATCGACGGCTCCGGCGACGAGCCGCGGACGATCCGGGTGCGGGCCGGGAGCTCGGGCTACGAGCGCTACGTGGCGGCGATCCGATGAGGGACGGCACGATCCTGGTCATCGACACGGCCACGACCCGCTGCGTCGTGGCGCTCGCGAGCGGCACCGGCGAGACCTTCGCGGTCGCCTCATGGGATGCCGGCTACCGACACGGCGAGACGCTCCTGCCGGCGATCGAGCGGCTGCTGGCGGACGAGGGCGTCGACCGCGCGGCACTCACCGGGATCGTCGCCGGGACCGGGCCGGGCGCATTCACGGGCCTTCGGGTGGGGATCGCGACGGCCAAGGGATCGGCCCACGGCCTTGGGTGCCCGCTGGTGGGTGTCTCAACGGCCGAGTCCTTGCTGGCGGCGGCGACACGAAGCGGGCCCGCCGGCCGCCCGGTCCTGCTCCTGCCGGCAGGGCCTTCGGACCGGATCGTCATCAGGCCGGGATCGCGTGGCGTCCTGCTCGTGGGCGGTCACGATCCGGAGCTGGCGCCCGGGGAGTGGCTCGTCGCCGTGGATCTTGACGGCCGGGCACCCGTCGACGCCGTCGGGCGGGGCGAGATCGCGCGCGAGCGCCTGGCCGCCGAACTGGCGGTCCTCGGCGTCCCACGCCTTGGGGCCGCGACACCGGACTCGATGGCCGATCTGGTGCCCGACTACGTCACGTTGCCGCGCGGGGTCCTCGCGGAGCAGGGGGAGGTGGCATGGTCGCGCGACCCCCGGTAAGAGTCCGGGTCGAGCCGATGCAGCTTGCCGACCTGCCCAGCATCCATGCCATCGAGCTCGCGAGCTTCAGCGCGCCGTGGCCGGCCAACGCCTACCGCAGCGAGCTCGAGTCGAACCGCCTGGCGAGCTATCTCGTGGCCCGCGTCGATGACGACGTCGTCGGCTACGGCGGCATGTGGCTGATGGTCGACGAGGCCCACATCACGACCTTCGCGATCCATCCCGCGTGGCGCCGGCAACGGATCGGCGAGCGCCTGCTGCTCGAATTCGTGGACGTCTCGATCGGACGACATGCGCGCGAGATGACCCTGGAGGTCCGCCTGTCCAACCTGCCGGCGCGGCGCCTGTACGAGAAGTTCGGCTTTCGTCCGGTCGGGGTCCGGCCGCACTACTACAGCGACGACGGCGAAGACGCCCTGATCATGACCACGCTGCCCCTCGCGGACGCCGCGATGGTCGAACGGATCGCCGGCCTCCGGAACGCGCTGGATGCCGCCCCGGCGCCGAGCCGTCCGGATGAGGACCGCGCGTGAGCGGAGCCCTGGACGGCCGGCTGATCCTGTCCATCGAGTCCTCCTGCGACGAGACCGGCATCGCGGTCATCGAAGGGGGACGGCGGATCCTGGGCAACGTGGTCGCCTCCCAGGTCGCGCTGCACGCGACCTCCGGCGGGATCGTTCCCGAAGTCGCAGCGCGGGCCCACCTGCGCTGGATCGTGCCGGTCCTCGACGAGGCCTGGGCGGATGCCGGTATCGGCTGGCCGGACGTGTCGGCGGTGGCCGTGACCTACGGCCCCGGGTTGGCCGGTTCGCTCCTGGTCGGCGTCAACTTCGCAAAAGCGCTGGCATGGGTCCACCAACTGCCGCTGATCGGGGTGAACCACCTGGAGGGCCACGTCTACGCGGCATGGCTGCAGGACGCCGACCAGCCTGACCGTGACGAGCCGGCGTTCCCGCTCGTGGCGCTCGTCGTCTCGGGCGGGCACACGTTCCTCGTCGAGATGCGCGATCACCTGACCTATCGGCTGCTGGGCACGACCGTGGATGACGCCGCGGGTGAGGCCTTCGACAAGGTGGGACGGCTCCTCGGTCTGGGCTATCCGGGCGGACCGGCCATCGGGAAGGCGGCGGACGCGGCGACGGCCCGCGACACGGTCTTCCCGCGGGCCTGGTTGCCCGGGACGTACGACTTCAGCTTCTCCGGGCTCAAGACAGCCGCCCGACGGATCGTCACCGTCGCCCGCGCGGATGCGGGCCTGGCCGCGGAACCCGAGTCGCCGCTCCCCGAAGCGGTCGTGGCCGAGCTGGCGTGGGGGTTCCAGGACTCCGTCGTCGACGTCCTGACGACAAAGACGATCCGGGCCGCCCGCGAGGTGGGCGCCCGGACGATCGTGCTGGGCGGTGGCGTGGCCGCGAACAGCTCCCTTCGGGCCAGGCTGGCCGGCGAAGCCGAGGCGCTGCGTATCCCCCTGGTCGTGCCCCGACCCGGGCTGTGCACGGACAACGGCGCGATGATCGGGGCCGCCGGCGCACGCCGGTTCGCCGCCGGCGAACGTGCTGGTCTGGACCTGGACGCTCGGCCGTCGCTGCCCCTGGCGATCCGTTGACGACCGGTGGCCGTCGCGCCACGACGGGGCTGGATCCGGCGGTCGTCCGGGCCACCTTGCGCGAAGCCGGCCTGCGCGCCCGCCATCGCCTGTCGCAGAACTTCCTGGCCGACGTCGATGTCCTGGACGGCATCCTCGCGGAGGCGGCGCCGTCGCCGGGCCGCCACGTCCTGGAGATCGGGCCCGGCCTGGGACTCCTGACGGGCGGCCTGCTCGATGCCGGAGCGGCGGTCACCGCGGTGGAACTCGATCGGGGCCTGACCTCGTTCCTGCGTGCCCGGTTCGATGGACCGCTCGAGGTCGCCGAGCGCGACGGCCCGGACGCTCCCGGGTCCCTCCGACTCGTCGAGGGCGACGCCCTGGACCAGGATCTCGTGAACCTCGTGGCCGCGCCATACGACGTCGTCGCGAACCTGCCGTACCACATCACGAGCCCGATCCTGCACGCCCTGCTCGGCCAGGCACCACGCCCGGGGCGAAGCGTCCTGATGGTCCAGCGCGAAGTCGCCGAGCGGATCGCGGCGCCACCGGGACGAATGAGCTACCTATCCGTGTTCGTCCAATACCACGCTCGGGTCCGGATCGCGTTCCACGTCCCGCCCACCGCCTTCGAACCGGAACCGGCCGTCGAGTCGGCGGTGATCGTGGTCGAACCGTTCGACGCGGACGATCGACTGGACCCCGAGGCGGAGGACGGCCTGTGGCGTCTGGTCCAGGCCGCCTTTCGCGAGCGACGCAAGATGATCCACAACGTGCTGGCCCGGCAGTTGCCGGTGGACGGGCCGCGCGTGGCGGCGGCCCTCGCCGCGGCGCACATCGACCCGGATCGACGGCCGCAGACCCTGGCGGTGGGGGAGTGGCTCGTCTTGCGCGAGGCGCTCGGGCCGCTCGGGACGGACCAGCGCGGCCGGTCGCGCGACACGTGACGGCCCCATCCGGGCTGACGCCGGTCGTCCGCATCGCGCCGGCCAAGCTCAACCTGACGCTTGCGGTCCTGGGGCTCCGACCTGACGGGTACCACGACCTGTACTCGGTGTTCGTCCCACTCGGTCTCGGCGACCGTCTCAGCCTGACGCCCGCGGCCACCGCCACTGACAGCCTGCATGTGACCGGCCTTTCGACGGGAGCGCCGGCCGGGACTGACCTGGTCCTGCGCGCGCTCGAAGCGACGCGCCGCGCCGTCGGCGGCGGCTGGACGGGCAGCCCAGGTGGTCTCAGTCCGGCTCCGGCGATCGCAGCTCGGCTCGACAAGCGCATCCCGGTCGCGGCCGGCCTGGGTGGCGGCTCATCCGACGCCGCGGCGGCGCTGGATGGCGCACTGGAAGCCTGGGGCGCGGAGCTGGACGAGCACACGCGCCTGGCCGTCGCCGCCGGGCTCGGTTCGGACGTACCGTTCTTCGCCGCCCACGGTCCGGCCCTCGTCGAGGGCCGCGGTGAGCGGGTCACGCCCCTGCACGGCCTGCGCGGGGCGCCGGGGATCCTCCTCGTCACGCCGTCGGTCGCGGTGGCCACGCCCGACGTATTCGCCGCCTTCGCTGCGATCCGAGGGACCGGCGATGGGGCGGTCCGCCAGTCGTCGATCCATCTGGCGTCGGAACTCGGGTCGGGTCTGGGAGCCGCGGATCTGGCCGCCAGGGCCGGGGTCCTCGCGTCGGCCAACGACCTGCTGCCCGCGATCGCGCTCGTCGTGCCGGCGATCGTCCCGTTCCGGCGCGCCATGACTCGGCTCCTCCATCGCCCCATCGGCCTGTCCGGCTCCGGGCCCACGGTCTGGGCGATCTATCCTTCCCTTGCCGAGGCCGTCGTCGCAGCCGCGGCGGTCGAGGCGGCCGTCGCGAACGGATCGCTCGACGTGCCGGGCGACGGACCGCCGTTCGTCGCGGCCACGACCATCGCCGGCAGCCTGCTCACGCTGGAGCCGACAGCATCACGGAGGACCCAGCCATGACCCGCAAAGCCATCTCGACCACCGGCGCCCCCGCCGCGATCGGACCGTACAGCCAGGCGATCGCGATCGACGGATTCGTGTTCTGTGCCGGCCAGGCGGCGATCGACCCGACGACCGGCGCGCTCGTCGAGGGCGGCATCGGACCCGAGACCGAGCGGGTGATGGCGAACCTGACCGCCGTCCTGACGGCCGCGGACTGCACCTGGGCGGACGTCGTCAAGGCGACCGTCTTCCTGACCGATATGGCCGATTTCGCGGCCGTGAACGCGATCTATGGTCGGTTCGTGAGCGATCCGCCGCCGGCCCGCTCGACCGTCGCCGTGGCGGGCCTGCCCAAAGGGGCCCTGGTGGAGATCGAGGTCATCGCCCGTCGATCGGCCTGATCGGGGCCGGGCGGCGCGGTTGACACCCCGAACGGGCCGCCCCTACGATGCGGCTCCCATCTGATGATTGCCCAACCAGACTCGCCGGCCCCTGATCGCGACGGGAGCGACGACCGACTCCCGCTCCCGGCCCGCCGGCACGACCCCTCGTGACGCCAGCGCAGGCAGGCTTGCCCGCGCCCCCTTCCACCACGGTCGCGGTCGTCATGGCGGCGGGCCTCGGGACTCGGATGCACTCGGCGCTACCCAAGGTCCTCCACGCGATGTGCGGGCGCCCGATGCTCGACTACGTGCTGGACGCCTGGGCGAGCACGGCGGATGGCGAGGCCGGGTCGCAGCCCGTCATCGTCTACTCGCCGCCGGTCAAAGGGATCGTCGCCGTCTTCGATGGCCGTGCTGCGTTCGCGCTGCAGGCGTCGCCGCGCGGTACCGGCGATGCGGTCCAGGCCGCCTTGGCCGCTGTCCCGGAGGATGCCACGGAGATCCTCGTGCTGTCGGGCGATGTCCCGCTGGTCACCGGCGGCGACCTTGAGGCGGTCCTCGAGGCCCGCCGGGCGGACGACGCCGCGATCGCCCTGGCCAGCGTCTACGCCGCGGATCCCGCCGCGCTCGGGCGCGTCGTCAGGAGCGAATACGGCACGGTGGAGCGGATCGTCGAGGCGAAGGACGCGACACCTGAAGAACTCGACGGCAACGAGATCAACGCCGGCCTGTACGCCTTCGACGCGGCGTGGCTGCGGCGCCGGATCGCGACCCTCGTCCCTTCCGCCACGACCGGCGAGATCTACCTCACCGAGCTCGTCCGACTCGCCCGTGAGGACGGCCGGATCGTGAGCGCGGTCGGGTTCGAGGACGACGG
>Ga0075024_100001236_pt1 | contig 10151 bp, 9 predicted proteins | sample Str013_2_FD_71389 | JGI IMG/M metagenome (GOLD analysis project Ga0075024, IMG submission 71389) | Freshwater sediment microbial communities in response to fracking from Pennsylvania, USA - Straight Creek_MetaG_SC_2013 | ecosystem: Environmental > Aquatic > Freshwater > Creek > Sediment... | reverse complement strand
GCAGCGATCGGGAAGGAGAAGGAAGCGGCCGACAAGGCCTGCGCCGAGCGGGCGAGCCGACTTGCGGTCGAAATCGCGGAGCGCCTGGCCGCGCGGCTGGACGGTCGGTTGGTGCGTGCAGCCTTCCTGGACTGGCTCGTCGAGGAGATCCGAGTTCTTCCCGAGACGGCACGGCGAGCCGTGGCGACGGATGGCGTCACCCTGGAAGCGATCAGCGCGACACCGCTCGAGCCGGCCGATCAAGAGCACTACCGGGAGGTGATCAGCGTCGCATTTGGAGCCCACCCGAAGATCGCCTTCAAGGCGGATCCTACGCTTATCGCTGGGTTGGAGCTGCGCGGCCCCCATCTTGTCGTGAGCAATAGCTGGCGCGCCGATCTCTCACGAATCCTCGCGGACCTCACCCATGACGACCAGCCCTGACATCCGGGTGGACGCCTGGCTCGAACGTGCGCGCGCGAAGCTTGGCGCCGCCGCGCTCGGCCCGCGGGCCGAGCAGATTGGCCGGGTCGAGGAGGTGGGTGACGGCATCGCGCTGATCTCCGGGCTGCCCAATGTCCGGCTCGACGAGCTGCTGCGCTTCGACAAGGGACAGTTCGGCTTCGCCCAGGTGCTCGAACGCGATCGGGTCGGCTGCGTCTTGTTGGACGACGTCGATGCGATCGAGGCCGGCGATACGGTGCGCGGTACCGGCGACGTAGTGTGCGTGCCGGTGGGACCGGCATTGCTGGGCCGGGTCGTCGATCCACTTGGCCGCCCGCTCGACGGAAAGGGGCCCGTCGCGGCCGACGCGTTGGAGCCCATCGAGCGTCCGGCGCCAGCAATCATCGACCGGGATTTGGTGGTTCAGCCGGTTCAGACCGGCCTCGTCGTCGTCGACACGCTGTTCGCTCTCGGCCGCGGCCAGCGTGAGCTCATTATCGGGGACCGAGCCATCGGCAAGACCACGATCGCGATCGACACGATCATCAATCAGAAGACAAGCGACATCGTCTGCGTCTATGTCGCGGTTGGCCAGAAGACTTCGAGCGTCCGGCGCGCCATCGACGCAATCTACTCCAATGGAGCGCCCGAGCGCTGCATCATCGTCGTGGCGGGGTCTGCGAGCTCCCCGGGACTGCAATGGATCGCGCCATTCACCGGCTTCACCATGGCGGAGTATTTCCGAGATCGCGGCCAGCATGCCCTTGTCGTAGTCGACGACCTAACGAAGCATGCCGCCAGCCATCGCGAAATTGCGTTGTTGACACGGCAATCGCCTGGGCGCGAGGCTTACCCTGGTGACGTGTTCTATGTGCATGCGCGGCTTCTGGAACGCGCAGCAAAGCTGTCCAAGGAAAAAGGTGGTGGATCCCTGACTGCACTGCCGATTGCCGAGACCGATGCGGGTAATCTCAGCGCCTACATCCCGACCAACCTGATCTCGATAACCGATGGCCAGATCGTGCTCGATGCCAAGCTCTTCCATGAAGGGCAGAAGCCGTCCGTGGACGTCGGCAGCAGCGTGAGCCGGGTCGGCGGCAAGACCCAAGCCACCGCACTGCGAGAAGCCGCGAAGACGGTGCGCCTGGACTACGCCCAGTTCCTTGAACTGGAGATGTTCACCCGCTTCGGCGGCATGCCGGACGCGCGGGTCCAGGCTCAGCTGGTCCGCGGTGCGCGGCTCAGGGCAATCCTCAACCAGCCGCAGCATGCACCTTTGAGGCTCGCGGACGAGGTGGCCCTGGTGCAGGCGGTCCAGTCCGGTTTGCTGGACTCGCTCCCACTGCCGATCGTGATCGAGTTCCGGCAAGGCTTGCGCGAGGCGCTCGACCGCGGTGCCCCGGATGCCGTCCGCCTGATTCAGCAGACCGGCACGCTCGATGACGCGCAGGAGGCGGTGCTGCGCAGGACTCTCCGACAGTATGTTCAAAGACTCGCCCCGACCATGCCGCCTAAGACGTCCGGCCAGCCATGACCGGGCGCCTCGCAGACGTCAGCGCGCGTATCGACGGCATCCGCCAGCTCAGCGCCGTGGTGAATGCGATGCGTGGCATCGCAGCGGCGCGCGCCCAGCAGGCCCGCAGCCAGCTTGTCGCCGTCGATAGCTACACGGCAACGATCGCGGTCGGCATCGGGCACGCCCTGACATGGGTTCCTGCAGGTCGTGCTGATGGCCCGCACCGATCGACCCGGCCAGCGCTAGTGCTGTTCTGCGCCGAGCAGGGATTTGCCGGTGCCTTCAGCGAGCGCGTGCTCGATGCGGTCGGCGCCGATCTCGCCACGTCCGATGTGTTCCTGATCGGAACCAGAGGCAGCGCAGTGGCCGCCGAAAGAGGCATAGTGCCTGGCTGGAAAAGCGCCCTGCCGTCGCATTCGGGTGGCGTCCCAAAGTTCGCCGACAGAGTTGCCGAGGCGCTCTACGGCCGGATCGCGACCGGGGAGATCGATCGGCTCGACGCGATCTTCAGCGAATGGCAGCCCGGACACGGCATCCATGTGACCCGCCGCCGCCTGTTTCCCTTCGACATGTCGGAGTTTCCCCGTCCGCCGGAACCCAACGCGCCTCTCCTGAACTTGACCCCGGCGGCGCTCTTGAGCGAGCTCACCGCGGGTTATCTGCATGCCCAGCTTTGCAACGCCGCGCTCCGCGCCTTTGCCGCGGAAAACGAGGCGCGTATGGAAGCGATGACCGCGGCACGCAACCAGGTTGAACGCCAGCTTTCAGCACTGCGAGCGACCCAGCGGCACGTCCGACAGGAGGAGATCACGGCTGAAATCATCGAACTTGCCGCTGGCGAGACGGCGAGCCGGTCAGGCTACGACTGATGGCATTTGGTCTGGTCAGCCGCGGTCCGCTTGGCCAGTGCAGACGATGGGAACTGCATCTGGGTCAGCTTGGGATGCCCTTCAGGAAACTCAATCTGCTGGCGGCACTGGCAACGAACGGGCCAAAAGTCGAAAATTCAGATAATCTCCATAAGGGATATCCCGGAGGGGGGACCGAAAAGGGCTTCAATGCGAGCTTATCTTGCGAATTTGGCCGCCAAGTCGGGCCAGGAGGGTGCTCTGGGCGCCTACGGCCGTTGGCTTTTGGGGCGGCAGAGCTTTGTTCTCTACGGGATCGCGGCGGCCACGGTTGCGCTTGCGCTGGCGGTTCGCGCCCTGCTTGGGCCGATCCTGCAGGATCAGGCCCCCTATCTGTTTTTCGTGCCCGCGATCTTGGTCGCCGCCGGTATTGGCGGCTTCGGACCGGGCGTGTTGGCCACACTCTTGAGCCTGGCCCTTTGTTTTTCTTACATCGCGGATTTTCCGGCGCTGTCTTTGCCCGAATTCATCAATACCGGGATCTTTGTCGCGATCGGATTGGGCGTGTCCTGGGGCGGTGAGCAGCTGCAGCGCAACCGCCTGCGTGCGGTGGCCAGCACGCAGTCCGCGCTGGGGCGCGAGGCCCATCTGCAATCGATCCTCGACACCGTCCCGGACGCCATGATCGTCATCGACGAGCGGGGCATCATGCAATCGTTCAGCGCTGCCGCCGAACGGCTGTTCGGCTACGTCGCTGCCGATATGATCGGAAAAAACGTCAAGCTGCTGATGCCGTCGCCCTATCGCGAGGGCCACGACGGTTACCTGGATCGGTACTTGCGGACCGGCGAAAAACGCATCATCGGCGTCGGTCGGGTGGTGGTCGGCGAACGCAAGGATGGGTCGACCTTTCCGATGGAGCTCTCCGTCGGCGAGATGCGCTCCAGCAATCAACGCTTCTTCACCGGGTTCGTCCGTGACCTGACCGAGGGCCAGGAGACCGAGGCCCGGCTGCAAGAATTGCAATCCGAGCTGGTGCATATGTCTCGGCTGACCTCCATGGGCGAGATGGCCTCGACGCTCGCCCACGAGCTCAACCAGCCCTTGTCGGCGATCGCCAACTACTTGAAAGGCTCGCGAAAATTGCTCGAATCGGCCCCCGACGAGCGCTCCACGATGGTTCGCGATGCCATGGACAAGGCCGCCGACCAGGCTCTGCGCGCGGGGGAGATCATCCGCCGCTTGCGCGACTTCGTGGCGCGCGGCGAGAGCGAACGCCGGGTGGAAAGCGTCAGAAGGCTGGTGGAGGAAGCCAGCGCCTTGGCCCTGGTGGGGGCCAAGGATCTCGGCGTCAGGGTTCGATTCGTTTTTGATCCGACGATCGATCTCGTCCTTGCCGATAAGGTGCAGGTTCAGCAGGTGCTGCTGAACCTGATCCGCAATGCCATCGAGGCGATGGAGGCGTCACAAATTCGCGAGCTGGTCATCTCAACACGGCCCGCCGCCGACGATATGCTGGCAATCAGCGTGGCCGATACCGGGCACGGAATTGCGCCGGATATGACCGCCCAACTGTTCCAACCTTTTATCACCACCAAGCGCCACGGCATGGGCGTGGGCCTGTCGATCTCGCGCACCATCGTGGAAGCCCATGGCGGGCAGATCGATGCGGAACCCAATCCCATTGGCGGCACGGTCTTTTGCTTTACGCTTCGTGCCGTGACCAAAGAGGAAGTCGGCAATGCCTCCTGACAGTGCGGTTGTACACGTGATCGACGATGACGAAGCGGCCCGCCAGTCGCTGGCCTTTCTGCTGCGCGCCAATGCCATTGAGGTCCAAACTTATGAATCCGGCACGGTCTTTCTGGAGGCTGCGCCTCATCTCAAGTCCGGCTGCGTCGTCACCGACGTGCGGATGCCGGAGATCAGCGGCATCGAGCTGCTGCGCCGGCTGCGGGAGCTCAAAATCTTTCTGCCGGTGATCGTGATTACCGGGCACGGCGACGTTCCGCTCGCCGTCGAGGCCATGAAGTTCGGCGCCGCAGATTTCCTCGAAAAGCCCTTCGATGACGAAATCCTGCTGGCCGCGGTGCGGTCCGCCCTGAACCGGCAAGACAGCGACGGCAAACGGCAGGCTGAGCGCGCCGCCATCGACGGCCGGCTTGCCGCGCTGTCGAATCGAGAGCGGGAGGTGCTCGAAGGGCTGGTGGCCGGCCGTGCCAATAAGCAGATCGCATTCGACCTCGGCATCAGCCCGCGTACCGTCGAAATCTACCGGGCCAACCTGATGACCAAGATGCAGGCCGCGAGCCTGTCGGAGCTCGTCCGCATGGCCTTGATTGCCGAGATCCTGAACCCCGCCTCGGACACGACCCAAGCCCAATGAGCGGACGCGTCGACATGGGTGGACACTTGGCCGGCCACGACCAAGCGGATTCTATTGAGGCATATCAAAGCGGTTGTGGCCGATTTGATGCCTTATTGCGTTTCGAGGTTCGCGAGGGTCCGGGCCTCCGGGCGCAAGCTTATGAAAAAACAGGGCGAATTGTCGGTTGCCGGCCCGGTGGTCATCATCGTGGACGATGACGTGGCGGTGCGCAATTCGCTCAAGTTCTCGCTGGAGGTGGAAGGGTTCGCGGTGCGCGTCTATTCGGGCGGGATCGAATTGCTGAACGACACCGAGCTTCCCCACGGCGGCTGTCTGGTGGTCGATCAGAACATGCCCGGGATGAATGGGCTCGACCTGGTGGCGCAGCTGCGGGCGCGTGACGTCGCCGTGCCGGCGATCCTGATTACGAGCTATCCGACCGCGGCGTTGCGCGAACGTGCCGTCAAGGCCGGCGTCGCCATCGTCGAAAAGCCATTCTTGGGAACCATCTTGGTGGATCGCATTCGCGACCTGTTTTCCCGTCACAGTGCCGTTCGAACGAATTGATCTCATGAATCTCATGAATTTCTTGGGCCGCAAGATCGACCGATTGCTCGTTTCCGTGGTGCTGGTTTTGATATCCGCCGGCGCTGTGCTGCCGCAGGAAAAGCCGCAGGACAAGCGGGTGCTCGAGAGCCGCGGGGAAGGATTGCTGACCAGCAACTGCTCAAGGTGCCATGCGGTCGGTCGTGCCGGCAACAGCACCCATCCGGAAGCGCCGCTCTTCCGCACGCTCGGGCAGCGCTATCCGATCGAGGTGCTGGCCGAGGCCTTGGCGGAAGGCCTGTCGTCCGGCCACCCCGACATGCCGGAATTCCGCTTCGAGATCGACGACGTCGACGCCATCCTGGCCTATCTGGAATCGATCCAGGAGAAAGGCCAGGGCGCTCCCCCGGCGGCGAAATAAAAATGTCTAGGACGACGAATCCTGCGGCCCCGTGTCCCCGCGCGAGCTGCACCATCGCCCGTTGGTCAGGTGCGTTCCGGACAATCGGCATAGGCGGCAAACATCGCAGACGCCGACCTCGTCCAATCGCTTGATCGACAAAATGCCGCGGCGCTTCAACCTGGTGAGAATCCGCGAAACGGTCTCGATCGTGAGCCCGAGAAAGTCCGCGATCTCCAGGCGCGTCATCGCCAGGGGGACGCACGCACTGTCATCGCCTTTCGGGGGCCCGGGGCACTTGCCGCGTCCGCGGCCCGGGATGCAGCGCATGAGGAAGCTGGCGATCCGCTCGGATGCCGATTTGCGTCCGAGCAGCAAGACATGCTCGTGCAGCCCGCAGAGCTGCGAAAAAACCGAAGCGCTCAGCCTTTGCGCCAGGGCCGGCGAGCGTTCGACCGCCGATCGATCGAAAGTCGTGCAGCAAGTCGCGACCAGGGTCTCGGCCGAGCAATCGCGCACCGGTGCGGCGGAGAATCCGAAGACATCGCCCGTCTGCAGGAATTCAACGATCTGGCGCCGGCCGTCCGGCAACAGCTGGTACAGCATGACGATCCCCTCATCGACCTGAAAGAGGGAGCTCGCCGGATCGCCTTCCCGAAAGATCATTGTGCGCGGGGGGAATTGGACCTCTCGACCCTCGGGCGCGCCGTCCGGAACCGTGGAGGCACAACCCCGAAGGGCGTTGCCCGGAAACAACAGCGTATGGGCCCCAGGGGCAAGCCGCACGGCGACATCCGCGACTGACGCTTTCACGATATCCTCCCCGGTTGGGCCCGCACCGGAGGCCTCATGGGTTGGCCCAAATCGTCGGACCGAGCAATCGCATCCCTCCGGCACCGGGACCGAGCTTCGATAGCACGACGCTCCCATGGAAACGGCGGGTATCGGTGCGGATGCAACTATCGAACGGGTCTGCGGCCGGCGATTTGATCTAGATCAAATTCACCTCGATCGGCTGCGGGGCCCTGGCGCCCGGCGGGCTCCGTCACGCCAAACGCGAGCGCGGGCTCTTTCAAGCCGCGAGGTTGCCGAACTTCTCGAGGTTCCGTCGCTGCTTCTCGGTGCGCGGCGGCAGCTTGAACAGGCGTGCCGCGGTGCCGCCGAGAATATTGTGCTTGGCCTTCTCCGACAGGAACGGGAGATCGTAGATCGTGCTCGGCAAATCGAAATCCCAATGCGGGTAGTCGGACGCGTAGAGAAGCCGGTTTTCCGCGTCCATCATGCGGAACGTGCACTCCAGCGCGTCCCGATCCTGAATCTCGATCGGTTGCGAAGAATAGTACATGTCGCGCATGTATTCGCTCGGCTTCTTCTTCAAGAGCGGCGCCTCGGACGGGCGCATCATGTATTCATTGTCGAGCCGTTGCATCAGGAACGGGATCCAGGCGAGCCCGGCCTCGATCCAGATCACCGGGAGCTTGGGGAAGCGCTCGCCCAGCCCGTTGATGACCCAATTGGTGCAATGAAGAATATTATAGAATGAAAAGCCCAGGGCGTGCACCGAGATGAAGCGGTTGCAGCTGCGGAATACCGGCTCCTGCCAGTTGGGGCCGGAATGGAAGGACAGCGACAGGCCGCGCTCCTCCATGGCGCGATAGACCTTCATGTAGGCATTGTCGTAGACCGGCAGGGTTCGAACCGTGGTGACCATGAAACCGGAGACGCCCTTGCGGTCGCCGAAGGTCTCGACTTGCCGCAGACATTCCGCCGGATCGGAAAATGGCAGGCACAGCGCCGAGTACATGCGGCCGCCGGATTCGGGCAGCACCTTTTCGGTCAACCATCGATTATAGGCCCAGCAGAGGTCGCTCTCCATTTCCTTTTGCGGATGCAGGCCGATGTTGAGCATTCCGGTCGGAAACAAGCAGGAATAGTCGACGCTCATCGCATCCATCCAGCGCTCTCCGAGCACCACGTCGCGAAGCCGGTCCGGGTCGGTCTTTTCGGTCGGCCGTAACGGATAGCGCGTCACCCGGCCGCCCATGTCCTGGCTGAAACCGGCTTGGCTCGGCACGATGCTGCGGCGCCCGGAGCGGCGGCCGGCCATCGTGACTTGTCGCAGCACGTCGTTCTCCATGAACGGCAGAATTTGCTCGAAATTCTCGTTTTCGTAGTGATGCGCGTCGCAATCGACGATGAGGATGTCGTCCAATTTGCGCCTCACCGCCTGCTGGCGCGCGTGCGCGAGCAGCTTGGTCGTGTTGAGCTCATCGACAGAGACGCGCCTGCCGCGTTCAGCGACCAATTCCATGATGTCCTTCCTATTCGGTTGTGCGCACGCGACGTTGCGGCCCACGCGCGCGTAACTTCAGGCTCAAACGACGACGTAGATTTCATCGCCCTTTTGCACGACCTTGTATTTCCTGAGCTTGAGCTTGCGATCCGAGACGCATTCGCCGGTCTTCATGTCGTATTCGTAGCCGTGCCACGGGCACACGAAATGCATTTCGGTTTCCGAGAAGTAGAGACCCCGGGAGGTCTTGTCCGGCATGATTCGCTCTTCGACCTTGGCGATGGTCAAACCTTCGCATGCCGGCCCGCCCTGGTGCAGGCAGTAGTTGCTGTAGGCGTGGAACTCACCGCCGTCGCGGAACACCCCGATTTCGTGATCGCCGGCGAATACGATCCTGCGGTCGCCTTCGCTGAAGTCTGCGGCCTTGCCGACGAACGTCTCTGCCATCGGGTGCTTCCTCACAGGTCCTGTTGTTGCTCTTGGCGAAATTTAATCTGATCACGCGGCGCCATTGCATTGATCCAGATCAAACGGATCGCGCGGCGGGGATCCCCACGCGCCGCGCGGCATTGCCGATCCACGGGCACCTTTTCTTGGCGATCTACACCGCCAGCGAATGGCGAGCCGGCATTTCCTGCAGATATGCGTCGAAGGCCGAGGCCAGGATACGCACGAACGGGCGCCCTTTCTCGGTCACCTTGATGCGGTGGCCTTCGATCGTGACGAGGCCGTCCCGCTCGAACGGGGTCAAGCTCTTCAGCTCGTCGGCGAAATGGTCGCGAGGTCCCGCGCCGGCTTCGCTCGCAACCGCGTCGAGGTCGATCGACATGTCGCACATGAGCCGTTCGATCACGCGGCCGCGCAGCCGGTCGTCGGCCGAAATGGCCATGCCGCGCACGGTCGCGAATCGTCCGGACTCGATCGCGCGCGAATAGCCTGCGATGTCGGGCGCGTTCTGCACGTAGCCCGGGGGGAGGCGGCCGATGGCGGACGCGCCCAAGCCGATCAGCGCATCGGCTTGGTCGGTCGTGTAGCCTTGAAAGTTGCGGCGGATCCGACCGTTGCTTGCCGCCACCGCCAATTCGTCGTCCCGGTGCGCATAGTGATCGAGACCGATCGGCTGATAGCCGAGCTCGACCAAGGCCGCATGGGCGGCTGTCGCCTGTGCCTGACGCTCGCCAAAACCCGGCAGCGCCGCCTCGTCGATCAGCCGCTGGTGCGACTTCATCCACGGCACATGGGCGTAGCCGAACACCGCGAGGCGGTTCGGCGACAGCGTGTGAGCCTGCCGGATGGTCTCGAGTATGTCGTTTACGGATTGTCGGGGCAAACCATACATCAGGTCGAAATTGATCTTGGTGATGCCGGCCTCGGCCAGCATGGCGACCGCATTCTTGACGGTCTCGAAAGGCTGGATCCGGCCGATCGCATTCTGAACCGAGACATTCAAGTCCTGGACTCCGAGGCTCGTGCGATTGACGCCGATCTGGGCGAGGGCGCGGGCGAGCGGCCGGGTCACATGCCGGGGGTCGAGCTCGATGGCGTGCTCGCCGATGTCATCGAGATTGAACGCCGCGGCGAGGGTCGCGTGGATCTTGCTCAAGCCCTCGGGACCGAGGATCGACGGCGTGCCGCCGCCCCAATGCAAATGCGCGATCCTGCGTCGTCCGGCCTCTCCGGCGACAAGGCCGATCTCTCCGATCAGCCGCTCGGCGTAGGCCTCGATCGGCGGGCGACGCAGCGTCACCTTGGTGTTG
>Ga0075024_100001235_pt1 | contig 10152 bp, 5 predicted proteins | sample Str013_2_FD_71389 | JGI IMG/M metagenome (GOLD analysis project Ga0075024, IMG submission 71389) | Freshwater sediment microbial communities in response to fracking from Pennsylvania, USA - Straight Creek_MetaG_SC_2013 | ecosystem: Environmental > Aquatic > Freshwater > Creek > Sediment... | reverse complement strand
ATACAGATCCATGCTGTTTTTAACTTATAAAATTCATTGTTCAATGATATTGTTGTTTGAATCTGATTTATTATAGGCAACATATGGTTTTTAAAAAGTGATTTTTTTGATCGTGTTGTATTCTTATCAAAGAACCATAAATTGCGGCCCATTGCACAGAGATGACTTCTACTCCCCCTGTATTAAAAAGAAAAATTGGTTTACTCCAGGCCACCAGCATCAATATGATAGATATGGCTGGCATCGGCCCTTTCGTGATGATTTACCTGGTGATACAAATTTCCGGCGGTCCTCATTTTCTATATGCATGGTTCATTGGCGCATTGTTATCATTCGCCGATGCATTGATCTGGAGTGAACTGGGAGCAGCCTACCCGATGGCAGGGGGCAGTTATAATTTCTTGAAACTGGCTTATGGAAAAGAAAAATGGGGGCGATTATTTTCTTTCCTATATGTATGGCAAACCATGATACAGGCGCCACTTGTTATGGCTTCAGCAGCAATCGGCTTTTCAGAATATTTAAGTTTTTTTGTACCGATTGATCCCATGATGGCAAAAATAATTTCTGGCTCGGTCATTATACTTGTTGTGATATCACTATACAGAAAAATTGAAGAAATCGGGAAACTGAGCATTGTTCTATGGATTAGCATGATCATTATTTTTTTTTGGATCATTGGCGGAGGTATTGTTCATGGAAAAATGCTGGAACCGCTGAAACATATCCATGACAACATCGAAGTAAATCAACTTTTTTTCATTGCATTGGGTCAGGCTACCGTGAAAACCATTTACACTTATCTGGGGTATTATAATATTTGCCACCTGGGAGGTGAAATTGTAAATCCCGGGAAAAATATCCCCAGGAGCATGTTGATTTCAGTAGCAGGCATCACACTGTTGTATATCGCTGCCAACCTGAGTATAACCAGTGTGATATCCTGGCAATCGGCCATGAAAAATAAATATATTGTAAGCGAATTTATTAAAACGATATCCGGTGTGCAGGCAGCAAATATTGGCACCGTTATTATTTTGGTTGTTGCATTTGCTTCTTTGTTTTCGGCAACATTGGGTTATAGCCGAGTGCCTTATGCAGCCGCAAAAGATGGCGCTTTTTTTACAGTATTTTCGAAGCTCCATCCAACAAAAAATTTTCCATATGTGTCATTGCTTTTTCTAGGTGCCGTGGCATTTGTCTTCAGCCTGTTATTTAAAATGAAACATGTAATTGATGGCATTCTTGCAATGCGCATATTGGTACAATTCATAGCACAGGCCATTGGAGTTGTATTGCTTCGAAAAAAGAATGGAAAAGAAAAACTTCCATTCAAAATGTGGTTATATCCGCTGCCTGTAATAGTTTCTATCCCGATATGGCTTTTTATTTTTTTCTCCACAGGTATTGCAGCTTTATTTGCTGTGATACTGATTATGATCGGTATCCTGGTCTTTTACCTTACGAAAGATTGGTGGAACAAAGAGGAAACAGTGCTTGCTTCAGAAATAAATGCAAATGGTTAAGCTAAAAATTAGTGCCGGAGTATACCTTCACCCCAACCAATCATGCTACTTCAACCAAATAATAATTTTTTTTCCCTTTTTGTATGAGCAGATATTTTTTATGAAGTAGTAAAGATTTGTCAATAATTAACTGAGTGTTCTCGGTTTTTTTGCGGTTGATGCTGATACCACCATTCTGTATTAGTTTTCTTGCTTCGCCTTTGCTGGAGAGAATGCCGGATTCCGCTAAGAAGCTGACAATATCAGTTCCTTCCATGATTTTATTCAATGCATACGTTGATCTGATTATTCCTTCCATACTTTGCAAGTCTGCTTCACTCAATGATTCAGCTGGGGCAGTTTGATTGGCAAATAATTTTTCTGTAGTGATGATTGCTTTTTGATATTCCTCCTGCCCGTGTACAAATACAGTTACTTCTTCTGCCAATGCTTTTTGCAGAATTCTGGCACCCGGTTCCTGTTTGTGTTTCTCTATCAAAAAATCCACCTCATCTTTCTTCAAAAAAGTGAATATTTTAATCCAGCTCTCTGCATCTGCATCGGTCGCATTGAGCCAAAATTGGTAGAATTGGTAAGGAGAAGTTTTATCAGGGTCGAGCCAGATATTCCCTTTTTCTGTTTTACCAAATTTCCCTCCATCCGATTTGGTAATAAGCGGGCAGGTAAAAGCAAATGCCTCTCCCCCGCCCTTGCGCCGAATCAGCTCAGCACCTGTTGTAATATTGCCCCATTGATCGCTGCCTCCCATTTGCAGTTTACAGTTCTTATGGGTATACAGCCAATAAAAGTCATATCCCTGTACCAGCTGGTAAGTAAATTCGGTAAAGCTCATGCCTGTTTCTCCTTCCAGCCTTTTCTTTACACTGTCTTTGGCCATCATATAATTCACTGTGATATGCTTGCCTACATCACGGATAAAATGCAAAAAATTCATATCCTTAAACCAATCATAATTATTAACCATTTCAGCAGCATTTGGTCTTACCGGGTCGAAATCCAGGTACTTTTCCAATTGTTTTTTGATTCCGGCTAGGTTGCGATTCAATGTATTTTCATCGAGCAGGTTTCTTTCTTCACTTTTGCCGCTTGGGTCTCCTACCATGCCGGTAGCTCCGCCCACCAGAACTATCGGTTTATGACGCGCTTTTTGTAAATGCACCAGCAATAAAATAGGCACGAGGCTCCCTATATGCAGACTTTCCGCAGTAGGATCAAAACCGATATATCCCGAAGTCATTTCCCTGGCAAGCTGTTCTTCTGTACCCGGAATGATATCCCGGATCAATCCTCTCCATTGTAATTCTTTTATTAGGGACATGGCAATTGATTGACGAATTTTGGCAAAAATAAGGGATTATAGTATCTCAAAACAGGTGCAATAATCTGAATAAAAATACGTTAGATAAGATTAGCACATTGCAAGCCGGTTTAAAAGCAAACCCATGGTGGTTACCAGATTATAAACGCAGGCGATGCAGCCAATATTCGTGGAAAACAGTCTATAAAACCAAATTATCAAAAGTTGTTTCGATGAAACGACCCCGTACTATTGAAAACGTTTCGAGGACGATTGTAACTATTGGCTTATGGTGGAAAAAATGCCGGGTGCGCTTCGTCTGACAAGAACAATTACAAAGATCAGACAGATGACCAAAATCTACTCTTTACTAACGCTTTTTTTAATATTTTTTTGTTGCAGTGCATTGGCTCAGTTTGCTAAATATTCGAATGAATTTTTGAATATTGGAGCAGGCGCTCGCGGTATGTCCATGGGCAATGCACAAGTTGCTTCGGTTACAGATGGCACTTCAGGCTACTGGAACCCGGCCGGTTTGGCAAATGTAAAAGATTACCCACAACTCAACCTTATGCATTCCGAATATTTTGCAGGTATCGGAAAATATGATTATGCAAGTCTTGTCCTTCCTTTGAAAGACAATAAGAGAACATTTGGTCTGACGCTGCTTCGTTTTGCAGTAGATGATATTCCCAATACCGTTTTCCTGGTTCAGCCAGATGGAAGCATTGATTTCAGCAATATCACTACTTTTTCTTCGGCAGACTATGCATTTATTTTTTCTTTAGCGCAGCAAATGAATTGGCAGAAAAATAAGAAGGTGAGTTTTGGTCTCAATGCTAAAATCATACGTCGTCAGGCCGGCGATTTTGCCCGTGCCTGGGGTTTTGGTTTTGATGCTGCCGTACAGGTAATGGGTAATCGCTGGAAATTGGGAATTGTAGCAAAAGATGTCACCACCACTTTCAATGCATGGTCCTACAATATAAATGAACAAACACGTGAAGTGTTTTATGTAACACAAAATGATATACCCAGTAAATCGACTGAGCTAACAGCTCCTCAATTGATATTGGGAGGTTCATATAATTTCAGGATAAATAAAAAAATAAACCTGCTTGCCGAAGCTGATTTTGATATAACTTTTGACGGGCGCCGCAATACTGTTTTAAGCTTTAATCCGGTTAGTATTGATCCTAAACTAGGTCTGGAATTATCATATAACAATGTTTTTTTTGTTCGTGGCGGCATCAATAATTTTCAAAAAGCATTGGATGATAAGGATACTACTAATCAGAAAAAAATATGGATCTACCAGCCAAGCATAGGTGCTGGTTTCAAAATAGGCGATGTGCAGATTGATTACGCTTTTACCAATCTCGCCAATCAATCTAACCCTTTATATACGCATGTTTTTTCATTGAAAGTTGATCTGAGGGATTTAAAAAAGAAAGGGAAAAAGAAATAGCAATACGTACCCAACAATAAGAGAAATTGATTACTATGAAAAAAAATTTTACAATACTATTGTTGCTGATAAATGTCGGGATTTATGCCCAGACCTATAATAACGAATGGATAGATTTCAACAAAACTTATTATAAATTCAAAGTAGGGGCAGATGGATTGTATCGCATTCCCCAGCCTGTGCTGGCCAACGCAGGCCTGGGCAATACACCTGTACAATATTTCCAATTATTCCGCAATGGTGTGGAAGTTCCGGTATATACTTCTGTTGCAAGTGGGATTTTAGGAGCCAGCGATTATATTGAGTTCTGGGGGCAGCTGAACGATGGCAAGGCCGACAAGGCATTGTATAGAAATCCTACTTACCAGCATACGGATAAATGGAGCCTGCAAACAGATACCGCAGTCTATTTTTTGACTGCAAACAGCACCGGTCCAACATTTCATTTTGCGGATGCCCCGAATGATACGATAGGAAACATATTACCGGTAGAACCTTATTTTATGCACAAGGCAGCGGCTTATTTCAGATCCCAGCTAAACCTGGGGTTTGCCAAGGTACTTGAGCAATTTATTTATTCATCATCCTATGATATAGGCGAATTTTGGGGAACAAATTTTATTACACAAACAACTCCCTTTACAAGTAATCAAAACAACCTATTTATCTATAATGGCGGACCGAATGCAAATCTTCAATTTGGCGCTGTAGGCTGCGCAGATACATTGAGGCATATCCAGGTTAAAGTAAATAATTCCCTTGTCAAGGATACAATAATGAATGTATTCAATGACCTGGTAACAAGTGCGACTGTTCCTTTAGCAACACTTAATTCAGCTTCAACAGATATTCAATTCATCAATAATTCCCAAGCCGTATCTTTTTCAGACAGGATGGTGGTTTCGTATTATGAATTAACATACCCCCGCCAGTTTAATTTTGGCGGATTATCCAATTTTTATTTTGAACTACCTGCAAAAGCAAGCGGATATTTTATCAAGATCAATAACTTCACTGCAGGGGCCGCTGTACCTGTACTATATGATTTTAGTTCGGGTCAAAGATATACTGCAATTGTAGGACCAGGGAATGTTCTTAGTTTTTTATTACCTGGTTCTGCATCATCTAGGAAAATGACCCTTGTTAGCGAAGATCCTTCACTAATAAAAACTGTTAGTAGTTTAACCACTAAGAATTTTATCAGGTTCAATGATCCCGCTAATCAGGGAAATTATATTATTATCAGCAACCCTATTTTGTACACTGGTAGTAGTGGAAACAACCCGGTAAATGATTATAAAAATTATCGCAGTTCTGCAGCAGGAGGAAGTTTTAATGCACAGCTTGTTGATATCAACGAACTGATAGATCAATTTGCATTCGGCATTAAAAAGCATCCACTCTCCGTAAAAAATTTCCTTAACTACGCACGGAATTATTATGCTGTAAAACCGGAATTCGTATTTATTATTGGAAGAGGAATGGCGTATAATGATTACCGGTATAATGAGAGTGATCCCTCTGTTGAAGTGCTAAACCCTGTTCCGACTTTTGGTTACCCAGCTTCGGACCTGATGCTGGGTTCCGCAGATGGCGCTCATGCGATACCCTTAACACCTATTGGCCGGTTAGCTGCTATAAACGGCCAGGAAGTAGAAATCTACCTGAACAAAATAAAAGAATATGAACAGGCACAGCAGACAGCCCCAAACACGATAGAAGGCAGAGCATGGATGAAAAATGTTGTACATGTTACCGGAGCAACTGATCCTTATCTTGAGGCGCAATTGTGCGGCTACATGAGTGTCTATAGAGATATCATAACAGACACATTATTTGGCGCAAATGTTTTTTCCTTCTGCAGCACTAATATTAACCAGAACGACCAGGTTTCCGCAGCAGCTTTTCCACAGCTCTTTTCAAATGGAATCAACATGCTGACTTACTTCGGACACTCAAATGCATCTTCACTTGGCTTCAATTTAGATGACCCAAATGTTTACAATAACCAAGGTAAATACCCTATATTTTATATAAACGGTTGCACTGCCGGTAATTTCTACACATTTGATCCGGGCAGATTATCATCGGGCAAAACTTTATCAGAAACATATGTCCTGGCCAAAGAAAAAGGTTCCATTGCATTTGTGGCCAGTTCACATTATGGCATTGTAAACTATCTGAATCTTCTGTTATATGGTTTGTATGGCCTAATTGACAATACTGATTATGGAAAATCAATTGGCATTATTCAGTCAGATGCTGCACAAAATATCATTAATTTATTACCTACAGATTTCCTGGCCCGCGCGGAAGCTGAAGAAATGAATATACATGGCGATCCCGCTCTTAAAATAAATACCCAAAACGTGCCTGATTATGACATTGAATCATCGCAGGTCAAAATATCACCTGCGTTTATTTCCGTATCAGGTAATAGTTTCACTATAAATGCCCGTATTGTCAATCTTGGAAAAGCAACCCACGATTCTATATCCATTCTTATTACCCGAAAATATCCCGACGGAACAACCACCACATTGAAAAAAAGAATTCCAGGCATTCCATACGCCGATTCAATAAATCTTGTGTTTCCAATTATAGCTACAAGGGATAAGGGTCAAAACTATATCACGATCACGGTCAATTCAGACAATGATATTGCCGAACTAACCTTAACTAATAATACAGTAACCGCAGGTGTGTTCATATACCAAGATGAATTGTCTCCCATATACCCATACAATTACGCTATCATAAATACGCCTGTCCAAAAGTTATATGCATCCACTGCAAACCCTTTTGCGCCATCCACACAATATATTATGGAAATGGATACAACGGAATTGTTTAATTCGCCTGCGAAAGTTTCTAAAAATATTACATCGGTCGGTGGTGTTTTGGAATTTGATCCGGGCATTACTTATATTGACAGCACGGTATATTATTGGAGAACGTCTATTGTTCCTACGCAAAACGGTTTATATCATTGGAATGAATTTTCGTTTATTTTCATTGATTCCAATGCAAGCGGACTTGGTTTCAATCAATCTCATTTTTATCAACATGAACAATCTACAGGCCTTGGGGTCAATTTAGCTGCAGATCGCAAATGGCATTTTTCCAATCATGCCGATAATTTATATATTAAAAATGGGGTTTTCCCAACAGCTGCCTCAAATGCAAGTGATTTTACAGTAGAAATCAACGGAAACACCAGTACCATTCTAAGCGTTTGTGGTATTTCTGGGATTATATTTAACGTGTTTGATCCCAATACTTTTAAACCCTGGCTAAATGCATTACCTGGATCAAGTCAATACGGAAGTAAACCGGTATGCGGGATAACGAGGATATACAATTTCCAATTTAATATTTTGGATACTGCCAGCAGGAGGAAGATTGTAGACTTTATGGATTTGATTCCTGATGGATATTATGTGGTTGCAAGGAACGTATCAGGTACGAATCCTGCTTCAAATACATATGCACAGGATTGGATAAAGGATACCTCATACCTTGGATCAGGAAATTCCATGTATTACCGTTTATTGGGGCAGGGCTTTACGGGAATTGATTCATTCAATGCGCCAAAAGCATGGATATTTACATATCAAAAAAACAGGCAAAATAGTTTTACACCCAAATTTATATTCAGCCAGGGAATTTTTGATAAGATATTTCTGTCAGATGATGATTATACGAGTCTTGATTCAGTAGGTTACCTCACCTCACCTCTATTTGGCCCCGCTAAAAAATGGAATCAACTTCATTGGAGAGGAACGAGCCTTGAAAACCCATCCACAGATACTGTGGGGCTTACCATAATTGGAATTGATACTGCCGGCAATCAATCGGCGCTTTATAATTTAAACCTCGGTAACCAGGATTTTGATATATCTGCAATCAATGCCTCACAATATCCCTATTTACAACTAAAAATGAAAACTGTGGATACTGCCCATGTAACCCCTTACCAGTTGAAATATTGGAGACTTAATTATGTCCCTGTTCCTGAAGGAGCCGTTGCTCCCAATATATTTTTATCAGGAAAGGATTCATTGGAATTGGGTGAAAAACTGGAATTTGGTATTGCATTTAAGAATATCAGCAGGTCATCCTTTGATAGCATGCGAATTACCCTCAGTATTCTTGATAAAAATAACATCACACATGTATTGCAAATACCAAGAAAAAAACCTCTTATCAGCGGTGATACTTTAAAAATAACTTATGAAATTGATACTAAGGATTATCCGGGGTTAAATACTTTGTTCCTTGATGTGAATCCCAACAACGATCAGCCGGAACAATATCATTTCAATAATTTCCTCTACCATAATTTTTATGTAAAAGTTGATAAGACGAATCCTTTGCTTGATGTTACCTTTGATAATGTGCATATTCTGAACCAGGATATTGTTTCAGCAAAACCTCATATCCTGATTAAACTGAAGGACGATGCGAAATTTTTGTTATTGAATGATACCTCGCTGTTAAAAGTGCAGGTAAGGTATCCGGATGGTTCGCTTCATCCATATTACTTCAATAATGACACTTTGCGCTTCACTCCCGCAACCAGCAGTGCCGACAATACTGCTAGCGTTGATTTTTATCCTGTATTCACCAAACAATATAACCCCGAGGGTGATGAATACCAATTGATCGTTACGGGTAAAGATAAAAGTGGAAATCCTTCAGGGACCACACAATACCAGATTACTTTCAAGATTATCACCAAAGCAATGATCTCTAACATGCTGAATTATCCAAATCCATTTACCACATCCACAGCTTTTGTATTTACCATTACCGGTAGCGAAGTACCACAGAACATCAAAATTCAGATACTTACCATTACAGGAAAAATCGTTCGGGAGATTACCAAAGATGAGTTAGGGCCATTGCATGTAGGACGAAATATCACCGAATTCAAGTGGGATGGCACAGACATGTATCACCAACGATTGGCAAATGGTGTGTATTTATACCATGTAGTAACCAACCTGAATGGCAAATCGCTGGATAAATACAAATCGGAAAGTGATAACACCGATCAATTCTTTAATAAAGGATATGGCAAAATGTACCTGATGCGATAATTTTAAAACTCTGGAATATTAATAAGAGTTGTTGAAAACAACGATTTTCATTCGCCAGATTTGCATCTGATCATACACACACAAGATTGAATTATATTTATTCTCTTTTGCCTAAGATCCACAGGTCCTGGCCACCGGTTTTGTGTGGATTTTCGAAACCGTCATAAAACTCAAGCATCTCGAAATATTCATTTACAAGCTTTAAAAAATGCTCAGGTTTATTATAAGTTGTCGTCATTCTATGCCCCATCTTCTTATATTTTTTTGTATAAATCCCCTTCTCGTTTAAACTTAATTGCTCAGGTCGTAATAACTCCTAAAAATAATTTTTTTCGTGTGTTGCAAGCAAGAAAATACCCTTCTTTTTTAACAATCTATGGATTTCCTTTATCCAATTGAGTCGTTCTTCAGCTTGTATATGCGTAAGAACTGAAATTGCATAAATAAAATCAAATTGCTCGGATGCATAACTCCTAGGTGGAGTATATTTAATAACGGAAAAAATTACGTTCCCAATATTCCGTATATTCCAATTAATCATAGATTGATATCACAAGCATGAATTGATGTCCCTTTGTCAACAAATTTATTAATGTGTCTGACTATTCTGGCTACTCCGCAACCCCATTCCAAAACGGTTTGAGGATTATGACTAAAATATTTTTTTGTCCACCGAATAACTTCATTTGCAGAAAGCTCCCCTTGAACAATATATAAGTTTCATATAAAAAATAATCCGGCGGAAGATTAAGATGCCTA
>Ga0075024_100001233_pt1 | contig 10152 bp, 10 predicted proteins | sample Str013_2_FD_71389 | JGI IMG/M metagenome (GOLD analysis project Ga0075024, IMG submission 71389) | Freshwater sediment microbial communities in response to fracking from Pennsylvania, USA - Straight Creek_MetaG_SC_2013 | ecosystem: Environmental > Aquatic > Freshwater > Creek > Sediment... | reverse complement strand
GTATGAATGCCGACATCATTGATGAACATTATTACCGCCGGCCGGAATGGTTTTTCAGCAACGCACGCCGCTACGATAATTACCCGCGCAACGCTTCCAAAATATTTGGTGGAGAATATGCCGCACAAAGTGATAAAACGGTAAGCACAGACAATAAAAACTGCTGGATAACGGCACTTGCAGAAGCCGCCTTTATGACAGGCCTGGAACGCAATGCCGATGTGGTGAGTATGGCTTCTTATGCACCCTTGTTTGCACATATAGATGGCTGGCAGTGGACACCCGACCTGATTTGGGTAAACAACCTGCAGTCTTATGGTACGCCGGATTATTATGTACAGAAATTATATTCGCTCAACAAGGGCTCCAAAACAGTACCCATCACTTTAAACAATGATGTTGTAGCCGGACAAGATAGCCTGTATGCGGCCGCTTGCATCGATACTGTCAGCCATGACCTGATTGTAAAAATTGTAAATGCTTCTGCAAAGGAGCAAACAAATACTTTGTCGCTGGAAGGGATTAAAAAATTGGCTGCACAGGCAAAGTTGACCGTTTTGCAAAGTGATAATTTATACAGCGTTAATTCATTTGCCGAGCCACAAAAAATAGCCCCCAAAGAATCCGTTGTTGCCATCAAAGGAAAGATGATCAACCTGGTAGCAGCGCCGTATTCGTTCAGTATTTTGCGGGTAAAAATGTTGTAGTGTGTTTACTGCGCTGGTATAAAGCTGCCACACTAAAATGATTATCGCAATGAAATATAGCACCATACTTTTGTTTGTGTTGGGTTGCATTACAACTGCTGCGCAAACCCTGCAGACCAATATACCGGTGCATGATCCGGTGATGATAAAACAGGACAGTGTATACTATATTTTCTGCACTGGTTTTGGCATCAGCACATGGAGTTCTGTGAATATGAAAGACTGGAAAAAAGAAGAACCGGTTTTTTCAAAAGCACCGCAATGGGCCATGGATGCCATACCTGGTTTTAAGGGGTATTTTTGGGCGCCGGATATTAGTTACCACAATGGAAAATACTTTCTTTATTATGCCGTCTCTGCGTTTGGGAAGAACACTTCTGCAATCGGGCTGGCTACCAATGCAACATTAAATCCAGCATCGCCCGATTATAAATGGCAAGACCAGGGCAAATTGATTCAATCGGTGCCGGGACGCGATATGTGGAATGCCATTGACCCCAACCTGGTACTTGACACCGATGGAACAGCATGGCTTTCTTTTGGATCTTTCTGGAACGGCATTAAACTGGTAAAACTAAACTCCGGCTTGTCGGCCGTTGCCCAGCCGCAACAGTGGTATACCATTGCCAGCCGTAAACGGGATTTTTTACTGGCAGATACCCTGGCCGGAGATGCGGCCATTGAGGCGCCGTTTATTTTTAAAAAGGGGAAATATTTCTATCTCTTTGTTTCATTTGATTATTGCTGCCGCGCAGAAAAAAGTACGTATAAAATAGTGGTAGGGCGCAGTGAAAAAGTAATGGGGCCGTATTTTGACAAAGACAGCCTGGCGATGACAACAGGCGGTGGTTCACTTTTGCTGCAAGGCGATAAAAACTGGTTTGGCGCCGGGCACAGCGGAACTTATCAATTCAATGTCAGTGATTATTTAATATTCCACGGGTATGATGCCGCAGACAAAGGCAAATCCAAATTAAGAATAGAACACCTGGATTGGGATGCACTTGGATGGCCGGTTGTGCATATAAAGAACTGAGCCTTCCGGTCTCAATACGTTATACTCACTATTTAATGCTATAAAAAGTCCACCACGGCCTGCACCACCCGCCTGTCGCGGTACACTCTCTTATGTCCCAGTCCGCGTGTAATCATAAAAGTTATATTGGGATAGTTAAGGTCCATCACGGGTTTTACATCTTTCAACGGGGTAACCTCATCGTCTTCGTCCTGTACCCATAAAATGGATGCTTTTATATTTTGCAAAGCACGGGGGATGGAAAAATAGGAAGGGGGGACCCCGCTTTTCGCTTCAATCAATTTTTCAAATTCAGCCCTAACGGCTTCGTTTAGTTGTAAAAACCGGAAAAAACTGTTGATGGCAGTGTTTGTTTCTGTCAATGGTGCAACCAGCGCTACCCGCATGTTTGCATTGGGCACTTTTTCTATAAAATGCATCAGTGCCATTCCGCCAAAAGAATGTGCCATCATGCCCTGCAAAATGCCCACCTGGAAATGTATGGCCGTGATCATTTCAATGTATAATGGCAGTGTAATTTGTTTGCCACCCGAGACGCCGTGTGCCGGTGCATCGAATGCCAGAACTTCATAGCCTTTTTCTGCAAGGCCCACTATATACGCATCAAAATTTCTGCAGGAAGATTCGAAGCCATGCAATACCAGTATTCTTTTGCTACCGCCGGGGTTCCACCTGAAACCATTAATTGTAGTGCCTTTTATGCGGAGACTGATTTTTTCAGCCTTGTCAAACACAGGGGGCAATTGTTTGTTATTCCTGTAAAATGGGGTGGAGAAAATATACAGTGCTTTTTCAGCCGCCCGCTTTTTAGAAAGAACCGCCAGCAAATTAAGCCGGGCACGCATATAGTTAACAGCCAGTATTTGTCCTAATTTCATGGCCGTAAAGATAACTTATGCAGATTGTAATCATTGGTACCGGCAATACCGCCACTGTATTGGGCAGAAAGCTACATGCTGCCGGTCATGGTATTGTAGAGGTGTTTGGCAGAAATCCGCAGGCAGCAGCGTCTTTGGCGGCAGCATTAAATGCAAGGCCTTGTTCTGAATGGGCATCTGTAACAACCAGTGCAGACTTGTACATCATTGCCATTGCAGACAAGGCATTGGCAGCAAAAGAAATTCATTTGCAATTAAAAGACCAGCTGGTAGTGCATACGGCCGGCGCTGTTTCAATTGCAGTACTCAAAAATATTTCCACCGCCTATGGAGTGCTCTATCCCTACCAGACTTTAAGAAAAGAAATTGAAACGCTGCCGGAAATACCCTTGCTGGTAGATGCAAACAATGATACTGCCAGGAACACTTTGTTCCAGCTGGCCAAAACCATTTCCGAAAAAGTGAGTTTTGCCAACGATGAAGAAAGAATGAAATACCACCTCTGCGCTGTTATTTGCAATAACTTCAGCAATTACCTGTATGTACTTACAGAAGACTATTGCAAACGAAATGGTTTGTTGTTCAGCAACCTCTTACCATTGATTGACGAAACGGCCAGGCGCCTGCATCATTTTTCGCCCAGGGTGGTGCAAACAGGCCCGGCCATCCGCAAAGACAATATGAGCATTGAACGGCACCAGCAACTATTGAATGATGATCCGGCATTGCAACATTTGTACCGGTTGTTTTCGGAAGAGATTTTGAAGTATCCCTGGTAAAATGCAAATGATAGCCAATCAAATTGTTAAAGAAAAAGGAAATCAATCGCCTGCAAATCAGAAATCAGCCTGGTTTACCAAAATGGTACAATAGTTGAAAACAGTACCCTAAAATACCAAGTTGAGATACCATATTATTTTGCCGGCACTAAGCATTCTGGTAATGTCGTGCGCCAAAAAAGAGACCAGCAGTTCTTCTTCCTACCATCACCCGGCCAGCACCACTCATAATACCAGCAGTAACACCCGCAATACAAACGGTGCCAGAAATGCCAGTTACCGCGAGACAGTTGTTTCTACCGCAACCATGAATTCTGATATCATCAACGGCATAAACGCCTATCGCAAAACCAGGGGATTGGCGCCACTTCGATTGCTGGCAATGGCTGCGTCAGAAGCAGGAAGACATAGCAGTAATATGGCCAGTAAACGGATACCGTTTGGTCATGACGGTTTCAACCAGCGGGCCATCAATATTGCCAATGAATTGCATGGCACTTCTGCTACCGGCGAGAACGTGGCATTTGGAAAAATGACCTGGAAACAGGTGATAGACGCATGGCTGAGAAGCCCGGACCACAAGGCAAACATTGAAGGCAATTTTAATTATACCGGCGTTGGGGTAGCCAAAGATAGCAGGGGTGTGGTTTATTATACACAGATTTTTGTGGCGAAGCGCACAAAGGGATAAGGAGTAAAACAGGCGCTCGTTTCTTAGCACCGGGCTATTCAAATTTTTACTGAACATTTATGTTTACGTTGTTCTGATGCTATTTAGAACAGGAAAAAATCCAAACCCCTTGTTCACTCGGCAAACTGAAGTAAATTGCCTGCATGAGTAATGTAATTATTTCAGTAAAAGACCTGCATAAAAAATATGGCGATTTTGAAGCCGTGAAAGGCATCAGCTTTAATGTGTATGAAGGTGAAGTATTTGGATTGCTGGGCCCCAACGGCGCCGGCAAGTCTACCACCCTGGAAATTATTGAGACCCTGCGCGATAAAACCAGTGGCGCTGTAACTGTGGATGGCCTTAACCTGGATCATTCACCGGAAGCCATTAAAAAAATAATCGGTGTGCAACTGCAAACCTCCGGGTATTATCCTGGCTTAAACCTTACTGAACTTATTGAGCTTTTCTCCGGTTTGTACAACCGTTCTGTGAATGCAAATGAACTGCTGGGTCTTGTAAACCTGCAAGACAAAGCAAAAGCAAAGTTTAAAGAACTGAGTGGTGGACAAAAACAACGCTTTTCCATTGCCACCACCCTCATCAACCAGCCAAAAATTATTTTTTTGGATGAGCCTACTACCGGACTTGATCCGCAGGCCCGCCGCAATCTATGGGATTTGATCATCGATATCCGGAAAAAAGGCACTACCGTAATTATCACCACGCATTATATGGATGAAGCCGAAGTGCTTTGCGACAGGGTTGCTATTATTGATGCTGGCAAAATCATTGCCATCAATTCTCCCGCTGCATTGATAGACGACCTGGTGGCTACTGGTTTTCAAAGACCGCAAGCCGTAAAAAAAGCCAGCCTCGAAGACGTTTTCCTGAACCTGACAGGAAAGGAATGGCGTGACGAGTGAGCGGAATGTGGAAGTGTGGAAATGTAATGAATGTGGAAATGAAAACGGCCTTGCCAAATTTAGTAAGGACTTAAATTAATTTCTGGTTTTTATTAGTAATAAGTTACTGCGTAAAAGTATTTTCACATTTTCTCAATCATTACATTTACCCATTTGAATACTGAATATCATAAAAAAATAAATACCATGGATTTACGTTACCCCATTGGCAAATATGAAACAGCGCCTTTTTCCGAAAAGCAAAAACATGCCTGGCTCAATGATATCAAATTTTTGCCGCAGTCGCTGGAGAATTCAATTCTGAACCTGGATGAAGCCGGGCAACTGACCCCTTACCGCGAAGGAGGCTGGACGGTAAAACAGCTGGTACACCATGTAGCAGATAGTCATATCAACGCGTATTGCCGGTTTAAACTGGGGCTAACGGAAGACAATCCAACCATTCGCCCGTACGAAGAACAGTTATGGGCCGAACTGAGCGATACCCAGCATCTGCCCACCAATGTTTCTATCACTTTATTGTACGCATTGCATACACGCTGGTACGAACTGCTGAAACACATCAAAGACAGCGAGTGGGAGCGGACTGTTGTGCATCCTGCCAGCCAGAAGCAAATGACACTCTGGTACCTGATGGGCATGTATTCCTGGCACGGAAGGCACCATGTGGCACATATAACGTCTTTGCGTGAACGAAAAGGTTGGTAACGTATTGGTGGTTGCATGGTTAAAGTTTCACCTGTTTTAAACGGATTACGGCGGAAAATGAACGTTGGCCCTGGTGGTCATTACAACTCATAAGCTTGTTGCATTAAAAGAATTTAAACCCGGGTTTTATGAAGTGGAAAACACTTTCTTCTGAATACATCAGCCAGCACATTTACTTTACTGCCCGGCGGGATCGTTGCCAGCGTGAAGACGGTACCCTCATCGATCCTTATTTTGTGGTGGAGCTGCCTGCATCTGCTACCGCACTCGCATTTACCGAAGAGGGCAAGATTGTGCTGGTAAAAGAATACCGGCATCCCTTAAACGAAGTAATACTGGAAACGCCCGGTGGTTTTATTGATGAGGGCGAAGACTTTGCGGAAGGCATGAAAAGAGAATTGCTGGAAGAAACCGGGTATGCATTTACAAATATTGAACCCCTGGGGAAAGTAGCGGCCAATCCCGGCCTGCTGAACAACTATACAGGCCTTTTTCTGGCAACCGGTGGTAAAAAAATCCGTGAGCAGCAACTGGATCACAACGAAGAAATAGAAATAGTACTGGTAACGGTGGAAGAGCTGGTGGAACTGCTCCTGAAACAGGAGATTGTACAATCCCTGCACGTCAATTGTATTTTTTATGCATTGTTGAAAATGGGAAAACTAAAGTTTCAATAAACAGCCGGCCCACGGGTGCCGCATGGCATCATTAACGCTGTGCTACACAGTAAAATTCACTTCCCCCACCAAAAACACGCTGCCACAAACAAGTATCAGATCTTTTTTCTTTGCCCGGCTCATTGCCTGTTTTATGGCCGTATTTACATCAGGGTAATAATCGCCGGTTAGCCCTGCCAGGTTTCCTTTTTCTGCCAGCTGATCTTCGGGCAATGCCCTCGGAATTTGCGCCCGCGTAAAATAATAGATCGCATGTTTGGGCAGCAGCGACAAAACTTTGTCGGCCTCTTTGTCTTTTACCAGTCCAATTACGATGTGCAGGTTGTCGTGGTCGGTTATTTCCACCTGTTCGGCAATCTGGCGTATGCCATCTTCATTGTGGCCCACGTCCAGCACCAGCAGCGGCTCACGGTGTAGAATATCCCAGCGGCCGTGAAAACCGGTTATTTTTTTTGTGTGCTGCAACCCTTTCTGAATGGCGTTTTCTTCAATTGCCCAACCCTGTAGTTGCAATTGTTTTACCGATTCAAGAACGGTCAATATATTTTTAAGCTGGTAGATACCCTGCAAGTCCAGCTCATAGTTTTTGCGTTCGTCGTTTGATGTGCTGGCAATGGTAACAGCAAGCGCATGTGGCAGTTCATGCCAGTCGCTAACATACAGTTGCGCTGCCGCCAGCAGCATGGGGGCATTCATTTCTTTTGCCCGGGCCACAAAAACCGGTTTTGTTTCGGGCAATGTGGCACCCACAACAACGGGAACCGATTGTTTAATGATGCCGGCTTTTTCGAAAGCTATTTTTTCCAGGCTATTGCCCAGCATGTTCATGTGATCCCAGCCAATATTGGTAATTACAGAAAGCAGCGGGGTGATAACATTGGTACTGTCGAGCCGGCCGCCCAGGCCCACTTCTATAACGGCAATGTCTACTCCTTTTTGTACAAAATAATCAAAAGCCATGGCTACAGTAATTTCAAAGAAAGAAGGCTCAACAGACACAATCAATGGCTGAATGCGTTGTACAAAATCAACCACAAAGTCTTCGGTAATCATTTCGCCATCCAGTTTGATGCGCTCCCTGAAATCTTTTAAATGCGGGGAGGTGTACAAGCCGGTTTTATAGCCCGCAGATTGCAAAATGGCTGCAAGCATATGACTGGTAGAACCCTTGCCATTGGTGCCCGCAATATGAACGCATTTCAGTTTTTTTTGGGGGTTGCCCAATGCTTCGCAAAGTGCGATGGTATTGGTAAGATCATCCTTAAACGCAGCTGCGCCAATGCGACTGTACATGGGCAGTTTGGTAAAAAGGTAGTCAAGGGTTTGTTGGTAGGTCATGGGCCTGCAAAGATAATCAGTTCTTAGTTTGTAGTTTTTAGTTCTGATAAGATCATAATTCTAAATGGCGAGTCTGTTCAATTCAAATCCGGACTGTTTAAAAAACCATGCCCATAGGAGGTTGAATAGTAAAAAGGCCGCGTTACCGGAATACCAATAACTGGTATCAACGCAAACATCTCAGAATATTTTTTTGGAGAATGGGTACAGGTTTTATAGCCTAGTTGTTAATCCTGAAGTTGATGATCACTGTACCTGTTTGTTCATCATCACCAGCGGCACTGGCATTTAGTTTGGATTTTTTTACAATTTCTATGGCTTTGTCTTTATAAGAAGACGAGGAGGTAGTGGAGCCCCTCGGTTGGTAAGATGCACTGATGACGTTTCCGCTTTTATCAATTCTCACATCAACGGCTACTTTTTCATTGGTATCAAAATCGCCCTGGTAGCTGTATACTTTGGTGAAAAACCGGCCCTGTAATCCTCTTGCAATGGTTGCACCAGAATTGCCGTGTCCTCCACCCGTATAATTCTTACTATCCGGGCTGCCGCCGGGTCTTCCCTGATCGCCTTTACCGCCGGCAATGCCTTCGCTTCCACCTTTTTTATACGTGTCGGCTTCATTGCCGCCTGTTCCGGTTCCGTTAACGCCCTTAAATACCGCTTTGGCAACAGGAGGTTTCGGTGCAGGTGGTACTGGTTCAACTGCTTTTGGGATTATTTTTTTGGGTTCGGTCTTTTCTGCAATCTTAGTGGCTTCTGGTTTGCTGACAGGCGGTTTTTTTATCTCCGGAGCGTCGGGGTCTTTATCGTCGGTTGCGGGATCCTTTACTTCTTCTTTTTGTGTTTCTACCTGTTTGGGAGGCGTGTATTGCTGCTGGTCTTGCGGTGCTGGTTTTCCGGGTTCAAACGGCTGATCATTACCAAGGCCTGCATCGCTGTTGCCCAGGTTTACTTCAATGCCCTCTTCGGGCACAGGCTGTAGAATGGAAGGTGTTGTCCATCCCACCAAAAAAAGGAAAAGAAACAAAACAGCCAGGATTACCACTGTAATGGTGCCAGCCTGCATATTCTTTTTAGATTCAAAATTTGCATCGGAAGCATTCATAAAACCAGGATTAGTGTGCTAAAGTTACACTGTTTGCTGATAACGATGCAAGTATACTGCTAATTACACAGTACGCTTGCAGAAATCTGTTAAATTTCGGGAGGCGTAAGGCGTCAGTTGTATAAGCTCCGGGATTGGATTTTATTTTGAATCATTGCGGAGCTGTTTATTTCACATTGTAATTTAAATACACAAGCAGTTTAGCCAGCAAAGGTTGAGAGAATTGCGGCGACCACTCAAGCCTGACAATTCATGACTCATGAATCGAATCCATTCTCCCAGCCAGCATCCTTTAATTTTGCCACTTTGCTTAGTACTTCGGTTTCCAATTGCTTTTTATAGGCTGCCACTTTATTGCCAATGCTGGCATCAAATGCGCCGATGATGGATGCCGCCAATATGCCCGCATTTTTAGCTCCATTTAAAGCTACGGTAGCTACAGGTATTCCATTGGGCATCTGAAGAATGGATAAGACAGAGTCCCATCCATCTATTGAATTGGATGATTTAATGGGTACCCCAATAACCGGCAGTGCTGTAATGGAAGCTACCATACCCGGAAGGTGGGCAGCTCCACCGGCGCCGGCGATGATTACTTTTAACCCCCTTTCTTTGGCGGTAGAAGCATATTCTACCATGCGCATGGGCGTACGGTGTGCTGATACTACCGTTAGTTCATAAGCTATCCCAAATTCCTTTAGCATATCCGCTGCCGCCTGCATAATGTTCAGGTCACTGTCGCTGCCCATAATAATACCTGCCAGGGGTTTCATGTGGTTCTTATTTTGAACGCAAAGAAAATGCAAAAAAAGCAGACTGAACCGGTTAATGGTGAGTAGTATTAAAAACCAACCTTTTGATAAATGATTTCAATACGTTAACAAATGCAGGCTATGTTTTTTGCCAGTCAAACTTATTAATGATTTTTTAATGGATCTGGCTCTTATAACGGTTTGCTTTTCTTCCTTGTGCCTGCAATTCTCTCTATATTTGGTTTTTCTTATAACTATTGCCCTCACAAGTATGCTGTATCAAAGTTTGCAGGTAAAATTCGTTTCATTTTACTGTATTGGTCTTTTTGCTATAACGGTTTTATCGTGCAAAGGAAAACCCGAACCCGGTAAACCAAAAGAATCTCCGCCAACCGTGGTAGACATTATCGTGGCCAGCCCACAGGCCATTTCTAATACGGTAGAAGCCAATGGCAGCGTGGTGGCCAACGAGTATGTTGAACTGCACCCCGAAGTAAGCGGACGAATCATTTACCTGAATGTAGCCGAAGGGCATGCCGTTGCCCAAGGAACCATTATTGCCCGCATCAATGA
>Ga0075024_100001231_pt1 | contig 10171 bp, 7 predicted proteins | sample Str013_2_FD_71389 | JGI IMG/M metagenome (GOLD analysis project Ga0075024, IMG submission 71389) | Freshwater sediment microbial communities in response to fracking from Pennsylvania, USA - Straight Creek_MetaG_SC_2013 | ecosystem: Environmental > Aquatic > Freshwater > Creek > Sediment... | reverse complement strand
CGGGCCGCTGTTGCCGATGCACGTGGTGCAGCCGTAGCCCACAAGCTGGAATCCCAGTTTGTCGAGATATTTATCGAGGCCGGCGGCTGCGAGATAATCGGTGACTACTTTTGATCCGGGGGCGAGGCTGGTCTTCACCCAGGGCTTGCTTTGCAGGCCGCGCTCGATGGCTTTCCTGGCGAGCAGTCCGGCGCCCAGCATCAGCGAGGGATTTGAAGTATTGGTGCAACTGGTGATGGCGGTGATGACAACGGAGCCGTTCGCAAGCTCGAAGCTATCGCCATTATTTTTCACGGAAATATTTTTTTTCGCCGCGCCTTCAAGCGACTTTTCAAACATTGCTTTTGATTGCCGCAGCGGCACGCGATCCTGCGGGCGCTTCGGTCCGGCGAGAGTCGGTTCGACGGTCGCGAGATCGAGTTCGAGTTTGTCCGTGTAAATCGGGTCGGGCGTGGCGTCTGTGCGGAAGATGCCCTGCGCCTTGGTGTATTCCTCGACCAGGCGCACGCGAGCGTCGTCGCGTCCGGTGAAGCGCAGGTAGGCGAGCGTCTCGGCGTCCACGGGGAAGAAACCCATCGTCGCGCCGTATTCAGGCGCCATGTTGGCGATGGTGGCGCGGTCCGGCAGGCTCAGGCTGGAAAGGCCGGTGCCGTAGAACTCGACGAATTTTCCGACGACGCCTTTTTTGCGCAGCATTTCGGTAACGATCAAGACGAGGTCGGTCGCCGTCGCGCCTTCGGGCAGACGTCCGTGCAGCTTGAATCCGACAACTTCCGGGATCAGCAGCGAAAGCGGCTGGCCGAGCATGGCGGCTTCTGCCTCGATGCCGCCAACGCCCCAGCCGAAAACGCCGAGCGCGTTAATCATGGTGGTGTGCGAATCCGTGCCCACGAGGGAATCGGGGAAGGCGAATGTTTTTCCTTCGGACGTATTGTCAAACACAACGCGCGCCAGGTATTCCAAGTTCACCTGATGGCAAATGCCCGTATCGGGCGGAACAACTTTGAAACTATCGAATGCCGTTTGTCCCCAGCGCAGGAAGGCGTAGCGCTCGACGTTGCGGTGGAACTCCAGTTCCGCGTTGAATGCGAAAGCCATGTCGGAGCCGAACTTGTCCACCTGCACCGAGTGGTCAATCACCAGCTCCGCGGGTAGCAGGGGATTCACTTTTTTGGGGTCGCCGCCCAGTTTGATGATTGCTTCGCGCATCGCGGCCAGATCCACAACGGCCGGCACGCCCGTGAAATCCTGGAGCAGAACGCGCGCCGGCATGAAGGAAATTTCCTGTTGCGTCGCCGCGTTCGGATTCCATCCAGCCAGTGCTTCAATGTCTTTCGCGTGAACGAAGCGGTCGTCTTCCTGGCGCAAAAGATTTTCCAGCAGCACGCGAAGCGAGAAAGGCAGCTTGGCCGCGTGGCCCACGCCCTTTTTCTCCAGCGTACTCAATTGGAAGATTTCGTAGCTCTTGCCGTCCACCTGAAGCGTGCCGCGCGTGCCGAACGAGTTCTTGGATGCGGGAGACATTCTGTTCTTGTTCCTTTCGAGTTGGATGCGGAACAATAATCATATCGCATCCCGGCAATCCGCGCAGCTTGCTAGTGCGCAAGATAGTCGCATCGTGGACTGAATCGGATAGAATGAAAGCCGTTGCACCCGTGATCGAATGAAAATTGCACTTATCTCGACGTATGAACTTGGCCGCCAGCCGTTCGGGCTGGCGTCGCCTGCAGCCTGGCTGCGCACGCGCGGGCACGACGTTACGTGCATGGACTTGACGCGCGAGGCGCTCGACGATGCAGCGGTACGCGGCGCGGATTTGATCGCGTTTTATGTGCCGATGCACACGGCGACGCGGATTGCGGCTGGATTGCTTGATCGGGTCCGCGGAATGAACGCGCGCGCGCATCTATGTTTTTACGGGCTCTACGCGCCGGTGAATGAGGAATATCTGCGCGGACTGGGCGTAGGCACGATTCTCGGCGGCGAATTCGAGGAGGGGCTGGCGAATCTTGCCACGCGTCTGGACGCGACACAGAACGACGGGCCAGCGCAGCAAGAGCCCGTCATTTCGCTGGCGCGGCAAAAATTTCTGGTGCCGGACCGCTCGGGGATGCCGGACCTTGCGAAGTATGCGCGCGTGGTAATGCCCGGGGGCGAGCAGCGCATCGCGGGCTCAACCGAAGCCACGCGCGGCTGCAAGCATTTGTGCAGGCATTGCCCGATTGTGCCGGTGTATAACGGCGCGTTTCGCGTGGTCGAGCGCGACGTGGTGCTCGAAGATATTCGGCGGCAAGTGGCGGCGGGGGCGCAGCACATCACCTTTGGCGATCCTGATTTTTTCAATGGCCCGGCGCATTCTCTTGCGATTGTTGCAGCCATGCACCGCGAATTTCCCAAGCTCAGCTATGACGCGACGATCAAGATCGAACACTTGCGCAACCATGACGATCATCTGGCCACGCTGCGCGATACGGGATGTCTGTTCGTCATCAGCGCGGTGGAATCGGTGGACGACGCGGTGCTCGAAAAATTCGATAAAGGCCACACGCGCGTCGATTTTCTGGCAGTGGTGGCGCGGTTCCGTGAACTGGGCATGACGCTGCTGCCGACGTTCGTTCCGTTCACGCCTTGGACAACGCTCGATGGCTACATTGACTTGTTGGACGTGATTGCGCGGGAAAATCTTTGCGAAAATGCCGCGCCGATTCAGCTGGCCATTCGTTTGTTGATTCCCGCCGGGTCCCGGCTGCTTGATTTGCCGGGCGTGCGAAGCCTGGTGGGGCCATTTGATTCCGCCGCGCTCGTTTATCCGTGGAAACATGAAGACGCTCGAGTGGATGCGCTGGCGCGCGCGATTTCTGATCTGGTCCAGCGCGGGGATTCGCTAAAACTTTCACGCACTGAAATTTTCGCGCATATCCGGCGCGCCGCGCATCGAGCGGCCGGGATTGCGGAGCCGCGCGAAACGGAATCGCCTGCAATAAAGCCAACTCCAGTGCCGTTTCTCGATGAGCCGTGGTACTGCTGCGCCGAGCCGATGGACCAGCAGTTCGTTTCGATTGGGAAAGTAAATGATGGCCCGGCGAAGGCCGATCAATATGTATAAGTGCGCCGCAATTGCTGTAGCCCGCGTCTTTAGACGCGGGTTTTTTCTTCACCACGGGCAGAACCCCCTCACCTCTGAAGAGGTGAGCTACAGCAATCCGGATGAAAACATCGCATGAGCCGCCTGCTCATTCTCGCCAGCAAACTGGGATACCAGACGCGCAGTTTCGCCGATGCCGCGCGCGCGTTGGGCGTTGAAGTCATGTTTGCAAGCGACCGCTGCCACCAGTTGGATGATCCATGGTCGGACGGCGCGATTGCAGTGCGTTTCGATCAGGACGAGGAGGCCGCGCGGCGCATCGTCCAGCAATCGCTGTTGCGTCCTGTGGATGGGCTCATCGCGCTTGGGGACCGCCCGACGAAAACGGCGGCAATCGCGGCGCGCGCGTTGGGGATCGCCTACAATTCGCCGGACGCGGTTGAAAATTGCCGCAGCAAGTTGCGTCAGCGCGAAGTGTTGCGGGATGCGGGCCTTCCCGTGCCGGCATTTTTTTCATTTCGCCTCGATAAACGCGCGGAAAAAATTTTGCCGCGCGTTTCGTTTCCATGCGTGATCAAGCCGCTGAGACTGGCGGCGAGCCAGGGCGTGATCCGCGCGAACACGCCGGAAGAATTTCAAGCGGCAGTGGCGCGCATCAAGAGTTTGCTCAAATCTCCGGAAATTCAAGTTACGCGCGAAGCCGACCTGGACCGTTTGCTGGTGGAGCGTTATGTGCCGGGAGCGGAAGTGGCCGTCGAGGGATTGCTGACTCGTGGAAAATTGCGAATCCTGGCGATCTTCGACAAACCTGATCCGCTCGAGGGGCCGTATTTCGAGGAAACAATTTACGTGACGCCGTCGCGGCTTTCCGAGCAGATGCAGGAACGCGTGGCGGATTGCGCGTCGGCAACAGTGCGGGCGCTGGGGCTCACGCATGGGCCGGTTCATGCGGAATTTCGAGTGAATGAAAATGGGCCGTGGGTTCTGGAAGCATCGCCGAGATCCATCGGAGGGCTGTGTTCGCGCGCGTTGCGTTTTGGTCCGCAGCGCGTCTTGCTCGAAGAGTTGCTGGTTCGCCACGCGCTGGGAATTTCCGGGAACGACGAGGAAAGAGAAGCAGACGCAAGCGGCGTGATGATGATTCCAGTACCCCAAACGGGAGTGTTGCAGGGAGTCAAGGGCGAAGCCGAAGCCCGCGCAACGCCGGGAGTCGAGGACATTCAGATTACCGCGCGCCTGCACGATTTAATTGCGGCGTGGCCGGAGGGGTCCAGCTATCTCGGATTTATTTTCGCGCGGGGCGATTCTCCAGCGGAGGTGGAAGCGGCGCTCCGGCAGGCGCACAGCAATTTGAAATTTGAAATTACAGAACAGTTGCCGGTGGGGCATCCGGTGACGGGAGATCTACCGGTGACGGGGACGTGAATTTAGTATCCGGCTCACAAATGTTAGGAAATACCGGAACTGCAAGCATTTGCCGCAGGAGTCCTTCGCCCCTTCAGGGCGGAAGATAATACGTGGGCTAAACCCGGGGCGTTGCCCCGGGCTGGTTACCTCCGCGCCGTTGGCGCGAAAAGCATCATCTAATCAAGCGAAATAAACTGACTTCATGCGGTTCAATAGGGAACTTCTATCCCTTCGCCTTCGGAGGAACGTATTCCGCGGGAAGCTTCGCGCCTTCACCAAAGAAAAATTGGTCCATCTGCTCTTCCATGATTTTCTGCGACGCCGGGTCGAGGGGATTCAGCCGGTATTCGTTCATCAGCATTTTGGAATGCTCGATCCACATTTTCCAGGCTTCCTGCGACACGCTATCGTATACACGCTTGCCGAGATCGCCTTTCCAGGGGACTCGCTCCAGGCCAGGCATGTCCTTGTCAAACTTCACGCAATGGACCGTGCGAGGTCCCGGCTTCGCAGGCGCATTGGAAGGAACTGGATTTACCGGACCGCGGGATTCATCCGCCATGTGCATCCTCCATAGAAACAATGGATCATTTAAGTCCCCCCTACGATACTGCAAGTTCGGGGCAAATCCAAACAAGTCGCGGCCCATGGTCGTGCGATTTTGGTCGTAAACTAAACGCGGTCCACCCAAAAATCAGCGATCGCTACCAAGGGAAAGCAAAATATGACGATAAGGTAATGGGGGACTCGCATTCTCTTGTCCGGGAGTTCGAGAGAGTAAGCTCAGTTTCAATTTGATCCACCACAAGAGGGGCGCGAAAGGATTATGGAACGCATCAAGGAAACGAATCTCGATAGATTGCAACTCTTGCAATCCCGGTTCGCTTACAATGATTTGGGAAACTTGGCGGTTCCGCGGGAGATGCGATGCCGGATGTGACAGCGCTGTTCTGGGATGTTGGCGGGGTCATTCTTTCCAATGGATGGGATCGCGCGGCGCGGGCCGAGGCGGCCAGGAAGTTTGGTTTGGATTGGGAAGAATTGCAGGATCGCCACGACCTGGCAAGTCCCGCGTTTGAAACGGGAAAAATCACACTCAACACGTATTTGGAGCGAACTGTCTTTTATCGCAAGCGCGCATTTACGCGCGAGGAATTCACCGATTTTATTTTTGCCCAGTCGGAGGAATTTCCGGAATCGCGCGCGGTTTTATCGGGCGTGGCTGCCGCCGGAAAGTACCTGCTGGCAACGATCAACAATGAGCCGCTGGAGCTGAACGAGCGGCGCATCCAGCAGTTTCAACTGCGGCGCGAGTTCAAGGCTTTTTTCAGTTCTTGTTTTGTGGGAATCCGGAAGCCCGATGAAGGCATCTACAGAATTGCGCTGGAAGTGACGCAGCGCCAGCCGGAAGAATGTTTGTTCATTGACGATCGGGAATTGAATCTGGAGTGTGCCCGGCAATTGCGCATGCGCACGATTCATTATCAGGACGCGACGCAATTGCAACGTGAGTTGGCGGCCAATGGCGTACAGCTTGCGGACAAGAATTCGGGAGGGTGAGATGGAACTAGGAATGGTTGGACTGGGCAAGATGGGCGCGTACATGGTGGAGCGGTTGGTGCGCGGAGGGCATCGCGTCGTTGGCTTTGATCGCGATGCGGGCGCTATTGCGCGCATCGTCGCGGTGGGCGCGGAAGGCGCGGATTCCCTCACCGCCTTGGCTGCGAAGCTCAATAAGCCGCGGGCAATCTGGATCATGGTGCCCTCGGGATCGCCTGTGGACGATACGATTTCCGCGCTCCTGCCGCATCTTGCCAAGGACGATATTCTGATCGATGGCGGAAACAGCAATTACAAGGATACGCAGCGCCGAGCCGCGAGCGTGAAGGACCAGGGATTTCAATTTGTGGATGTGGGAACCAGCGGGGGAATCTGGGGATTGAAGGAAGGATACGCGATGATGGTGGGCGGCGATCAGAGCGCGGTCGAGCGTTTGCGCCCGCTGCTGGAAACGCTGGCGCCCGCGAAAGACAAGGGCTGGGGGCGCGTCGGTCCATCCGGATCGGGACACTTCGTCAAGATGGTGCACAACGGCATTGAATACGGAATGATGCAGGCATACGCCGAAGGGTTCGCAATCCTGAAAAAGAAAAACGAATTTGCTCTCGATATGCACCAGATATCGGAAATTTGGCGGACGGGAAGCGTGGTGCGTTCCTGGTTGCTGGACCTGCTCAGCATCGCACTGAAGGAAAATGTGGAGATGGCGGGAATCGCGCCGTACGTTTCGGATTCCGGAGAAGGACGCTGGACCGTGGCCGAAGCGATCGACCTGGATGTTCCCGCCCCGGTGATTACGTTGTCGCTGTTGCAACGGCTGACGTCGCGCGATGCCGAATCGTATTCCGATAAATTGCTTTCCGCCATGAGAAACCAGTTTGGCGGCCACGCGATCAAAACAGAACCCAAGAAATGAGGACACGGCCATGACGACCAAGAAACAAAGCGCCGCCAAGACGGTTGAATCTACCAAAAAAATCTCTTCTTTGGCGGCCGATCCCTGCACCATCGTCATTTTTGGGGCCTCCGGCGATCTATCCCGCCGCAAGCTGGTTCCCGCGCTATACGGATTGGCGGCACAGAATTGCCTGGCGCGGCGATTTGCAATCATCGGATTTGCGCGCACGCCGATGACCGATGAAGCGTTTCAGGCCTCGGCCATCGAGTCTGTAAAAAAATTCGCCGACCCGAACACGGTGCAAGACGAAGCTGCTTGCAAGGAATTCGCCGGGGCCCTCGCCTACGTTGCCGGCGAATACCATCGCGCGGAAGCGTTTGAAAAATTAAAACACCGGCTGGAGGAGCTCGACCGCACGCACAAACTCAATGGAAACCGCCTATTTTATTTGGCCACTCCTCCGGACGTGTACCCGCTGATCATTGAGCAGCTGGAAAAAGTGGGGCTTGCAAAGCATCCCAACGGGAAATCCTGGGTGCGCATCATTATCGAGAAACCGTATGGGCGCGACCTTGCTTCGGCCAAGAAATTGAATCAGACCGTGCTTAAAGTATTCGATGAATCGCAGGTCTACCGCATCGATCACTATCTGGGAAAAGATACGGTGCAAAATCTGTTGGTGCTGCGCTTTGGAAACGGCATCTTCGAGCCATTGTGGAACCGCAATTACATTGACCATGTGCAGATTACCGCCGCGGAAACGCTGGGAGTCGAGCAGCGGGCGGCCTTTTATGAAACCGCAGGGGCAACGCGGGACATGATTCAGAGCCACATGCTGCAACTTACCTCGCTGGTGGCCATGGAACCCCCCGCGGCATTTGACGCCACCGCCGTGCGCAACGAAAAAATCAAGGTTTTGCAATCCATTCACCCGTTTACCGAGGAGAGCATAAAGACCGATATTGTGCGCGGGCAATATGGCCCGGGCAGCGAGGCGGGAAATTCTTCCTTACTGGCCGGATACCGGAAAGAGCCGGGCGTGGCGAAAGACTCGACAACGGAAACATTCGTCGCGGCTCGATTGCAAATCGATAACTGGCGCTGGGCCGGAGTTCCGTTTTACCTGCGCACAGGCAAGCGCCTGCCGAGCCGCGTGAGCGAAATCGCCATTCAATTTCGCAGTGCGCCGCATCTGGTGTTTCGCGGGCAGGGTCTATCGGGAAACACACTGGTGTTAAACGTGCAACCGGACGAAGGAATTTCCGTTTCTTTCCATGCCAAGTTGCCGGGCCAGGAAATGAAGTTGAAGACGGTGAACATGGACTTCAGTTACCAAAAGGAATTTGGCGCCGGGGAACGCAGCGCCTATGCAACGCTGTTGAACGATTGCATGCGCGGCGACGCCACGCTGTTTGACCGCGCCGATGGCGTCGAGGCCGCATGGGCGCTGGTGAATCCGATTCTCGACTCGTTTCAGGAACACAAACCGAAATTTCCAAACTACGCGGCGGGGACCTGGGGTCCTCACGAAGCCGATCAACTTCTGGAGCGCGATGGCAGACGCTGGCGAAAACCCTAACGGCGTGACGCGGGAAATACTTCCCGGCGTGCACGTGTATTCCAATCCCACGGAAGTCGCTCGCGCGGCGGCGCGGCTGTTCGTGGACTATGCCTGGCAATCGATTGCCAAGCACGGCCAGTTCATGGTCGCGCTTTCCGGTGGGAACACACCGCGCCTGTTATTCGAGATTCTTTCTTCCGCCGAATTTCGCGGGCAGGTGGACTGGGCGAAAGTCCACGTCTTCTGGAGCGACGAGCGCGCCGTGCAACCCGAAAGCGCGGAGAGCAACTTTGGAATGGCGCGGCGCGAATTGCTGTTGCGCGTGCCTATTCCCCTGGCCAATGTGCACCGCATGGAAGCGGAAAAGGCCAGCATCGGACGCGCCGCGAATGAGTACGAGGAAGTCCTGCGAAAACATCTTCAGCTTGACGATCGCGGCTTTCCGCAATTCCATCTGATCTTTTTGGGAATGGGCGCTGACGGACACACAGCGTCTCTTTTTCCGGGAACTCGCGTAACCCGCCAAACTTCGCGTTGGGTCAGCACGCCGATGGTCGCGAAACTGAATGCCCGCCGCATGACGCTTACGCTGCCCGTGCTGGAAGCGGCGATGCGCGTCGTCTTTCTTGTCGCCGGACCGGAGAAAGCGGGAATTCTGCACGCCGTCCTGCAAACCAAGCCCGAACCTCCCTACCCGACGCAAATGGTTCAGATGCGCGACAATGGCTTGAAACTTTTCCTGATTGATGAAGCCGCGGCCGCAATGCTGGAACCATCCGGCGGAGCCAAGTCCGGGCTGCAAGGAAAACTCACGGGCACGGCTCAAGTAAAGCCCGGGAAAAACACATGATTCTCGCCGGTGATATCGGCGGCACCAAATGCAATCTGGCGCTCTATGAGCTTCGCCCGGATGGCTACCGGAAAATTGTTCACCAGCGCTACGAAAGCAGGGAATTTCCCTCCTTCGATCTGTTGATCGAAAAATTCTTATCCGAGACACAAAATGCGGTTGGGAGCGCGGGCGCGGGATCGATCGAAGCCGCCGGCTTTGGCGTGGCCGGTCCGGTGATCGAGTATCGCGTCAAAGCCACGAATTTGCCCTGGGTGGTTGATGGTGCGGCGCTGGCGAAACAACTGGCCAACGGGCACATTGTCCTGATGAACGATTTGGAAGCCACCGGTTACAGTCTGTCTTTGCTCCAGCCATCGGAAATTTCCACATTGAATCGAGGAACTCCTGCTCCACAATGCGCGCGAGCGCTTATCGCGGCTGGAACGGGATTGGGCGAGGCATATCTGTTCTGGAATGGCGACCGCTACATCGTGGGCAGTTCTGAAGGCGGTCATTCGGATTTTGCGCCGCGTACGGAGCGCGAAATTCAACTGTTGCGCTTCATGAAAAAGCGCAACGAGTTCGTAAGCGTGGAACTTATTCTTTCCGGCAGGGGGTTCCGCACCATCCATGAATTTCTCGATGCGGACGTGCGCCACCCTTCCTTCGACGGGCACGAGGATGACTCGCCGGCTGAAATCACCCGGCTGGGCCTTGCGGGGCAATGCCCGATCTGCGTTCAGACTCTTGAAATGTGGGTGGATATTTACGGCGCTGAAGCAGGGAATCTGGCGCTGAAGGTGCTAGCTCGCGGGGGCGTGTGGGTGG